>Ga0163149_10002979_pt1 | contig 19773 bp, 16 predicted proteins | sample OliLakLV19MP5G1_FD_148604 | JGI IMG/M metagenome (GOLD analysis project Ga0163149, IMG submission 148604) | Freshwater microbial mat bacterial communities from Lake Vanda, McMurdo Dry Valleys, Antarctica - Oligotrophic Lake LV.19.MP5.G1 | ecosystem: Environmental > Aquatic > Freshwater > Lake >...
ACTAATGCTAATGCACGGTCCCAGCATTACCAACTGCGGTAATGCGCTAATGTGCAACTAATGCTAATGCTAATGCTAGCATTACCAAACACTACTGATTACAACTCCCCAACGAAACAACTGCGATCGAACGCGTTGCTCGGAAACACTGCGTAGGATTTGTACCACGGAAAATTGTGAGTTGCTCCATCTTACGGAAAATTTCGAGTTTGAACACGAAGCAATCCAAACCAATAAAAAAGATGCGAAGCGTGATGTGTGTAAGTGACCATGGTCTATTAGAGAAGCAAATCACCCCTTCCGAAAAGAAGCAATCCAAAACGACAAAATGCGAACAATGTTGAATGTGACGACAAAAGGCCATTGAAAGAAAGGCCTCAATAACGAACACTTCATTCCGTGTTGTCGTACAGCACTCACCGTTCGCCACGATAGTACAAAATGACTACGTATTATTTTAATTGGCGCCTTAATATTTAGGCCCCACGACAGCACAAAAAGACTACTACTAGCTAGCTAGTACTAATACGCAGGACTCACTCAACGTGTCATGATTGGAGTCATACACCAGGACGCCCACTCGATCCCTCGGCACTAGCTAGCTAGCTAGCTAGCTAGTACCAGTAGTACCAGATGTAGTTGTTACTATCTAGCTAGCTGGTAGTGTAGCTAGCTAGTAGCAGCAGCAGCAGCAGCAAGGGACGACCAGCAGATGATGACGACGATGACTGCATTTTGCGACAGCATGCTTAGCTATCCGTCCATAGTAGCTATTCGACCATTACAAAGGAACAAGTAGCTACTATCGTCGTATAAAAGAATCGAGCATTGATCGCTTGACTGCAGTTCCTACTAGCTACTAGTATGGATGATCCCAAACGACGCTTCGATCCATACATATACATACTAGTAATAAAGAATGGTCCACTTGGACACTCCTGCGTCTCCCTTTTATTCTCCCAAGGCAATTGGAAGCCACTTATTGCAGCACCTCGATGCTTCTGCAAACGCGCTCTCCAATATTCCTATCTTGGTAACTGCCTTTTTGGCCATTCTTTCCACAGGTGGTCCCACTTACAGTTTTGGAGTGTACGCCGCCACGTTGAAATCGACCTTTGATTTGAGTCAATCTCAATTGGAGACACTCGGGAGTGCCAGTTTTGCGGCAGGATTCATCTCGTGGATTCCTGGCTTGTGCGTGGATGTCTGGGGCAGTAAAACGGCGCTCATTGTAGGAGGAAGCCTTCAAAGTTGTGGCTTGCTTTCGTATTGGTTGTGTACCCGATGGTGGGCAGACGCAGAAGAGATTCCAACCATCCTGGTGGTGCCTTTACTGGCCTTTCTTTCCGTCCTTATTTTTTCTTCCAATAATTTGGTGATTGGTGGCGTCTTCAAGAGCATTGTGGTTTCCTGTGGACTAGGTACCAAAGGCAAAGCGGTGGGTGCCGCCAAGGCGTATTTGGGATTGGGAGCCGGAGTTTTTTCTTGTCTCTTTAAGTCTTGAGGACTTGTGTACAACTCCAATCGGATTTGGATTTTCTAGCCATGTCGGCAGTCTGTGCTTTACTCGCTATAGTGCTGCCTGCCATTGTGGCGTTGCCTACCAAACATCAAATTGCACAAGTCGGTACCAAGGATGAATCGACTCCACGACATTACCATGTCGTTTATGCTGGATTGTTTGCTCTGGCCTTCATGGTGGTGGGCAGCAGTATCATGGCCTTTTTTCCGACCGCAACAATCACGACAATAAACATGTCGACTGATAGCGAGAGCGAAAATGAACCAACGTCCACAACAGGATTCCAAGTACCGGAATGGCTCAAAGGTTCCCTTTTACTAGCCTTGTGGATTGGACCCATTTTGGGATTGTTTTTATTACCCACTTCGTCAACCATTCGGAATGACAATCATCAAAATCAAAAAGCCATACATTCCAGTGTACGGCGCAAATACCGACAAGCCATGGAAGAAGCGGCCGATCATCAACAAATATTGCCCAACGAAGCCATGCGATTGATTCCCCCCCCTGCAATTACCAGTGTCAATGATAACGACAATCTTACAGAAAAGCAGCCAATGCAAGTCACACAACCACCACCAATAGACAAAACGTTGGAGGCGGAGGATATGGATGTCTGTGAAACACCACAACCGATTGCTGATAAAAATCTCTTCGAAATGCTGACAACCTTGGAAGCGTGGCTTTTTTTAATGACGGCCTGTATTTTAGTGGGAGCGGGTACCATGCTCACCATTAATATGGGACAATTGGTGCAATCGCAAGAATTTGGAAACCATCCTCCACAGCAACAATCCAAAATCGAATCGTCAGATACAGATACAGACGACGACGAAACCGTATCATCGTCATCCGCGTCCAACAATTCTACAGCGACAACTGCCGCTTGCTTGGCCATGTTTAGTGTGGCACAAGCCATGGCACGAGTAGCGTCCGGGGCTGTTTCCGAGGCAGCCTTGACATGGAATACTCGAATCTTTGGAATTCGGGGGATTCCTCGGACCGCCTTTTTAGTACTCTCTTGTGCCTTTGCTGTCACCGGACATACAGTCCTGGCACTGGCATCCTCCCATCTACTCTTGTTTGTCTTCGGAATTGTACTAGTGGTACGTACAAATTCAAAGACATCCCGTTGACGACTCGGTCATGCCGTTTTGATCTTTGCACTCGTTCTCTTGAAACCTTGAACGCGTTCACCCATCCGAGCCATTTTTGTATCAATTTCGTCACACCAATTTACTATTATTACATTACCACAAACATCAGGGATTTTCCTTTGGTGGATTATGGCCCTTGATGGTCTTGATTATTGGTGATTTGTTTGGGACCGTCAATCATGGTGCCAATTACATGTTTGCCGATGGATTTACCTGTGCTGTTGGTACCGTGTCCGTTGCCAAGTTTCTGACTCAATTTGTGTATGAACGACACATTGTGGGAGATGAATTGGCGTGTTATGGAAACGACTGCTTTCGGTGGACCCATATCATTATTGCCGGCCTCTGTCTGGTATCCTTTTTTGCATCCATCATACTCTTGTACATGACTCGAAGCAGTTACGGCAAGCTATAGCAAAACCGAGAGTTTGAGCATGGATTGACTTTGGAAGTTTTCCCCCTATCAAATATCGAGCTATATCAGTAGGGTTTGGTTTTGGAAGAAAAAAAAAAAAACTGCATCTCTTCGTGTCGCTGCGAACCTGCTGGATAATCCTCCTAATATCTAAACACTTCGTAGCTAGTAGCTATACTATTCTACTACAGTAGTATTATTGCTTCGATGTTTGATTCCTTTCCCTTGAAAACGGTTTGTTTCTAAATGGAATGTATCTCTTTGACTCGTTCCAATACTAGTATGAGTGTCGGAAGAGACAAACAAACAACCCACCAGAATCTAGACGATGTGTACTAGTACGTACTTGTGGTATACAGTACAGAACAAAGCTCACTGCATCCGGTACGGGCCATGTGTATCTCCAAAAGAAGCAACTTCGAATGGAAATTAAAAAAAAACAGGACGACAGGGTAGACCGTCTCGTCTGTGTGGAAAGTAATCTCAATATTTATAAATTATGGTAAAGTATTTTGTCGCAGCATGAAGAAGAAAAAGAGGGCACACCATAAAGACGGACGACGTTGTCTTTCTAAATTACATCAATTCCTTCCGGCCCCACGAGTATGTAAGGATGGATCCATGGATATGTTGTTGCCGTTGCTGCTGTAAACACCATGACGATGTTGCATAGAGCGCAGTAAATGATGAAAGGATAAAGGCACTGTAGATTGCCTGCACATGCTTTGTATAGCATTGCCTAATTGTAGTAGACTAGTACTTGTTGTTGATGGATTACCCACAGGTATTGTTTCGTTTCAAGGTTCCTGGTCCACTGGCCTTCATTTTGGCCCTTCGTTTTTCTCGCTTTTTCCGTAGGGCATTGAGTCGTTCCAAATCATTCATTTCGTCATGACTGAGTGCCGAAGTACTAAAATTCAAGGCTCCTGCCGAGGCATTTTGAGCGGACGTAAAACTCAAATTGAGACTTCGATTCATTCCCCGATTGCGGGCCTCGCGTTTGGCCCGAATTTGATCCATGGTAATTTCGGCTTCACTCCGTTTTTCCGCCTTGACTTGATCAATGAGGGCTTGTGCTTGTTGCATGGAAACGTCCATTTCGTCGTGTCCGCTATCTTCGTCGTCTTTGTCACCTTTGGCAGCAGATGTTTTTGCTGTTGTCCTTGTGGTGCTTTTCTTTTTGTCTTTCTTGGTGTCCTTTTTCCCATCTTTTTTTTCGGCCGACTTGGTTTTGTCCGCTTTACTTGCCTTGGCTTTGGCAGCTGCTGCCTTGGCCGCTTTGGCTTGTGCCGCCTTTAAAGTCTTTAATTCTTGTAGGGCATGATGAAGAATACGACCTACTTTCTTGGTGGTAGTGGCATCCGCCTTTTTGGAGGCCAATTCCAAGGCTAGCTTTTTGAGTTCCTTCAATTGATCTTCGACACCATTTTCGTCGCTGTCACTATCATTGTCGGAACCATTCAAATCTAAAGCATTCAACGACTTGTCTAACGATTTGTCACTGTCTTGACCCGACATTCTTCGTTCGTTCACTCTGGATGGAACTTGGAAAGGATGCACCAAGCTCGTGTTTGGGCTTGATTGCTATCTAGTACAATATCTATCTAGTATTTACTATACACCAGTTCTGGAAGCACGCTAGTTAAATAGCAAGTTCGTCCCTGATACCGTACCCCTGATCCCTGTGATATGAATCACTACACTCACAGCTCATGTACAGTTGTCAAAGTCGATCGATCGTGTGTGTTGTTGTTGTTGTTGTTGCCGTTGAAGAAGGTGATGTTAGGTGGAGGAACCATCACGGAATTTCGCCCCACAGACACCACTTTCATGTCGCGTTAGACACACACTTGCCCATGTCCCTACACTTAGAGAAATTACCAAGCATGAATTCAAAAACCACACAATGGACACACACTTGATCCAATTGAGCCCATGCCACATGGCAAAATTCTCATCCCAAGTGAATGCATTGTGACATTGTTTGCTCTCATGGAATGGCAGATTGTCTCCCACTCCAGCACATGCATGATCAATCTTTCTTTTTGTGGAAACAAATGTCTTTCACAAGAGGGATGAAGAAACACATGCACATCTTCTGACAAAACATGTTCTTGCTCTTCGTCGTTTTTCAACATTCATGTTGTTGTCTCAAAGATCACAGTCATAACGAACATGCATTCTCTCCCTTTCAAAACTTTCAAAGCCAAAGACAGCTTTCAAATGACCCTTTCGTCATTTGGGTTGCATGGAAAGAACAAGTGAAAGAAACCGAAATGCACGCGTTCTTCAGGCCAGCAGCAACATTTCCAAATTGCATCAAAGTTTCGCCAAACAGCCATGTCACAACAAAAGCAGCCAAGGCTGTCCCAGAATGATTGTGAAAGCCATGCAAGGGGTCATGGAACTGAGGGTGCAACAGCAGTGGAGACATCCAATTGCAAAAGAACAAGTGCATTGAAAAATCAAAGTGAAACAAAATGAACATGATCGGGGTCTGTCAATTTCACGATTGGTGCTCACAATGTTTTGTTTTTGGGCCTTGTCCATTGTGCAACGACAATGTCATTGACGGCAAGTTTGTTGCATGGTGTTCACATTGCAACAAGTTGTTGACATCATTGACAACTCAACTCATCTTGTTTGATCTGCAAATCAGCAAATGCGAAGAAGTCTGCAAATCCACAAATCCGCAAATGCGAAGAAGTCCGCAAATCAGCAAATCAGCAAATGCGCAGAAGTCTGCAAATCCGCAAATGCAAAGAAAGCAGCAATGTTAGGGTTAGGGTCAGGGTTAGGATCAATTTCTGACTTTCTGTTTCATGGCAAATTTGTCCTTTGAAATGCACGAACAAAGACGTGCATAACCAAGAAAGTCACAATGAATGGAACAACAGTGACATTTTCAAGACATCTTGTTGTGTTGTCTTTGTCAGGCAATGTCAAGTCAAGTGTGAGAGGGCCAAACTGCAGAGGGCCGGCGCATGATGTGGTGCTGCCATGAGAAGTCAAAACCAACGTTCTGGTCACTTTGCTCCAATTGGATTGTGGACTCCATTGTGAAAAGAAATGAAGGTTTTGAATCTGCTCCTGGGGTCAATTGTGATTTGCAATGTGTGACAGCAACCATTGTCTTCTGCTTTTCTTCAGTCAGGCCATTGTGCACAACCGCGGGAATTAAATGTGTCATTTGACATTCAAAAATGTTCCATGGTTGAAATGAGTGGTCTGCAAGATTTGCTGAAAGGCAGGTGGGCAAGAGAGCCTTGGAATTTTATGAAGTGAATCAAACAATGTTGTGTGTTCAGAATCTGAACAGTGTGGCTCAAGCAGCAAACCGGTCAGAAGTGCTCAATGCAGCAGAATTTTCATTTGGGCACAGTTGATGGCAATCTTGATCACAAGTCATGCAACCAAAAGTTGGAGTTGGAGTCGTGACAACAAACAACGTTGTTGTGAAAAAGGTTTTTGAGTTTCCAATGTGGGTCATTTTTCAAGCAAAACTGATTTAAAAAGACAGACAATTCCACCTGGGTGCAAAGTGTTTCAAAAACCAGTTCCGTCATCAACACCAGCAATTTGTCAATGTCCAACTCCTTCTGCGTTCAACAACTGATTTCTCATCAGAAAAAACAAATGCAGTTCCAATCACACTGGCAATGTGAACTTCGACAGATTGTGGCAAGTGAGTTGTCATTGGAGACTGCAACTTTCCTCTCAGGAGAAACAGATGGAGTGAGCAATTGGGATGGAGGGCACAGAGTTGGCAGCAATCATGCTGGTGAGACGAAACAGCCAGCAGTGACTGTCACCATTGTTTTTTCTGCCGTCTTGGCACATTGCTGTTTGTGGACAATGACATGACATTTGTCTCATTTTGAAACAGCTAAAGGTGAGAAGAACATTCTCAAGGAGTGCTCAATCTTCCTCCCCACTTTCCATTGAACAAGTGAGACCAAACAGACATCAGTTGTCACAATCTGTCCTTTTTCAACTGTGTTTTCGTTGCACACTGTTTGTGGATGGAGGCACAACTGTTGGATGAAGAAGAACGGTGAAGCTAAAATGAGAGAAGCAGGTGCTGCCCCTGCTACCGGCAAGACCATCAATTGCCTCTCTGGCCTGTGGTGCAATGTGACATGTGAGCTTGCACTGTGTTCAGCACAGCCAACACACTTCTATGAGCAAATGTGCGTCTCCTGCTTTGATCTGACTCAAATGTAGGATCTACTGTGCTGTCTTTTGTTGCTGTCGATCTCAACGGATCGATATTTCAAATTCAAACGATACGACGTACGTACACATACGGTATGCGGTGCGTCACATAGACAACTGGATCTTAAGGAACTCGTACGTCACTGATGATGCGATCTTGCGATCTTTTGCATGTATTATCACTCCTGATTCCAACACTATTCCAACCTACATGTAAACAGCCTCCAAGTATTTTTACTTTTTGCTACTACTACTGCGATGTACTGTGTACCACACAGAGGAAGTGCTGTGTTAAACAACATCTATCTTTACTTTAATACAGCGACAACATTATAGAGAAGTACATTCTTTAAGGAGTACTCATTCTTCCCACCCACAGCCCATGCCGTGAACTTAAAAATGGGTCATTACAAAGGGAGCACAGACCCCAAACATCAGTACAAAGAAGCTGTAACAAGAGTCTGCAAGCCTGCCAATGCCTCCGCTACTAGCCAAAGTGGAGCTTCCTCCAGCTTCACCGTCCACTGCCAATAGGCGGCCCTTCATTTCTTCTACATCCTCCGAAGGTATGGCAACATACCCTGTTGCCTCCACCAAATGGGGATTGGAGAGACCAAACTCCATAAATGGAGCCGTCTTGGAGAGTGAGTCTGCGTTGTTGTATAAATTCATAAAAATACGACGAGCCAGTGGGTGATAGCTTCCATCGCCAATCGTTTCTGGGTTGGGAACGACATAGCTGCCTTCATCGTTCAAGATAGCCACAGGAGAGAGCGAGCCACGGTTAGCATAGTAGTACGAGTAACCGAAATAGCTGATGGACTCGGCAAACTCGTTGAGGTATGCCACCAATTCTTCATCGACGGCGCTATTCTCGTATCCAAATCCGGGACGATTTAAATCGAAGGTTTCGCCGTTGTCATGGTCCGACAAAACTGTCTCAAGGAAGTACTCGTAGGTGCCGGACAAATCATCTGGGCCGGCAATGCGAATTTCCACACGATGACAGCGATCGTCGAGTTCCGACCATAAATGCGTCTGGGAATTGAAATCCGAATTCTTCAAAGATTTTGGGTCCCATCCAGCTTCCTCCAGTTTCTGGTCGCTGTAGTCGGAATAAATCCATCGCAATTGATCGATCGACAACCCACCGAGAATCTGGATGCAGTCCCAAGCAGTGCCGCCCTCTTTGACTGATATTTGTCAAGTAGGTGGTACCACGCAAAGGATGTAGTGTTAGATTGGTCATGAGAATTGCGTATTCTTCCGTGTCAATTCCATACAGTCAAGATCCCTACTTACCAGCGACGGTCAACCCATCAATGGCGACATCAATCTGGATCGCGGAACGAGTCGCGTCACCGGGTTCTAGACACTGATAGAGAAAGCCATTGGACGAGACAGTGGCTTCGGAATCCTTCCAGTGCCGACTCATGTCCCCAATATCAATGGGGTCGCCATGTTCCGGATTGCCACAGACTCGACCGGCGCCGACACTCGAACCGCCACCTTCCACGGCAACAACGTTGCCGGGGCAACCAATCTGATAAATACTGGACCACAAGCGTGCTACCGGATACACCGTAGAGGATCCTGCAATCGAAATAGCATCCCCGGCATCCGAACAGTACTCTTCAATGTCGGCTATGGCCACTCCATTGGCGGATTGAACCCTAGTGGCCATGAGGATCTTTTCCCATCGATCAATGGGCCACAATCCGACCGACTTGGTGGCATTGTTTCCGGCTTCGGAAAACAAGCCAAAATCAAGCAAGACACGCGTCGACTCAAGACTGGTTTCGTCGTTGAACATGGCCAGCCGAAGACGACGCAACAACGGGTACGTGTTGGCCTCGAAGGATGCGGCACTGGGCTTGAGATATTCCTCTTCGTCGGGATTGAAAATGGGAGCCAAACTAATGACTTCTTGATCAATGGACGAAATAACATATGCCAGTTCAAAGTACGTCATGGCATTGCCATGCTCCATAATGTAGTCGACCAACTCCTCATTGGACGTGGCATTGGAGAGTGTGTTGTTTCTGTGTCGGGCAAAATCTTCATCGACGCCAGTAAAGAGGAGTTCTTTGAACAGCAGACTTGTTTCATTCGGAATGCCAATCTGGATTTCAGTGGCCGGACAAAGAGAATCAATCTCGGACCAAAGGTGAGTATCCAAATTCTTGTCGGAGTTGGGCACACTGGTGGGATCCCATCCAGCCTATAAAACCGAATGAAATTTCATAAGAAATCATTTGAGCAGCTGATTGTAAAGCTCCTCGATAAGCATAGTTAGTTACAGTTACTTGCCTGCTCCAGTTGTGTGTCGTCGTAGCCGGAGAAAATCCAACGTAGCTGGTCCGTTGTGAGTCCTCCGAGGATGCCAAGACAGGTGGATGCATCGCCGCCAAGCTGGGTGGCCACGCTGATTCCTTCGGAGGCGACCTCGACCTATGTGCATGGTATCGGGTGTAGCAACGGCAAAACGTGAGGATGTAGTGTAAAGAAGAATACATTAGCACATTGAAAGATAAAGTACGTGTACTGAACGTACCTGGATGAGGGAACGAGTCGACCGCTCACAAGTGTATAAATAATCACTCCCCTCTTGAACGGTAGCTTCGCCACTATTCAAAGACCTCGTCAAACCAGCAATGTCGACATCTGTGATATTGCTCGCATCTGTGTCACTACCAGTTGCTAAACTTGCGGCCGCCGTTCCACACACTCGCTGGGCTCCCTGACTGGCGCCACCACCTTCAATACGAAACAATGTGTCTTTGCTAGCCGCCACGATTTCATCGGCACAAGCCGTCGTGTAGGCTTCTGCCCAAGCATTCAGGAGGCTCTCGACAGAAGATGCACCCGCGACCGATATCGATCCTGGAATGGCTTGGCATTGAAAGTCGGCATTCTGGTCTTGGCCGTTGACAACCGTAATTTTCGTGGCAGCAGCCAGAAACAAGAGGGAGATTACCACTGGACAATGAATCCACTTCATCATTACTACTGTCCTTTACTTTTTCATGTACTAGCTAGCTATAGCTAGTATGACCAAAATCCTTCTTTTTCTTTATTTTGATTGAATGGAGTTCGAGTTTTCTCTTTTGTTGTGGAATCAATGGCCGCATGGATCTTCTTTCTACGAAGCATTTTCGGGGAACCGAATGAATCTTCTGGATCCCTTCGTTTTGCGAAGATGCACCGAAGATTCAGTCATGGTCTTATTTTGGACTTATGGAGTCATTCCTGGGTCGACCAAAATTTGTCCACACTGTAGAAAGTGATATGCTTCAGATCCGCTGATGTCAGTTGTACGAGTGAAGTACTCCGACTAACTAAATTTGGCTTCTGGATATCTGTTAGGTAGACATAGATTAAGTCATAATGAACAAAAACAATATATACAGTACACCGAGACTTCATTCTTATATGTCTTCCGTCATTTCTTCGTACCAGTTACTTAACTACGTAGTATAGCTTAGTACCATTGTACAGTGGTAGTAGCTGTCGTACAATACCGTAGTAGAGTAGTCTACTAGAGTGGCAATACCATCGTTCATCAACTGAAGATTCAGCGGCGATTCATCAACAGAAGGATTGGCATTATTAGAGCTATCCTATACTTCTTCTGTTGCATCCACATGTTTAGCTACCAGCATTAATTGTAGCTATCATAGTGCTCTAATCGGAGTAGCCTGAGCAGCGCTAAACTAGCATTAGAGAATTAAGGCGACAGATTCGTCACACTTCGAATTTGTGAAGATTCAAAATGTCCGATCTGAGCACGGGTTCGCCACATCAGATGGGGGCAGACGTACACGTATTGTTTCGGTTGTCGCTGGTTATACAATCGCGGAGAGGTCGGGAAAGAAAAATGGACTGTGTCATTCCTTTTATTTGCTGGGACCGATTTACAGGTGTGCAACAGTACTACTAGCTAGCTAGCTAGTAGCCAGTCAAGCGCTAGAGTGGAGATCAACTAAAAGAAGTGTTCTATGCGTGACACTGGAACACATGTTCGCAATCAACCATGAAGATTCATGCCATTCTTCTTTTTTGCAACCATTCATTTGAAGGGATCAACAAAATTTTGATAGGCGGCTTCTATATCTACAAGTAGTCTTGGTCGTACTCCACTTCAATAAATACTAATACATAGTATCTGAGAGAGTCAATCCAAACAAGGAGGAGTCAAGCCTGTGTTTATTGTTTCAAATAAACGTAATTCAAACAAAAGAACTGAAACCATCAAGCTGAGCAAATTGTGATCGAAGAAAGCATCGCCATGATGACGCATGAGACTTCGAGCTTGAGCTCCAAGCTCTCAGATCACTCTAGCTCCGCTTGTAGTATCAACAGTGACACGGACAAGTTCAATCATTCCACCAACACGACCAGCTTTGATCCCTCGACGAGCAGCAAAAGTAAAGACCGCTTCAAAGCGATGCTCGGCAATACTGGGCGCATGTCCACTGCCGTTACACGCTCCAAGCTAATGGTGTATCTCGTCCTCATCGTGGCTGCCATTGGGTTTGGGGTTGCCGTTCACACCTTCTTGGAGGCCCGTCAACAGCAAGAGTTCGAGACGCAGGTACGTTCTTCGGAACATAACACGTGCTTGGTTTGGCTGCGAATTGTACTGAATCATCCAACTCTAACCCTATTGTTCCTTTTTTTCTTTCGCTATACCGGTTGCAGTTTGGGTACTTTGCGCAGCAGATTCTCACCTACGCCGAAGACAACGCGGAAGAATCTCTGGGAAAACTTAAGACGGTCAGCAACACCATCACGTCGTATTCCAAGAGCATTGGGGCTCCATGGCCTAACGTGACGTTGCCCAACTTTGATATAAGGACAACGGATTCCTTTGAAACACTGTCTGGGGCAGAAGTCTTTATCTTTTCTCCCATTGTCGCCAAAGAAAATCTACCGGGATATGAACAGTATGCCTGGGATCATCAAGACTGGATCCAAGAAGACCTCGAGTTACGTGGACTTGGAAAAGTCCAACATGGGTTCATTACACCCAGGGTCTATCCTTGGACCGAAGGCTTGCTCGAAGACCATGTGAATGCCCAATTGCATGTTCCAATCTGGCAGCTCAGCCCTGTCCCCACCAACGCGGACATTGTCAATTTGGACCTGTACTCGCACCCCAGCTTTAAACGCTTGATTCATGAATGTTCCGAAGTTCGAAGAATCTTGCTCAGTGAAGTGGTGGATCGATCCTTTATCAGCGACAAGTTGGGAACGCTGGACAGTGATTCCAACCTCGATGATCAGCCCAGAAGCTTTGGGATATATCCTGTCTATGATACCTTCTCCCAAGAAGACAATGTCATTGTGGGCTTTGTTTCTGCCATGATTCCATGGTGGTCCTATTTTGTCCAAGTCTTGCCACCCGGTACCAAGGGATACATTGTCGAGGTGCTAGACTCGTGTGGGTCACCCTTCTACTATCGTCTCGACGAGGAAAAGGCAATCTTCTTGACCGAAGAGGATGGCTTTACAGGACCCAATCCGGATTTTGCTCACATGGCCTTGGGGCAGGAATTTGCTCAGTTTGCACGGTACAAGTACGAGAGTCCCACGTCGTCCAGCAGCACCACTACTACTGGCGGTGATGTTGCTGGCGGCGGTGACGACAGCAAGACCAACACCACCCAGGACATTCTTCATTGCTCCTATCGAATCGTTGTTTATCCGTCCGACCAGTTGGCGGAAATGTACTTTCAAGGCAATGAACCGCTGTACTACACCTTGATTGTCGTGGCGGTCTTTGTGGTTACCATGCTTGTTTTCTTTGCCTATGATTACTTTGTGCAGCGCCGTCAAGATCAAGTCTCGGCCATGGCCGCCAAGACGAGTAGCATTGTAGCATCGCTGTTCCCCAAGAATGTGCAGAAACGCATCATGGAAGAAGTGGAAGAAAAAGTCGGAAATCAGCGCAAAGCCCGTCGACTCAGTGGAAAGGATATGTTGAAAGGCTTCTTTGGGGATGATTGTAACGTTGCGATAGAAGATGATGTGTCGCAGTCCACGATGGCCACCAAGAACGGTGTCTTTCTTAGCCGTCCCATTGCCGACTATTTCCCGGCAGTGACGATCATGTTTGGAGATTTGGTTGGCTTCACCAGCTGGTAAGGACTGCCGTATAGAGTAGTGCAGAGCGAGTGGAATTACAAAACATCCGGTGCTGTCAGCACCTTCACCACCTGTCCCCTTCTCCTACACACTCACGCTGTTGCGTTTCGCTTTATATTTGCTGTCATGTAGGTCCAGTACACGTGAACCGAGCTCAGTCTTTATTCTTCTAGGTAAGGAACAGTTTCTTTCTCATGCTGGTTATGCTTGGAGAGCAAATGTCTAATAGCCTTGCTGTTGAATCATGATTCGCCACGGTAACTACAGAAACGATCTACCACGAATTCGATAGAATCGCAAATACTCGTCGGATTTTTAAGGTTTGTTTCTTTTCAATTGATACCCATATGGTTCATCCTATGTATGAAGACACAACTTATAAATGTTCCACTGTCCTCACGTTTCTTTTCCTTTTTTCCTTTCCAGGTGGAAACGGTCGGTGATTGTTATGTTGCTGTGGCAGGGCTGCCCGATCCCCGGCGGGATCACGCAGTCGTCATGGCCAAGTTCGCCAGGCAGTGCCTGCTTCAGTTATCAAAGCTAACCAAGCAACTTGAAGTGATGCTCGGGCCTGATACCGCTGACTTGACCATGCGGATTGGCCTTCACTCGGGGCCTGTCACGGCCGGTGTCCTACGGGGGGATCGCCCAAGGTTTCAGCTATTCGGTAAGACTAAAATGAAGCTCCACTTGTACATTTCGCTTCCTGGTGTGATCGTTCTTCTTCTGACTTTTCAATTGCTTGGTAACCTGGCACAGGGGATACTATGAACACCGCAAGCAGAATGGAGAGTACGGGAACACCCAACCGAGTGCAGCTTTCCCAAGAGACCGCTGACATACTGAAGACGTTGGGCAGGGACTGGGTCAGAGAGCGTGAGGACCTTGTGGAGGTCAAAGGCAAGGGGCGAATGCAGACGTATTGGTTAGAGCGTGGTATGATGTTCAATTCGGGTGCGTCCGAGTCCACCGACAATCAATCCATGGATTCGGGCGAGTGCGAACTCGCTATTCTCATGGCCAGACAAAAGTCGGTGGCCAACGTATTCGAGAGCAAGCTCAGCGCAAAGGTATTGCGACTCGTGGACTGGTGTGTGGATGTTCTAACCAAATCGTTGAAACAAATCGAGGCGCGAAGGTTGTCCACCGGAGTCAAGCCAGATAAACCAGAAAAAATCGCTCAGCTAGAGATGGAAACCATGGAGACGAGCGATCTGCCTCTTGCAGAAGTGGCAGAGATAATTTCGCTACCGGAGTTTTCGGCTGAAGACAAGCAATACGACCCTGAAAAGATGGTTATCGAAGAGGAAGTGATCATGGAGCTGAAGCTGTTCGTTCGCTCAATCGCATCAATGTACCACCAAAATCCCTTTCACAACTTCGAACATGCAAGGTAAGTGCTTGTCGATTTAGTTTACCGTTGTTTTTCAACAACCTTCACGCTAAACGCCAGATCTCTTTTTGTTTGCCTGTTCATTACGTTGAACTATAGCCATGTTACAGCTTCAGTCGTCAAATTATTTTCTAGAATTGTTGCCCCCTCGCTCGACCAAATCGGAAAGGATGAGGATGATCGGCGAATGCACGATCACAGTACGTTTAGCATTACAGCCTTGTTCTAATCGCCGGGACAGTGATAGGATACGATCGTCACTCACAACGCTGCCTTTGAATCCTTCCTGTCCAAATAGCTTATGGTATCACATCGGACCCGTTGACGCAATTTTCGGTCATTCTCTGTGCATTAATCCACGACGTTGGTACGCACACACACACCCAGTTTCATCGCGCACGTGTTTGGTCGAATCAATGTCTCATATCTTTTCCTTACCGTTTTTCTTCTTCTAATAATAACACAGATCACATGGGTGTTTCCAACCTCCAACTGGTAAAGGAGGAATTACCGGTGGCAGCGAAGTATCAAGGCAGGTCTGTCGCAGAGCAGAATAGCGTTGATCTATCATGGCGGTTGCTTATGGGAGACGAATATCAGAACTTGCGAAATGTCATTTACCAGACCAAAGATGAATTCACCCGATTCCGATCCTTGGTTGTCAACTCGGTGCTCGGTAAGTGGTTGTTTACGTCATTATCCTGGACAACTTCGTTTTCTACCAGCTCTATTTGTGGCTAAACGAAAAAACTTATGCACGGCTGCCCGCTCCCCACTTTTCATCTTCGTACAGCGACGGACATTATGGACAAGGACCTCAAGACGCTTCGTAACATGCGATGGGAGAAAGCATTTTCTGGGGAGATAAAGGAAGAGGTCGCGAGCGACCAAACCAACCGAAAAGCTACCATTGTCATTGAACATCTTATGCAAGCCAGCGATGTCTCCCACACCATGCAGCACTGGCACATTTACCGGAAATGGGTAAGTGCCGGAACACATCGCTTTCATGTGGCTCCGGTAAAGGACGGATACGATGAAGATCACTCGATCAGGCACTCACTCCATTGTCTTTCTGTCTTTTCTTCTTTCGTACTTCCAATAGAACACGCTGCTGTTTGAGGAATTGTATAAGGCATATGTTGAGGGCCGAATGGAAAAGGACCCTTCTGAGTTTTGGTATCAGGTAAGAATCTATCGTTTGGATTTGGAAGCGAGTGGTGACATAAAGGAGAGAGTGTTGGTATATTCTAACGCGTAGAAACTCTTTGTGTAGGGTGAGATAGGCTTCTTCGATTTCTACGTCATTCCACTGGCAAAGAAATTGAAGGAATGTGGTGTATTTGGAGTTTCGTCTCACGAATACCTTCAGTACGCCATTCGAAATCGAAATGAATGGGCCTTGAAAGGGGAAGAAGTCGTCCAAGAAATTATCGAAACTGTAACGAACAAGAAAAGGTATCGCTCAATGTCGAATGCGGATGACGCTGTCCCCGCATCCACTGCTGTCGCCACTCCCGCTGCTGGAGATGGCGATGAAGTCGATACTGCTGTCGCCACTTTCACAGCTGAAGATGGCGATAAAATCGATGCAGTAGCTTCTGAGTCGAATGCCGTGAAGGAGCTTTTGGCCATGAAAAAAGCTACTGCACGAAAGTACAAGGACGAGGATGGGGTGAGTTTAGTTTCGTGTTAAATAAAAAATAAAACGAGGTTTAACAACAGCTAGCACTGCTCATAGACCACTACTAGTAGTGGCTACTCTAAGGTGCGGCGGCAAGGTTCGCTCACGTGCCGCATTGGGGAAGCCGATCAGGCTTGTGGCATAAAAACTAAGTACGATTATCTCTCGCCTGCCCAATGACAGAACATTGCTTACAACATCATCCAACACAACATCTAACAGCTGACATTTATGTCGTGCGCTAAATGTAGATTGGATTGCGCGCCGCCGCGAACATCATTGCCACCAGGGGAACTTGCCTACCGACGAAGCAACCGAAAATCAACGATCCGAGATCAGAACCCGCCACCTTTGAAAAAAAAATCAAAAGCAGAAAGCACTGTGCCGGGAATCGAACTCGCCACCTTGGAGAAAAGCACTTTTAGTTGAATGACCGAGCCCAGTTGCGTAACAATTGCATGCGCAGGGTTAAGAAATGTTTGGACTTAGACTCACACTTGACCTATTGGCATAGAACATTTTGCATTCCTTCCACAGACAGAATTCTGTGAATTCCACAAAGCAATCTCAGGGTGACCAGAACATTCAAGAACCGGATTTGGACTCTTAGCAGACCAGTCTGTTGAGGTCATTCCATTTGCTCGATTGACGGAATTCACAGAATGAATCATGCAAACAGAGTCGCAATGGCAGCAGTGGAACTTGAACACAAATTTCATGATCAGGCATGCACTCTGTGTTTCTTCAAAGAGGTCAGTGCAGTCATGATCACTAGCATGAGCCTCTCTGTTTCCCACCTCCATGCAATCATCAGCCAAGAAAGGTCTGCTGGGAATGTCTCTCATCTTGGGAATTTCATCAGTGTTCATGCTGACCAGCTTTTTGTTGATGTTCAGCAACAGTTGAACCTCAACAAGCCCAGGCATGGTGCTTCCTCGCTTTGATGGGAGAACAACTTTGCACCCACCAATTCCCAACTCAAGACCTCCAGAACCTGACAAAATGTCCACCAAAGCTTTGGCGGCATGTTGCTTTGGCAATGGACGGAGCATCGTGGGGGTGCTTAACAGCAGGAAGTCCACTGGTCATGGAAAACCCAACTTTGTGTCAACAAACCCAAGATTGGGGTCAATTCTCGAGAATTCAACCAGTCATGTTGCATTGACAATGGCTGGGCTTTCTTGTGTGTGCTCAACAACAAGAAGCAAACTGGTCATGGAAAACCCAACTTGGGTCATCAAACCCAAGATTCAGTTGGGCTGAATTTCTTAGAATTTGCAAAGTCATGTTGCATCGGCGATGGCTGGGCCTTCTTGTGGGTGCTGAACAGCAGGAAGTCCACTGGTCATGGAAAACCCAACTTTGGGTCATCAAACCCAAGATTGTGTCAATTCCTGATCATTTGCTCTTTCATGTTGAACTGGCAATGGGTGGTCATGCTTGGGGGTGCAGCTTTCTTTGACTTGATGGGAAAATGTTTAGCATTTGAAGAAACGAGGACATTGTTGGCACCAACATGTGCATCATCATTTTACAAAGTGCTCACTAACACAGCAGCTGAAACACATCTTGCTGATGACAGACAGCATTGCATTCTGGAATTCTTACCAATCGGTGACATCCTCCTCCTGAATGCACCCAGCATTTGCTTTAGCAAGTGGAGGTGAATTTGGCCAATGGTGCACAAAGAAGCCATTTCTGAAGTTCTGCATAGCCAACATGTGATTCTCTATTGGATTTAGACTGAATTTGTTTCATACCAACGTTCCAAGGCCAATTCTTGCTTGTTGAACATAGCACTCTTGTGATTCAAGAGCTCTTGGAGCAGAACACACTGTGTTTTTGGCCCACCAGCAGACGATGGCACAGGATCAGAAAGAAGCGCAGTGCTTGGCAACGTTCTCGCTCGTCCGCAGTGTGAAGCCCACGTTCCCCCCAATTAGCCTGTAGAAGACATGCTTTCTAGGTGAGAATGGCAATCATTCGATTCCAATTGGCACGAGCGGCATGAGAATGGTCGTGCACGCATGGCATGCGACGGCATGGATGGATCGACTTATAAGCTCACTTGTGGTGTACAAAATAACTCAGCGGGCGGGAAACAAACCACCATACTTCCATTCATTTGGAGCAGATTTCGATTTATGCTGTTTTAGATGACTCTTCGTTTTCTAGGGCTGCACCGACATGGCGCTGTTAATATCTCAATACTAGTAGCACGAAGTCACTATGGTGTCCGCCCTTGGAATCCGACGATTCCTATTCACGGAAAGGTCGGTTCCTGAGTGAAGGTAAGATACCAAACACTCCAAACAACTCGCCATTAATTCCTCCGGTTTTAAAATCCACAAACTCGAGACCTTGTTCCGAGTAAAGCAGCCAAACTTCAATGATCACTTCCCTAGTAGTAGAACAGATCGATGGCATGCGCTGTTTTTTATAGCCGAATGACAATGTTTTTCGCCAATCTTTTGCGTCCTATTTGGAGTAAAATAATAGAATATGACTAAGTCGTTTATGTATGTTTTGGTTAGCACAATGTTGGCGCCCGCAAAGGTTAAAATTTCGTGTCCTACTAGCTAGCCTTTCAATACGTTGGGATTTCAGAAGCGCTTTCGTTCATCCTTTGGCTATTGGAAAAATAGGGACAGGAAGGATTGCTCTCTCTTCTTGGTCCGAATATTGCCAAACAGGACGTATTGATTTTGTTTCCTCTCCTTCCGGTCCTCATAGTTGACAGACTCTTCTTCGTCGACCTCTGCTTCCGTCTCCGACTCGCTATCCGTATCGACAGTTTGTTCTGACTCGTCTTTTTGCCCCATCTTTTCTTTGGACTGGCCTTGTCCATTGTGTCGAGTTTTTTCAGAGGCACTGTCAACACCCCACTCGCTGAGTGCCCCGGCCGTAATACCACTCGTGCACCCAACACCAAAGGCCACCGTAGCGGCCACGGGCAAACTAGCCCCCACCACGCCCACCATGACGGCTCCCGCGGCCAATTGTCCGGCAATACTGGCAGTGGTAGCCGAACTAAAGACGGCCAATCCCTTGGCGACTTCCTTGTCGTTGTTGGCATGAACGCCATCGACCAGGACACGTTTGGCCGCAATGGCTCCGCCTGTTAAATATCCAGCACACGACGCCAAGGCACCACCGGTCAAGGTGGCTGCGGCCACGGTCAAATTGACAGTCGCTGTGCGTCCAATGGCTCGCAAAATTTTATAGTCGCCACCTTGGGAG
>Ga0163149_10002981_pt1 | contig 19766 bp, 15 predicted proteins | sample OliLakLV19MP5G1_FD_148604 | JGI IMG/M metagenome (GOLD analysis project Ga0163149, IMG submission 148604) | Freshwater microbial mat bacterial communities from Lake Vanda, McMurdo Dry Valleys, Antarctica - Oligotrophic Lake LV.19.MP5.G1 | ecosystem: Environmental > Aquatic > Freshwater > Lake >...
CCCGAGCGCGGCGATGCCGGCGTTGGCGATCTGTTCGTCCTCGTGCGACTGCACGCCCGACACGCCAACGGCGCCGACACACTCGCCCTTGACCATGATGGGCATGCCGCCTTGCACCGGCAGCACCGGCATTTTCAGGATGGCATGGCGGCCGGCGGCGATGCGGTCTTCCCAGCTCTTGGTCGAGCGGCGTGAAATGGCCGAGGTGCGGCCCTTTTCAATCGCGATCTGCGCATTGGCCGGCGTCGCGCCGTCGCCGCGCTGCAGGTAGAGCAGATGGCCGCCGTCATCGAGGATGGCAATGACGACGTTCCAGTTGTTCTTGACGGCTTCGGCCTCGGCGGCGGCGGCGATTTTTTTGCAGTCTTCGAGGGTCAGGCAGGGTTTGGTTTTCACGTTGGCTTCCGGAATAAGAGATTGGCGGAAGCCCGATTCTACCCGCCCCGACCACACTGCGGCGCCGCGGTATGCCGGCGCGACCGTGCTCGCTGCCGTTGCGGCGGCGAACGCCGGCTCAGCCCCTCAAACGTTTCCGCCTTACAACCCCTAAGCCCTTCGGCCCTTCAGCCTTTGAGCGCGCTACGCACCTGTTCCAGCGCGCCCGGGTCCTCTATGGTGGTCAGGTCACCCGGGTCGCGGCCCTCGGCCAGGGCCTGGATGGAACGGCGCAACGTCTTGCCCGAACGCGTCTTGGGCAGCAGCGTCACAAAATGCACGGCGCTGGGCCGCGCAATCGGGCCCAGTTGCTGGTCCACGGTGTCCATGACCTCCTTCTCGAAGGCCTTGCGCGCTTCGGGTGTGCCGGTGCGCGACGCGTCCTTGGGCACGGCAAGGGCGAGCGGCATCTGGCCCTTCAGCGCATCGGCCACGCCGACCACCGCGCATTCGGCAATACCCGGATGCATGCTGATGGCCTCTTCGATTTCGCGCGTACCAAGGCGGTGGCCGGCGACATTGATGACATCGTCGGTGCGGCCGAGGATGAAGTAATACCCGTCCCCGTCGCGTATGCCCCAGTCAAAGGTGGTGTAGACCTGCGGGTTGGAGAAGGTCGAAAAATACGTGCGCACAAAGCGTTCGTCGTCACCCCAGATGGTGCTCATGCAGCCCGGCGGCAGCGGTGGCGCGATGGCGACCACGGCTTTTTCACCGGCGCCGGCCTCGCTCGCGTCCGCTTCGCGCAGCAGCTTGAGGTCGTAGCCGTAGCACGGAAAGCTCGGGCTGCCGAATTTGAGCGGCGTTTTCTCCACCCCGGGCTGGGCTGACAGAATCGGCCAGCCGGTTTCGGTCTGCCAGTAGTTGTCGATGACCGGTTTGCCCAGCGCGCCGGAAATCCACTGGTGCGTCGGTTCGTCGAGCGGTTCGCCGGCAAGGTACAACGCGCGCAATGACGACAAATCGTGTTTGGCGAGATAAGACGGGTCATGTTTTTTCAGCACGCGTATCGCCGTCGGCGAGGTGAACATGACGTTGACCCTGCGTTCCTCGACGATCTTCCACCAGATGCCCGCATCGGGCCGCATCGGCAGGCCCTCGTACAGGATGGTCGTCATGCCGGCGATCAGCGGCGCGTAGATGATGTAGGAATGCCCCACCACCCAGCCGATGTCCGAGGCGGTGAACATGGTGTCACCGGCGCCGCCGCCGTAGATGTGCTTCATCGATGCGGCCAGCGCCACGGCGTAACCGCCGGTGTCGCGCTGCACGCCCTTGGGCTTGCCGGTGGTGCCCGAGGTGTAGAGGATATAAGACGGTTCGTTCGACTCCATCCAGGCGCACGCCACCGCCGTACCGGCGTGCTTTGCCGCAAGCTCGGACCACTCGACATCGCGGCCTGCGACGAGGGGCATGCCGGCATCGATGCCACGGCGGTGGATCAGCACTCTGGCGGGCGGATGCTGGGCGAGCTTGAGCGACTCATCGACCAGCGCCTTGTACAACACCGGCTTGCCCATGCGGCTGCCGCCGTCGGCCGTCACCATCAGCACCGGCCTCGCATCGTCGATGCGCGCGGCGAGGCTGGCCGAGGCAAAGCCACCGAACACCACCGAATGAATGGCACCGATGCGTGCGCAGGCAAGAATGGCAAATACCGCCTCGGGAATCATCGGCATGTAAATGATGACACGGTCGCCGCGCTTGACGCCCAGTGACTGCATCATTGCCGCGGCGCACTGCACCTGGGCATGCAGTTGGCGGTAGGTGAAGGTTTTTTCCTGATCGACCTCGGTCGAAATCCAGACCAGCGCATTCTGTTCGCCGCGCACCGCGAGGTGACGGTCGATGGCGTTGTGGCACAGGTTGGTCTGGCCGCCGACGAACCATTTGGCGAAGGGCGGCCGGCTGTAATCGAGCACCTGCCCGAAGGGTTTGTGCCAGTCGATCAGCCTTGCCTGCTCGGACCAGAAACCGTCCCGGTCGTCTATGGAACGACGATGGAATTCCTTGTACGTTGTCATCTTCCCTCCTCCGGGGACCGCTGCTTGTTATTTTTTCCGGCGCCTGCAACGCGCTTCAAACATGACAGGTATTGAAATTGTCATTCCGAGCTGCGCTCGGAATGACAATTAATTTTCAACCGGACCATCGGGTCTATTCAGCCATGTCCACGACGATGCGCCCGCGCACTTTGGCGTTGATGAAATCATCGAACACAGTCGGCAACGCATCAAAGGCAATGGTTCTCACCATCGTTTGCAGGTGCGCCGGCTTCATGTCTGTCGCAAGTCGCTCCCACACCTGGCGCCGCAGCGGCATCGGTGTGTAACCCGAATCGATGCCGAGCAGGGAGGCGCCGCGCAGTATGAACGGCGCCACCGAGGTGTTCAGGCTCATGCTCGCGGCAAGTCCGATCGACGCGACGGCGCCGCCTTGCAGCATGGTGCTGATCATCCAGGCGAGCACATCGCCGCCGAGGTTGTCCACCGCGCCGGCCCAGGTGGCGGTATCGAGCGCCTTGAGCTTGGCGAGGTCGAGGCTCTGGCGCAGCCTGACCTCTTTTGCACCTATCGCCTTGAGGTAGTCCGCTTCGCCTTCCTTGCCGGTCAGCGCGACGACGTGATAGCCGAGGCGCGACAGGATGTCGATGGAAATCGAGCCGACGCCGCCGGTGGCCCCCGATACGATCACCGGGCCGTTGGCCGGACGCAGCCCCACCTGTTCCATGCGCACGATGCCAAGGGCTGCCGTATAGCCGGCGGTGCCCAAAGCCATGGCTTCGGCCAGTGTCAGGCCGCGCGGCATCGGTACCACCCAGTCGGCCGGAATGCGCGCGTACTCGGCGTAGCCGCCGTCGTGGGCGACACCGATCTCGTAGCTGGTGGCGATGACGGCGTCACCCTTGTTGAAGCGCGCGTCCGAGGACGCGACCACGGTGCCCGACCGGTCTATGCCGCCGACGCACGGAAAGCGCCGGATGATGCGGCCCTTGCCGGTGGCGGCAAGCGCGTCCTTGTAGTTGACGCCCGAGTAGGCGACGCGGATCACCACCTCGCCCTGGTCCAACTCGTCGATGTCCATCTGTTCGAATGCGCCGCTGACTTTTTTGTCCGCCTCGCGCAGGCGATAGGCCTTGAACTTGTCCATACGTTTCTCCTCAGGTGGGTCCGGGCGGCCCTGCGGCCTGTGACCCGGTTGGATACTAGCCGCTGCTGACCAGACGTACCGGTTGCGTGTCTGATGCAAGGCCTTCACCGACGCGCCGGCTCTGTGCAAGATAGTCGCGGGTCTGCATTTCCATCAGCCGGCTGGCGGTACGGTCGAATTCGAACACCATGGCGCGCAGGCGCACGTCTTTTTGCACTGCATCGGCGTCAAGCAGCTTTTCCGGCCGCGCCGCGGCCGACAACACCAGCTTGATGCGGTTGTCGTAAAGGACATCGACCATCAGCGTGAAGCGCCGTGCCTCGTCGGCAAGCTCGAGCCCCATGCACGGCACGCCGGAGACGATGATGGTGTGAAAGCGCCGCGCGAGATCGAGGTAGTCATGCTGCGAGCGGCCCCGGCCGCACAGCACATGGAAGTCAAACCAGACCACGCCGCCGGCGCGGTGCAGATAGGGAATGACGCGCCCCTCGACGTCGAGTTCGTGAAATTCCTCATCCACCTCGGCGATCTGCAAAAAAGTCTCACGCAAGGCCTTTTGGGCCGCCTCGTCGAGCGGGCTGTGATACACCCTCACCTGTTCGAGCGCGCGCAGCCGGTAATCGACACCGCTGTCAACGTTGACCACGTCGAGCCTGGATTTGATCAGCGCTATGGTCGAGACAAAGTCGTCGTGCCTCAAGCCGTTTTTGTACAACTCGTCCGGATGGTAATTGGAGGTCATGCAATAGACCACGCCAAGCTCTATGGTGCGCTTGAGCAAACGCCCGAGGATCATCGCGTCCGCCACGTCGTTGACGTGGAATTCGTCAAAACAGATCAGCCGGTAGCGCCTAGCGATGCGCAGCGCGAGCACGCCGAGCGGGTCTTCCTGGCCCTTGATTGCATCGAGTTCGCGGTGTACGTCGCGCATGAAATGGTGAAAGTGCACGCGGCGCTTTCTCACCAGCGGCACGCACAGGTAGAAGCTGTCCATCAAAAAGCTCTTGCCGCGGCCGACGCCGCCCCACAGGTACACGCCGTGCGGCAGCGGTGGTCGCACCACCAGGCGGCGCAGCGCCGAGTTGCGCCGCGCCTTGTAATCGGACCATTCCTCGTACAGGCGTTGCAGGCGCTCGACGGCGCGCATCTGCGCCGAATCGGAAACGTAACCGCGCCGTTCCAGCGTGCGGCGGTAGTAGTCGAGAACCGTCAGGTGCTCGCCCTCGGCGAGACCCGGGTCTTCTTCGGGATCGAATGCGCTGTCTCTCACGTGAGTACCGGCGTGACAGGACGGGATGGGGAGGGCATGGCTGGCATTTTACGCCTGTCCCGCGCCCGCCTCACATGTTGAGCGTACGTTTTTCCACCGCCAGCGCGGCTTCCTTGGTCGCCTCGGACAGCGTCGGATGCGCATGGCAGATGCGTGCGATGTCCTCGGCCGAGGCGCGGAATTCCATCGCCACCACCGCCTCGGCGATCAACTCGGAGGCCATCGGTCCGACAATGTGCACGCCCAGAATCTCGTCCGATTTGGCATCGGCAAGAATTTTCACCATGCCGGTGGTGTCGCCCAGTGCACGCGCGCGGCCGTTGGCGGCAAACGGAAAGCTGCCGGCCTTGTAGGCCCGGCCCGAAGCCTTGAGCGCCTGCTCGGTCTGGCCGACCCAGGCGATCTCGGGCGAGGTGTAGATCACCCACGGAATGGTGTTGAAATCAATGTGCGGCTTTTGTCCGGCGATGCGCTCGGCCACGGCGACGCCCTCTTCCTCGGCCTTGTGCGCGAGCATGGGGCCGCGCACCACGTCACCCACGGCCCAGACGTTGGCGAGGTTGCTGCGGCAGTCGCCGTCAACAACGACAAAACCGCGCTCGTCGAGCTTGAGTCCTGCGGCCTCGTGGTTGAGCCCCGTGGTGTTGGGCACGCGGCCGATGGAGACGATCAGCTTGTCAAAGGTCGCCGTCTGCGCCTTGCCCTCGGCCGGGGTATACCTGACCATAACGTTCTTGCCGGTCTTGATCTCGTCGATTTTCACGCCCAGTTGAACATTGAGATTCTGCTTGGCGAAGGCCTTTTGCGCTTCCTTGGCGATCTGCTCGTCGGCCGCCCCGAGAAAGGCCGGCAGGGCTTCGAGGATGGTGACTTCGCTGCCAAGACGGCGCCAGACCGAGCCCATCTCAAGGCCGATGACGCCGGCACCGATGAGACAGAGCGACTGGGGCACCTCGGTGAGGGAGAGGGCGCCGTCGTTGGACAACACCAGCTTTTCGTCAAAAGGCGTTCCGGGCAGCGCGCGCGGCCTCGAGCCGGTGGCGACGATGACGTGCCGCGCAGTCAGCGTATCGGGCTTGGCGCCGGCGACGTTGATGGCATAGCCGTCGGCGGCAGCCGGCCCGGCAAACGAGCCGCGACCGTGAAAGAACGTCACCTTGTTTTTCTTCAACAGGTAAAGGATGCCCTCGTTGTTCTGTTTCACCACGGACTGCTTGCGACCGATCATGGTCGGCAGGTCGAGGGCGAGGCCCTTGACCTGGATGCCGTGCTCGGCAAAGTGATGGCCGGCCTGCTCGTAGTGCTCCGAGGACTGCAGCAAGGCCTTGGACGGGATACAGCCGACATTGGTGCAGGTACCGCCCGGAGCCGGGCCGCCCTTGTCGTTTTTCCATTCATCGATACAGGCCGTGGAAAACCCCAGTTGCGCGGCGCGGATGGCGGCGATATAGCCCCCCGGTCCAGCGCCGATGACGACGACCTCGAATGTTTGAGCCATGTTTAACCCCAGTGATTGGGTGATCGGGTACTTTGGTGATTGGGTGATTGGGTGATCGGGTGATTGAAAGATTGGGTGAAGACCGCAGCAGTTCGGGAATGTCACACCCTCACAGCTTTATTCGCCTGATCACTCAATCACCCGATCACGCTTCAGATATCGAGCAGCAGGCGCGCCGGATCCTCCAGCGCTTCCTTAATCGCCACCAGGGCAAGCACCGCCTCGCGGCCGTCGATGATGCGGTGGTCGTAGGACATGGCGAGGTAATTGACCGGACGGATGACGATCTGCCCGTTCTCGACCACGGCACGGTCCTTGGTCGCGTGCACGCCCAGGATCGCCGACTGCGGCGGATTGATGATGGGGGTGGACAGCATGGAGCCGAAAGTGCCGCCGTTCGAAATTGAGAAGGTGCCGCCGGTCAGCTCTTCAATCGTCAGCTTGCCGTCCTGTGCCTTCTTGCCGAACTCGGCGATTTTCTTTTCGATGTCGGCGAGCGACAACTGCTCGCAGTCACGCAGCACCGGCACCACCAGGCCGCGCGGCGAGCCGACGGCGATGCCGATGTCGAAATAGCCGTGATAGACGATGTCGTTGCCGTCCACACTGGCATTGACCACCGGGTATTTTTTCAGCGCATGCACCGCGGCCTTGACGAAAAACGACATGAAGCCGAGCTTGACGCCGTGTTCCTTCTCGAAGCGGTCCTTGTATTTGGCGCGCATGTCCATCACCGGGGCCATGTTGACCTCGTTGAAGGTGGTGAGGATGGCTGCGGTCGATTGCGATTGCACCAGACGCTCGGCGATGCGCGCGCGCAGGCGCGACATCGGCACGCGCTGCTCCGGACGGCCGGCGAGAATGGCATCGACGCTGACCGGGGCCGGCGGCTGCGGGAGTGCAGCGCGCGCCGCAGGGACGGCCGCGGCGGGCGCGCTGCCTGCATTGAGCACGTCGCCCTTGGTGACACGACCGTCACGGCCGCTGCCGGCGATGGCCGCGGTATCGAGGCCTTTTTCTTCGGCGATTTTCTTCGCCGCGGGCATGACCGCGGGCGAAGACGCGGCAGGGGCCGGGGCAGACGCGACAGCCGGCGTGGCGGCAGCAACGGGCGCGGCCGCAGTGGCTTTGCCATCGGTGTCTATGGTGGCGATGAGTTCGCCCGAAACCACCAGAGTGCCATCGCCCTTGACGATCTTGGTCAGCACACCATCGACCGGCGATGGCAGTTCAAGCACGACCTTGTCGGTCTCGATGTCGATCAGGTTCTCGTCGCGCGCGACGGCCTCGCCTTCCTTCTTGTGCCAGGTCAGCAGCGTCGCCTCGGAGACCGACTCCGACAATTGTGGAACTTTGACTTCAACCAGCATTTTTATCTCCCGTTTCGTTTTTCCCCGGTCCGGGGTAACCCCTCGCCGGGTATCGAAAAAGCAAGCGCGTAACGCGCCGGGCTTTTATTTACCTGCAATAACCACACACTAAAACCGTTAAATTACGGCGCGATAAACGGCCCCGACGTTTTCCCGGCGGGGTCCGTTCCATCGCGCCGACTTGAAGCGGCGCAAAGCGCCGCTTCAAGCTTATTTGTATTTGCCGAAGGCCTGATCGACCAGCGCCTTCTGCCTCTCGTTGTGCTTGGCGAGGTAACCGCCCGCCGGTGCCGCCGACGAGGGGCGTCCGGCGTAGAACAGCTTTTGCTCCTCGCGCATGTTCTCCTGCAGGTAATGGCGGATCTGGTACCACGCACCCTGGTTCTGCGGCTCTTCCTGGCACCACACCACTTCATTGGCCTTCGGATAGCGCTTCATTTCCGCCGCGAACTGCTTGTGCGGGAACGGATAGAGCTGCTCGACGCGGATGATCGCCACATTGTCGTGGCGGTGCTCGCGCCGTGACGACAACACGTCGTAATAAACCTTGCCCGAGCAGGCGATGATGCGCGTGACGTCCTTGGACTCGATCTCATCCACTTCAGACAGCACCGTGTGAAAGCTGCCCCTGGCGAGGTCCTTCAGCGGCGAGGTCGCCTCTTTCTTGCGCAACAGCGACTTGGGGGTGAAGACGATCAGCGGCTTTCTGAACGGCCGCAGCATCTGCCGCCGCAGCAGGTGGAAAATCTGCGCCGCATTCGAGGGCATGCACACCTGCATGTTGTGCTCTGCGCACAGTTGCAGGTAGCGCTCGACACGCGCCGAGGAGTGCTCCGGCCCCTGACCTTCGTAACCGTGGGGCAGCAGCATCACCAGGCCGCAGACGCGGCCCCATTTCGCCTCGCCCGAGGAAATGAACTGGTCGATGACCACCTGGGCGCCGTTGGCGAAGTCGCCGAACTGCGCCTCCCAGATCACGAGGTCATTGGGTTCGGCGCTGGCGTAACCATATTCGAAGCCGAGCACCGCCTCCTCGGACAGCACCGAATCGATGACGACAAAATCGCCCTGGTCCTTGGCGACGTTCATCAGGGGTACATAGCTGCCCGAATCCCAGCGTTCACGATCCTGGTCATGCAGCACCGAATGGCGGTGGGCGAAAGTGCCGCGGCCGCAGTCCTGTCCCGACAGGCGCACGCTGTAACCGTTGGCCACCAGCGAGGCGTAGGACAGGGTTTCGGCCATGCCCCAGTCCACCGGCAGCTTGCCCTCGCCCATCTGCCTGCGCGCAGCGATCAGGCGTTCGACGGTCGGGTGCATCTTGAACCCCTCGGGCACCGTGGTGAGTTTTTCAGCCAGGCGCTGCAGTTCGGTCATCGGCACGTGCGTGTCCGCCGCGTCCGTCCACTTCGCGCCGAGAAAGGGCGACCAGTCGATGGCGAACTTGCTCTTGAAATTGGACAGCACCGGGTTCGAGGTGTGGCGGCCGGCATCGAGGTCATCGCGAAATTTCTTGATCATCGCGTCCGGCTCGTCGGCACCGAGAACGCCCAGGGTCACCAGTTTCTCGGCGTAGAGCTTGCGCGTGCCCGGGTGCTGCGAAATCTTCTTGTACATCAGCGGCTGCGTCACAAAGGGCTCGTCCTGCTCGTTGTGGCCGAGCTTTCTGAAGCACACCATGTCGATGACCACGTCCTTCTTGAACTGCGTGCGGTAATCGAGCGCGAGTTGGGTGACGAACTGCACCGCCTCGGGGTCATCGCCGTTGACGTGAAAAATCGGCGCCTCGACCATTTTTGCGACGTCGGTGCAATAGATGGTGGAGCGCGCGTCGCGCGGGTCCGAGGTGGTGAAGCCGATCTGGTTGTTGACGACGATGTGCACCGTGCCGCCGGTGCCGTAGCCGCGGGTGTTGGCAAGGTTCAGCGTCTCCATCACCACGCCCTGCCCGGCAAAGGCCGCGTCGCCGTGGATCAGGATGGGCAGAACCTGGTCGCCCTTGGTGTCGCCGCGGCGGCGCTGGCGCGCACGCACCGAACCCTCGACCACCGGGTTGACGATCTCCAGGTGCGACGGGTTGAACGCGGCGCTGATGTGCACCGGACCGCCGGGCGTGGAAATATCGGAGGAAAAGCCGTTGTGGTACTTGACGTCGCCGGTCGAGGAAAAATCGCTGTGGTGCTTGCCCTCGAACTCGGAAAAAAGGTCGCTCGGCATCTTACCGAGCACGTTGACCAGCACGTTGAGGCGGCCGCGGTGCGCCATGCCGATGACGATCTCCTGCACGCCGTTGCCGCCGGCACGCTGGATCAGTTCGTCCACCGCCGGAATCAGGCTCTCACCACCCTCGAGCGAAAAACGCTTTTGCCCGACGTAACGCGTGTGCAGGTATTTTTCCAGCGTCTCGGCCTCGGTCAGCTTTTGCATGATGCGACGCTGGTACTCAGGCGTGAACCTGGGCATGGCGCGATTGGGCTCGACGCGCTCCTGTATCCACAGCCGCTGTGCGCGGTCGCTGATGAACATGTATTCGAAACCGATGTTGCGGCAATAGGTGTCGCGCAGCGCCTGCACCAGGTCGCGCAGCGTGATGCGGTCGGGACCGACGAATGAGCCGGAGCTGACCATGGTGTCGAGGTCGGATTCGGCGAGGTCGTAGTAGGCGGGCTCGAGTTCGGGCACGGCGGGACGGGTGACGCGCTTCAACGGGTCGAGCGTTGCCCAGCGCGAACCGGAAATGCGGTACGAGGTGACCAGCAACAACGCCGCCACCTGCAGACGCTCCGGGGCGCCGGCGCTTTGCATCAGTGCGCGGCTGCCCAACTGGCCCAGTTTGGCACGCTGCACGAAAGACTCGACCACCGGCGCGTGCGCGACATCCTTGATCGACGCGCCGGGAAGGTTCTGCATCTGGTCGAAATACTCGCGCCAGTTCTCCGGCACCGAGCCCGGGTTCTCGAGGTAGCTCTCGTACAAGGCCTCGACAAAGGGCGCGTTGCCGCCGAACAGGTGGGAATTGGACATTTCTTGTTTCATCATGGCGTCACCTCACTTCGTGCGGGCAAGTATGGGCAAAGACGGACGGTTGCAGGCGGCAAACAGAGGGTGAAAACAGGCCCGGAACGTGTTCCGGGCGCAGTTTCCCGATCAGCGCTTGGCCATCGGCACGACGTCGCGCCGCGGTGAACCGACAAACAACTGGCGTGGCCGGCCGATTTTCTGCTCCGGATCGGCGATCATCTCGTTCCACTGCGCGATCCAGCCGACGGTGCGCGCCAGAGCGAAAATGCAGGTGAACATCGATACCGGGATACCAAGGGCGCGCTGCACGATGCCCGAGTAAAAATCGACGTTGGGGTAGAGCTTGCGGCTGACGAAATAATCGTCCTCGAGGGCGATCTTCTCCAGGGCCATGGCGAGCTTGAACAACGGGTCGTCGTGCAGGCCGAGTTCGTTCAAGACCTCGTAGCAGGTTTCGCGCATCAGCTTGGCGCGCGGGTCGTAGTTCTTGTACACGCGGTGGCCGAAACCCATCAGCTTGACGCCGGAATTCTTGTCCTTGACCTGCTTGATGAACTCGCCGATCTTGGACACATCGCCGATGTCATGCAGCATCTGCAGCGCGGCCTCGTTGGCGCCGCCGTGCGCCGGACCCCACAGGCAGGCGATGCCTGCGGCGATGCAGGCAAACGGGTTGGCGCCGGACGAACCGGACAGGCGCACGGTCGAGGTCGAGGCGTTCTGCTCGTGGTCGGCGTGCAGGATGAAAATGCGGTCCATGGCGCGCACCAGCACATCGTTGACCTTGTACTCCTCGGCCGGCACCGCGAACATCATGCGCATGAAATTGGCCGAATAGGACAGGTCGTTGCGCGGATAGATGAAGGGCTGGCCGATGGTGTACTTGTAGGCCATCGCGACGATGGTCGGCAGCTTGGCAATCAGCCGGAAGGCCGAAATCTCGCGGTGTTCGGGGTTCGAGATGTCGAGCGAGTCGTGGTAGAAGGCCGACAGCGCGCCCACCGTGCCAACGAGCACCGCCATCGGGTGCGCGTCGCGCCGGAAGCCGGTGAAAAAGCGCGTCAACTGGTCGTGCACCATGGTGTGCATGGTGACGGTGTGAACGAATTTGTCTTTTTGCGCCTTGTTCGGCAGTTCGCCGTTGAGCAGCAGGTAGCAGGTCTCGAGGAAGTCGCAACTGACGGCGAGTTGTTCGATCGGATAGCCGCGATAAAGCAGTTCGCCCTTGTCGCCGTCGATATAGGTGATGCTGGAGTTGCAACTGGCGGTGGAAAGAAAGCCCGGATCGTAGGTGAACATGCCGGTCTTGCCGTAGAGGCTGCGGATGTCTATGACATCCGGCCCGATGGTGCCGCCGAACACCGGAAATTCGACTGATTTGCCCTCGGCATATTGCAGGACGGCTTTGCTTTTCGCTTCCATCAGAATTTCCCTTTCGTCTAAATGAGTCGATCTAGCAGGCGCGCAGCCAGCCGATCATTTCAGCCAGCCCCGGATCAGCGGACTCGGTGCGGCCGCTGATGATGTCCCACAAGTCGGTATCATCTAGCGCCAGCAGGCGGTTCAGCACGTGCAAGCGTTCCAGGTCCAGGTCGGCGCCGTGCTTTTCCAGGAACCTGATCAGAACCAGGTCGTTTTCCAGCAAGCCCCTGCGACAGCGCCACTGCAGTCGCCGCAACTCTGCGGCATCGGGATGCGTCGCTGCTTGCATGAGGCCAGGCGTCCCGCGGCGGTCTCAGACGGCGCGCTTGACCAGCATGGTCTTGATCTTGCCGATCGCCTCCGAGGGATTGAGTCCCTTCGGGCAAACGTCGGTGCAATTCATGATGGTGTGGCAGCGGAACAGACGGTACGGATCCTCGAGGTTGTCGAGGCGCTCATTGGTGGCCTGGTCACGGCTGTCGGCAATGAAGCGATAGGCCTGCAACAGGCCGGCCGGGCCGACGAACTTGTCCGGGTTCCACCAGAACGACGGGCAGGCGGTCGAGCAGCAGGCGCACAGGATGCATTCGTAAAGACCGTCGAGTTCCTCGCGATCCGAAGGCGACTGCAGCCGCTCTTTTTCCGGCGGCGGGTCGTTGTTGACGAGGTAGGGCGTGATGGAATGGTATTGCTTGAAAAACTGCGTCATGTCGACGATCAGGTCGCGGATCACCGGCAGGCCGGGCAGCGGCCGCAATTCCACCGGTTCCTTGAGTTCGGCCACAGGCGTGGTGCAGGCAAGTCCGTTCTTGCCGTTGATGTTCATCGCATCCGAGCCGCAGACGCCCTCGCGGCAGGAGCGGCGCAGGCTCAGCGTCTCGTCTATCGACTTGATGCGTATCAGCGCATCGAGCAGCATGCGGTCGGTCGGCTCCAACGCGACGTCGTACTCCTTCATGTACGGCTTGGCGTCCTGGTCGGGGTCGTAACGGAAAATTCTGAACTTCATGTGTTCTCCAGATCAGGGGTCAGGGGTTGATAGACCCGCGCCCTCGGTCAATAGACCCGTGCCTTCGGTCAATAGACCCGTGCCTTCGGTTCGAACGATTCAACGCTGAGGGGCTTGAGGTTGACCGGCTTGTAGTCCATGCGGTCGCCCTCCTTGTACCAGAGCGAATGCTTGAGCCAGTTGGCGTCATCGCGCGCGTGAAAATCGGCGCGGTCATGCCCGCCGCGCGACTCCTTGCGCTCGTCCGCCGAGACCATGGTCGAGCGCGCCACTTCGATCAGGTTGTCCAGTTCCAGCGCCTCGATGCGCGCGGTGTTGAACACCCTGGACTTGTCCTTCAACTCGGTGTGTTTCACGCGCTCGGCGATTTCGCGGATGTTCTTGACCCCTTCGGTCAGGAGGTCGGGGAAGCGGAACACGCCGCAATGCAGTTGCATGTTGCGGCGCATGGCGTTACCCACTTCATAGACGCTCTCGCCGCCCTTCTGGTTTTCCAGGCGTGCGAGGCGCGACAGGCTGAGGTCGGCGGCGTCCGCCGGCAGTTCCTTCTGGCCGGGGTTTTTCGCCAGGTATTTGACGATGCTGTCCCCGGCGGCCTTGCCAAACACCACCAGGTCGGTCAGCGAGTTGGTGCCGAGGCGGTTCGCGCCGTGCACCGAGGCGCATGCGCACTCGCCGGCGGCATAAAAGCCCTCGACCACCGTGTTGGCACCGCTCGCACCCGGCACCACCACTTCGCCGAAATAATTGGTCGGGATGCCGCCCATCTGGTAGTGCACGGTGGGTACAACCGGTATCGGATCGCGCGCCGGATCGACGTTGGCGAATTTCTTGGCGATTTCGCGGATACCGGGCAGGCGCTTGTCGATGACTTCGGGGCCGAGGTGATCGAGCTTGAGCAGGATGCAGTCGCCGTCCTTGCCGGCGCCGCGGCCTTCCTTGATTTCGGTGGCCATGGCGCGCGAAACGACGTCGCGGCTGGCGAGGTCTTTCATGGTCGGCGCATAGCGCTCCATGAAACGCTCGCCGTTCTTGTTGAGGAGGTAACCGCCCTCGCCGCGCACGCCCTCGGTGATGAGCACCCCCGCGCCGGCGACACCGGTCGGGTGGAACTGCCAGAACTCCATGTCCTCGAGCGGGATGCCGGCGCGCGCCGCCATGCCCAGGCCGTCGCCGGTATTGATGAAGGCGTTGGTGGTGGCCGAATAAATGCGTCCCGCTCCGCCGGTTGCAAACAGCGTTGTCCTGCCCTGCAGGATCATCACCTCGCCGGTTTCCATTTCCATCGCCGTCACGCCAAGCACACTGCCATCGGCGCCGCGGATCATGTCGAGCGCCATCCACTCGACAAAGAACTGGGTGTTGGCGCGCACGTTGCGCTGGTACAGCGTGTGCAGCATGGCGTGGCCGGTGCGGTCGGCGGCGCAGCACGAACGCTGCACCGGACGCTCGCCGAAATTCTGCGAGTGGCCGCCGAACGGCCGCTGGTATACCGTACCGTTGTCATTGCGGTCGAAGGGCATGCCGTAGTGCTCGAGTTCGTAAACGGCGCGCGGCGCCTCGCGGCACATGAACTCGATCGCATCCTGGTCGCCGAGATAATCGGAGCCCTTGACCGTGTCGTACATGTGCCACAACCAGTTGTCCTCGCCCATGTTGCTGAGCGCGGCGCCGATACCGCCTTGCGCCGCCACGGTGTGCGAGCGCGTCGGGAACACCTTGGACAACACGGCGGTCTTCAGCCCGGCCTCCGACAATTGCAACGCCGCACGCAGGCCGGCACCGCCGGCGCCGACGACTACCGCGTCAAACGATCTTTTCGCAATACCCACTTCAGAGCCTCCAGATAATCTGCATCGCCCAGCCGCCCAAGGCGACGAGCCACAATATGGTCAGCACCTGCAGCGACAGGCGCAGACCCGTCGGCTTGACGTAATCCATCCAGATGTCGCGCATGCCGACCCACGCATGGAGCAGCACGCTGACGACGAACAGGAAGGTCGCGAGGCGCATCCAGCCCTGGCTGAACAAGGCCTTCCATGCGGCGAAATCGAATTTCGGCGTTACCAGCAGCAGCGCCACGAACAACAGCGTATAGGCGGCCATGACGACGGCGGTGATGCGCTGCGCCAGCCAGTCCCTGGTGCCGTAATGGGCACCGACAATGACGCGATTCACCATAGTTTTGCCCCCAGAATCAGCGTCAGGCCGATGCTGACCGCGAACACCGCGTAACTGGTCTTGCGCGCGGTGGGCAGGTCTATGCCCTTGTGCACGTCAAGAAAAAGGTAGCGGATGCCGGCCGAAAAATGATGCAGGTAGGCCCACAGGTAGCCGAGCAGCGCCAGTTTGACCAGCGGATTGGCGATATACGCCTTGAAGTTCTCGAAGCCGGCTTGGGACGCCAGGCTCATTTGCAGCAGGTACAGCAGCCACACCAGACCGGCGAACAACAGCAGGCCGCTGATGCGGTGAAGAATCGATACCAGGCCCGGCGGGGGAAGATTCAGGGGGCTCAGGTTAAACCAGATGGGACGGGCTTTTTTTACTGGCAGAACAGGCATTTGTGAAGTCCTTCAGGATGCCGGCCGCGTTAGCTCGCGCCCGTCACGAGGAAAAATTATAGCAGTCTTGCAACGGTTTTTGTGCCCTGCAATAAGAAGTTATCGAAAAGCTATCGGCTAAATCGGGACAAACCTGAGACAGGCACGACAACATGCGCGTCAGGCGCAGACCACGCGCAAACGACGACGTTCGTCAGCTCAGAACGTTCTTGTAATAGTGGCGGTCGGTGCGATAAAGGCCGCGCCTGACCTCGACCGGCTTGTCGCCATAGGTGTAGGACACGCGGTCAACGCACAACAAGGGCGCGCCGGGCGCGACTTCCAGCAGCTTCGCCGTTGCCTCGTCGGCGGCGAGCGCGCTGATGCGCTCCTCGGCACGCAGCATGCGCGTGCCGAATTCGGTTTCAAACAGGTTGTACATCGAGCCCTTGTACTCGTTGAACTTGGCCGCGCTGAGGCCCTTGAATATGCTGGCGGGCAGCGAAATCTCGTCAATGACCGTGGGCTCGCCCTTGAAGTACAGCACGCGGCGCAGTAACACCAGGCTGTCGCCGGGTTTCATCTCGAGCTGGCGCGCGACGTCGGCGCCGGCGCGTGCACGACGGCATTCGAGCAGCGTGCTCGGGGGATACTCCTGCTCGCCCTCGAGCGGAATCAACCGCAGGAAGCGAAACTGCGCCCGAGCCTCGCTGTGCGTGGCGACAAACGTGCCCTTGCCCTGGCGCCGGATCAGCAGGTGCTCCGCCGACAATTCGTCGATGGCCTTCCTCACCGTGCCCTGGCTCACCTTGTAGCGCGCCGCAAGTTCAAACTCGCTCGGAATGGCATCCCCCGGGCGCCATTCCGCCGACTGCAGGCTTTGCAGAATGAGAGCCTTGATCTGGCGGTAGAGCGGGCTGAAGGTCGGCGAGGCGGGTTGCATGGCGCTGATTCTTCCATAAACACGTCTGATTCGCCATCACTAATTATGTGTCTTATATAAGATATATGATAGCTATTGACACCCCTTGACGGAGGGCCTAACATCCCGCGAAGTGCACCGCAGCAGCATGCCTGTGCCCGGCGCCCGCCCCCATCAGGACCAACAGCGCGCACCGGCACTGCAAAGACCGGCGCGGCGCAGCATAATTGCAGCCCCAATCCTTCAATCCCCTATTGCGGAGTTCCCCATCATGGCAAAGTCCCCCGTTCGTGTCGCTGTCACCGGTGCCGCCGGGCAAATCGGTTACAGCCTGCTGTTTCGCATTGCCAGCGGTGAAATGCTCGGCAAGGACCAGCCGGTCATCCTGCAAATGCTGGAAATCCCCGACGAAAAAGCTCAAAACGCGCTGAAGGGCGTGATGATGGAACTCGATGACTGCGCCTTTCCGCTGCTCGCCGGCATGGTCGCCGCATCCGACGCGAGGATAGCCTTCAAGGACGTCGATGTCGCACTGCTCGTTGGCGCCCGCCCCCGGTCCAAGGGCATGGAGCGCAAGGATCTGCTCGAGGCCAACGGCGCCATCTTCACCGTGCAGGGCAAGGCCCTCAACGAGGTTGCCAGGCGCACCGTCAAAGTGCTGGTTGTCGGCAACCCGGCCAACACCAACGCCTACATCGCGATGAAATCCGCGCCCGACCTGCCGGCCGCCAACTTTACCGCCATGCTGCGCCTTGACCACAACCGCGCCTTGTCGCAACTGGCAACGCGCACCGGCAAGCCGGTCGAGGCGATCGAAAAAATGGTCGTCTGGGGCAACCACTCGCCGACCATGTACCCGGACATCCGCTTCGCCACCATCGGCGGCGCAGCGGCCAAGTCGCTGGTCAATGACGAGACCTGGTATCGCGACACCTACATCCCCACCGTCGGCAAGCGCGGCGCCGCGATCATCGAAGCGCGCGGCCTGTCTTCGGCCGCCTCGGCCGCCAATGCCGCGATCGACCACATCCGCGACTGGACCCTGGGCACCAACGGCAAGTGGGTGACCATGGGCGTGCCCTCCGACGGCAGCTACGGTATTCCCGAGGGCGTCATGTACGGTGTGCCGGTGACCTGCGCCAACGGCGCCTACACCCGTGTCACCGGCCTTGAGATCGACGCCTTCAGCCGCGAAAAAATGGACTTCACGCTGAAGGAACTGCTCGAAGAGCGCGACGGCGTCAAACACCTGCTCGGCTGAACACGGGCAGCGCATGAAGTACTTCCGTCCCCGCCGGAGCATGCTTTACGCGCCGGCCAGCAACCCCCGTTTTCTCGAGAAAGCGGCTGCGCTGGGCGCCGATTCGGTGGTGATGGACCTCGAGGAAACGGTTGTTCCCGAGGTCAAGGAGCCGGCGCGCAAAAACGTCGTCGCCGCAGTCGGCCGACACGCCTACGGCGGGCGCGAAATCATCGTGCGCGTCAACCGCCTCGGCTCCCCCTGGATCAGGGAAGACCTCGCCGCAGTGGCGCGCATCGGTGTCGATGCCGTCCTGTTTCCGCGCATCGAGAGCCGTAAGGACGTGCTCGATTGCATCACGCTACTCGACGCCGCCGGCGGCGGTCTGCTGCCGGTGATGCTGATGATAGAAACGCCCTTCGGCGTGCTGCGCGCCGAGGAAATCTGCGGCGCCTCGGACCGTATCGCCTGCATCGTCATGGGCACCGCCGACCTCACCAGCCACCTTCACGCCAAGCCGCACCCGGAACGCCTGCCGCTGCTCACCAGCCTGTCGATGGTCATCCTCGCCGCGCGCGCACACGACCGCTCGGTCGTTGACGGCATCCAGTCCAACCTCAAGGACATGCATACCTTCGAGCACGCCTGCCGCCTCGGTCGCGACATGGGCCTTGACGGCAAGACCCTGGTCCACCCCGACCAACTGGTCTATTGCAACGAGGCCTACACGCCGAAAAAAGCCGAAATCGACCAGGCGCTGGTGGTCATCGCGGCCTTCGAGCAGGCCAACCGCGAGGGTCGCGGCAACGTCGTCGTCAACGGCCGGCTGATCGAACAAATGCACGTCGCGGCAGCGCGGCGCATGGTGGCCCTGGCGCAGGCCATCGAGAAAATCCACACCGCCGCCGCCTGATGAATCCCCGCAGCGGAAACTTCTTCGAGGATTTCCGCCTTGGCCAGGTCATGCGGCACGCGACGCCGCGCACCGTCGGCGAGGGCGATGCCGCGGTCTATCTCGCGCTCACCGGAGCGCGCCACATCCTCGCCTCCTCGCGCCCGGTGGCGCAGTCGCTAGGCTACCGCGACCGCCCGGTCGATGACCTGCTGGCCTTTCACATCGCCTTCGGCAAGACCGTGCACGACGTGTCGCTCAACGCCGTCGCCAACCTCGGCTACGCCGACGCGCGCTTTCTCGCGCCGCTCTACGCCGGCGACACGCTGCGTGCCGAATCCGAGGTCATCGGGCTCAAGCCCAATTCCAGCGGCAAGACCGGCGTGGTCTGGGTACGCTCCTCGGCGTTCAACCAGCATGGTGAAACCCTGCTCACCTGGGTGCGCTGGGTGATGGTGCAAAAGCACGATGCCGGCGCCGCGCTTGCCGCCGCCCACGTGCCGCAATTGCCCGACCATGTTCCGGCTGCGCAATTGTGCCTGCCCACCGGCTTTGATGCGTCGCACTTTGACACCGCCAATACCGGCGGCGCGGCGCTATGGGATGACTACACCGCCGGACAGCGCATCGACCACCCCGCCGGCATGACCATAGACGACAGCGACCATACGCTTGCGACGCGGCTATACCAGAACGGCGCCCGCGTGCATTTTGACGGCCTCGCCATGCGCGACTCGCAGTTCGGCCGCCGCCTGATGTACGGTGGCCACGTCATGTCGGTGTGCCGCGCCCTGTCCTACGAGGGCCTCGAGAACGCGCTCGTCATCCTCGCGATCAACGGCGGCAGCCATACCGCGCCGTCGTTCGGCGGCGACACCGTCTATGCCTTCAGCGAGGTGCTGGACAAATGGCCGCTGCCCGGACGCAGCGACGCCGGCGCGCTGCGGCTGCGCCTCGTCGGCATCAAGAATATCGCCGCCGGCGCGGTGGGCGC
>Ga0163149_10002986_pt1 | contig 19754 bp, 13 predicted proteins | sample OliLakLV19MP5G1_FD_148604 | JGI IMG/M metagenome (GOLD analysis project Ga0163149, IMG submission 148604) | Freshwater microbial mat bacterial communities from Lake Vanda, McMurdo Dry Valleys, Antarctica - Oligotrophic Lake LV.19.MP5.G1 | ecosystem: Environmental > Aquatic > Freshwater > Lake >...
ATATGAAGTATTCTCTAAGCCTTATAATTGCACTTGTTTTTACAAGCCTCCATTCCCAAACACCTGCGTGGGTGTTAAAAGTAAAAAGTACCATTGAGTACCGTTCCTTTATTGTAAAAGGTGGAATTTTAGAACCTGAAGATAAATTATTGGGCGGAGCCACTATTTCTGTATTAAAAGGAGGCGTATTGGTAAGTCAGGTTACTAGCAATGGAAGTGGCGATTTTACAGCCGATATTCCGGGCGATGGCGAATACATCATGGAAGTTTCGTACAGTGGATGTAATTCAAAAAAATTCATGTTCAATACAAAAAATGTTCCTGAGGACAGAGTAAAAGATAATTTCAAACCAACCATAGATATTCAAGGCGTTATTATGGCCAAGCCATTATATAGCATTGATTATTCTGCTCTTAAGCAACCAATGGCCTTGATCTCCTTCAGCAGCGGAAAAAAGAAATTTGGTGATGATGAAAGTTACACCGCACAATCACTTAATGCACTTTCGGGTATTCGTTCAAATGAATTAGCGTTGATAGATAAATTTAATACTGCTATTAAAACCGGAGATGCTGCTTTGGTTAAAAATGATTGCCCAACTGCCAAACTAAATTTTGAAAAAGCAATTGCGCTATTACCTGATCAATCGTATCCAAAAGAAAGATTGGCCTTGGCGAATAAATGTTTAAAAGATAAAGAAGACGCGAAAGCAAAAGCAGATGCCGAAGCGGCATCAAAAGCAAAAGCTGAAATGGAGGCTAAGATAGCGGCCAAAAAAGCCGAAGAAGAAGCGGCGGTGGCAAAAGCCAAAGCAGATGCAGATGCAAAGGCTAAAGCCGAAGAAGCAAAATTAGTTGCAGAGAAAGTAGCAGTCGATAAAGCAGCAAAAGAAAAAGCAGAGGCAGATGCAAAGGCAAAAGCCGAAGAAGCAAAATTAGCAGCGGATAAAGCAGCAAAAGAAAAAGCAGAGGCAGATGCAAAGGCAAAAGCCGAAGAAGCAAAATTAGCGTCGGATAAAGCAGCCAAAGATAAAGAACTTGCAGATGCGAAAGCTAAAGTGGAAGCAGAGAAATTAGCAGCAGAGAAAGCAGCGAAGGAAAAAGCAGACGCTGATGCAAAATCTAAGGCAGAAGCGGCAGCAGTAGCAAAAGACAAAGCAGATGCTGAAGCAGCCAAACTTGCAGCCGAAAAAGCTGAGAAGGAAAAAGTAGCTGCAGAAACCAAGGCTAAAGCAGAAGAAGCAAAATTAGCAGCGGATAAAGCAGCCAAAGATAAAGCCGATGCTGAAGCAGCTGTAAAAGCGGAAGCTGCAAAAGTAGCTGCAGAAAAAGCAGCAAAAGAAAAAGCCGATGCTGAAGCTAAAGGACAAGCAGAAGCTGAGAAATTAGCGGCCGAAAAAGCAGCAAAAGAAAAAGAACTAGCAGATGCAAAGGCAAAAGCACAAGAGCAAGCCGCCGCAAAAGCCAAAGCAGACGCCGATGCAAAAGCACAAGCCGAAGCAGCAAAATTAGCAGACACAAAAGCAGCAAAGGAAAAAGCAGAAGTTGATGCAAAGGCTAAAGCCGAAGAAGCAGCAAAGGATAAGGCAGATGCAGAAGCTAAAGGACAAGCAGAAGCAGCAAAACTAGCAGCAGAGAAAGCTGCAAAAGATAAAGAGGCGGCCGACACAAAAGCGAAGGCCGATGCCAAAGCTAAAGCAGATGCTGAAGCTGCAAAACTAGCGGCCGAGAAAGCTTCAAAAGATAAAGCCGATGCTGAAGCTAAAGGACAAGCAGAGGCCGCAAAATTAGCAGCAGAGAAAACTGCAAAAGATAAGGCAGAGGCTGAAGTTAAAGCTAAGGCCGACGAAGCAGCAAAGCTTGCTGCAGAAAAAGCAGCAAAGGAAAAAGCCAATGCAGAAGCCAAAGGACAAGCAGAGGCCGCAAAATTAGCCGCAGAAAAAGCTGCAAAAGATAAAGCAGATGCGGAAGCAAAAGCCAAAGCGGATGAAGCAGCAAAACTTGCAGCAGACAAAGCCGCGAAGGATAAAGCAGAAGCTAAAGGACAAGCAGAAGCAGCAAAACTAGCGGCTGAGAAAGCTTCAAAAGATAAAGCAGATGCTGAAGCGAATGCCAAAGCGAATGCGGAAGCCAAAGCAAAAACAGATGCTGAAGCAGCAAAACTTGCAGCAGACAAATCGGCAAAAGATAAAGCAAACGCAGCAGCAGCAGCAAAAACAGCAGCCGACGCAAAAATAAAAGCTAAAGAAGAAAAGGAAAAACTGGCTGCTGATAAAGATGCCGCTAAGAAAAAAGCTGCTGAAGAAAAATTGGCTGCCGATAGAGCAACCAAAGAAAAAGCAGATGCCGATGCAAAAGCGGAAGCCGATAAATTAGCAGCAGAAAAAGAGAAACAAAATACTATTACACCAACAGACCCAGGAACTGAAGATCCTAATTCTGTTGATCGTGGTGATTCGAAATATAAAATTCCGGCAGCAATTGGCGCCAATAAATACAAAGAAACAGTTAAGCGCGGCGATGATCTATTTAAAATGAAACGTTGGGCTGAAGCAAAAACTGCTTATGAAGAAGCGCTTAAGTATAAAGCTAACGACCCCTATTCTATATCGAAATTAGAAACAGTAGAAAAAATGCTGAAGAAGTAAGGGATTTTAAAGCTTCATTCCAATTATCCAAACGTCATCGATTAGAGACGAAAGTGGGTTTGTCTCAATCGTGACTTTGCAAATCATAGGCGCAGGCCTATGATGCAAACGTCATCGACTTGTTCCAACTCACCCTTCCAATTATCGAAAGTTTGCTTTAGGATCTCTCTTTGTTCGCTCATTGGCTTCATACAGTTAGCAAGTAATGTTTCGTTAAGTTGCTTGTACTTAAATTTCTTCTTCTTCGGTCCACCAAATTGATCTGCATATCCATCGGTATATAAATACAAACGATCACCGTTTTGAACATCTATAGTGTGTTTTTTAAAAGGCTCCTCCCTCACTCCCATCCCAACAGGCATTTTATCGGCATCTAACTCTTTAATGATTCCGTCGCGCACCAAAACTGGTCCGTTGTGTGCCGAGGCGTATACAATCCTTTTCTTGTTGCTATCAAAACATAATAACACCCCATCAAACCCATCTCTTTGTCCTTCCATGCTTTCAATAAGTCGCTTTCTTACATATTCAAATACTTCGTTAGGTTCTGTAATATTTTTTTCGCTAATGGCCTCACTTAAAAATCCTATACTCAACAAACTCATAAAAGCACCTGGCACGCCATGCCCCGTGCTGTCGCAAACGGCCATGTAAAATTTATCGTCTTTTTTTGTGGCCCAATAAAAATCTCCACTCACAATATCTTTAGGGTTGAAAAACATAAAATACTCGCTAAGATTACTTTTTAAAAGCTGCTCGTTTGCTAAAAGCGAATATTGGATCCTCTTTGCATAGTTTATCGAATCAATGATCTCTCTTTGCTTTTCTTCAATAATAAGCTTCTTGCTTTCTACTTCTTCTTTTTGAATTGAAATAATCTTATTAACCTTTTGTTTTTCGGCATACCGTCTATAGGTCATAAATGCAATAACGATAAGCAAGAGCACTCCAATTCCTAAAGAGTAACCTATAATAGTGCTTTGTCTCAATTTCAAATTTTTCCGGTCAATATCCGATTTTTGCAATTCAATTTCTCTTGTTTGTTTATCGTTCTCATAACGTGCTTCTGCTTCCAAAACCTGCGCGTTAGCATCCAATGTAAACAACGAATCTTTTATGGCGATGTAACGCTTTAAACACAAATAGGCGTCAACCGCTTTTTTATTCGAAACTAAAACCCTTGCTTTTGTATTTAGGAAATGTAAATACTCTTTATTCATAACCTTTGGCATTTTTTGTTCTGCTTTTTTTATCACCAACATTGCCAATCCGTCCCTATTAAAATTAGTTAAGGCGTCGGCCGTAGCAAGGTAAATTTGAACACTATAAATGTTGTACGGTAAACTATCAATGATACGCAAAGCCTTAAGATAATATGCTTGCGACATATTCTTCGAGATCATATCATTCGTAATTTCAAATACTTCGCCGTAAGCCATTCCAATATTATTGATAACGCCCGCATAGCTTGCATAGTCGCCTTTTTTTAGATCAATAGCCGCCGATCCCTCGTAATACTCAATGGCTTTTTTAAAATTCTTCTCTTCCCAACAAATAGCACCAAGATTATTAAGGATATCAGACAAATAAGTTTCATTTTTTACAGCTTTGCATTTTTCCATGGCCTTGATCCAATATTCTTTGGCCTTTTTTTTGTTGTAATTATAATAGAACATTTGTCCAATATTATTATACACCTGAGCCATGAGTGTATCATTATGAATACTTTCATAGTAATTTGCAGCCAAAAAATAATGGTCGAGCGCTTTTCTAAAATTTGTTTTGTTGAAATAGGCATAACCTATTAAACGATTTGCCTTAGCATGTGTGCGCTTGTTTGCAGTTGTCGTAAATATCATTTTTGCGTAATGAATAGAACTGTCGAATTCGTTCTTTGAATACGCGTTGCTTATATTCACCAATAACTGCGCCGCTGATTCAGTTCCCTTCTTTTTTGCGTACTCGGCCTTTAAAGAATCTAAATTCATTTGAGCCATGTTGTTACTAAACAATAAGGCGATCAAACAAACAACGAATAATATGCGCCCTTTAGCAAAAGAAGTCATAATGCTAAGTTAATTTTTTTTAGGCGAATAGTTCATTAATTAGATAAATACCCTTTAATTGGTAACCAAAATTCAAATGTTTAAGTTAAAATTACTAAAGGTTTAGAGGTCCGGTGTATATGGTCGGACATTTTAAAGGGAATAAGCAAATAGTGCTACATTACCCAATTTTATTATATTTACATAGCAATTATAACAATAGGCATTAAAGTGAAGTCTTTTAAGAAAATAGCATTAATTATTTTGTTGATAAGCACGCAGCTATTAGCCCAAAAGAATAGTTCGGATTCGATGTGGAATAGGTTTAGCAAATCTAATTCCGATACTCAAAAAGTGAACACGCTAAATAAATTATTTCAATTATATAGCGTAAGCAATTCTGATTCTGCCCTAAAGATTGCACAAATGGCCTTAAAATTGGCCTATCGCTCAAAATATATACTTGGAAAATCGGCTTCCTATAATAACATAGGTACCATTTACTATTTTAATGGCAATAATACACGCGCACTAACAAGCTATTTAGCGTCTTTAAAAATATTGGAAAGCGAAGAAGATTTAGCAAAGACAAACGTGCATTACAAGATTCAAATTTCATCGGCATATAATAATATTGGCGCCATTTATCAACGCCAAAAACTTCGTTCAAAGGCAGAATACTATTTTCGTAAATCCATTGCTCTCGATTCGATCATTGGAAATAAATCAAGCATGGCGCATAGCTATAATAATATTGGCACACTAAAGGAAGAAGTTAACAAATACGATGAAGCAATTGCAAATTACGAGTGGGCCTTAAAGTTGAAGAAAGAAATGCATGATACAATGGGCATCGCATCTACGCTAATTAACATGGGAGTTGTTCGTATGAATCAAAATAAATTCATCGAAGCAGAAAAGTATTATAGTTTAGCGCTGATCATGTCTCAACGTCAAAACGACAAAGCCGATGAAGCACTTGCCTTAATAAATATGGGCGATAATTGTTATTTACAAAAAGATTATAACCCTTCCATAAAATATTATATGCTAGGTATAAAAGTTTGTGAAAAGCAAGGTTATCAGCAATTTTTAAGTTATGCTCTAAACAGTTTATCGCTTTCTTATTACAGGTTAAAGGATTTTAAAAGTGCCTATGAGATCAATCAAAAATATATAGCCATTAGAGACAGCATGTACAGCAAAGAAAACTCAAAAGTACTGAGTGAGATGCAAACCAAATATGATTCTGAGGCTCAAGCTAAGGAAATAAAATTACTATTATCGGAGAAGGAAATAAACGACCTGGAATTAAACAGAAAAAGGATCCTGATTTATGTATTTATTGGAGGATTGTTAGTTTTGGCAATTTTAGTATTAGGGGCAATTTATGCTTACAGGCAAAAACACAAGGCGAACACTACACTTGCAGATAAAAATGAAAAGATCGAGCTCGCTTATAAGATCATTGAAGAAAAACAAAAGGAGATAGTAGATAGTATTAATTATGCGAAACGCATTCAATATACCTTATTAGCGCATGCAGAATTTTTAAAGGAAAACATACCAAATAATTTTGTTTATTTTGAGCCTAAAGACATAGTAAGCGGCGATTTTTATTGGGCCACAAAAAAAGACAATAAATTTTATTTAGCCGTGTGCGATAGTACTGGCCACGGTGTTCCGGGAGCGTTTATGAGCTTATTGAGTATTGGTTTTCTTTCAGAAGCAATAAATGAAAAGGGTATAGAAAAACCTAATGATGTATTTAACTATGTAAGGCAGCGTTTGATCGACAATATCAGTAAGGAAGATCAAAAAGACGGCTTCGATGGTATTTTAATTTGCATAGATCAAAAAACAAAGCACATCACCTACTCTGCAGCTAATAATAAACCAATTTTAATACAAGAGGAACAGATCAAGGAGCTCGAATCAGACCGGATGCCGGTTGGTATAGGCGAGCGAAAAGACGAATTTAACCTGTACACAATTAAAGCTAAAGCCGGTGATGCTTTATATTTGTATACCGACGGCTATTCAGACCAGTTTGGCGGACCTAATGGTAAAAAATATAAAAGCAAAACATTAAATGAATTGCTTTTACTGCAAAGCAAAAATTCACTTGAGCAACAAAGTAAAGTATTAAGCGAAAATTTTGAAAACTGGCGTGGAAATTTAGAACAGGTCGATGACGTTTGCATCATAGGTATAAAATTATGATTTGACTTCGCCCTTAACTCCAGCTGATTTTCTGTAACCTTTTTACAAAATTGAATTATATACATGATTCAAAAACAAATATAAAATACCTAAATACGCATATGAGATCAAAAATAAACTTAAGTCTGCTACTTTTTATTGCTTTAACATTTAATGTGGTCATTGGGCAAAAATTAAAACCCACCGATAAATTAGCTTTATTGATGGGCGTAGTAAAAAACTTTAAAGGCAAGCTGCTTTCAAACGAAACGATCATGTTTGTAAATGATAAAACCAAAAGCGTTTATAAAGCAAATACAGATGCCAACGGAAAGTTTGAATTGCTTATCCCCATAAGTGGAACTTATAGTTTGAAGTACAAAAAATTTACAACTGACGTAGATTATACTAAAATGAATGTTCCTGCTGATAAGGAAGCAACATATGAAGTGGAAATAAAAATTGATCCTCCAAAAGATTTTGTATTGGAGAATGTATATTTTGAAACAGGAAAATCCAATTTAAAGCCAAATTCTTTTAAGGCTTTAGATGATCTGATAGAAATTTTAAAGATCAAAAACACAATGGTTGTAGAAATACAAGGGCATACAGATAATGTTGGGAAAGAAGAAGACAATTTAAAGCTTTCTCAAGAAAGAGCTAATGAAGTTAGAAAATATTTGACCTCAAAAGGAATCGCAGAAGCGAGAGTAAGCGCTAAGGGTTATGGACAAACCATGCCGGTAGTAAATAACGACACAGATGCCGGCAAAGCAAAAAACAGAAGAACGAGTTTAAAGGTGATCAAGGAATGATGGGTAAAATTACTTTCCGATACAAAACTTACTAAAAATATTTCCCAATAGATCATCATTTGTAACCTGCCCTGTAATACCGCCTAATTCATCAAGTGCGTAACGGATATCCAGAGCCAAAAGATCACCAGGAACCTTATTGTTTAATCCTTCAGTTACTTTATTTAATGCATCAAGGGCTCTTCGTAATGATTCGGCATGGCGAGCGTTGGTAACAATGGTTTCGGTTGCGCTTACAGCTTTTGAATCAAATAATAATAGAAGTTTATTCTTTAGTTCGTTTATGTTTTTTCCCTCTTTGGCCGAAATATAAATAAGGTCGGTAAACTTGCTGTACTCTTTTCTTAAAGTTTCTTCACCTTCAACATCTATTTTGTTTGCTACAAGTAACAGCTTTGATCCGTTTATGTGTTGCTTAATGAAATCAACTTCCATATTAAGATCCCCACTGCTTAATTCATGTGAATCGAATAAATAAATAACAATGGCCGATTTTTTAATGGCCTCAAACGCCTTGTTAACTCCCATTTGTTCTACAATATCTGTAGTGGTGCGAATTCCGGCGGTATCAATAAATCTAAAAAGCACGCCATCAATTACCATCTCATCTTCTATCACATCACGAGTTGTTCCTGGAATTTCGCTTACAATGGCTTTGTCATCATCCAATAATAAATTCAATAAGGTTGATTTACCTGCGTTTGGTTTTCCTACAATGGCAACCGGTATTCCATTTTTTATAACGTTACCAACTTCAAAGCTCTCTAATAATTTTAAAATGATGCTTGAAATTTGAAAAATCAATTTCTTAAGGTCGCTCCTATCAGCAAACTCAACATCTTCTTCACTAAAATCCAATTCCAACTCTATCAACGAAGCAAAATTCAATAAGTGATCGCGAAGTACTTTTATTTTACTGCTAAATCCTCCACGCATTTGCTGCATGGCTACTTGGTGAGACACAGCAGAATTACTGGCAATAAGATCGGCCACTGCTTCTGCCTGACTCAAATCTATTTTTCCATTTAAGAACGCCCGCATGGTAAATTCTCCAGGTTCGGCCATACGACAACCATTTTTTAAGAACAATGCCAATACTTGTTGTAAAATAAACTGCGAACCGTGACAAGAGACCTCAACAGATTCTTCGCCCGTGTAGGAATTAGGTGCTTTGTACAAACTTACCACTACTTCATCAATTACAACATCTAAATGTGCTATGATACCAAAATGAAGTGTGTGCGAAGGTTTATCACTCAATTTTTTGAGTTTAAGATTCTTTGTCAGAAAAAATCTTTCCACCAAGCCAATACAATCGGTCCCACTAATACGAATAACACCAATAGCTCCAATTCCTTGAGGTGTTGCTAAAGCTATGATAGTATCTTTTCGAATCAAATTCATTAATTAAAAGTACTCAAATTTAGCTTTAGCGCAAAAGTAGCTCATAATTTAAGGTAATATAAATGGCTGCTTTTCAGTAATTTATAAGGATGTCAGATTCGCGATTAAACCTTTCTTTATTTACACGGTCATAGATAGAACAAACCCACAATTATGAAAACCAACATTATCATCAAAACCTGTTTAACCACTGCAGTAGCTCTTGCGCTCGTATTCACATCATGCCGCAAGAAAGAAATGGAAGATTCTCAAAACACAGATTCATTAAGCGCACATGCTGATGATTCGCAAATGCAAGCGTCTACCACAGATGAAGCATATTCTGATGCAGATAACTCGGCAAGTGCAGCAAGAAGTATTGCAGGTAACCCCACAACCAGTAATCCTGTAAATACAAGTACAGTAACTTGGCCTTGTGATGCAACAGTTGATAGCTCGCAAATATCGCAAGGTATTATATTATTAACTTTTAATGGCAGCGGTTGCAGCGGAAAAGTAAGGGCCGGTCAAATGAAATTTCAATTGGCAAATTATTCTACCGGCGCAAGATGGAGAGACGTTGGAGCGCAATTAACCGTTAACTTAATTAATTATAAAGTTACTCGGAATGGAAAAAATTTAACCATGAACGGAACTCATAATTTAGTTAACGTTTCAGGCGGGTTGGTTAGTGATCTTAGTTTAGAAAAACCAACTATTGTAAGAACCATCACAAGTAATGATATGAATATTCTGTTTGATGGTAATACAACACGCATATGGAATGTTTCTAAAAAGAGAACATGGGAATATAACGGTGGTAATACAAAATTAACCATCACCGGCGAAGCAAACGTTGGCAACTATTCAAGTGTTTGTGCTTGGGGAACAAATCGTAAAGGAAAAACATTTACAACTCAAATAACTTCTCCGGTAGTTTGTTTAAAGAGTTGCGGATGGGGCCGACCAATATCAGGAGTTAAAGTTCACAACATCGAAGAACATAATGCTACGGTAACTTTAGGAACAAATTCGAATGGCGATGTTGATTCGGGTAGTTGCCCAAACAACTTTAAAGTTGAGTGGACCGGTAGAAAAGGTAAACAGCGCGAGCACATTGGTACTTACCGTTAGATAAATACTAAATTAAAAACAAAAAGCCGTCCTTTAAGACGGCTTTTTTATTTCCTGCAACAATACAGGCAAAGCAAACAGATGATGTTTTTTTAACAGTAATTACATGATACAAAAATATTTAACTTTTAAAGTATTTCTTGGCCAAATAACCAAGGCTCAAACCGAAAATGATATGGCCTGTAATGCTACCCGTAAATGAAACTAGTGTAATTTTAAACATCATATGTTGAGTTTGCTCAAAAAAGAAAAGCACCATCATTAATCCCGAAAAAATAAATAAACCAAACAACAAGCCTTTTAAAATTAGGTGTTTGCTATTATTTAATTGTGTTATCAAAATAAAAAAAGCAATCCCCATTCCACCACCGTTGCCAATGTAACGCCAAGTATAACCAAGCAAAGCATTTTTCATTTGTATTTGTTACCCAACCGCCAATTTTTGGAATAAAATCGGTACAGCCTGCTAAAATATATGGTACTCGTGATAGATCTTATAAAAAAACAGAAATTATTCCTGCAATAAAACCTATAATAAATGTTTTTCCAATAGCAGGAAATTTTATGCCTAAGGTGATAAATAAAATAAGTATTGGTACAACTAAAAACAATAAACAGTGTTGCAAAGGCAATATCCCTAAACAATGCAATATAATTGAGCACACCGGAAAAAATCCACCAAACGTAAATAATAATGCTAATTAGTGTTGAGATACTTTAGTGAGTGATTGAGTTTGTTCGAGCGCTTTCATATGCTTTGTTTCTATATAGATGAAACAAATGCATAGATTCCATAAATACATCCTAATTAGTTTCCTCAAAAAATATTTCTCTATAATTGGGCGCCCAGGCGTGCTTGGAGTTATGCTGAGCGGAGTCGAAGGGCTTCAAGCCCATTGCAATAGCTGGCGCAGAAGTCCGATTGGGTTTACGGTAACGAAATATCAGATCACTGTGAGGATTAAAAAATTTTCGGCAGAATAAGCCCGAACCATTCCTAGCTCAAAATTCCTTCCACTATCCAACTTTACTCCAATCGGGCCGATTTTTGTTTTGGTAAGATAAATAGCTTTGATAAACTGAATTTTTGGGCAGTTTTAGCTCATGGTCTTCATCTAATATTTGCTGTGCCGCATTGCGAGCCATTTGAAGGATTTGTCCGTCTTTTGCCAAATCGGCCAGTTTCAGATCTAAAACACCACTTTGTTGAGTTCCTTCAATATCTCCGGGGCCGCGCAATTTCAAATCCACTTCACTTATTTCAAAACCATCCGTTGTTCGCACCATGGTTTCAATTCGTGTTCTACTATCTACTCCTAATTTGTATCCACTCATTAAAATACAATACGATTGATCGCCTCCACGCCCTACTCTTCCGCGCAATTGATGCAACTGCGACAAACCAAAACGTTCGGTGCTTTCAATTACCATTACGCTTGCATTTGGAATATTTACGCCTACTTCTATTACTGTAGTAGCCACCATTATTTGCGTTTCGCCTTTTATAAAACGCTTCATCTCAAATTCTTTTTGCTCGTTGCTTAATTTACCATGAACAATACTTATTTGATATTTTGGCGGTTGAAATTCTTTTAAAAGATCATCATGTCCTTGCTGCAAATTTTGATAGTCTAGCTTTTCACTTTCTTTAATAAGCGGATAAACAACATATACTTGTCTTCCCAATTCAATTTGTTCTTTCATAAAACCAAACAAACGTAAACGCTGCGATTCACTAAAATGCATGGTTTTAATTGGCTTACGGCCGGGTGGCAACTCATCTATCACACTTGTGTCAAGATCACCGTATAAGGTCATGGCCAATGTTCGCGGAATTGGCGTGGCAGTCATAATTAAAATATGCGGTGGTTGACTATTCTTTTTTGCCAAACGTGAGCGTTGTTCAACGCCAAACCGATGTTGCTCATCAATCACCACAAATCCTAAATTTTTGAACACCACTTTATCTTCTATTAATGCGTGAGTTCCTAAAAGAATTTGTATTTCTCCTTCTGCAATTCCTTTTAAGATCTCTTTGCGCTCTTTAGTTTTGCTTGACCCCGTTAGTATAGCAATTTTAATAGGTAGTTCTTTCAGAAATTCTTTAAAGGTTACTAAATGTTGTTGCGCTAAAATTTCAGTTGGCGCCATCATACAAGTTTGATGGCCGTTATCGATGGCCAAAAGCATACACATTAAGGCTACCAATGTTTTTCCACTTCCTACATCACCTTGCATTAAACGATGCATTTGCTTGCCACTTCCTACATCTGCTCTTATTTCCTTTATCACTCGCTTTTGCGCTCCTGTTAATTCAAAAGGTAAATTCTTATTAAAAAAATCGTTGAACAGCAATCCTACTTTACTAAAAACAAAACCTTTTATGGTATGCGTGCGAATTTTATTTAAACGCAATAAACGCAATTGTACAAAAAATAATTCTTCAAATTTTATACGCATTATCGCTTCTTCCAAATTCTTTTGATTCTCGGGGAAGTGAATTTGGTACAAAGCAGCAAAGCGTGGCATCAATTTAAAATCACTTTTTAATTCCTCGCTTAAATTCTCTCCAATTTGGTCGGGTTTAATACTTAAAAACAATTGCTTCAGCAACTTTCTAAAGCCCGCGCTATCTATTCCTTTTGCCTTTAACTTTTCACTAGAATTATACACCGGCTGAAAAGCAGAAGGCATATCTTTTTCCCAATCACTTACGGTATCAATTTCGGGATGTGCAATATTAAACCGGCCTTTAAATTCAGTAGGTTTTCCGTAAACAACGTACTCCACTCCTATCTTTAATTTACTCGCCATCCAATTATGGCCTTTGAACCAAACAAGATCTATGGTACCGGTGTTATCTCTAAATTTTGCGATCAACCGTTTAGCCTGGCGCTCGCCTTGCATTTGCATGCCTTCAATAACACCTTTTAATTGTACCGGAACCGATTCTTCCGTTATACTTCTAACGGTAAAAAATTTGGTACGATCAACATGCCTAAACGGAAAGTAAAAAAGAAGATCCTTGAACGTAAAAATACCTGCTTCTTTTTGCAGCATCTCGGCGCGTAATGGACCAATACCTTTTAAATATTCAATAGGAGTATCTAGCATTGTTGAACCTAAAGTTACGAGAAGAATATTTAAATATGTTTTTTTAAGAGAATAATAATTTGGGCGTGCCCCCTACGAATCAAAATGCTCAGGAACTTACTCGAAAAGCATTTTGCTTGTAGGGGTCGGGCTTTCACCACTCGCTCTTTTGAGGCGCAAAGAGGCAATGCCTCAAAAGGAGCTCAAACAAAGGCTCAATCCCTCATGCGTAGAAAAAAATAGCAGATGCCTCTTATTACCGTAAGCGTGAGCGATTGCAGCGGAAAGCCCTGCGAAGGACTTTGCAAACTGTTTGTTGGGCGAGGAAGCGACAGAAGGAAGCTACCGCAGCCCTACAAACAGTGCAAAGGACTTGCAGGCTTGAAGCGGAAAGCGCGGCGGCAAGCGAACTTCCGGAGTGTTTGCGAGTGAGCATTGCCGGCACGCCCAGAAAATTAAATAAGAAATTCTTGTTGAAACAAATACATATATAAAATTGAAAGAAGTACTTATACACCTAATTTTGTATAAATGTTCAAGCGTTTAGGAGCCATAATTATTTTACTGTTTTGCTTTACTGCAAAAGCACAATTCTTAGATTCACTTAATGTAGTATTTAAAAGTAAATCTATTATTGACGCACGATTAGAATCGCGGTATAGTTTTATTCGCAATTCAATTATTGCTGTTACAGGTGTTCGCTTAGGCGTTGCTTATAAACGTAAGTTAAGAATTGGCGGTGGCATTAGTTGGTTAAAAACAGACAGAGCTTATTCATTTTATGATCGAAATTATTTAGGAGATCTTATAGAAACAAAAAAATACCTCAAGTTCACTTATTTGTGTTACTATATTGATTTTGTTTACTACCGAACTAAACGCTGGCAGCTAAGTGTGCCTATTCAGGCGGGAACAGGACTTGCGTGGTTTCAAAAAGAAAAAGCATATTCGTTAACCAATGGCGACAGAAAAAGTTTTTTACTTTTATACGAACCCGGTATCACCATTCAATTTAAAGCATTCCGATACATTGGCGTTGGTGGAGATGCAGCTTTTAGATTTCTATTGAATAGAGAGAAAAAAATAGGAGAACAATTAAATTCGCCTACATTCAGTATTAAATTATTATTTTGGCCCGATCAACTTTATTACGTCATTGCTCCTAAAAGCAAAGTAACTCAGCGTTATGGTCCGGCCGAATGGTGATCTAAGAAATATTAATGGTTTCGTAACATTTAAGATCTCCTGCTGTTCCCATATAATTTGCCTCAACATTTACCAAACCAACTTTTTTGATTTGTTCTTTTGTTAAAGGTTTTAATGGGTACCAACGATCATCTTGAACTTTAAGTTCGATATCCTTATTAGCAATAAGTTGATTCAACTGTTTTTGAGTTAAAAACAAAACTCCTTCCTCCTCATCTTCGCTCTCGGGGTTTAAAAGAGTACCTACTAATTGTAATTTAGGGACATCAGGCTTATATGTGAATTCCAACTCTTGTTGGGAATTAATCTCTATGTAGGCTATTCCTAGAACGTGTAACTCTGCCATTTCAGTAATTTTTATGCAATTTTAAAAAATTAAGGCCAATTTAACCAATAATTTAGGCTCTATTTTAGTATTATTTACCTTTTTGTTGAAAAAATGTTTTTTTGAGAACAGTTAAGAATTTACAATAGAATTCATATGCTCGTATAACGCCCGCCATTGCTGGCCTTTAGGGTTATTGGCTAACATATCATTGTGAAAAACGATAATGAATTGGCCGTTGAAAAATTTAATTGTTTTTACGTACGAAGCCACTATTTCGATGGCTTTTGAGGTATCTGAACCACTTTGTTTATCCAAACATACATCACCCAGGCAAAAAGGGTGCAATTCGAGTGGACTTTCTTGCTCCAAAACTATATCATACCACTTAAAAGGATTGCAAACACTAGCTCTAAAACCGTTGATATTAGTGTATCCTAGGCTATAATCGTTCTTAATTCCCGACTGGATAAGGTTTTTATAGGTTGTGGGGAATTTTAACATACCAAAATGCTGGCGCGAATGAACAACTTCTTTATGAGTAATTCCTCCCAGCCTGGCAATTTCGATCTTTAGCTGCTGCGTGTTAAAATTGGAGGCAAAAGAAGGATGGATGCCGGTTAATGAATAATCGGCTAAGTGTTTCATTAACTTTTGAAAGGTTAAATTACTTGATGGATGATTTTTGTCGTTCATGCCATAATCGCCCAACAGAAAAAAGTAGATCGCTTGAGTTTTATTTTTTTTATTAGTGCTCACTAAATATTCATAACAATCAAACTCGTCGGTTTTACCAAACAGTGTAGTTTTTAGTCGTTGTTTTAACTGCGCAAAATTACCGTAACGAATATCACTTGCCACACCGGCCAATGATCGCACAAAACCTTTGTGTTTGAATTTGTAAACATTATCAATGTCGATAGTGGTGATGGCTTTAAAATTGTTTGGCTTGAATTTTATGGCGGGGAATTTATGCTTCAGTACTTTTGAAAATTCTGCACACCACAAATTCACCAGAGGCTTATCTAAAAAATCGTTTTGCCAAGCCAAACTGCTTCGGTGATCAAATACGTTGTATTTATTTGCTTTGAACGGAAGGTATTCTTCATAGCGCGATAATAACCAAAATGCGGCTCCAAAAAAATCAAACGGAATATCGCCTGAATTATTTTTAAAGAAATACTTAAAGTAGGTATCATTAGGGTAAACTTCTACCAAATAATCTTTAATACCATAATCAAACAACACCGAATGTGGTATAATGTGTAAGCAATCAACTATGGTTTTATTAGAATAATTGATCTTTATCAGCTCCGAACTTTTAAATTCTGCTTCATCGTTTGTAAGGCTCGTTTCTAAACCTATAATACGGGTAAACAATGTATTTACTATGTACCTTAGGCGATTACTAGTTTTTGGCGAATATATGAATACCTTATTGATGGTGTAGTTATTGCTTAACATAAGTACTCCTTTAATCAGCTGTTTAGTAAGCTATTTTGAGAACAAATTAAAAAAGTCATGTTGATATGTTATTTCCCTTACATTTTTACGCTTTAATAGGATGTATAAATTAGAGGAAAAATATACTAATGTCTGATATTTCCAGTTTCTTTTCGCCGGTTGATACATCAGTTCTTATTCCGGAAGAACTAAATGCGCTTCAATTGGGAAGCATTTTTACTATTTACAAAGAGGTGGGTGGTTTTCCTGATCTTGAAAATGCTGATATTGCTTTAATTGGAATTGCCGAAAGTAGAAATTCGCTGAACAATGAAGGCTGCATGTATGCTTCAAACGCTGTGCGAAAATATTTGTACAAACTTTTTAGCGGAGAGTTTAATGCAAAAGTGTTGGATCTTGGAGATATAAAAGCCGGCCATAGCACTGAAGATACATATTACGCCGTGCGAACAACGGTGGATGCGCTTATTAGAAAAAACATTGTGCCTATAATGATAGGTGGTTCGCAAGATTTGAGTTACCCGCAGTTTTTAGGCTATAAAGATCTTGAGCAAACCATCAATATTGTAAGTATCGACAGCATGTTTGATATTGGAAATCCGGATGAGGCCATCAATAGCAATTCATATTTAGGGAAGATCATTTTACATCAACCAAATTATTTATTCAACTTTAGTAATGTTGGATATCAAACCTATTTGGTAGATCCACATAGTTTAAAAACGATGGAGCGTTTATTTTTTGATGTATATCGTTTAGGCCATGTGCGCGATAAAATAGAAGATGCAGAACCTATCATCAGGCAAGCTGACATGATAACCTTTGATATTACCGCCATAAAAAATTCTGATGCGCCTGCTCACCCTAATGCTTCACCAAATGGATTTTATAGCGAGGAGGCTTGCCAAATGATGCGTTATGCCGGAATGAGTGATAAATTATCATCAATCGGTTTTTACGAATTAAATCCTGAATATGATATCAATGGAAAAACAGCACACCTACTCGCACAAATGATTTGGTGTTTTTTGGATGGTTTTTATAGTCGCAAAAATGATTTCCCTAGCAGAAGCAATGCCGACTATTTACGTTTTCATGTAGTATTAGAAGATAAATACGATATTAATTTTTATAAAAGCAAAAAAAGCGATAGGTGGTGGATGGAAATTCCTTACCCTTCGCATAAAGACCTAAAGTTTGAACGTCATACGCTCATCCCTTGTTCACCTAAGGATTACGACATGGCCATGAATAATGAGATACCGGATAGATGGTGGCAAACGTATCAGAAATTGTCCTAAATTTTTTAGTTTTGGTTGATTTTAATAATATTATTAACCAATTTATATTGAGCAAATTAAAAAAGCTTATATTCGTATAACTTAATAAAATTTATTGAATGGATTTTAAAAAAATTTATTGCCTTGTTTTATTACTGATTAGTTTAACTTCTAAGTCTGCTGTTTACACTGCTACAGCATGTCCTGCAACTTGGGGTACTTCTCCTTATCCTTTTTGGAATGGCTCAACTCAGCTAACATCTGCTAACATAACTGCAGGGGATGTGTTGGTAATTCCTCTCGGCTGCTCAGTTAGTATTAGTGGAAATATTACAATGGCAGTTAATATTACCCTGCAAATTAATGGTGCACTTGTTTTTCCTACCTCAGGAGATAAATTAAATTTAACAGCTGCCTCGGTAATAATTGCCTCCAATACGGGTTCACTTGTAGGGGTTAGTAATTCAAACCAAATTCGAATTGGCTCCGGTGGACCAGAATGGAGTGGTCCTGGAGCTCTCCTTGGCCCTTTTGTTATTAGTAATGGTTTTTTACCGGTTGAATTTGTTGCATTTACTGGTGATTTGGAACAAAAAGTAGTTAATTTATACTGGAAAACCCTTACTGAAGTTAACAACGATTATTTCGATATAGAAAAAAGCTCTGATGGGATCAATTTCGAAAAAATTGCTTCGATTCAAAGCATGGCTCCCGGTGGAAAAAGTTTCGTGGCCTTAGAATATCGTTATATCGACAAGGACCTAAAACATCCGGTTTATTACTACCGATTAAAACAAGTTGACTTAAACGGAGATATTGAACGGACAAATTCTATAAGTGTAAAAGTTTACGCTGCCGAGTTTAGTATTTTTCCTAATCCAAATTCAGGAGTCTTTAGTATTGACGTTCCTAGCGTTAATTTACATGAGGAGTTAAGTGTGAAAATTTACAGTGCTATTGGGCAATTAGTTCATGAGTCGGTCGAATATGTAAAAAATCATAACATAACCGGTTCGCGGGTAGACGTTACTCCTTCTCAGTTATTACCAAAAGGTATTTATCTTTCTACTATAAGCTTTAAAGGCGAGGTTCATCAGCTTAAGCTTGTAGTTCAATAACGAGTTCATGATATTTTTACCGTTTGTGTAAAACATTATCCCTTCTTTTCTATTAATCCTAATTTTAATTCATGATCAGATTTAAATTAATAATTGCGTTATTATTTTGCACGCTTGCTTCGGTTTCGCAAGGTGAAAAAAGGGGAAAAGTAAAATATACCGATGGCAAAGCACTTATTAAAGCTATGCATAAAGCATATTCGCCAAACAAATGGTATAAGTATTTTACATTTAGTCAAAACATGGAATTCTATAGAAACGATTCTGTAATTAGAAAAGATGTTTGGCACGAAGCATACTCACCTGGAAGTTTGGTAATAAAGTTTGGTTCAAAGAATTCAAAAGACGGAGTACTGTTCAGTAATTTCATGGTACATTCATTTGAACAAGGTAAAGACCCACGTTCGGCACAACGCGTTCATGATCTTTTATTGGTTGGCTTGGATGTTTATTTTTACGATCCTGAAAAAACAATTAAAATACTAGACTCCTTAGGGTATTGCACTTCCAAAATTCACGAAGACGTTTTTGAAGGGCGCAAAGTATATGTTGTTGGGGCCGACAAAGGCGACTTAGAAAGTAAACAGTTTTGGATAGATGCTGAACGTTTATACATGCACCGCATTATTTACGATCAAAAAGGAAAAATAAATGATGTGGTTTTTGGTGATTACATAAACATGGATGGTTATTGGATGAGTAAGACCATTATTTTTAAAACCAATGGCAAACTCGGTTTAATTGAACGCTATTACGATATTAAATTTCCGAAAGTGATAAACCAAGATTGGTTTGACCCTAAGAAATTTAATGAGGTTGTTTTGGAGTGATACTAAGTAGTCGCCCCTCAAAAATTCTGTAACCCTTGTTATTATTGAGTTTGTTTAAAAATAGTGCGATAAAAATCTCTAAAAAAAAAGTAAAAAGGGATTAAAAAAGCGGCAGATGTTTTTTAGTGTAAATTAAACCCTAATGCTGCGCCCGGGATAGAACGAAAAGCCTTGTTTAGGGCTTTGCTTAATGTTTGCGCAACGAGTAGGC
>Ga0163149_10002987_pt1 | contig 19753 bp, 17 predicted proteins | sample OliLakLV19MP5G1_FD_148604 | JGI IMG/M metagenome (GOLD analysis project Ga0163149, IMG submission 148604) | Freshwater microbial mat bacterial communities from Lake Vanda, McMurdo Dry Valleys, Antarctica - Oligotrophic Lake LV.19.MP5.G1 | ecosystem: Environmental > Aquatic > Freshwater > Lake >...
GATCCTCTTTGTATGTGTTTTTGGTTCGCACCTAAACCATACCAGGCTAGTCCTGGAGGGGATCGCCACATATTTCAACTAAACTCGGGACAAGCCCGTCAAATACAAAGACTGAACCAGGGCAATCATTTCGAGCAGGGTGATCGTCCTATCTCTCTTTCACACAAATCAGGCAAGCAGCAAAACCGGCCAACAGGCAAACAAATTACGAAATTTTTCTTAGTGGCATCGCCACCAAGATTGTCGCTGCTTGTCCAAGTTATTGAGAGATAGCCTTTCAACAAACCAAGGAAACACAAATGAAACATCAACGAAAACGATGGCTAGGATTAGCCATTGTTCCTGCTTTGCTAGCATTACTTTCACTGGCGGCACCTGCTTATGCCACTGATTACACGTGCGCAGACGTACCTACCAACCCTTCCGGCAATACTGTCGTCGGCACTGCCGGAACGCCTTGCTCGATCCCTGCCGCTGGCGTCAACGCCAGCACTGGCTCTTTGACTATTCTCGGCTCGACCATTACTACAACTGGACCGCTAGCAGCCAGCAACGCTCTTGCTATCACCGGAACATCAACCATCAATGTTAAGGCGCTCACGGGAGCGTCCGTTAATGTGCAAACAGGCACCGCTAACGTAACCACAACAAACATAACCTCAACTTCCGGCAATATCGATGTAAGTGCTACTGGCGTGATAAACACCAGGATTCTTTCTGGAGCTCAGCATGTCGACTTGGATGCTAAGGGCACAACTGGCGACGCTAAAGTCACTGGTGCTCTGACTGCCAATAACGGCTACGTTCAAGTACGGGCTGGCAGGCTAGTCAAAATCACAGGCGCTGTCAAAAGTGTTGCTAACGGCAACATTCTCATTACAGCCAAGACTACTCTTGCCACTGGTGCTATTACCGGTGCTCCGGGTTCCAACGTCGACCTCAAAGCTAACGTTTCTGGTGGAACGAGCGCTTTTGTTATCAACCCCTCTACTGGCACACCAGTAAACGGCGTGAAGGGCAAGATAAACGCATCAAACGGTTCAACCGTTTATGTGACCAATGGCTCATCTACTTCTGCCTCACCCATAGCTCTGACAACAAATACAGATATTGCCATTTCAGGAACAGTAAGCAACCGCTATATCATCCTGAATGCCAATAATGGCACTATCAACCTCCCTACAGGCATCCTTTCTGTGGATGGTTCAGGTGCTACTGGCGCCGCCGGTCAGATCCAATTACTGGCACAAACAGTCGCATTTGCAGACAATTCTGGACTCTCTGCCAAGCAGCAGAGTTCCGCTGCTGGCTCCCTGCACGGCATTGCAATTGCAGCGAAATTCGTCAGCTATGGTGGCTCCACAGGCTTGACTCTCGCGGCTGACGGCAACGGCAACAATCCCGGTGCAGCTTTCGTATATTTGCTTCCGCAAGGGGCAACGACGATAACTGATGGCCAAGACGTCAACAATCTTTTCATCACTGTAAGTAATAGCCTCTTTGGAGCTTCAAACCCAATCACTTACACGGCCAATAGCACCGCATCGCCACTTATGGTGACTGCCAACGGTGATAACTCTTTCATCGGTATCTATGCTTACCCCGTAAAGTTCGTAAGCGGTGGCGCGGTTACTTTTCAGGCGCAAGGTAATTTAAGCCACAAAATTTTCTTTTCGAATGTTGGCACACTTACCAATGTAGACGGACTCGTATTTGGTGGCATTGGTGCTTTGACGATTGATGCTTCAGCAGTAGCGTCTGGAAAAGGAGGCGATATTGCTTTTTCAGTGGACAAGATGCCGATATCGGCTTCTTCAGTTTCGCTCAATGCGAACGGTCCAACCGGCGGAACCAATGGAGACGGAGGCACCATTTTCGTCGGCAGTCAAAACTTGAGCACAAGTTCAACTTCTACAGTCACTGTTACTGCGAATGCCTCGACCAGTGGCACCGGCAATGCAGTCGCTGGCGATCCATTACAAAATGTCCCGAAAGCTATTCAACTCTATCTAGGAGCGTGTCCCAAAATTAGATTAGCCGGTAAAGTGCTGAATTGGAGGGCATTTTCGAACCCGTCAAATTGTTAAGCGTTTGGTATTTTAAGAGTGGTATCGAATGCGATACTAAAGGTTGAGAACCTGCATTCAATATTGGATCATGAGTGTTTCGAAGCATCAAATGATTTAAGAAAAAATGAGGTTCTCGTGAAACATTTTATCGCAGACGGCTCCTGTATGTTGAGGAGTGGCCTTGAGTAAGTTTAAGCAGCATGATTCATTTCAGTTAAGCTTTCTGCCCTGTAGCGCGGGGTTTGGACTTCCGAACGATCACCCTGTGCGGTTTTTTACGCAATTTTTCGAAGATGAAATCGACTTCTCAAAAGTCCTTAACTCGATTAAAGGAAATGCTTTAGTTGGTCGCCCAGCTTATCATCCGGTAATGATGGTCAAGCTTTTAATGTACGGCTACGCTCAGGGTATCAGTAGTAGCCGGGAGCTGGCAAAGGCTTGTGTTGAGAGGCTCGACTTTCGTTTTATCACGGGCAACCAGATGCCTGATCATCGCAGCATTGCGCGGTTTAGAAAGATGCATCTTGAAGCGCTCGAAGAACTTTTTCAGCAATCAATCGAATTAGCGGCTGCTGAGGAATTGATCGAGATGAAAGAAGTTGCCGTGGATGGGAGTAAGATTTTGGCGAATGCCTCAAAGAGGAAGGCGATGAGCTACTCTCGGATGATAGATACCTCAAAGCAGTTGAAAGCAGAGATCTACATTCTAAAGCAAGAAGCGCATGTGGCCATTGGTCGCAAGCAAGTGGAACTAAAGCAAGACCTACGGTTTAAGCGCAAAAAGCTTAACACTATACGAACAGCGAAAAAGAAATTAGAAGAGAAGGCAAAATCGAAAGGTAAACGGAAACCAGAAGACAAATCGCAGATCAATTTTACTGACTCGGAGTCGGCAATTATGCGCGTGGGAAGCGGGTTTGAACAATGCTACAACGCGCAAGTTGTTGTCGACAAAAACAATCAGATTGTGGTTGCGGCAAAAGTCACGCAAGACGGTAACGACAAGCTACAAATCGGCCCAATGCTCGATGAAATGATCTTAGCGGTTGGACTAATTCCAAACCGAGTACTGGCGGATAGCGGCTATTTTAGCGACAGCAACGTTAGTGGACTGCTCCTTAAATTTCCGAAACTAGAACTGTTCATACCGCCCAACAGAAATGAATCGAGCAAGGAGTTGAAACGCGTCGGCCGTATTCCAGCAGACATGTCGACGATTGATCGAATGCGCAGGAAGCTATCAAGTAAAGGTGGCAAGGCTGTCTACAAGTTCAGGAAAGCAATTGTAGAGCCCGTCTTTGGGCAAATCAAATCAGCAAATTTAAAATTTGCTCGATTCAGCTTTCGTGGCTTCAAGGCAGTCAGCTCCGAATGGAAATTCGTTTGTGCGATTCACAACTTTTGGAAAATTCAGCGAGCGCGAGCGAAAAAAGTAAAACTCTCTTCAATTGCTCAAGCTGCTTAGCTTGATTGAAGATCAAAAACTCCATCGAAGTGCCAGCAAAAGCTCAAGCACTGCAGCGCGATGCAGCGATATGGACTTTACCCAGCCAGAAACTTGCCACCAGGGCCAATTCGTAGTTAAGCGCAACTAATTAAAGCTGCAGTCGACCGATTTTGAATTATGGGACAGGCTCCTAGAGAAGACCCAGCCTTGTCTGTAATTTCGGTATCTTCAAGATCGATGCGCCGCACACTAATCAAATTTTTCACTTTGCACAAGGCCGCGATCAGCTTATCGCTGACCCCGGTGCCGTGAAAATCCATCACCGAAATAGAGTCGGGAGTTACATTGTTCAAGGCATCAGGGTTCTGTTCGATAATATCTAAAAAAGTAATCATCAAACTTCTATTAGGCGGCAACACCAGTGCTCCGCGCGCCTGGCCGAAGGGGCGGCCGCGAGGATGGTCGATTGCTAGGCCAGTTTTTATCAAGAAGAGTAAGAATGCCCACATTAATATCAGCGGGAAAAGTCACTCTTTTGGGAGTTTGCACGATAGGAGCTTTGGCCTGAATTTCGCAGGCGGCGCCAACGGCGCACAAGCCGTAACCGATGCCAATATCATATTTCGCAAGATTTTGGGCTGCCAAAAGTTTGACAAGATTGCCCTCTAATATCAATGTACGACAAAAACTTACCACGACACAATCAATGGTATCAAACAATGCCTCCCGAAAAGAAACAAGCCGGCGACACCCATCAAAAAGACAAAGTTCATGAGAAACCGTCTCATGCTCATGATGAACTGTTTGCCAGCAAACGCAATTTGGTACCGGCTAAAACCAGCGATCACCATGAAGAGAAAAAACATTTACCGAAAGTAGAAATAGTCGATCACAAAGTCTTGCAGAAAAAACTTTTCGAGAAGGGTCACAAGCCTGAAGAGCGGCTGGAAGCAGCACACAAACTATATAAGTCGAACCACAAAAACCTTTCTCAAGTGGACGACCACGGCAAGACACGTCATTTTCAGATTGTCGAAAAACAGGCTGATCATAAAACTCGCATTGCCGTACTGGAAATTGAGGGCAAGAAAGCCAGACTTTGCCTGGACGGCACCGTAGACAAAAACGGAAAATATGAACTGGCTAAACCAAAAGAAGTGGCTCAGGCAAAAGAGGCTCAGCCAGCCAGAGAAATACATGCGCCCAGGCTCGACCATTCAGACAATAGCCGAGGTCATCACAGCCGCTTGCGCAGAGCAAGTCGCAATGATGATAATGGTGATGGCGAATCAAGCTCTATTTCAAGACCTAGAGAAAGTAGAAGCGAAAGAAGAACCACACAGTCTTCCGAAGGCGGCGGCGGTAGCGAGAGCTTCGTACCAGACCGCGCACCGGTCGGCGTCTCTGACAGTAATGCCAGGGCAATTCTAGAACAAGCGCGAAATCTACCGGCAGACAAACTGACTATGTTACCAAACGGCATGGTTTACTTGCGTTCAAAACTTGCTGTTGATGCCGACGGCGGGCCAGACTGGCGCAGTGATCCATATGGCCAGGCCTTCACCAGCCTGACCAATACTGATGGCAGCCCTCTCGATGCCACCGACATCAACTATTTTGTCTTACCTATGACTGATGAATACAAAAAGATGGGAATTAAACTGGGCGACCTGGCCTGGGTGCGCAACAGCCGCACAGGCAAAATGGTGCCGGCCATATTTGGCGATCACGGACCAAAGAATAAAATCGGCGAAGGCTCTCAGGCTCTCTGCCGCGCCCTTGGTTTAAGTGGCGACCCTAACAGTGGTGGCACTTCGCAGAAAGAAATTGAATTTCTCATTATGCCAGGTTCCGGCAAAGGCAAGGGTAACATCGCCAAGAGCGACAGTGCCATGGCGACAAAACTGGCTGGTATCACCGGCGATGAAAAAACAAATATCGCTGTCGCCGGCAATGACGTTTGTGTCAAAAGCGAAGCCACTAATTTAGACGAACGCATTAAGCAAGCCGCTATTAATCAAGCAGCCCGAATGGGCGGTAGCAAAGGCATCAACCGCTGCGCTGAAGGGGTGCAATTGGCAATGGCCGCCGCCGGCGACAAACACCTTCTTGGCACCGGTAACGGCAGGGCCATGGACAGCGCACTTAAAACCGATCCGCACCTGGTCAAAGTGGACCGCGCCACTGCTTTCGAGGCTCTAAACAAGGGTCACGTGGCCATTGTCACTAGAGAATGGACAGCTGCTAGAAAAGCAGCAAACAACGGCAAAGATTACGGACACATCGAAATTCTCATGAACAAAAACGGCAAAGTGATGGGCGCCAGCGATTACTATGGCGAACATAGAGTGCAAAGCAGTGCCTACAACTGGCGTGATGACCACTTCTATCTACCAAAAGCGGCCGTGCAAAATGCTTAGTTAAATCTAGCCGTGCGCTGAGCCTCAAATCTAGGTAAACTATTGGCCGGTGGCAGCTTGAGTCAGTATGTCTAGTCGTCTCAATTTAACTCTTTCGCGCAAGGCAATTATTCTTGTCTCAGTGCCGCTTGTGTTTGAGTTGTTGTTCGTGGCCGGACTGGTAACGCTCTTAGAGCAAGCTGAGCAGGAGCGGGCTAGAGAAGCACATGCCCGAGACGTCGCCACTCACGCCAACGGCCTGTTGCGTCTGCTTTTAGATGCAGGGATCTCAAGTATTCTTACTTATTTGACTGAATCGGAAAGTCAGCACAGCCGCTATCGACATTTGGTCGATGTTTTTAATAGCGAAGCAAGACAGCTCAAATATCTGGTACGCAACAACGATCACGAAAGGGAGATTTTTACCAAACTCGAAGCACTGAACAAAATTGCCATCGTCGAATTGAACAGCACCCACGAGCCCATGGTTACCGGCGATAAAGTGGAACTGATGAAAAAGTGGGTCAATGTCCAGCGCACACTAAATCGCATTTTCAAACTGGTGGATCAACTTGTAGAAGAACAACAGGCGGTACAGCTCTCGAAAAAAGAGGCACAAATACAATATCGCAATGGCGTCAAGGGTCTGATATTTGCTGCCGTTGTCTTCAACGTTTTACTGGCCCTTTTACTGGTTGCTTACTACAATCGCGGCACCACTAGAAGGTTTGCGGCCCTTGTCGACAATACAAAAAAACTGGCTGCCGACCAACCGTTAAATCCACCAATTAAAGGTGACAATGACGAAATCGCCTTGCTTGATCGCACCTTCCGCACCATGGCCGGTGCCCTGGCAGAGGCACTGCGCAAAGAGCGGGCCGTGATCGAAAATGCGGTAGAAGTAATTTGCTCTCTTGATGGCGATAGCCGCATCGCCGGTATGAATGCAGCTTGCCTCAAAGTCTGGGGTTACAAACCAGATGAATTAATCGGCCTCAGATTCAGTCAACTAATTTATACAGACAATATTCATGAGACTCTTGAAGCTGTGCAAGCCATTATTTCAGAGCAAGGCGAAGGTACTTTTGAAAATAAAATCAAACACAAAGACGGCAGCCTGATAGACATGGTCTGGACGGCCCAGTGGTCGAATCAAGAAAAAACACTCTTTTGTGTTGCTCACGACGTCACTGAACGCAAAAAAATCGAAAATCTCAAACAAGACTTTGTCGCCATGATCTCCCATGATTTGCGCACGCCACTGACCTCGGTGCAAGGCTTCTTGGATTTACTCAGAGCCAACGCTTACGGATCACTTTCTTCTTCCGGCAAAGAAAGTTTGGAGCTGGCTGAAATGAATATCGACAGAGTGGTGCATCTTGTAAACGAGATTCTCGATATTGAGAAGCTCGAATCAGGCATGCTCACCTTCGAAATGGAAACAGTAGATTTAAACAGCGTAATTATCAGATCCATCGAATCAGTTACAGGTTTTGCCAGACAGCAGCAAGTGGCCATATCTTATTCAGGCATGAGCGGCCAAGGTGCGCCCACAGGGGCCAATGTTCACGGTGACGCTGAACGTCTTACCCAAGTTGTGGTCAATTTGCTCTCCAATGCCATAAAATTTTCAGAATCTGGCGGCGAAATTACAGTCACGATTAAGCTCGGCAGCCAGATTGAAGTAGACATCGTCGACCGGGGTAGAGGAGTGCCGAAAAGTCAACGAGAGGCAATCTTTGAGCGTTTCCGTCAGGTGGAAGCAGCGGACGGCTCTGCCAAAGGAGGCTCGGGCCTGGGCCTTGCCATTTGCCGCGCGTTAATAGAAGAGCACGGTGGCACAATAGGTGTAGACGACGGCCCGGGAGCTGAGGGAAAAGGCAGTACATTCTGGTTTAAACTGCCGCGAAAGGGAACCTAATGGCAAAGATTTTGCTGGTTGAAGATGACGCTGGTTTGTCTCGCATGATAAGAGACTGGCTCTTGCTTGACCATCATCAGCTAGAAATGGCACCAGACGGCAAAGATGGCCTGGAAAAGCTACGCTTTTACAAATATGATCTGGTCATTCTCGACTGGACTTTGCCCCAGATGAGCGGCATTCAAGTCTTGCAAGAAATGCGCAAGCTTGGCCTCGACACACCGGTGATTATGCTCACCGGCCGTAACACCATACCCGATAAAGAAGAAGGTTTTGATGCCGGCGCCGACGATTATTTGACTAAACCGTTTCGCATGAAAGAACTGAGTGCGCGACTCAGGGCATTGCTGCGTCGGCCCACTGCTCTTGTGGATGAAGTCTTGCATTTTGGCGATCTGTTTGTCGATCGAGGCACTTATAAGGTCACCAAGGGCGGTGTCGAAATCAAACTACTGCCGACCGAATACGCCCTGCTCGAATTTCTCATGCGCCATCCCAATCAGGTTTTCACTCAAGAAGCACTGCTCGATAGAGTTTGGTCATCGCAATCTGATGCCACCAGCAACGCGCTAACCACTTGCGTTAAAAGATTGCGCAAAAAAATTGACAGCGAAAATCAAGAATCGCTCATTCAAACAGTTTATGGCGTCGGCTACAAGCTCGAGCTATCCTCAAGAAACGAAGGCTGAGCCGCTGGCCTGGAAGCCAGGAAACACCTTAAGCAGAGAGCCTTTGGCCACGTGCATTTGATCACTGAGCACGCTCGAGATTACCGTGCGGAAATCAGTGGTGGCAGGCACATCACGATTTTCATAGAGATTAGTTTGCGTCAGACCGCCAAAGCGGCCATAGACTTTGCCACCGGCCACGCCACCACCAAGTAGCCACATGACATTACCGTGCCCGTGGTCGGTGCCGCCATTGCCGTTCTCTCTGGCGGTTCGCCCAAACTCAGACATCACCACGATGCTGGTGTCTTTATATAACGGCCCTAGGCCGCTAACAAGATCGGCCAGACCGCTTGCCAGCGGAGTTAAATGACCGGCCAACTGACCCATTTCCGCTCCCTGGCGAACATGAGTGTCCCAGCCGCCAAAATCAACAAAAGCCACTTGCACTGTGGGGTCTTGCCTGAAAAGCGTGGCCAGTTGCCTACCAAAATTAGGAAAAGCATTGGGCGACTGAGCACCACGGTTGGCGATAATCTGTTCTTTGTCCATAGACATCATATTGCCGCTGTCACTCGGAGCAGGCATGGCAAGAATATTGTTGACGGTTTTATGCGCCGCCATTCCTTCAGCAAAGGCACCGCCAATATCATTGTTGAGGCCCGAGTATAGATCGGTAAAGGCACTTTCAACTCGTGGCCGATCGAGGGCTCCTCTCGATTGTTTGATGTTTTTCATCACAGTTGCTACCGAGGCAGGCCCTGAGCAAATGCGCGGCAAAACCGGCCCGATGCTAATAGCTCTTATGGGTGAATGCTTGGTGGGCAACTCCGAAATCAATCTGTTCACCCAACCGCTGCTGACAGATTTACGACCAGGCACGCCTGATTCCATATAGTCTTGAGCATCAAAATGCGATCTGGTCGGATCAGGCGAACCGCAAGCGTGCACAAAAGCGAGAGACTTGTCTTGAAACAACGGCTGCAGGGGTGCCAGCGCCGGGTGCATACCGAAATATCCATCAAGGTCAATTAGCCCGTTGGCTTTATGCAGAGCAATAGTCGGTCTAATTAGTTGATATTGATTGTCGCCATAAGGAGCAATGACGTTTAATCCGTCCATGCCGCCTCTCAGTAGAATGACAATCAACTTTTTGTGAGCTTCACCCTCAACATTACTGTACGCCCAGCTGCGAGACGGTAGCATAGCCGTTAGGGTTGAAGCGGCAGCCAGCTGGAGAAATTGACGACGATTCATAATTTTGCACCTGAATTTGGAACGGGAAGGGCTAATAATTCATAAAGTCGGGGCTGCCGAGCAAAATTGACGCTTTAAGCGGAGCGGGAGTTTTAGCAATGACCGCCTCGGTTTTGGCACTTAACTTGCCACCATTAACGGTATCGGCTATCTGATCGTAGCTGACAGTGATGCCCATCTGCGGCATAGCACCGCCACCAAGAATAGTGGCGAAATTTATGCGCTTGAGCAGGGCGTCGGAGTTAAGCCAGGCCGCCTTTGTATTTTTGTATCCGTCAGGCGTGAGACAACCATAAAGCGGCTGACCCTGCATTTTAAGAAAGTTAGCAATGAGCTCATAGCGCTCCGGCTGCACACCGGTTGCTCGTAGAGCCGATATGGCGTAGCGATAGGGACTCTTATATTTATTATTCTGATTGCGAACATCGAAAAACTCAGGGCTATCAAATAGCGTGGTTAAAACCGCTTTTATATCGCCATCACTGGCGGTGAATTTTTGCGTCAGTCTGTCCACCAGTGCCGGTGGCGGATCGTCAGCGACAAAATATTGGGCCAATTTATAACTGATGTGCCTGGCAGTGGACGGATGGCGGGCCAGCAAATCTAACGCTTCTTCGATTTCGCCGGCACCTTTGGCAGCAATTTTGTGCCCCAGTATTACTTTTTCACCCTGGTCGTGGCGGCTCGGATAAAACTGCCCGAAGTATCCAGCATTGGCACCATTATTTTGCACAGCCATGCGCCTTAAACCAGGCAACGGAATGCTTAAACCAGTTAGCACCCGCGCCAGCTCAATCACATCTTTTTGCGTATAACCGCCATCAACGCCAAGAGTGTGCAATTCCATCAGCTCTCTGGCGTAATTTTCATTTAGACCGCTTTTCTTTCCCTTCGGTCCCGGCACTCCAGCTGCGGCATTTTGAGCGTTATCTAGATAAAACAACATGGCCGGGTGATAGCAAGTTGCACCGAGAATGTCGCGGAATTTACCCAGCACATTGGGGCGAATTGCCTGTTCTTCATATGGGCCCACAAGCACATGATCTAGACCTTTATTGATGCTGATATTGAAATGGTTGAACCAGAAATCAACCATCACCTCCTGCAACTGGCGCGGGCTATATATAGCGCGCACCAGACGAGTTTTGATTATGGCCCCAGCAGTATCTCTGACATAAGTCTTCCTCTCGTTATTGGCATTGCCGCCTTTGCCTTTTTTGCCGGCGGTCTTGCCCGGCATCTCGCCGGCAGCGTCTTGCGCCTGAGCTTGCTGTTTTTTCAGCGTTTTGTTTTGCTGCATCGCCGTGCGGTATTTCTGAATCAGATCGCTTGACTTGGCACGAATAATTTCGGCAGCTTGCTCTTGATTTTCTACAATTTCCGCTTCGGCAATCGACTGGGGTTGCAGCTGACTCTGAATGTACGCTTTCACCCCCATTGCTTTTACCCTCTCAAAATCGCCGGGAGCAGCACCGAGAGTAAGTCGGTTTAAAACTTGCACCACCTGAGCGTCGCCGTCGGCGCGCACCGGGGTGGATGCGGCTACTTGCAGCGATTTGCTCGAGACCGGCCAACAGACGGGGCTTAGAACCGGGGCAAGCAGGCCAAAAGCAAGTGAGAGAGCCAGGATCTGCCGTTTCATAGAATTTTCTCCAAAAATGGCCGGGTTTTTACTCTTTAAAGAGTCCTTCTTTAGCAGCTAACGTAATCTCTGCCAAAAAAGTTCAATTTGGAAGCTTAAATTTTGTTACTTATCAGAAATCGCCGACATGCTAAATACAAGCAGTTACCACATATAAAAGATTGTCTGGCATAAATGGAGGCCGCGTGAAAAACATCGGAATTATCACCTCTGGCGGGGATTGCGGCGGTTTGAACGGCGTCATTAAAGGGGCAGCCCTCTCGGCCTTACACAGAGGCATGACTGCCTGGATCATTCCCAATGGCTATGCCGGTCTCTACAACCTTGTGGAATTAAAAACTCTGACCAAGCTCACTAGAGAGCGGATAGCGCAAATCGACGTTTTTCTGGCGGGCTCTGAAGCGGGCAACTCCCGCGTTAAAGTCTCGAAAATTAAAGACGACAAAAAATATGATCGAATCAAAGAAGGCTTGAAAAAGTTCAATCTTGACGCCCTGGTGATTGCCGGCGGCGACGACACCGGCAGTGTGGTGGTCGACCTTTCCGCCCAGGGCATTCCTTGCGTACACGCGCCCAAAACCATGGACCTCGACCTCATGCCTTACAGCGTGGGCGGTGACTCCACCATCAATCGCATCGCTGAGCAGGTGCGCGACTTGCACACCACCGGCCGCACCCACAACCGCATTCTGGTGATGGAAGTATTCGGCCGCTACGCAGGCCATACGGCTTTTCGCGGTGGAGTAGCGGCGGACGCCGACGCCATTCTCATTCCTGAAATTCCAGTTGATTTCGATGTGCTCTACAAACACGTAAAAGGCCTGTTCATCAAACGTGTGGAAGAAAGCGACGTTTATGCCGGAACTGTGATGGTGGTGGTGGCGGAAGGACTGCGCGATTCATCAGGCAACGAACTGGTGGACATGAATTCGCAACCAGACTCATTCGGCCACCGCAAATTAATCGGCGCCGGTACCTATGTGGTTAAGCAATTGAGTGACCGCATCAAAGCAGATCCAGAAATCAAAGCCTTCATGAAACGTACCGGGCAATTCGTCGAAGGAGTCTACGAAAATCCGGAAGTGCGCGATCTGCGCCCGGGGCACCTGGTACGTTGCGGTTTCGCCACACCAGTGGATGCAAACTTTGGTCTGGAAGTGGGTTCTGCAGCTGTTGAACTGATTTCCCAAGGCACATTTGGCGTTACAGTAGTTTCGTATCAAGCCGGCAAAATCGAATATATGGATGTAGCCGACGCCATTAAACAACGCTTTGTCAGCCCTGAAGATGTGGCTCTTTATGAGAGTCTCGGCACATCATTCGGCCGCGAGCCGGTTAAAGGGAATATTGAAGCGGTTAAAGTTTCAGGCCGCCCTACGCGCGTTTATTAATTAGTTTAGTGGCATTCGACGGCCAAATTAAGGTTTTAGATTTGCGGCTGCAGAACCCAGGAGATACCAGGCTCCTGGGCCAGCGCTTCGCCGTCAAAGACATTTTTGCCATCGCCGGTGAAACCACTGGTTTTGGCAATCCTGATTGGCTAGCTACACATGAACCGGCTGAGAGCAACGCCCCGGTTATAGATCAGTTGTTGAACCAGGGCGCTTCTCTAGTGGCCAAAAGTTGCAGCGACGAATTTGCTCTCAGCCTTGATGGCATTAATGAGCACTATGGTACGCCTCATAATACTCAGTTGCCAGACTGCATACCAGGCGGATCTTCCAGTGGTTCGGCTTCCATGGTGGCAAGCGAAATGGTTGATTTTGCCCTCGGTACCGACACAGCCGGATCGATTCGTGTGCCGGCCAGTTATTGCGGTATATGCAGTCTCAGACCGACTTTTGGTGCTATCAGTGTGGACGGCGTGCTCCCGCTTGGGCCCTCATTCGACACCGTGGGAATTTTAGCGCCCAATCTGTATGCTCTGGCAAAAGTAGCAGCGTGCCTGATTACACCGACCTATATTGCGTCTTCTTCGCATCCATTCAAAAACTTGATTATTCTGCAAGAATGTTTTGACTTACTTGACCAGGCGTTGATACCAGATATGATGGCAGCACTCATGTGCATTTCACCATATTTTAAATCGACTCAATCTGTCCAAAAATTGTTTCCCAAAAAGATGTTGCCGGGCGGACTGGTGGAAATGGTAGAAAAATTCTCAGCTATCCGTGGTTATGAGGCCTGGCAATGCCATGGCCAGTGGATCGAGGAAGTCAAACCAGATATGGCTGAAAGCGTAAAGCAACGCTTTTTACTCTGCCACGATGCCACCGAAAGTGATGCCATGGCGGCCCGCGTTCTGCAAACAGAAATGCAGCAATTTTTGACAGAAAAATTGAATGACGATTATGTTTTTTGCCTGCCCACTACCGTCAATCTGCCACCACTAAAAAGTGCCGGCGCCGACGAATTGCAAAAAAACCGCATGAGCAATATGCAGCTTTGCTCAATCGCCTCATTTGCCGGATTACCGCAGGTAACTATTCCGCTGCCACTGACCCAACTTAATATTAAATCGCCTAGTGGCCGCACAATTTCGAGCGGCATTTCGTTAATCGCCGGCAAAAATCACGACCTGGCACTGCTGGTGGCGGCGGCCTCGTGCTCACAAACCCTAAAGTCAGATGGAGACGGAAATACAGGCACCTGAAAGCCAGCTGGGCCTGACTACAAATCTGGTATATTACTAAATATATATGAGATCTCTGAAGCAAATCGGCACAAAAACGCAGCTTAAGCGGCCACGCGGTCGCAGAGGCTCGGCTATGAGCGAATTTGGCCCGGCGTTGTTTTTCATTTTCATATTTGCCGTCTTTCCTGTGGTGGACATCATCGCCCTCAGCTTTGGCTACATGTCTTGCGCCTCACTGAACGACATTCAATTGCGAGAAGCCGCAAAAATTCCCAAAAGCGTGGCCACTAGCCTCAAAGGGCCCGTTCTTCTCACCATTCCAGACAAATGGATGCAGACTGTCCTGGGGGGCGTATCTGGCCTTGCGGAACAGCCTGTCACAAAGGTCGATTATGATGCCAGTACGGGGAATATGTATGTAATCGTCTCCACTACAGTCAAAGTTCGCCCATTTCTCACTATTCCGTTTTTCTATAAGGTGCCCGGCCTCGGCGAACCGGCTTCGTTCACTGTCTCCAACAGTCGCTTGCTTGAGAATCCCATGTATGCAGCGCAGTAAACAGCAAACAGTTAAGGCTCATGGCAGGCGCTCACGCTCCGGCCAAACTTTAATTGAAGCCATGTTTGGTTTCGTCATTCTCATTCCAATTGGACTGGCTGCCGTAGACGTTGTTACTCTCATGAGCGCCATGCAAACGAATGAGCAATGGGCCGAAACGGCTGCCCGCGCCGCCGGCAGTTGCACCTGCGAAAACATGGGTAGCACTATGGCGAAGAAATCGCTCACCCGTTTTGTGCCCACCAACATCATAAGTTCCATAGAAATGGAGAAAATCAAATTTGATGAGCAGGCAGGTCAGGTGACGGTCAGTACTGTGATGCAAGTAAACATGCCCATTCCCATGCCGCTGATGAATCGCTTCGAATGCAGGGCCAGTGCCATACAACCCCTGCTTGCCACTCCGGCCGAACAGTAAATTATGCCAATTTTGTCTCAAATGAAATATAGGGAAAATGCCAAGCGCAGTCAGTCAGGCGCGTCTTTGTTGCTCATTATCGCTTGCGCATTTGGTCTGGTGCTTCTGATTTATGGCCTTTTTCAATTGTCCATGATCATGGGCGGATCGCGGCAAGTGCGCAACGCCGTTGATGCCGGGGCCCTGAATGTTTCGAAAAAAATGATGGAAATTCGGGTGACAACAGATCCCAAATACGCAGACGTTTCCGACACCAACGGCAAAGTAGGCATGAGTAACGTAAACCGGCTCTGGGGAAAGGCTTACTTGATCAATGCCAACCTGGAAGAGATGCAAAAAAGTGGCCGTGCCGGCCCCTCCGCTAGCTCCAACGGTGATACCGCTTATCAACTTGCCCAGAACGTTAACGACCAGCTATTCAACGAACTGGCCAGTTCAAAAAACCAGGACATTTATTTTCACCAGATGGCCGGCCGTCGCACGGCCAACCTGATCAACCCCGGCATGGGAATTGACAGAACTAAAACAGCAAGCTGCCCCATCGCCCTGGTAGACCGCGGTGACGAAAGCAATTTGACAATGCAACCAACACAAATTCCTGAAGGGGTGGAAGCAGGAAAAGTTGATAAAGGCAGCAAAAGTTATATGCAGGGTTACGTGCCCATGACTGCCAACAATAAGAAATTCACCTTCACTTCATTTCACGAAGGTGAGCAGCCTCACCTGATTTCTGACAGCCTCTTCGACGCCAGCCGCGCTGACAAAGCACCACTGGACGACAAAGGCACAACCATTCCCAATGCCTTTCGTCAATTTGCCGAAGCCAGCAATGGGCAAACAGGAGTTTCAGCAGTGGCCAGTGCTGTGGCCAATCCTATACGTACTTACGACATGGCGATTCCGCAGTCTTACATCACCATTCACGTCACAAATATCTCTATCTGGAATGTAGACAACAAATTTGCCAAAGCGATTCCATATAATTTTAAGCAGCAGAGGGTACACGGCCTGAAAGATTTTCAGACTCCAACTCGAGTAATAAATTGCTTTGGCACCATAGGGGGAGAGTATCAAGCCGGCAGCAGTATCAACGTCATTCTCAACGCTCTCAAGGCTGATATTAACCCAGCCATGAAAAAGCTCTTACAGCGCATTCAATGCATGGATCCTAAGTTTACAAAAGCCAAATTAGTCAAACTTTTTGAGCAGCAACAGTACGACCCCAAAGTGCTGCGCTATTATATTTTCGCTGCTGACCACAGCGCCGACCATACTGATCCCAATATTCAAATGGTGCCTGAAAATGGCTCCCTGCCACCATGGATCGACCCTAAGCAGTGGGATCCGCAGACCTTAGACCCTAATCTTGATGGCATTTCTGGTACGCCGCTGGTCACCGAACCTACCACCACAGATCAGTTTGCTCAGGCTGACCAGAGCCCTGGCGGTACACCCCAGCCTTATGCCACTAATACTGGCGTCATGATGTGGAAACCAGGCACCGGCTTTAACAAAGCCGTAGGAGATCTTTATGTTCAACGCCTGACCCAACTTTATTTCTCCAGCAAGCCATGATTATTAAAAGCGCTAGTTCGAATGTCCGCATCGCCGTCTTAACAGCCGTAGCTGCCGTCTTTAGTTCAGCCGTGGCCGCAACTCTGGCACCGCCGGCACTGGCAGAAAGTAAAGAGATGACTGAAGGAGTTTTTGATTTTAAAAACGGCGACTATAAGTCAGCCGAAAATAACTTTGGCCTGGCCCGGCAGGCCGAATTTAGCAATCCCAAATTTCATTACTACTTAGCCAATACCTACATTCACGTCAACAAAAAAGACCTGGCTATTCAAGAATTTCGCATTGCTTTTGCACTGGCACCGGAGCAGGAAGTCGGTAAGCTTTCGAAACAAGCTCTGGGATATTTGGGTGTCGAGTCTGAAGCCCGCCTGAAAACAAACAAGCCGCCGGTAATCGTACCTCTCACCGCTAAAGAAAAAGCCATGGAAGATGCCAGAAACTCACTGAAGAACCAGGTGGAGCAGGCAAAAAACGGCGTGCGTAGCCAACGGGAACGTGATGCTTTAGAAATGGCACGCATACAAAGCGACGCTCTGGCTAAGACTCAAAAAGAGTTGGAAGAGCGCATCGCCAAAGGCAAAGGAAGCAAAGAAAGCTTGAAACTGCTCGAGCAGATGAAACGTGACCTGGAAACCCACCGCAGTTCACTCGAGCGCGGCAACAGCCACGCTCAGGAAATTCAAAAAAGTGCAGACAATTTGCAAACTTTACTGGACGAAAAAAAGACTATCGGTTCGCCGAAACTGAGCCCTGTAGGAACTAACCTCTACATACGCAATTATTTTGACGATGGCAAAGGGGCAAAGAACCCGCCCACTTCACAAACTCACGGCATGCCCTCAACAGCCAATCCCACTGTTAATCCGGCTGGTAGTCCGGCTGGTAATCCGGCGGTTAGTCCAGCTATTACTCCGGGGGTTCGGCCAGAGAACCACGATGGCGTCAAAGCACCGGAAAAGAACAGTTCAAATTTGCAAAAGAAGACTTTATAATCCAATTTCCAGAAGGCACTGTAGCGCTAGAGATTCAGAGTTTAATCTGAAGTTTTAACTCAAGCCGATTCACCGACCCGTCTGCACGGTAGAAGATCTAAGAGGGGTGTCGCGACCCTCTATATCTAACCTGTATACTTACTGGCTGGAGAGCCTGCAAATTATTCTATGAATGCCTTCGACGACCCTAGCGAAGAAACCCAACTGAGCCTGGGGTTGGCTCAAACTAGCTTCAGTCAGTGGCGCGCCGGCGAACTCGACAAAGTTACCGCTTTGCAGCGTCTGGGCTCTGCCACAAGCGCGCTTGAAGTAACCCGCGCTATCTGGATGGAAACTGCAAGACAGGGGGTTTCCAGACTGACTACACGCACTGAGCGTGAGCTGCTTAACTTTTGCGAGTTGGTCAAAGGTATAGACAACCAGAAAGATTACGGCGTCAGCCTGCTCGACCACGTTCAAAAGGATGCTCTTTTATCGCTGGAAGCCGGCCTCGCCTTAAGTCAGGGGCCGGAGCGCGAAGAACCTGTAGCTTCCGTGCTTCAATCTTGCGGCTTTGTGCTGGCCATTAAAGCAGCTTTAGTCGAAATCTTGTGCTTAAAAAACACAATCGAAGCCGGTGCCCGCGCCGACACCCATTTAGAGGAATTGAAAAAGCGCCTGGCTGTGATTGAGACTCTGCAAAAAAGACTGCAGTCGGCGGTTGTTGACACCACTGGTGCTGCAGACAATGCCTGACGCAAGGCAGCTATTACTAAAGTGTGAGGATTAAGTGCCCAAGCCAGCTTTGACCAAATTTACCGAACTCGACCAGGCCGAACAAGAACTGGTTAACGGCGCCTGGGACGCAGCAAAAATTGCTTATGCGCCTTATTCGCAGTTCTATGTGGGCGCTGTAATCGAGGCAAAAAATCAAGAAGGTATAATCAAGCGCTTTGACGGCTGCAATGTTGAGAATGCCAGCTATGGCGGCGCCATTTGTGCTGAGCGCACAGCGGCGGTCAAAGCCGTGTCAGAAGGATTTACTATTTTTTTGCGCATTGCCGTGGTTGCTGCCACCAAACCCGGTGGCTCCCCGTGCGGCATCTGCCGCCAGGTGCTGCGTGAATTCGGCGGCCTCGAACTAATTGTTCTATCTATCCAAAATCAAAATAGCGATATTTGCAAATGGACATTAGACGGCCTCTTGCCAGATTCTTTTGGTCCGGAGTCGTTGTAACAAAGACAAAAACAGTCGAGGACATTCAATGGTTTCGCGTAAGAAGAGCAGTGCCAATAAATTTATTCAATTGCGAATTGACCTCAATGACGCACCGCTGCCGATTTGGAGACGCTTGCTGGTCAACGGTGAAATCACACTTGATCAGCTTCATGAAATCTTGCAGTTGACCATGGGCTGGTCTGGTTATCACATTCACCAATTCCATTTTGGCAACACCATATATGGTGATTTAACCGACGCCGAAAGCAAGAAGATAAAAGACCAGAGCAAGGTAAAACTTGCTGATCTCTTGACTCAAGACGGCGATGAATTTATTTATGAATATGACTTAAGTGATTCATGGAAACATACAGCTCGTGTTGAGCGCATTGTCGAGATTGAAAACGGCCCCCAGACAGCTCGCTGCATCATGGGCAAACGAGCTTGCCCACCAGAAGATGTCGGCGGCACAGAAGGCTATCGTCGCTTCATTGAAATTGTAGAAGATCCCGAAAACGAAGAAATCGAAGAACGATTGAGCTGGGTAGGCTGCGAATTTGATGCCAACAGCTTTGACGCCCGCCTCGTCAATCTACAACTTACCTTGATGGAAGCCAATCTCGGCGGCATGCTTCAGGCTCTGGCGCGATAATTTAGCGTGAAGCTTGAACGATACGAATCAGGTCGTAGCGCCTTGACTCCATATCAACCGGTGTGCCGCACATAGAATAGTAAGACGCTGTGCCAGGATTTGTCGTCGGTGTAAGCACGGTGGTTCCGGTCATGGCAATTTTGCTGCCATCTTTTGAGTGCAAACTATAATTGAAATCGAGAGCAATGGCCCCGGGTGTATATTTGCTCCAGTCTTCTGCGCGCACCACGGCAAAATCAGGCAAGCTGTGACTTGCAATTGCTCTAGTTGCCAGATTCACAAGAAGCGTCTTTAAACTCTGGCCTAGAGTGGGTAGTTGGG
>Ga0163149_10002994_pt1 | contig 19717 bp, 19 predicted proteins | sample OliLakLV19MP5G1_FD_148604 | JGI IMG/M metagenome (GOLD analysis project Ga0163149, IMG submission 148604) | Freshwater microbial mat bacterial communities from Lake Vanda, McMurdo Dry Valleys, Antarctica - Oligotrophic Lake LV.19.MP5.G1 | ecosystem: Environmental > Aquatic > Freshwater > Lake >...
ATCTTTACGTTCACCGCGTGGTCTGCCGATAATTTTACCGCGTCGGCGCATGGTCTCTAATTTTTTCTGACGACCTTTTGCCTGTGCGGTGAGTTGGCTACCCATGTGCTTGCGGATAAAAAATTCTTCTTTGGCGATAAATTCTTGTTGTGCCTCATATTCTTTGAGCAGGCGCTCATGACGCTCGGTACGTTGGCTCACATAATGGCTATAATTGCCCCGATACGTCTCTAGTGCGCCATAATCCAATTCCCAGATGGCGCTGGCAAAATTATCCATAAAATAGCGGTCATGGCTTACAGCCAGCACCGCACCGTCAAATTCTTTGAGGAAACCCTCTAGCCATTCCACCGCATTGATGTCCAGATGGTTAGTCGGCTCATCCAAAATCAGTAAATCAGGCGATGTGAGCAATAACCGCCCCAATAAGGCGCGGGTTTTTTGCCCGCCAGATAACACCGATAGCGACAAGCCATAATCATCTTCATCGAAACCTACCCCATGTAACACGGTGCGGATGCGGTTGATATAGGTATAGCCACCGAGTCGCTCAAATTTTTCTTGCAACGCCCCATATTCTTTGATAGCAATATCGTGTTTGGTGGGGTCGGCTAAATCGTATTCGAGTTGTGAGAGTTGGGTTTCCATCGCCCGCAGATGGTCAAAGGCGCGGAGTTGTTCTTCATATAGGGTATGGTCGCCTGCGAGTTCTGGACGTTGGGGCAAAAACCCGATGGTAACACCCCGCGCCGTAGTGACATTACCCGTTGTGGCGCTATCTATCCCCGCCAAAATATTGAGGAGGGTGGTTTTTCCTGCGCCATTGGGTCCCACGAGGGCAATGCGTGATTTATGGGGAATATCCACACTAATATTAGCAAAGACCTCATCGGGTCCATAAAATTTAGACAGTTCACTTGCGACTAATAACGACATAATGCCTAGTATCCTTTTTTGATGATACAGGCATTATATCGGATAGGTGGCAGGTCATTCAACAGCGTTATTTTTATGATATGATGAAATTTATCAGATGATAGAAGGTTATGAGCATGTCAAATCCCATTGAATTGCCAGATGATGACGATGAAACCATCCGCAAAGCATTTTTAGAGGCATGGCATGAGGTCATGACCAATGCCCCTACACGGTCTATTTGGGATATTTTGGCAGAGATTGACGATGAATCAGATTATGCGGATTCAATCTCTGCGGATACCGATTGATAGTATGACGGATAGTTGCCTCTCAGCATACCAGCAACAGATAAATCTTCATCTAATTCATGCCAGTGTATGCCCAAAAGCGACAATTCCATATTTTGACGTTGTTCTGATGTCGCATTTTGTAGGCGTGGATACCAAACCAATGGCGTAGCAATCTCGCGCCCATCGGCAAGCCGTACAATCAGCATATCCTCGCTAAAATCAACACTCACAGGTCGGTCTTGTGGACGTGGTGCATCATTCTGATTTGTCATCATTCACTCCAAAAAAATTATCCCAACTTTCTATCAAATATGCCATATTATCGGCTAAATGTCGTTCAATTTGTTTGAGTTCACGCGAATTAAATCCATAATTCCATGCGAATTCTAATGGTTCTAGCCAATATTTAGCCTGATTTTCAGCAGATTTGATATGAATATGGCGCGGTTCATCATTTTCATTGGAATAAAAGAAAAATCGAAATGCGCCAATTTGCATCACGGTTGGCATAGTGCTTATTCCCACTCAATGGTCGCTGGGGGTTTGCTGGTGATGTCGTATGTCACGCGGTTAATCCCCTTCACCGTATTCACAATACGGCTACTGGCACGCGCCAAAATATCAAACGGGATACGCGCCCAGTCTGCCGTCATAAAATCATCGGTGGTCACAGCACGTAGCACCAATACTTCCTCATACGTCCGATTATCCCCCATCACGCCCACACTTTTCACAGGCAATAATACCGCAAAGCATTGCGATGTTTGTGCGGGTGTATCGCCATGCGGGTGGAGCATATCGGCTTTGGCAAGTTCATCCAAGAAAATCGCATCTGCCTCACGCAATGTTTCGAGGCGTTCCCATGTAATTTCACCCAAACAGCGTATAGCGAGTCCGGGTCCAGGGAAGGGTTGCCTCCAGATGATGCTATCGGGCAAGCCCAACGCGCTACCCACTTTGCGGACTTCATCTTTGAATAAATCGCGCAATGGCTCTACAAGGTCAAATCGTTCTTTGAAATCGGCGGGCAATCCACCGACATTATGATGACTTTTTATCGTTTTGGCGGTCTTATGCCCTGCGGCACTCTCTATCACATCGGGATAAATTGTCCCCTGTGCCAAAAAGCGAATCCCCGTGAGCACATCGGCTTGGGCGCGGAATACATCAATAAAGTGTTTGCCAATGATTTTACGTTTGGCTTCTGGCTCAGTTTGACCATTGAGCGCCTCCAAAAATTGCTCTGTCGCATCTACGGCGATGAGATTCATGTGTTGTTGGTCACGGAACACCGATACCACCTGTTCCGATTCGCCTTTTCGCATCATGCCCGTATTCACAAATACGCAGACCAATTGCTCACCCACAGCGCGGTTAATCAGCGCCGCGGCAACCGCACTATCCACACCACCGCTCAGTGCCAATAGCACCCGTCCACCACCTACTTGGGCGCGAATATTTTCTACGGCATCCTCAATAAAGGCGGCAGGTGTCCATTTTGGGGTGCATCCACAAATATCGAATATAAAATGGCTGATGACGATCATGCCATGCTCGGTATGACGCACCTCTGGGTGAAATTGAACCGCATATAATTTGCGCGAGGCATCGCCAATGGCGGCAAGTAACCCATTATCCGATTGCGCGAGAATCTCAAATCCTTGTGGTGGGGTCTCTACATGGTCACCATGCGACATCCACACCGTCATTTCATGAGGTAAATCGCCTAATAGCGTATTTTTTATCATCTGAATCAACCGTCCACGCCCATATTCACGGGTTGTCCCGCCAGCCACTTTTCCGCCGAGTGCTTGTGCCATGAGTTGCATCCCATAACATACACCCAACATGGGGGCATCACCGATATGAATGGTGGGCGACAATTTTGGCGAGTCGGTCTCATAAATACTGCTGGGTCCGCCAGAGAGGATAATCCCTTTAGGGGCGTGGATTGCCAATTCATCGGCAGAGACATCATGTGCAAATACCTCTGCATACACGCCCAATTCACGGATACGTCGTGCAATCAGTTGGGTATATTGTGAGCCAAAATCGAGTATGGCAATGCCACCCTGCCGTAAGCTATCGGTCATACGAGTTTTATCCCTCAATTGTATCGGTTGATGGGTTCATTTTAATCGGTTTGATGGGGATATGCGAGAGAATTTTGGGGCAAATATGGGGAAAGAAACAGAGGGCGCAACGGTGTGCGCCCTCTGTTGGTTAAAATGCGAGAATACCCGCAGGGTCTTGTGTCTGATTGCTACTTGTCCCGCGAATCTCAAAATGCAAATGGGATCCAGACGAATTACCCGTATTACCCACTGCACCAATCACTTGCCCTGCTACCACATCCTGCCCGCAATTGGTGTAATATTCGCTCAAATGGGCATATAAAGTGATAGTTGGTCCATGAACGATGGCAATCATATAACCATAGCCAAAACTATCCCACCCAGAGAATATCACACGTCCGCCATTGGCGGCTTTGACAGGTGTGCCAACTGGGGCGGCGAGGTCTATGCCAGTGTGCCAACTGGAGTACCCGCGTGTGATGACATAACCACCATCCAACGGGTTTGACCAAAAGCTACCACCCACAATTTCTTGTGGCGGACAAGACCCTTGTTGCCCCTGCTGAAATCTCACTCTGGGCGGGGCGGGTGGTGCAGATGGATTACTGCCATTGGTCGTCCCACCTGTTTCGCCAGGGATAATCTCAATTGCCACTTGCCACACAATTTCTTCGGCTTCACCATTCGGAAAAAATAGCGGCGTGCCATTGCGTGGGGTCGTTTGTGGGGTGAGCGATTGCTCTTGTACCACAACACGATTGAAGGACGAATCGAGTACGATATACGGGTCTGCTAGTTTGTATTGTTCGGTTAATTCGGCAATGGTGGTGCTACCAAATGTCTTGATATACACACCATCCACAGGCGGGATAATGACTACATCACCCGGACGCAATACCTGAACGATTTTGCGCGGATTTGACCATGCGATGGTCTCTGGTTGCAGATTAAAACGGATAGCCATGGTATCTATGGTATCGCCTTGAACGGCAACATATTGAATCACCTCATTACGGGGGCGTGAGGGAATAATGGTGAATGGTTCTAGTAAATTGCGCCCCACCTGCCCGCCAACCGCCTCTAATTGCGATGAAACAGGTTGTGCCAGTAATTCTTGGGCAATACTAGCATCAATCACAGGAAACGCACCCACTACACCCGCATTAATGGTGATGTCTGGTGGGGTTGTGGGAATCACAGTAGTAGCGACCACCTCATCGGTGGTTTGCACGACTTGATTGGGGGTGTCTGTCACGGCGACGACAGGCGCATCGACAGGTGGTGTGAGCAACATCACGACTGTGCCAACCGTGAGCGAAATTGCCATCACAATCAGAAATAAGCCGATGATAGGATTGCCACGCTTGACATCAACCTGCGGAAAAATCCCTGTAGGGCGTGTATCTTCTAATGGGTCTTGAGCCTCATCAGGTAAAAGTTCATCTTCAAAGTAGTTTTTTTTGCCCGTCATAATTTATAATCCTTTGTCGCTAATCTGTTTTAATGGTAGTCAGGTTTCAGATGTTTCGCAAGCCTGCATAGGACAATCGTTAGGAAAAATCACATGAAATATAGGCAAATCCCACCCATAACCCTATCCGAGAAAGTATCATCACTCGCGCCACAACTCATCGTGTTATGCCTCATTTTGCTCATTGCGACCTATTTGCGGATGACCAACCTACCCAATAACCCCGCATGGTATACCGATGAAGGCACACATCTGAGCATTGTCCATCACCTATTGCGCGGAGAAATCCGTTATTTTGCCGTGACAGATTCCATGCTCCTATTTGCCCGTCCACCTCTCTTTCATGCGTGTTTGGCGCTGGTCAGTCATTTTTTTGGTGAGGGTATCGCCACCTTGCGCGGATTTACCGCAATACTCGGCATACTCTCGGTGGGGTTGCTGTTTATCCTGATAAAAAGCCTCACCCACAACCCATTTTTTGCGCTATGGGGGGCATTTTTATATGCCATCTATCCCCAAGCCGTCCTCTATAGCCGTTTTGGATTTAGCTATGCCCTACTCACACCGATAATCGTGCTACTATGCCTATTTCTAACCCGATTTATCCAAACAGGGCGTTGGAATTTTTTGGCATTGGCGGGGATTTTGGCGGGCATTGGGTTATTGGGCGATATTATGATGGGCGCAGTTATCGTGATTGTGGCGCTCATCACATTTTTTAAGTCACCCAAAATGCTCCTATGGCTAATACCCCTCATGGGGTTGCCGTTTGGGGTGTATGGTGGGATTATGCTCATCGGGCATCCGGACGCATTTCTATTTGACCTCAATTTTACGCTCAATCGGCTGGGGGGAATTTCCATCGCCCAACAACTGAATACCATCAGCGAAAATTTCACCATGCTCCTGTCTACCGATTTATGGTTTCCATTGGGTGTGGTGGGCATATTTCTCATCAAACCACCCGCCCTGCGTGTGGCGAGCGCCTGCTTGGTGTTGTTAACCATCGTCATTATCGGGCGTACTGTGGCGCTGTTTCATCTGAGCTTCTATTATATGAGTCCGTTATTCCCCATCATGATTTTGGGCGTTGCCACCCTCACATGGCGCGGTGGCGATTATCTGATGACCAGTTTCATGCCCATGTTTGCCAATTTGCGCTTTATCACCCAAATGCCCGTGTGGATACATCGGCTTATGGCGGGGATGTGCATGATGGCACTCATTGGCGCACCGCTTTGGTATAGCACCCAATACACCATTAACAGCATTAATTCACACATTCCCACCGCCATAGACCCCTTTTTGGTGGATGGTACAGATGGTGAGGCGGTTATCGCCTTTTTTGAGACCATCGCCACCGAAAACACCCTTATCTTGGCATCACCGAGTATCGGCTGGGCGTTGGAACTATATACATCGGCACAAGTCGCAGATTGGCAAATGCACATCGCTTATATCGGCTACGATGCCATCCACCTGCCCTATAATTTACCCCATGAGCGATATGCGTTTATCCCCACCAGTGACCGCGCCGATTATGTGGTGATAGACAATATTTGGCGCAATTGGGGCAATTTTCATGTGCCAGAGGCGTTGGTGCTATATAATACGATTTTGGCGGAATGGGAACTGATTTTTGAGGCGGGGACACTAGCCGTCTATGGGCGACCACGTTAAAATAGGGGAAATTAATTTTTTGTGGAGACCTATTTTATGAAAATTCGTGTGGATTGGGATAATAACGACCAAACTATGATTTGTTGGCAATTTTCACCAGAATGGCTATGGGAGGATTTTTATTTGGCGGCGGGGATTATTTCGGTCACGCTCCGCAAAAAAGCCACACATGGCAAACCGATTTCACTCATTTTGCATACAGGCGACACCGCACCACGACGCGGAGCGGCGCTCACCCATACCCAAAATGCGCTCCTCATCAAACCCGATGGACGTGATGTAATTGTGGTGGCGGGTACACATCCGTTTACACAACGCATTGTGCAGTTATTTGGGCAATTATATGGGGAAATGGCAGATGTGAATTTGGTTAGCACCCCAGAAGAAGCCCGCGCCCTCATTGTAGAACAACGTGGCGCGGGTACATAATTGTTTATTGAATCTGTGGCTTGCGGGCATCTAAGAAGCCCTGAATATGGCTGACAAAGCGGTTGATTCGCTCGGCATAATCTGGCAGATATTTCTGAATATCTTTGAGGGTACTGAGCAATAATTCCAGTGGATAGGTGGCATCTGGCGGAGCAGTGGGTAATGCTTCGTCTAGCACCTTCCACGCATCATCAAATTTGCCTTGTGCCACCCGTGAGGTGATTAAATCGGCATACGCCCAATAATTTTCGACCTCTGCATACACTTCTGCTTGGGCGAGGCGTTCTACCCGTTGATAGGTACGCACCATTTTTTCGTGTTCGCCCGTTATCATATACAGTTGGGCGAGGTTGCTAAACGGATAGGATGAACTCTTGGTCGCATGAGTAGCGCGTTCATATATCTCAATCGCCTCTTTATATTGCTCACGGCGTTTATATAGACCGCCAAACGCACCCCACCACGATTCACCATCTTCATCGAGTAATTTGGGATATTTTGGCAACACATCCAAAAAGTAACGTTCAGACTCATTGTACATTTTGTTACGCTCAACAGACTGATGTGGCTGGTTGAGTTTGTCGCCCATCCGCCGACACACATACGCCAATGCCGCCATCGCTTGGGGGGATTGTGCATCTAATTCCAATGCCTGCTCAATATGGCGTTTAGCTTCATTTAAATCACCTTTTTGGGTGAACACATATCCCAAACGATAATGAATAATAGGGTTTGCACCATCTAACTCTAATGCCCGTTCATAAGTCTCGATTGCCCCTAAATAATCTTGTGCCTTATATTGACGTTCTGCCGATGGCAATAATGCCAGCGCAAGATTGGCATTTGCACCTTGCTTTTGCTGTTTGGCGATTGCCGATTGCAACAGGACATTTTGGTTTGCCTGAATTTTGTTATTGGAGACGGTAAAATCCTCAAAATATTTATTCATGACGACTTTCATGTCTTCTTCAAAACTCTCTCTGGATTTTTTCAGTTCTTCTTTTGCCGATGCCAATTGCGAAAACCCAAACAAACCAGCCACAACCGCCACCACAGGAACAATAATCCCCAAAATAATACCCACCGCCCCACTGGTCGCTTCGAATAATCCCAGTAGGTTAAACGCCAAATCATTGGCGCGTTGGGCTTCTGCTAAGGCTTGTTGGGCTTCTACCAAAAGTACCTGTACTTGCTCATCGGTCACAGGAACGGGTGGTGGGGTTTCTTCTTGCGCCCAAGCAGGCAAACTCGCCAAAAAGATAACTATGAAAATCACACTATACCGAAAAAATCGCATATCAATTCCCTTTGTTAAGCGTGTCCCAAAAATTTAATGCTCAATTTTTGGCGGATAGAGTCCGCCCCCTCATTTGTCCCGACCAGTTGAATATCACCTCCGCGCAAAATGGCGCGTAAGACGGTTTGTGTGGTGCGCCCCGTCCGAAATGCAGTAGATACTTCATCGGCGGCACGTCCACTGCCATCAAGGACGATAATTGGCAATTTGTGCTTGTCGCGGGTGGTCGCCAAATAAATCTCTTGCATGGCGATTTTCCCCCCATTAATCAAAATACCCACCGCAGGTTTGCGAGCCATCGTGCCAGCACCGCTCATGGTCATGGTGAGATTGATAATCGTCTCGCTCTCCTCGCCCCACTGGTCGCCCTCTATCAGCACAAAATGGGTATGACCATCTTCTAATTCGGCTTGGGAGTTGGGATTGGGATGGTCTGGATACGAGACAAGTCCGCGTGGTGTGACCCCTAATAGGGGAAATGTATAGCCATGGCGAATCCGAATATCGCCACACATCTTCATAATGCCCGATTCTGTGCCACCATCAATGATGGTGATGCTATTTTGCTGTGCAAACAACAAAACTGCCTCCATCATGAGTTCCGTTTGTGCTTTATCATAATCACTCATACCCGATGCGCCCCCACTGACAAATAAAATCGGTTGGGGAGGTGTGAAGCCGAGCGTCCGCAATAAAAATGAAGAATGCTCATTTGGTTTGGCACGAATCGCTTTGGCAGTATTGCCATTTGGAAACCTTATGGTGAAAAGTGTATTGAGATTCGGTAGACTACTCATATTGTTTTTTATTCATCCTATCACTTCGCCCACCTTAAAAAGAGACCTGATTATGCCTGCACCGTTTTATTCAGAATTACTGTCATGGTATGACCAACATGCCGAGCCACTCCCATGGCGTATTTTGCCACAAGACCGTATTCACACGACACCCAATCCCTATCATGTGTGGCTATCGGAGATTATGCTCCAACAAACCCAAGTAGAGACCGTCATTCCTTATTATAATCGGTTTCTAAGTACCTACCCAACCATCCAAGACCTTGCCAACGCACCGTTAGAAAGCGTCATGAAATTATGGGAAGGTTTAGGTTATTATAGCCGTTGTCGAAATTTACACCAAACCGCAAAGCAAATTTCTGCCCAAAATGGGCAATTTCCCCCAACTATTGAGGGGCTAATGCGTCTATCGGGTGTGGGTCGCTATACAGCGGGCGCAATTGGCAGTATCGCCTTCGATATTTCTGCGCCTGTCCTCGATGGCAATGTCATCCGCATTTTTGCCCGTCTCACCGATTTAACCGATGATGTCACCATCTCTGCCACCAAAGAATCGCTATGGGACTTGGCAGAAGCATGGATGCCCCAAACCCGTCCGGGTGATTATAACCAAGCATTGATGGCGTTGGGGCAACATATCTGCACACCCCGCAATCCTAAATGTGAGATGTGTCCCATTATGGCGCATTGTCTTGCGTATGCCCATAACACCCAATCGGAACGCCCTGTCAAACAAAAAAAATCCCCCACCCCACATTATGATGTCGTCGCAGGGGTAATTTATGGTGACGATGGGCGCATCCTCATCGCCCAACGCCCCAATGAGGGGTTATTGGGTGGCTTATGGGAATTTGCGGGTGGCAAACAAGAAACAGGTGAAACCATGCCCCAAACCCTCATCCGCGAATTGCAAGAGGAACTCGGTATCACCGTGGCGGTGGATGATTTTATTGTTAAGGTGAAGCACGCCTTCACCCATTTCAAAATTACCCTCCATGCGTATGCCTGTCATATTATTGCTGGCACACCACAAAAACTCGGTGTGCAAAATTTTGCATGGGTGACACTGGATGAACTGGGAAAATATGCCTTTGGCAAAGCCGATAGGCTGGTCATTGAGGCGCTATTAGACCGCAAAAATCGGCTATTTTGAGAAATTTTGGTTATGGAGTGGCGATTTCTAGCACCTCGCTACTCGCCAAATCTACATTTGCCACAATGACCACATTTTCATCTACCAAAAAGGCAACTGTCCAAATATCGCCTTCTAGCCGTTCTGCTTGAGTCGTCCATGTGCGCCCACGCAATACCGCGCCGACTTCACTACTACCAAAGGCGATATTCACAACTTGCGCTTTGGTATCTTCTAGCCATTGGTCATAATCGGGTAAATCTGGAAAGAATACACCTTTAAGGCGCGGATTATCGAGGTTATCGGGGGAAATCCCATTTTCAAATTCAACCGTTACCCACAGGGCATATTCCCCTGCACCAATATACACCCCCCAGTGATTATTCCAACCGTCATAATCTATATACATCTCGTATTGGGCGGGGTTATCCAGCAATTCCAAAATTTCAGCCTGTGTGTTCAAGAAATCTTTGAGGATGGGCATAGCAATTTCTTTTTGCTCATCTGTCGCGGGGATATATACATCCCACGAATAAATTTTGCCATTTTGGGGGTTCAAATCTGCCCACCCAATTTGGTCGTCTTCATAGGTCGAAAAATAAATCCGCCAGATGCCATAAGCATTTTTGGTATTGAATGTGACCGCGTCCCAGCCCCCTGCTACATCTGTGACCAATTGCAATATATCTACAAATTGGGGCGATGATGCCACCATAGCGATGACATCATCATCAGAAAAATTAGTCTGGGCTTCTAGGCTCGTTTGGCGTGCGCTGAAAAAATTCCCCGCCATAAATGCCACTGCGAGGGCGATGGTTATCAGAATCGTCTTTTTTATCATGGTTATATCATTCCACAAAGATATTATGCAAATTCACGGTATGGTTGGGGAAAATTTGGTCAACGGCATTATTTTTCACCCGTTTGATGAGCAATTCTGCCAGAACATCGCGGTAATCGGTGGTGACAGCGAGGTCGCCATCCTCTAGCGCATCGCCTGTAAGTCCGCGCCAATCGGCATGAACACCGCCTGCGGATGCGCCACCCATCACAAACATCACACTAGCGCGTCCATGGTCTGTGCCAGCAGACGCATTTTCTGATGCGGTGCGCCCAAATTCGCTCATGCTGACCACCGTAACACGGTTCATGTGGTCTTGCATATCGGCATGAAAAGCCGCGAGTCCCCGCGCAAAATCATCCAGCAAAAATGACATTTCGCCATCTACACTGCCCTGACCATCGTGCGTATCCCATCCGCCACTATCCACACAGGCAATCTCTAAGCCCATATCGGCTTTGATGAGTTGGGCAATCTGGCGCAAGCCACGCCCAAATTCACTATCGGGATAATCTGCGCCATATTCTGGTTGATAAAATTGATTGGCGAGTTCTTCGAGTTGGCTCATGGTATTAAAGACTTGTCCCGCTTGTGCCGATAAAATATCATCGGGTGTTTCGACCCGATACAAGCCCGATAATGTGCGTTGGACTTGAGCGAGCTGGTCTTGTCTGCCACCCAGATGAAAATCAGCGATAGAGCGCAATGCCAATGCCGAAATTTCACCACGAAACGAGGCAGGGAGCATTGTCCCCATGCCCACCGCACGAAACGGCGAGTTATTTGTCCAACTGGCAGTAGCGAGATGCCGTGCGACCCAGCCCGTGGCGGTCATTTTATCGCCAGGGATACCGCGTTCCATATATTCCATCGCTTCAAAATGCGACCGAGATGGGTCTGGTGAGCCAACACCGTGTATCACCGTGAGCGCCCCGGCATCGTATATATCTTTGAGTGGGCGCAAGCGGGGATGCAATCCAAAAAAGCCATTAAGGTCTATAGCGCTGGTATCTGAACCATCTGGCTCACGAATAGCGATGGTAGGACGCTTGTCATAATAACCAGCCCCTTCTCCAAATGGGACAACGGCATTGAGTCCATCCATGCCACCCCGATTAAAAATCACGACCATCACATCCCGTTCTCGTGAGCCTGCCTGCCCAAATGCCATGCGGGGCATCCAACGGGGAAATAAATGTTGCCCAACACCCAAAACCCCTGTGGCGATACCCCCACCCAAAAATTGCCTGCGTGAAATACTCATATCATCACATCCTTATCGGCTCAATGCCACTGAAATTGCGGAGAGGCTATCATCAACCCCACGAGTGTGGGCAAATAATCACGACGCAAACGCGCATCCACTGGTGCAGACGCATCGCCATCGCGGTTGAGCAGGTTGATAAATAATTGGCGCAAATCGGCGGGAAGTGTCACCGCGACCATACGGTCTGCGACCAAATCTACCAATTCGCCCACTGTATTGGCAGGCGGAATCACGGCATCAAGATTGAGGGCAATACCATCGGCATAGCCTTCACCCGCCAATGCCATGCTCAAGCCAATATTCCAGCGATAGAGCAGTCCGTTGGTATTGAGCCACGCCCCCGCCACATCGGGGTAGCCATTGGGCGGATTCCACGCATAGGGGATCTGTCCCATACCCTCTAATGGCTCGATAAACACATAGGTGTTATCCACCTCCAGACCATCGCGTAAGGCGCGAAGCGTTCCAACGATAAAATCAATTGGACGGCGGAATTTTTGCCCATAAGCAGTCATAAATTCATCAGACAGGAGCAAATGGCGCATGGTAGCGCGAATATCGCCCCCAGTGGTAAAAAACACCTCTGCGGTGCTTTGGACGATGGTTTCTGGCGGAAAATCTGCCACAAACCGCCGACATAATTTTTGGGCAATAAAACGGGCGGTGGACGGATGATACGCGAGGATGTCGAGTACCTGTAATCCGTCCTCTATACCCCGTCCTGCGGGGAGCGATTGCCCCAAAACCAATTTTTCGCCTGTATCATGCCGATTCATGTCAAAGACGAACATATCGTTGCGTCCATACTCAATCGTCCACCCCGTGAGGGCGCGGGCGACTTCTTTGACATCTGCCTCTGTATAGCCGCCACTCACGCCTAATGTGTGTAATTCCATCAGTTCACGGGCATAATTTTCGTTGGGATGTTCTTTATTGCTCACATCGTTGTCTAAATACATCAACATAGCGGGGCTTTGGGCACTGGCGAATAATAAATCGCGGAAATTACCCAGCGCGTGCTTGCGTATCACTTCACGGTCATCAATCGTTTTTTCGGTCAAAAAATCTTGTAGAGGAATATTAAAGTGGTCTGTCCAAAATTCGACTATGCGCTCATAGAGTTGGCGCTCACTGTGTGTCGCACGGAAAAGACGCGCCCACAACACATTGGTCAGCACAAATCCATATTGCTCATCGGCAATCCGCCTTAATTCGGTGGCAGACATGCTCAACACTTGCCGTCTGGACATAAATTCGTCTACACGCGGGTCTGGGATGGCTTCTGGGTTCAGTTGCCACTCGATATAACCTTCCATGCCCATTTGCTGAATATTGGCAATATCGGCGGGGGTGACACCCCATGTCAACCGACTAAGAACGTGAAGTTCTGGTGAACGGGGCGAAAAATCATCTCCCCCCGCCTGATTGGGTGCAACGGGCGTAACGCCCCCTAACATGGCAAAAAAATCACGGCGATTGATTGGCATGTGCCTAAATGTCCTTTCTACTAAGAACGCATCGCTTCATTTCATTATACGGATATTTGTTGCAATATGTCACATGAGAGAATAGTCCCGACATAAAAACGAGTTATCCCATAAGCGTTTATTTATAATTTTGGCGCTTATTTACGGATGTCGTTATAATGAAAAAATCATTTTGGAGATGAGAGGGATACGGATGTCATTCTTTCGTTATATACAATCATTGTTCGTTGGTTTTATCGCTATTTGTCTGTTTGGTATCGTTATGCCCGCCGATGCCTTTGAGGAGACCTTTAACAGTGTGGTATCGGTCACAGGAGATTGCATAACAGACCTCGATATTACCCTGAATGTCATGTTTACCCCCACCATAGATGATGGCGGAGGTGCAGATTATGAGGCATCGTTGTTTATGATGGTGCTGGCACGCCGATTGGCTATAACGATTTGGTAACATCTCTGGTCGTCCCCACCGTGACGGTTAATTTGCCCCTCACCAATATTATCTATGTTGCCACACCTGCCTATCGCCCAATTACTATCCGTTCATACGACACCACCGGCGTTTCTGGCAATATTGCCAATGCACAAACTGGCAACTTGCTTGATAGCATCACCACAGACCCCGCCGTATGTGCTTTTTTGCCGATTTATGTCGCACCACCAACCGATAGCATTTTGTTTAATGATAGACGGCTCAATTACAATGATGCCGCCGCGCTAATTGTGGTGTATGGCTATGCCAACAAACGCGGCATGGCAATTTTTCGCCCTAATGGGGCATTGGTCATGCGCGTGACACCCAACCAAATTAACGATGTGTTAATTTGCCCCAATGAAAATACGCTCATCGCACAAAGCAGGACAGGCGATGTGCGGATCTATCGGCTTGCCAATTCGTGTGAATTTCAAATCAATGCAGAAACAGCCGAAGGTAAAATGTATACCCTCATTTTTTATGAGTTATATCCCGAATTGTATACCTCATACGAGGAATAAGCCAACTCATCCCTCGTATTTTTAAGGTTTTATCCATTTCATTAAAGCCCACAGCAACCCTCTTTAACGTCTAAATAGGTTTGTGTTAAGGTTTGTATTTTGGCTTGAACTTGGGCATGTCGTCCGTCATACTGATAGAAAATGAGATAAAAAATGTGAAAAAGGATATTTGATGATACGTGTCTTTATCGCCTATGCAGAAAGTGATGGCGAAGCCGCGCTTTACCTCGCAACCCAATTACGGGGGCGCGGTGTAGATTTATTTGTGGATTATGACCACATGATGAATGGCGAAAAATTTACCCGCCACCTCATGAACGAAATTCGTGGGGCAAATTATGTGATTTTTATCCAGAGCCGCGCCGCCCTCAATAGCGACTTGGTGCAATCGGAATTATCCTATGCAATCGAAAATAATGTGGCAATTGTGCCACTGGTATTGGAGAAGTTAAACTTGCGCGAAAGTGGTGAATTTGCATCGGTACTCAACAATGAGCCGATAGATTTTTCTGAATGGGTGCGGAGCAGAAACGCTCGCAATGCCATTAATGAACTTGAAGCCCGTCTGCAACGCCCTGCCGATGAGGATACTCTCACCACCGATACCATCGGCTCACTCACAGAATTGGTGCGCCTAGAGGGGCATAGCAGTTGGGTGCGGACGGCACGTTTTTCGCCAGATGGCAATGCACTCGCATCGTGCGCCAATGACCACACCATCAAATTATGGGACACGCGCAACCGCGATATTGTCAACCGTTACCCACCCCTCATGACCACGCTCACATCACACAAATCATCGGTGTGGGATGTGGCTTTTTCGCCCACAGAGAATATTCTCGCCTCGTGCGGCAACGACAACACCGTGCGGATGTGGGACTTGGATGAATATCCAGAACCACTCGAATTTACCCGTTTTGTAGACCATCATGACCCCGTATTCGCGTTGGCTTTTTCGCCAGATGGCGATTTATTGGCATCGGCATCAAAAGATAATAGTGTGCATCTCCGCGATATTCGGCGGATTAAAGTGAATGGCATCGCAGAGGCAATTGTCCCCTTGTTACACAGCAGTTTTGTGTATTCAGTGACATTTTCGCACGATAGCCAACTGATTGCTTCTGGTGGGATGGATAGCACCGTGCGCGTTTGGGGCATAGACCGTAACAATATTCGCAGTTTGGCGCGTGCCAAGCCCGATTTTCTCATTGGACACATGAGTTGGGTCAATTATGTACAATTTTCACCCACACAACCGTTATTAGCCTCGTGTTCGCACGATAAAACCATCCGTTTTTGGGATATGGTCAATATGCGCGAGGTGGGTGTGCTGACGGGGCATAAAGATTCTGTCACCACTGTGACTTTTTCGCCCGATGGACGGCTACTTGCATCCACATCCAAAGACGATACCCTGCGCGTTTGGGATGTGAATAATGGGCAAGAATTACTGTGTATTCAGGCACATGAAAAATGGGCAAACGGGGTGGTTTTTTCGCCCAATGGCAAACTCATTGTCACCACAGGCGGGGATAATAGCATCAAGTTTTGGGGTGTGACCAAAACCGCGCAACGCTAACGACTATGGCTTCCACAGGGGATAACGCCCCTGTTCGATACGAAATATTTTTTCGCCAGTGAGGGATAAGACCCAAATCATGGGAACACCTCCTTCACGCTGGCTAAGGGCGATGCGGGTGCTATCTGGCGACCAATCTGGGGCATCTGGCATCATCTGTTCTGAGGTAAGCGGGTGAATCTTCTGGCGGATGCCCCGCAAAACCACAAATAATCCCCATTCGTTATCCCGATAATCCACCTGCGCCCGATACATGCCATTAGGTGCAACCTGAAACGATGGAAATAAATTTTGAAGATACCCCTGTGTGCGAACATCATTGAGGTCTAGCAATTCTGGCAGTTGTCCATCCAATCGCCCTCTAAAAAATTGGACATTATTGACCCCCATTTGTTGCGCCTGAAAAATAAGGCTCTGGCTATCTAATATCCAATAAGGCGGACGTTCTGAGGTAATCATCACGACCAAATCACCACTAATGCGTTGTGTTTCTGAGCCATCGGCACGCATCACATATAACGCCGATGGATTTTGTATCCCACCATAGGGACGCGCAATAAAGGCGATATGCTGTCCATTTGGCGACCAGCTATAGACCTGTGGATACAAAGACGGGGCAGTGAGTGGGGCGACTAGCCGTGTGCGAACATCATAGACATTCACCGCCAATCTGCCCTCTACCCACACGGTATTGTTGCGTGAGCCGATATAAGCAAGGGTATCCCCTTCTAAAATACCACCCATGAGTATCGCCATGAGCGACAAAATAACGCCCATCCCCGCCAAGAATACCATTAGGCGCGAAATGATTCCGACAAAAAAACGCGATGCGGTCATTTTGGTTTCCATGTGGGGGCATAATCATCGGCAGAGGTGAAGGTCAATCGGCGGGGTGTACCACCTTGTGCGGGTATGATAAATAAATCTCTGGAAAATGACAAACTCGCGGCGCTATCTGATGCACTAAACACAATCCACTCGCCATCGGGCGACCAGGTGACCTGTGTGGGATAATGGCTGGTGGTGGTCAATGGACGCACATCGCTACCATCCCATGCCATGCGAAAAATCAGTGGCGCGGTGCTTCGCTCGGAAATAAAGGCGATGATTGTGCCGTCTGGCGACCATTGCGGTGCATAATCATGCGCGCCACGCCGCGATAGGTTAATGATTGCGCCAGAAGCGACATTCAGGGTATAAATCTCGCGGTTGCCATCGCGTTCTGCGGTGAACAAGATGTGTGTGCCTGTGGGCGACCATTCATATTGCCCCTGATACACACGCATCCCATTGGTGAGTGGGCGCGGATTTGCACCATTGGCATCTGCCACCGCTAATTCGCTAAAAAATTGCCCACCGACCAAATACGCTAATTGTGTGCCATCTGGCGACCATTTTGGGGTATGTTCGTTAGCTTGGGTGTTGAGGCTCATCTGATTGAGATTACTGATGAGTACCGTTTGGGCAGATTGTGGACGCATAATGATGATATCCCACCCCGCATCATAGACCGCATAGGCGATTTTGCCCATAGATGACCATGCAGGGCTATTTTCGTTGAATACACCCCGATTAGCGGTCAGTGGATAGCGATTATAGGTAGTCATATTCATCTGCAAAATGCGTGTTACGCCAAACCGTCCTGTGCGGATATTAAAGTTGCCCCCTAGCACAAATAACAGATAATCCCCGTCTGGCGACCATGTGGGTGCAAGGTGCTGGGTTCTGGTCTGCGTGAGGGGGATACTTATCCCCCGCGAAATATCGAGCAAATACACATTGCCAATTTCGGCATTGGTCTGGTAAATATAAGCCAATATAGGCGGTGAGGGCAAATTGCGCCCCACCGACACGGCGATGATGGTCATGAATGTGCCAATGACCATCATCACCGCCGAAAATATGGCGATGCGCCCTATCCACATCAATATGTCCCCAGCAAAATCCGCCATGTGCCACTATTGGCACTCCCCGAATAGGTCAATGCGAGGATATTTCCGCGTGTGGGCAAATACATCACCGTCCACTAGAAAAATTCTTGGATGGTGGCGCTATCACCCGCCTCTGACGAGATTCCCCACCCAATACCATCACGTACACCCGCCATTGTGCGCCAAATCTTGCCAAATCCGCGCACAGGCTCTATTAATCCTGCGGGAGGTGTTTCGCCACCACTATCGGGGTCTTGCCCGGCGATGAAAGAATCGGGATAGCGTTGGAATGTGCCATTGTTGTTGAATACATAAATCAGACCACCGCCTTCATTGACCCAGACCATCACGCCACGCTCAAAAACCTGTGTGGCAGATTGAATGGCAATCACATCCCCACTCACACAACCCAATGTCGTGCCAAGTCCGCTATCGGCTTGAAGTGCGGTGGCAAATCCGCCCGATGGCGCGATAGGGCAATTGGTGGGCGCTGTGCCAAAGGTGATGGGTGTGGGAAATATTTGTTGAAAGTCGGGTGGGATGGCATAGGTAGGGGGCAAATCGGTGATGCGGGCGGCTAAATCTGCCAAAGATAGCAGTGGCGCACTTTCGAGCGTCTCTGTGGGGGTGACACTGGGTGTAAAGGTGATACTAGCGGTGGGGCTTGGTGTGTCGGTGATAGTCATACTGGGGGTGATGGTCGCCGTCTCGGTTCTGGTGGGGGTGGCTGTGGCTGTCCACTCTGGTGGCAGGGTAGATAAGCCACTGACCGCCTCTGTGAAGGGGACATTATTCGCCACATCTGCAGTTGGGTTGCCCACCACGTCGGCGGGTAATTCCACCCGTGTGGGCAACCCGATATTTTCTACAGTTTCGCCACAGGCGGCTAAGATAACCGCGCTGATAATGAGTATCAATATGCTGATGGTTTGTTTTTTCATTAAAATAGCCTCATGTGCCATGATTTTATCTCATTATAGAGGGATTTTAAGCCTACGGAAATATTGGCTTATGTGAGAATTATGCTATACTACAAACAATTGTCCTAATATCCCTATACGAGATGATTATGTTGTCACCTATTGATAGAGTTTCCTTGCCATCTACTTCTATGGAAGTACACCATCAATTTTCACAAGTGAAGATAGACAATTCATGGGCATTTGTCGGCATGACACGCAAACATACTGGCTATATTACCCATGCCTATCATAGTTATCCCGCCAAATTTATCCCACAATTAGCTGGTCGTTTAATAGAGCTGTATAGTGCTATTGGAGACCTTGTAGTAGACCCATTTGCAGGTTGTGGCACAACACTCATTGAAGCAAAAGTACACGGGCGCTCCAGCATTGGCACAGATATTAACCCCGTAGCAACCCTCATCACATCGGCAAAAATTAACGCATTATCACCCTTAGCGATTACTGAATCTTTTCATGACCTAGTAAGACGCTTTGCAAAATATGATGACCAAGACCCCTTGACAATGCAAATACATGAACGGCTCGATTTTTGGTATCGCCC
>Ga0163149_10002998_pt1 | contig 19704 bp, 26 predicted proteins | sample OliLakLV19MP5G1_FD_148604 | JGI IMG/M metagenome (GOLD analysis project Ga0163149, IMG submission 148604) | Freshwater microbial mat bacterial communities from Lake Vanda, McMurdo Dry Valleys, Antarctica - Oligotrophic Lake LV.19.MP5.G1 | ecosystem: Environmental > Aquatic > Freshwater > Lake >...
TATTGAAGAGGCCGGATTGGCCTTAATTGCCTCTGAGAGTGGTCAACACTACTCTCTTAGGAACCATCTTGATGAGACCTAAGTCTCTTCAGGAATCCCCCACCCAGCTTGCCTGGGTGGTGGGAGGAAGTCAAACTTTCTGATTAACAATTTGATCGTTGCATAGCTGACATCTAGCTCCTTAGCCGCAGCCCTGCGTATTCCTTGAACTTTACGCAAAACATCAGTCAGTTCTGCTTTGGTCACGCCTCGGTAATTTTCCGGATTTACGTTGGCCTCTTTTAGTAGCCGGTAAAATACACTTCTGCTGATTTTCAACTTTAGCAATGTTTGTTTGACATGCCCACGAGTTTCTTTTAGAATGGTGATTAATTGTTTCTTAGTGATTCGTTCCGCAGCTTTATCATCTTCCGCCAGAAGACCCCCACCCAACAAGTTGGGTGGGGGTCTTCTGGCGGAAGATGATAAAATTCTATATCACGTTCGGGACCTCTCTGATCCCGAGCTTTCCAATAATACTGCCCGTCTAGTTGCGTGCTGGCACTTTCTTCGACGGCGATTTCATGACTGTTATAATAAGCTATGTGACCATCCTCATCGATAGGTGCATCTGCTGTAAAAACGGTGCCCACTCCGTAAAACAAAACGGCATTGATGAAGGGGGACTCTCCTCCAATCACCTCTATATCTGCGAAATAATGCGCTGCTCCCGCGTCTAAATTGCCAAAGCTATGGGTAAACATGACGACCGGATCAGCGTCCCCCTCTTCGTGAGTTTGCTCCATGAAGGTATTCCATCGAACTATCTCATTCACAGGGATGACGGCCACTTCATGCCAAATGCCAAATTCGTCGGAGAGTCTAATTTTCTCTGTGCGTCGCACACTTTCTAAAATTTGTATGATTTCTTGATGCGACGCTTGTGTTCTTAGCTTGGCCGCAATTAATGGATGCGCGGACTCGTAACTAGGCGACTGTCTAAAAGCGCGTTCTAAGGCTCTTAGGTTATCATCTGGATTAAAACGAAATCTCATTGGTTTTAGTTTAGCAAAAGCAAAGACGGAAGTGATTGGACTAAACAGTTACTTTCGGCGTTTCTTAGAGCTTGTGGACTTAGTTTTTTCTTTCTCTTCGAGGCGTTCTTTCATTTTTGCCATTCGCTGTTTCATTTTTGCCATTCGCTTTTGTTCTTCATTGTATCGTTCTAATCTCTTAGAAATAATGTGGGTGACAGCTTTTTTAATAACCCAATATCCAACGATAGGAAGAAGGGATAGCAAGAGAACTGAATTCTTGGGGAGAAGTCTGTCTTTCATTAAGTCGTGCTTAACCAACAGCCGCAATCGACCTTCAGTAGTAAGAGGAGTTTCGTCAATTTCTTTGCCGATAGCTAACCAATTAGCATATTCCTTGCTTTTTTCGCCCCAAAACGCATTGAATGCTGACGTATGCAGGGCGACAGCCTTGATGTTGAGGTTGTTGAGTTTCTGCATGAGAATCTCTTCATTGCGAATTTGTTCGGTCAGTTGGGTGTCCATTGCTTTATTATACCATTGGCAATTGCTAAGATGAACACGATGGATCTGATTTACACACACCCAGAATCAAACGGCAAATTATACCAGGCGGGATATCAAGAGATTCCGCATGATTTGAAGAAGCACGGCATTTATCATCTTCCGCGCTGTGCAATCCTACCTTCGAAAAAATGTTAAAATTCTATGTGAAGGTGTCTTAATGGGCGCACTAGTCGTTTTGTTCGTCATCCTCGTATTCTTCATCATCATATCCTGAATCGAGTCCATTAGGCTCAAACTCTTCGTAGGCATGATATGAACGGCTTCGATTTAGCAATGGACACGCATCCGCGTCATAGATAGCATCTAATTGTGTGGGATCAAATAAATTATCCCTGTTGAATAAATATTGACCAACTCTCTGTCCGCAAAGAGTCAAAAGCCATCTAGGTTGTCCGCTTCTGAAGAAGCCATCTCTAATGACTAAACCTTGTCGCACCGACCCATTGATGATTGAAATAGGGCCCATGCCCATCCCAAACCCATCCGGACGAACTACCGCCTTTTTAAGTAAAGCTCTGATGTTATGATCTAAGGTTCTAAGAACTAATAGGTGGTTAGGCGGGCACATTCCCTTAAGTATATCAATTAACGAGCCATGAACAAACCACAGCTTGCAGAAACATCGAATCCAATACGATCTACTACTTTGATTTTTGTTTCTTTGGGTAGAAGCGACTGGATAAGAAGAACATTTTGTTTGACGGTGCCATCAGCGGTCTCTTTTCCCAATTTAGGAGAGTGGGGGTTGTATCTGACTAAATTAATATCAACACGAAGCTTACGGACATTGACGGCATCACATATAGCAGAAACTCTATCAGTGCTGTCATTTTCATCTTCAATAAATGCCCAATGTAACTTAACAATTTTTCTAGTTTTCTCCTGCCACCCAGCGAGCATATCTAGGCCCTCTTCCGCCGGCAGAGCTTGACTCATCCATTTTTTCCTAAAAGTTGGATCCATGGAATAGATGGAGTAATAAAAATCTGGATGAATGACAGGGAACATATCTATCAACTTCTTACCTTTGATGCAATTAGGCATAATCGTCGATATTGTGTAACGGGGAAACAAGTTATGGTCCATCGCCTTATGCGCCAGCATTTGTAAGATGCTATAATCTTTCTCCATCGTTAGATTTGGGTTGGCCAGCGCCTCTCCTCTGCTCATAAATCCGAAGTGGATTCTGTTGGCGGGCTGATTAAGTGAATCGTAATATTTTAAAACAATGTCTGCTTGCTGCTCGTAACCAGATAAATTCGCGTTTGCTAGCTGCGTTTGTCCTGTCGCAGTTAGGTGGCAAAAACGGCAAGCTTGCGCACATCCACTTTGCGATGATAAATAGCATATTACATACTCGGGGCTGCGACGGACGTAGCGAGCCTCCAGATAACCAGGAAAATCCCCTTTGCATACGAAATTGACAGAAGCATCTAAATTACTTTTCAGGACTTCAACTGACTCTATTTTCATAACTTGAATTATCGCATACAATTACAGTCTGTCAATCGAGTCCCCCTACGAAACGATTATTGTGGGCGTAATTGTAAGGCTAAATAGGATATAATGCATTCAACGGAGAAAACATGTATCAACCACTCGGAAATCTTATCGCAAAACAACGCCTCGGTTTCTGGGAAGGAATGGGCAATTCTAATCTCGGTATGGGCCCTGGCCGTAAGATGGAGAGAAGAGTTCAGAAACAAGAAAATAAGCTAGAACGGATGCAGCAACGCCTCAGCACGATGCAGCAAGATCCAAATAAAGCTAAACAAATCGCACAATTGCAGAGTCGCATTGCACAAAGGACAACCCATTTAGAAAGCATGAAGCAACAATGGGCCGCAAAACGGGGAGGGCCACTCACAATCCCAGGTCTAGCTCCTACAGGTGTCACCGCGCCCGCTCCCGTTTCTCCTGCATTAGTCGGTCCTCCTGGTTGGAACGAAGCAGCTTACCTGTCAAAATATCCTGACGTTGCTAAAGCAGTTAAAACTGGAGCAATACCAAGCGGTTTGTGGCATTACAATGCCCACGGACAAAAAGAAGGACGCTCGCTGTCGGGCTGGACGGACATCGCAGCTAATAACAAGATTATTGTTGCCGTGTTAGCTGTTGTTGCCCTTTGCTGGTGGAAAACTCGCTAAACTCACATCCATGTTCGGCAAGCTTTGCACGAAATATTGATGTCGTCGCCCCAACGCCAACCATTATTGAGGCAGAATGGGCAGTCAAACTTGGCTGACTCGTACTCAGGTGCGACCTTCGCTCGGTGACGAACAATCCTGCGTGCTAGATCACTTAAGGGACCGCGCTCCGCTTCTGCGGCCCTTTCCGCTGCATCTCGGGCATCTCTATGCGCCTGCAGGGCTTTTTGCATTCGCTCATTCATCTCGGTAATCCCGCATCAATTTAATACCAGGTACCATTTTCTTTACCCCAATTTTTAGGTTCGCCAGTTATCACTGATTTGACTTCCTCCCACCACCCAGGCAAGCTGGGTGGTGGGAGGAAGTCAATCCAATATCTTCTACCACCCAATAAAAGCCAGGCGCAGAGGGAAGGGGGTTTACTCATATTGATCCTAGGTCTACCTTTTATCTCGTGGCTTCGTGTAATGTTATTGTGTGCAAATCCAGCACCCGTTTTATTGGTGTGGTATACCCGCCCGCTAGGTTCCATGTTACTGGGATTCCCAGGGTAGCGAAAGTGGTAAAAACTAATCTATCTCTTTGTTTCATCTGTTCGGTCGTCAAAGCTCCGCCGAGCGGATCTTCTGCATGAGCGTCTGCGCCCGCTTGATACAGGATAATATCACAATCTTTGAACGTATTTAAAATACTCGGAAATCTCTGAAGCCACGCCTCTGCGCGCTCATCTCCCGCCCAAACAGGATTATAGTCGTCTTCTTGCCCGAAAGTGTAGTGAAGAACCATGTTCCTCAAACTAAACCGATCTAGGATATCGTCAGTGCCGTTGCCATAATGGCAGTCACAATCAACGATACCTACTTTTTTAGCACCCGCCTGCAGTAACTTCATAGTTGCCACCATCAAGCCATTAAATGTGCAAAATCCTTGACAGCTTTTATGAGTTGCGTGATGAAATCCCGACACCGGGCTGCATGTGACTATTTTATTTTTCCACGCATGTAAAGCAGCAGCAACCATACTCCCCGTAGTCCAGGGAAAAGTCGCTGCAACTAAAGGGTTGGTATTATGCAAACCATTAGGTTTTACACAATCTAATACTGCATTGACGTGGTCTTTGTCGTGAACTAGATAAAAGTCCTCTCTGGTTGCGGGATCAAAAGACCTGATATCTAGCAGATACCCTCTTTCCTGCCATTGTTTGATCAGTAGCGCAGGTTTAGTCGCACTTGGGCTAGACACTGGAACAGGCGAAGTTTGTCTAGGATCGTAAAACACGGTGTGAGGGTATTTAATTTTTTCGTCGATACCACTATACTGTTGCATTTTGTCCTTCTTTGTATTTTTCGCACGCGTAGTCAAAAGCGTCTAGCATGCCTTGTTGTTATTCGGATGATTAGTCCACGATATCGGGATCCAGCATAGTCAACACACCATCTGCAATATTCCGATTAATTCGATCAATAACCATCTTGGCATTCTCTAACTGCCGACCCAAATCAACAATATCGTTGTAACTTTTGATGTAGCTAGCTCGGGAGAACGCTTCTTGGTTTTCATCCGCCCACTTGCGAATTGGATCATGCGCTCTTCTGACGAACGTTCTCCAATCCTCCAATCTTTGGTTGTATGTGGTAGCGTCAGCAGCCTGATTAACGGGCACGAGACCGGGCTCTCTCATGTCATTACTAATGGTCCAGTTACCGATTTGCTCAAGCACGCCCTCTTTCCAAAATCGCTTCCGTTGGGCTTGAATGTATCTTCCGGGCGGCACCGGCCAATTGATGAGTCGATAGAAGGTCCCATTGATCAAAATATACCCGTAACCTAGATCGCTCGTAATTCGTGAAGTGTCTTCGATGAGCCATAAATGGTAATGGTCACGAGGTTGAATTAGGAAAAACCCATTGTCAATTTGCAATGGATAAGATGGGTATTCCAGAGGTTGGGAGAAGTGCCCTCGTCTAACTTGCTGATTAAATAATTCTAGAGCAAGGGATGGATCTTTGCTCTGCTTCACCTGTTGCTCTAGTGCTCGAATGTCAAAATCCGGGTTGCGCCAATACATGAAACAATTGTATCAAACGCGAGCGGACGCTGCAGCTTCATAAGCTTCTTCGGGCGTAAGAAAAGTTTGCGGTTGCTCTGCTGGCGCACCTGATACCCAATAATAAGGTGGATTGTTATTACCATATTCTTCTAGACACAAAGCTTGTAACAAATACCGGGTTGCTAGAGCAATTTCATTAGCAACAACTGCTCTGATTCCCATTGGAACCTCTTCACAACTGCCAGCATAATGGTGGCCCATCTCCACTAACGACGCCAGGTCGTAATCTAAAGTATGCTCCCAATTTTCAATTTCTGCTAAAATACCAGAAGTTTGCGTTAAAAGATCCGTCTCAACATCTTGTTTCCTAAATAGAACGCCTCCGCGACCCGTTCTTTGTTCTAAGGCCAATTTCAGAACGCGCTTTGTGCAGTCCAGCACCCAGCTAATCAATGGCTTAGGTGTGATAACATAAGGAGTAATGATACTACGTAGAAACTGGATTAATATATTTTCATGGATATTTCCAACGATCTGTTCTTTTTCGTAAAAATGTCCTTCCAATCCGGCTCGTGAGTCACCCATTCGCGCGCAGAAATATCGCCTAGTTCTGCAGCGGCAAAGATCAGCGATAAGCCCAACCCCATTTGTCGCTGCGCAGCTATATAGGCGATGTCCTCTGGACTCCCCAATCCTGCTAGTCGGGCTCCGCGTTGTAAATTTCTAAAACGAGTGTCCATGATTCCTGCTATAATCATAAAATTTTTGTAAGGCGATGATGCCGTCCCGTAGCTCTTTCTTGAAATTTTCGAATAACCATCGAGTCGGAATTGCCGCATCAATGACGCACTCTTGCCCGTTTTTATCGATGAACCTAAACTCCCCGCCCGCAGGAGGAGGCACTAAGCATAGCCCATCAATAACGTCATCAGTGTAGTGACGTAATAAATCGCCCACCTCGCCCTCATTCGCTCCGTCAAAATACCAATAATCAAGCTCTCGTCCGAAACAATCGTAAACGTCTCTCAATACACAGTCAAGTCGGTTTTCAATTTGGCGTTTGGCGGAGTCAGCCTTTGTCTGCAATGTCATGTAATTGGCAACTACGTCGGGGGCAAGCGGTGATAACCTTCCCGGGTCGAGCGCGGCGTTCAATATTTGTGCTTGGGCCAGCGTTAATGGTTTATTATTCATGAGCTAACTTTAACACAATCAACAGGGGGTGTCAAGGTTGCTAGGACAAGCGGATCCCACGAAAAAGAGAATTCGGAAAACTAGAACATGCTTCATGTGGAACAGCCAGTATTATGAATTGGACGTGTTCAAGCAGCCGTGCAAAGGTTTGACCATTCTAGCAGAAAGCGGCTGGAACTTCACGGCTCTATTGATCAAACGGATGCACCCAGGAATCAGTTTCTTCATCATAATCTGAAAATTCCTCGTAGTATTCGCGAGCTTGTTCGAACGTCATTTTCCGAAGTAATTTAACATACTGCGGTGGTATGACTTCCAAATCACTGAATACAATATTGGAGGAAGGGCTTTCACTCAAGTCCACTACATGAGGATCGTCCATTTCGTAAAAATCTACTCCGTCGTCGGACGCTGCGTCTAGATCAATGCTAAATACCCAAATATCGCCGTCGCAGTATCCGTCTTTAATTAAAACAGGAAGCCAAGCCTCCCAGCATCCCACATGTATTCCGAAGTAACTAGCCAGGTCGGAATCAATATTGTCCATCGCATAGGCCGGCATCCCTTCGGCCACTATGTTCCCGGCGTCGCCACAAATTATCCGAGTCACCTTCCCACAAGCCAATTCAAAATCGTCTATATTCATTATTCCACTACTTCACAATAACTGAAATCTCGTATCACTAGACTATGAGTGCTGCCTTCTGTGCGGATTCCGATGTTTCTTCTAGAAACGTCCACTATATAAATATAGTGTTCAGCACACCAGATAATAAAATCTGCAAAATGATGCAGCAATAGTTCACTGGATTCATTAAGATTCGGGTCAGAGACGCTCCCTTTAAATACGTGATCTAAATAAGCGTATAATTGGTCTGAGATAGCCTCTACTGTCTTGGTTGGACTTGCTATTTCGCATAGCCTAATGATTAATTCAAATATAATGTCTGGCAGTTGAATAGAGGGAATATCCTCTTTAATGATTACATAAATACTCTTAGAAGTATTTGGCAGTTTGATTCGATCAACGTAAGTAACTTTTGGAAAACCAGCAACGTGTTTGGCAGAACTTAAATACGCTGCAAACTTAGCTTCTTTCGTTGAAGTGCTGAATTTGATAACCTTGTTAGCATCGTATCGATATACACAACCGTCTCGTCCCGCACCAAGATAATCTAGAAATTGAACGTTATATTCAGCATGCAAATATTCTTTGGAACGTTCTACGAGGTCGCACAGTTCTGCTCCACGTAATGGGTTCCAGCGTTTTTTATCGATTATCTGGTCTTTCATAGCCAGTTCGAATAACCAAGGCGCTTGCTTTTCTGCTGCTACTAGTGCAGCAGGCAAACCCTTAAGCCCCGCGCCTCCGGGAGCAGCAGAAACCATCGTGATACCAGGGTACTTATTTTTAATTTCTTTAACCATAGGATGTCCAGTGAAACCGGTGAACACAATTATTAAGTCCCAATCTTGGCGGCTCGGAAGGTTTCCTAATGGCGCTCCTCCCCCTCCCTCCACTTCTTCAAAATAGAAGTGTTTTGTTAGCCAATCACGATACGCTTGTAGCGGGCGGAGCCCGCCAATGCCCTGGTTTCCGCCTATAAACAAAATTTTGCGGTTAGTTGATGGACCTTTTGGTTTTTTGTTTTTCGGAGATTTTGTTTTTATCTCACTGTCCTTGCCCGTGAGAATAGAAATTTGTTTGTGCCCCGGGGTTAGGCTGATTGGCCTTAGAATCTCTTGTTCAAACATTTTAAGCGGCATTTTTATCTGATCAGCGAATTTAGAGGCGCTTACTTTGGATGATACCCATTCCTTCTCCATTCGTTTCCGCAGGTCAGTGATTGATTGTTCGATGAATGAGGAGGTCGTTCGGTTCGTTATGTCCTCCCCTAAAGCTTCTAAGTCGAATAGGCAAACATTACGTTGCGCAAGATTAAAAGGTCCTTCTGTCAAGTTACCAAGGCTCTGGCCGGGATAGATGTCTCTCACATGAAACACATAGCTACCCTTGTCCTCATTGTAGACCAATCCTCCGTGAAAAGTAACTAGGTTAGTGAGCGGAGCGGCTACATTGCTAACAATATCGGCTTGGATATTGGGACGACGGCTAGGCTCTCTGCCGGTGAATACTCTACTGAGAATATTCACCTTGCGGTCAATTTGCACGTCTTTCATCTGATCAATGAAATAAGTAGGAATATTGTCACTCCAGCCGATCAAATTTTGATGATTTAAGGTGAAATCAACTTCGATTCCCTGGGCACCGAGGTGGCCAGAAGTATGAACCTGTTTTCGTAGAAGAGCTTGAAGCCGGTTAGATAAAGCATTCCATAAAACTGGGTCTTTGGCTAGGGCTTCTCTTATGTCTTTATAGACTAAGAAATTACCCGCCTTTTGCCCAGAGCACCTGAAATTTTTGATTGTGTTCCCTAAAGCACCAGGAATAACAATGACTAGAGGGATGTCTCCTGCATCAGTTTTGACGACGATTTCCGTAACTATGTCATGATTTGGACGAATAAAAACCTGCTGAACAGAGGAAAGACCCAAACCAAATAGTGGTTGTAATACAATAGGTGTTCCCGCGACTTCAATGGTTGGGGTCGGGCTTGGCGTAGCCGTAATTTTGGTGTTGAGAATATACGTTCCGCGGGCTTGTGTAATCTGGTTCTGAATTTCAGGTAGCGCCTGACGCACGTCATCCACATTGAGCCCTGAGTTTTCAGCTAACTGTTCGATAGTTACGGGATCGCTCTCTTCGTTCAGAGCGAGCAACACAAGATCCCGGATATCCGCTTCATGTATTTGTTTTTGTTGGTTCCATTGCTCTTGTTGTTTTTCGATGATGGAGGTTTCTTCTCGCTGCTTAGCATCCAGAACGCTCGGCCAAAATCCTTGTGTGTCGCCTGGTGGGTATGGAGGTTCTTTGGCTAGAAACACGTATAACGTACCAGCAGGGCTCTGTCCTGCTTCTTCACTTATTGTGATAGCGCCAACGAAGGGGCCTGGGTATAGTCTTATGATATTGACATGTTTTCCATTACGGGTATTTCTAATATTAACTCCGACAGTTATAGTAGTAGTTTCGGGGCCCGGTACAGAATGGTCTTCTACTACTTGCAAAACAGTAGTCGTTCCTGTTTTCTTATTGAGGATTCTCTTAGGATGGAAGACAATATTTTCTGGCAGCCATTCTAATGGTACTGTATCGGCCCAGCCAACTGGCTCTGAGTATTCTATTTCAAAGTTGGCCCAGCCCTCCTCATTAGTATCAATGTGCGCAGTTAATTTGTTAAGGAACTTATCAAAAAACTCGTCATCTCTGAATATTTCTCCAATTCCAGCCCACTTGATGAAACTTCCCGCTAGTGGCCGACCTACAACCTTGCTCGCGAATCGTAGATCCTTAAAGATGTGGCGTTGATCCTTAGGAGAAACTTCTAGTCTGAGGGTATAACGATTTTCAATATTTAGCTCATCTTGGTATGGAGTTGTGGGAGCCCTATCTGCCTCCAGCACCGTCAATGGGACTGATGGCCTCTCCTCAATTTCCTCAATTTCCTCAATTTCAGGAAGAGTCCCCATAACTACTTCTTGTGGAATAATCTCGATAGGAGCTTCCGTTGTTTCTAGCGCAGATTCTTCTGGTTCTGAGGTTAGGTTGAGTAGTTTATTAGTCGGCTTAAAGAAGGCCGTTGGCCCTCTTTTTCCTCCCATGCGTTCCACGAAACCGGCATCTTTAAGCGTGTGAAGTAGTTCGTTTCGTCGGCGGAGCTTAAAATCAAAACCAAACTTTTCTAATAATGGCTTCACCGTAGTAGTGTTGATCCGGCTCATAGCTGACAAGTCGCCCAAGAATTCCATATTATTGGTTATCTGATTGAATAGATCCTTTACGATTCTTGGTCTTGGTGGTCGTCCCGCAGACGGTGGCGGAGGCGGGGGACTAACCCCCTGTACTTCACACCTACGACAGATAGTAGACCCTGAGCGGGTGTTGAATTCGTGAAGTTTTTGTCGGCAAGATGCACATCGAGGCGTTGGAGATAATTCTGGAGCCGACTCCGGCAACTCGGACACTAAGAATTTTGACTTATCTACTCCTGTTATTGCGGACACTAAATCAACAGGGGACGGACCGCCAGGTATTAATGGATCAAACCATCGTTGATCTGTATTAGGGTAATTAGTCGATGATCCTGAGATGACGTTTAATAGGGCGTGGGCAATCTTTACAGATAAGGGAATTGTCGCTTCTTGTAGAATATCCATGACTTGTTGGACAGGTATATCTAGGGCGCGAGCAGCTAACTGAATAGGTGCAAACAGGGCGCTCCCACCAATTAGCGGCTCTTGCCACTGTATTGGAAGATTCTCCTCATTGGTGTAAACATGACCAGAAATTGCTTCTATGAGTGCCTTAACAACAATTGGATCCATGTAAAGATTATATCATCTTGTTATGTGATTCGATATAATTGGGATATGTTTCGCCGCAATCCTGACGCAGACCTTAGATCCCTAGAACGCAGAGCCTATACCGGAGATCGCGTAGCCGGGGAAAAACTGATACTAGCACGTAAACGTACTGGTCAACTAATTGCTAAGCGCGGAGAAATAGTTTACGCCGAGCCTCCGGCTAACACAGGCGTTGCTCCTTTCTTGTTAGTTATTGGAGCTAATGACTCACCATCACAACTTTATACAGGAGAAATGTGGGGTTTTTATCCAGCTACTAATACTTACGGCAGCAGGCTCATTGGGACACGCACCGGTTGGGAAGCTACTGCTAACATAAAGGCTATCATCGGTTTCACATCCAGCTTACCTCGGCGCATAAATGAAGAAATTAATATCGACTTACCGGACGATTGGAAAAATTTTCGTAGTGCTTTTCGCGCTAATCCTGACGAAGACCTTAGATCCTTAGAACGCAGATCGAATAACAGCGAGGAAGATTTCCTACGCTATGCTTCGGCCCTAGCTAGAACAGGCCCCTTACCGGCGACAATGTGGCAGCCGCTCAGGCAGATATTTTTGAATGACTACCGGCAAGATAGGCCCCGTTCAAAGCCCTTCTCAGACGTTATACCTATCATCATGGGTATGCAAAGTACTGATATTTTCCTGAACACCGTGCTGGACTCACATGATCGCCCACATCAACTGTACATAGTTCTGCAAGCAATGCTCCAAGACTTACCAGTCAATGCAACTATACTAGAAGTAGCCGGGTGGATGTGGGATCGCAGACAGCATCGGCGCGTCCCAGGATCAATAGACCCTCGTTTTAATAATGTAGTAGACAACAGGTTCCCCTTTAGCATTGATCTAACAGACTTATCTTCTGATGTCCATTTCTCTGGAGTATTCCCAAGTGTTAGTAGGCTAGAAACCTGGACTCAATTGTCAGCGATAACTGAGCATGGTCGCAGAGACCCTCGTCTGTATGGCTCATCACAAAGACCAACCCCAGAACAGGCCGTTGGTTACGCCTTAAAATATTTGCATCGAGTTATCGGCGTGCAGCCTAAGTACGAATTGCAAGCCCATCATGGGCCAGAGATCAGTGATACTAAATTTGAGATTTGGATTCTGAGCACGCAAGCTGGCTCTATGCCAATCGGAGAAGTTACCTATCAGATAACAGATGATGGCAGCTTTGAGTTCGTTGCGATTACGTTTGATTTCTAGCTAACCTTGCCGTTTCCTAAACTAGTGGTATCCTGGCCAGGCACTCAATCAAAGTAGACGCAATGACCAGAAGCATGCTTGTATTGGTGGCCGACACCCGTGACCTGACTGACATCATAGTCGATATATGTCAAGCTGGATGGCAAGTCAAAAAAATACTCAAAAGTATTAACGTGATTCACGTTATGGGCGATGCAAGCTCATCGGATCTGTTGAAAATCGCAGGAGTTAAAGGTGCTGAGCCTGAGATGCAGCGTCAAATATATTCTAACGCTTGGTCTTGCGACGACGCTTCTTAGCTGGCACTTGAATAATAACTTGTGGCGCTACGGCAGCACGCGGAGCAGACGCGGCTTTTCTACCACGAATCAATTTTAAAATAACTAACAACACCAAAACCCCGCCTATATCCGCACGTACAGCCATAGTTGAACAACGCTTTAGCGGGGCAGATACATGTTTGTTTTTCGGTTGTTGCGTCGGCTATTATTATAGCTAGTTGTTCATTGATGATTCGTTGGGCTAGATCCTTACTCGCCGCCTCATATGTTCCTTTGTTGATTAAGCCTCTGTCCCACAACTTCTCTACGAAGGCAAGTTTCTCTTTTGAAGTCCGGCGCGGATTGGCGATATCGTACCAGCAGGCCATCTAGTCTACCCCCAAATCATTATTACACAAATTGCACGATGGCGCATACTGAGTATTACCATATTGTACCACCATCTGGTCCTGCAGACGCCCGTAAAGCGTCTCCCAGCACTCAGGCGGCTGACTACTAAGATAGTCTTTGAATAAGTCCGGAATCGCTTCGATTGCTTTTTTCTGATTATGGTCGTTGAAGTGCAGTAATATTTTTGCAAAACTCCATGCAGGATGGTTGACTGAGTATTTCGACATCACCCAATACTCAAAATTATCGAGCAAGGGCCATCCTCCAATCAGCGACCAACGACCACGAGCATTAGCAAAAGCTCTGGAATATCCCCGCAACCAAGCACACACTTGATCTAGATCCGGGGTGGCGCCCAGAAACAAAGTAGGACGAGTGCAGATATGTTGTAAAAGAAGGTAGAACTTGATTCGTTCTTGATCAGTTTCTATTGGCACAGGGCTAAGCCGCTAAGTTCTAGAACTTTGGCGACGCGTTGCTCTACTGGCATGAACGGAATGCGAATCGGAGGCATTTTATACATTTCATACATTAAAAGTTGTGTAGCTCCGATATCTTTACAGTCTTCTTCCGTCTGAAGTCTACCGGTTTCTGTTCTAGGATCAAAAGGTTGAATCATCTCTAGGAAGAACACTTTGTCATATGTAACTTGCCTGCACGCGTCACGCAATTCTTGGTTAACCGCGCCACTCACATAGGCAAAGACCAAAGAATCAATAGGAGTGGAGTCTACAATGAAATTAGCCCCACCTGCGCGTTCTTCTAGGTGTAATTGGCGGGCAACAACCAGGTTTTGCCAAGCCATGTCAAATTGCTTACGCCATTGCTTGCTTTTGTCAAAGCCACACATCCCACTTAGCTGCTGTATCAGGGGCAAAGCACTTTCATCGATGATGGTGTAGTTTGTCACTACCTTCTTCAAAGCATCGAGCGTAGTGGTTTTGCCGGAGTAAGGACTTCCTGTTAAAGCTATTCTCATAAGCCTATGCACGCCAATTCTTCTATGTCCTTACCATAAAACTGTTCTAATATTACATACACTTGGGAGGGTGTGAAGTAGAACCCGGGCAGATGCTCCTTATGGATTTCTTGTTGCAAGAATGTTGCCAAATCTTTAGCAAAAGGTGACAACGTATGGCAATTGCACTTTTCCTGTGTGCAGTTGACACCACAAAAATCGCAGCGAGCAGGTTCAATTATCGGGTTGTCGGGTAAGGGCATTTCTAGAGGATACCATTAAACCGACCGCCGTCCAGTCATGCATTTGCTATAATTTAATTGCATGGAACTTTTAGTCGGAGAGATTTATCATATCAAAGGATACAAAGATCCTTTGTGCCTGGCAATCAGCGAAGAAACGTTAATCGTTAAGCTCCCCACTCGCAAGGAGCCTACCTACCTTAATCGCTCTGATTACGATTTCATTCATCTTGGCAACGCGACTCACCTTGATTTGATGCATAGCTGGCGTATAACTTCGTCACAATTCGATGACCTAGTGGGACCCATCACCAGAACAATCTATCGACAAAGAGCAGACAAGCAGCCCGTAAGGTTATTACGTCTCCCGCCAGTGCAAGGTGATATTTTGGACCACGCGACACCGGGCCAGCCAGACGCCGGATATAAAAATAGTAGACGAAAACGATCTCAAAAAAAGAACACTCCTAAGAGAAAAATTGCTAAAACTAGCCTTAAGAAGAAAAAACTCACTCCTGCGCCAGATAGTCATCCTGTCGCAGATAATGACCCATTCGCGCCAGGCAGTAATACTAAAAAGAAGCGAAAGACTTCCTTTCTCAAGCCTCCAGTCATGGCCGACGACCCTCTCGCAGCATCGACACAGCGTGCGCAGTTTGGGCATGAAAATGCCATTCTGAGCGATATACGCAAGGGCGTTCTTTTAATAGAAATAGCCGCATCTTTTCAACTAAACGTAAAAGCTGTTTTGGACCTAGCGAAAAAGCATGGATACATTGAGATTCTACGGACTCTCAATAAAGGTGAGCACTTTCGTAAGTTAGCCATCCGAGTCGGGCTCCCACGACAAGCTGTTCAACAAATTGGAAACAGTGATTTGAAGAATTACATAAGACGTAATAATCCTGATACTTCACAGGTGTGCGAGTTCTGCGGTAATCATCAAAAGGTCTCACAAATGCAAGTTGCAGATCAGTGGACGCACGTTTGCGCAGATTGCACCCGCATTACCGGTTTGGGGGGCCAGGCGATTAGGCGTCCTTATTCGTATAATGATGAACCGATGCATCGATTGCCAGTTGCTAAAAGCCGCAGGCGAATGAACCATGAGCCACAATCCACGACGCTTCAATATGACTATGGGCACCGTAAAAACCCCGATGACCAACTCAGAAAATTAGAACAGCAGTGCAAGTTAGATCCTAATGACGAAGAACTAAGAACCCGTTTCTTCGGTATGTTGCTACGATCCGGAGCCCACCATGCACCTTTCAATTCGGTACTACACGCATATGAAGCGCCGCTAATTCAGTCTATTGTCGCTTCTGAAGTTCCAGCAGGAAGCGACGCACGCAATGCAGCAGTGTGGTGGGATCGTAATTTCCCGTTAGAAAAACACTGCCCGTATGGCCCAAAAAAAGAGGGAGACCCAAGCCATCGAATAGATGATTATGATTCGACAGGATTTGCCCGCAATCCTTATGTGTGGGATCCTGTCAATATTAAAATTGTAGGCGAGAAGCCCTTGAATACGTTGATTGAGCTTGTGATCAAGGTGACCGTATTAGACGCTCAAGATAACATAGTAGACGTGATTAAAATTGAAGATGATGTCATATATGACGATCTAACGGCCATGATGGAGGACATTAAGGCACGCATACAACCGCTTAGGCTCCCAGGTGGTAGTTTTGAACTCTCGGTTATACAAAAACGCCGCCCAACTTAGCGTTTTGCAGCTAATTTGAGGCCAACAAACACCAGCACGCCACCAAGTATCACTGATTTCAGATCAATAGATCCAATGACTGGTAGATCGATACCTGAGAACTCTTTGACGAATTCCCCACGAGCCGTTTCGCGTTGGAAAGCAGCGTCGCGCATTGCTTGAATGTTGCGATACAGGTCTTGGTAACCGGCGGCGCGAGCTTGATCCGCCATGCTCTTCTTGGCGAGAGCTTTATTGACAGCTATTTCCCCCGGAAAGCGGTTAAGATTAATCGTAGACCATAGTGGGTGTGCCATAAATTTTGTCCTTGACCATATTATAATCGAAAATACCTAATGCGAGCAACTAAATATTCATTGATTTCCATCACAGCCGTGTTATAATTGAAGATATGTTAGGAACCGCCCCACTCCAACAATTAGTAATTGGACGCCATGCTTTATTTGGGGCCATGCACAATTGGGCTGCCGGCCGAAAATCTAGAACTAAAGGTCCAGTTCATGTTTGGCTGACGGAAAATGGAGAATACTTGCTAGTCGATGGCCACCACAGAGTTTTTGAATTGTTGCTATCTGGCCAAGTTACGGTCGATGCCGAAGTTGTGGGTCAAGGTTATAGTGATTATTACGCGACACCACAACCGGATCAACGGTTCGTGCATCAGCTAAGCTGGAAGTATCTCGGCCTGGAGGATCTAGTTGATATTGAAATTCTAGATGACTTGGCCACACAACTTAATCCGCCACAGGTAGATGAAAATGAGCTTGTGCGTTTAATGGCTTCTTTTGGATTCGTTCGGCATCCGGATAAGCCAGGATTTTGGATCGAACCTTACAATCGGGTGATAATTCGTCATCGAAACTTGAAACGATGGGCCAAGGAATCAGCGGACTTGCGCCAAAGACTGATGGATGAAATAGGCCAACTGCTAGGCAGAAAGACTTGGTATTAATGGATTCACATGTTAGAAAGCTGCTTAACCAATACCGTCAGTCTGGCGATGGTGCCCTAGTGGGCCCGCTTCTATCCGGCCTTGCGAGATTGCATCCACAGCACAATATAGATCAACTGGTTGGCGCTTACGGTTTGGCGCCTGCTGACGCGTGGGATTATCTTAATAATTTTACGGTCGGCATGACATCCTCTGCCGTAGCATTAATCAATCAGGAGATTATTTCTGCTGGATACGGTCAGATTTTTTCGGATTCCCATGGCACGTATCCTGCGGCTCAAGTATTAAATGATTGTCTCTTCGCAGGAGACCCAGAACATACGGGTCTGACTCACCCGACAGTTAAGTATTGCCAGCTAGTTTTTCAAACCATTTGGAAATTTAATATGGTGCCACAAATGCCGCTTAATCAGATAATACGTTGCGAACCGACATTATCTTATGAACAAAACCCCAACAGTCCAGGAGCCTATCTTGTGTGGGGCTCAATTCCCGTAAGAGAGTATATCTGCAGCCCTTCTGCAAGAGTTTATTTTGAACCAGCTAGGATGACGCCGGAGTATGCTCGTTTGATTTTGACAGCCTCCTATCAGATTGCGATTGCGGTGTCCATGGGAAGTTGGGGCGCCACCTATTATCATAATTACCAGTACGTACATCCCCCAGGTTTTGATTAATTACCGAGTTCATGAAAACCGAGGATTAGGCGGGGAACGACCAATATGCTATGTGAGTATGCTATTGCCGACTAACATTTGAAGCTGATCTCGGGCTTGTTCAAAGTAAAGGTTGTGCGTTAGGCATCTCGGGGTAAAATTGGCAGGACGAGGCGACTAATGGGACACTGTGACGTATCTTCTTCAGAATTCGACGATTTGAAGATTCGATTTAACCGCTTACTACTTGCTTGTGGCTTGGAAGAAGTGACTTGCCCGAATATGCAACTTAAGCAGGGAAAAACATCTCAACCGTGCTGCAATTACACTTGCGAGCACTGCGCGGGATTGTGTACCGTATTAAAGGCTCAAGTGGGACTTTGGAAAATCCTGGCACCGACGTAGCCCGCAAGCGAGGGCTTAATAGGGCCATCCAACGTCAAGGATGGGGATTATTTGATGTTTTTACCTTTCCAAAGGAAGCTTTTGGAGCAGAAGCTACTATGCTGGCAGTTGTGGAGGAGCCTCATTAGAGGTTGTAAAACAATATGTTCAAAACCAGCGCCATTCATCCCCCACCCAACAAGTTGGGTGGGGGTCTTCTGGCGGAAGATGATAAATTCGCTCGACTCGCGATGTCATTTAGATCATTTGTTAGATCAGTTAGCGGGCAAACAAGCCCTACAAAAAAGGACTAGGGACGAGCAGCCTTAGTTGCCAGTTCCGCATTTCCATGTTATCCTACTTCAATGAAAATCATGCTGGTCACCGCCACCCAAGGTCCTATCTCTAATTTCAGAGGCAGCTTACTATTCCAATCTTTATTTTTTCCATCTCACAGCCCTGCATTTAGTCCTGTCGAGAGGAGAGGAGGCGTCAGCGCAGTTGGAGAATGGCTAGCATTCCGAGCTACCGGAATTCCGTCGAGATATAACATGCATAACCCGTCTAGGTATGATATGGACCTTCTGGTGTGCTGCAATAACACCAAAGGACTTGGAGAGATTTATGATTACGCTCTCCGAGAATTAACCACTGATGCGGACATAGTTGTTTTCGTTCACGATGACGTGAGTATCGAAGACGCTATGTTCCAGAACAAGTTAACCGAGCAGTTGGCGACCAATGATATCGTGGGTATTTGCGGCGCTAAAACTATGACGCTGCGAGAACCCGCTCTATGGCATATTATGGCCGACCGTCCTACTTGGAGTGGCTACATCGGAAACATTGATGCCGAGGGGAAACGGTGGATGGTTAATTTTGGCGGCACTCCGCAGCCCTGCGTAGTATTAGACGGAATGTTGTTAGCGGTGAAACGGAGTGCGGTGATAGCAGCCAAGATTAGCTTTGATCCACAATTCACCTTCCACTGTTACGACATCGATTTTTGTCTCAGCGCCCATAAGGCTGGATTAAAAATGACCACCGCTCCAATATGGGCAATTCACGGTTCTCCTGGATTGAAGCATTTTAACGACCCGGTGTTCAAAGACAATCAGAAGAAGTTTGTAACTAAGTGGGCAGCGCAGTATCTATCAACAAGTTCAACTGTTGATAGTTGACTTCCTCCCACCACCCAGGCAAGCTGGGTGGGGGATTCCTGAAGAGACTTAGGTCTCATCAAGATGGTTCCTAAGAGAGTAGTGTTGACCACTCTCAGAGGCAATTAAGGCCAATCCGGCCTCTTCAATATTGTGGGCGGCATTTATATCCGCATCGTCAACAAAGTCACAACGTTGGCATCGAAACGTAGTGGATCCACGTTCTCTGCTTTTACTGGACACATGTTTACACCGGCGACAAGTTTGTGAAGAATACG
>Ga0163149_10003003_pt1 | contig 19695 bp, 16 predicted proteins | sample OliLakLV19MP5G1_FD_148604 | JGI IMG/M metagenome (GOLD analysis project Ga0163149, IMG submission 148604) | Freshwater microbial mat bacterial communities from Lake Vanda, McMurdo Dry Valleys, Antarctica - Oligotrophic Lake LV.19.MP5.G1 | ecosystem: Environmental > Aquatic > Freshwater > Lake >...
TAACGGAATTAGTTGGCGTTAATTCATGTCATGGGCCATTAACTGACTCTAAGGATCCTGAAATTCCAGAGGTAACTTTTAGAGTTGGCGTTAGAGGACACGATCAGAAAGCAGTAGAGAGATTTACTCGTGAAATTGCGCCACTTATACTTACTGGACCACCATCAGTCACCGGTTTTGCTGGCGGTCGACCAAATGTTCAAGAGATTTTAGCATACTGGCCAGCGCTTATTAAAAAAGAAGTCGTTGAGCCAATAATTGATTATATCTAAAAGTGTATTTAGGAAATTTTTATGGCAAAGATTCAGTTAAAAGATATCGCTCATGCCCGCTCAGGAGATAAAGGCGACACAGCAAACGTTGGACTTATTGCTATCAACCCTACTGATTATCCAATCATACAAAAGCACGTCACTGCTCAGAAAGTAAAAGAGCACTTTAAAGGGATCTGTTTAGGAGAAGTTGAAAGGTTTGAATTGCCGAATTTGGGAGCGCTTAATTTTCTACTTCATCAAAGTCTTGGTGGTGGTGGAACGCTATCTCTTAAAACTGATGCCCAGGGCAAAACTTACGCTGCGGCACTTTTAAGAATGTATATTGAAACTTGATAGCAGCAGAAAATTACTTTCGATAATATTTAAACATCCTCATTACTAAAGTAAGGAGGGAAGATCTCTTGCCAACTCGCTTTAACTCAACTGCTGGATCTAACACTAAATTTCTAATTGATTTAACAGGATCACTTTCATCATAAGGACCTACTGCTAGAGTTGCATAAGTCCCAAATCGTTTTTCTTCTCCATGAAATGGCAACGGATCTGACCCTCCTATTACCTTGATTCCATGGGATCCTGAGGTACGCATAAGTTTTGGCTCAGGACAAAGTATTGGTCGCAAGGTAGTATCGCAGAGCAGAAGCGGTCGCATCTTTGGATCGTTAACAATTCCTGAAATTATTTTGCCCCGCTTAAATAACCATTTACCAGGTGCCCAATTAATAACAGGAATACCACCCGCATCCCAGATAAGTTTAAAAATCTCAGAAAACGACAACTCTCTATCAGGAATATCTACATCAACTGTAAATGCTAAAATTTCTAAACGCTCTTTTGAAACAATTTGCCGTCCAGGAATTATTAAAAGCTTCTCTCCCGTTTCAAAATAAAGGCGTACTGCTGGTGCACTTCCACTGACTACCTCAACTTTAATACTTGGATCAATGTCGATCCTTTGACTCTTACAGATATCTTTAAAAAAATGACAATCATTTCTCTCAGTCAGACAAACAGCATAGATGGGTAAAGTGCCTTCACCATGAAAACTATTAGTTAAATTTGTAAGAGCTGTCCTAAGGGCAATACCCTGATCGTACTCAGGATAGATATGGATATGGGCATCAATTAAAAATGTATTATTCATCTCGAGGGGTTATGGTATAGATGCCGCATCAAATTTGCAATTCTCTATTATTTCATGTAGTTAGCGTTACTCTGTACTTCATTTCTCTGTACTTTATTTATTAGTTTGAATGCAACCATGTCTAATCAGGCAATCAGTCTTCCGTTTGGTACCAAAGTTCTTGTAACTGGAGCAACTGGCTTTACTGGATCAGTATTGGTTAAGCGCTTAGTTGAAATGGGACTCTCTGTTAGAGCAGTTGCCAGATCCACATCGAATACAACTCAATTTAAAGATCTGCCGATCGACTGGGTTAAAGGTGACGTATACGATCCAGAAATTGTAAAATCAGCGATGAAAGACATTGAATACGTTTTTCATGTTGCAGCAGCCTTTAGAGAAGCAAAGATCAAGGATGAGGACTATCATAATGTCCATGTTGCAAGCACAAAACTTTTAGCTGCTGAAGCTCTAAAGAATCCAAATTTCAAGAGATTCGTTCATGTTTCCACAATGGGTGTACATGGACATATTGATGAGCCACCTGCAGATGAAAATTATCGGTATGCGCCAGGCGATATTTATCAAGATACTAAACTAGAAGCCGAGCTTTGGATCCGTGTGTTTGCTAAAGAGACAGGATTGCCAATCTCAGTAATTAGACCAGCCGCTATTATGGGTCCTGGAGATAAGCGCCTTCTTAAGGTTTTTAAGATGGCCGGAAAACCGATATTCCCATTACTTGGATTTGGCAAATGCCTCTACCACTTAATTCATGTTGAAGATCTAGCGACTGGAATAATCTTATGTGCCACCCATCCAGCAGCACTTAATGATGTGTTTATCTGTGGTAATAGTGAACCGATCAAATTAGTTGATATGGGGAAAATTGTCGCAAATATTTTGGGAAACAAGTTCACCATTATTAGAATGCCGGTGACTCCATTTTTTATCGCTGGTGCAATCTGCGAAATTATCTGTAAACCATTTGGGATTGAGCCTCCAATATATCGACGACGTGTTGCCTTTTATACAAAGGACAGGGCTTTTAATACGACAAAAATTAGAGAGAAGCTTGGCTTTAAGCCTGCTTATGAAAATAGAGCGGGGATTGAGGCAACCGCTCATTGGTACATTAAAAATGGCTGGCTTAAGTGCAATAATTCTGTGACCAGTGACATGATAACTGCTCAGCCATTATCAGAGCAATTATCAGATCAAAAATATTAAGGGAGATAGTAGTGATTAATTCGATAACTCTTTTAGGATCATCATCAGGTAGAAATGCTGGGGACGCTGCCCTCATGTCTGGAATCATGGACTCAGTAGATTTAGAGCTTAAACAAAGAACTCTTTATGAGATCCCAACTATTAATCCATCTTTTGTCCATAAAGAGTATCATCATAATGTTAAACCGATCAGTGTTCTTCCTTGGAATCTTTCGATTAAATTATTAGGCCTACCAACCTACCAATCTGTAATGCGAACAGATCTAAGTCTTATCTTTGATGCCGTACTTTTTGATCGGGCTCTATATAATCCTCTCTTTAACTTTCTCTCCACATTTTATCTTATGCTTCCAAGAGCAAAGCGAAATGGGAAAAAGTTAGGTTGTTATAATGTTGGTCTTGGTCCAGTTACGACACCAACTGGTAGAAGCATGCTTCGTGATGTTTTAGAAGAGATGGATTTTATTGCTGTTCGTGATGAGGGTGCGCTGAAAGTCATGGAGGATATTGGTGTCACTAACCCAAGAAAACTCTTAACTGCAGATGCTGCTCTTAATGCTCCTGCCTCTCCAAAGGAACGGGTTGGAGAAATATTAAATTCTGTAGGACTAAAGTTAGGGGAAGATATTTTAGCAATCAACATCAACACCTATTTAGATACCTGGGCTGGATTATCCACAAAGCCACTTACTGAAGAACAATTTCTCTCTGTATTTGCTGATGCAATCAACCAGCTATTAGAAAAACATTCTGTACCTGTACTTTTTGTTTGTACTTATCACTCAGATGTCGACATCACTAATAAACTTAAAGCACGGATTAAATCAAAAGAGAGAATTGCCATCCTTAGCAACAAAGAGCTAACCCATATTGAAGTGAAGGGCGTACTAAGAGAGGTTTCTCTCTTAGTTGCTATGCGTTTACATGCGGGAATTCTTGCTTCCTCTGAACTTACTCCAGTGATCGGGCTAGCTTATCAACCAAAAGTAAATTTCTACTTTGAAATGCTACAACAGGAGCAGTATTGTCATTCCTTTGCTGACTTTAATGCACAGTACTTCACTGAAGCTATTATTCGTGGCTGGGAAGAGCGAAAAACAATGAAAGCGCATTTAGTGAAACGAATACCGGAATTACAGGCTAAAGCTTTTAATGGGGCTAAGTTGGTAGCAGCAGTAAGTCGTGGTGAGAATATTGAAAAACTCATTCACTCCTTGCAATCTGAAAACTTAGCTCATGGGTATGGAAATCAACAATCTTCAGTAGCAATGTAGGATAGTAATTATTTATGCTAGAGCAGACTTCTGAACTAAATAATCTAACTCAGCAAATCCCTGTGCCTGCAAAGGCTATTCCATCACTTAGCGGCAAGAGAGTACTCTACATACTTCCACAACCTTTTTTCATGACCCGTGGAAGTTCATTTCGTGCACTGGCAACAATCAAAGGACTTGCCTCTCAAGGAGTTACGGTTGATGTAGTAGCTTTTCCTTTAGGCGAAGAGATTAACATACCAGGTGTTTCATTATTTAGATCATTTAGAGTCCCAGGAATTAGACACGTTCCGATTGGTCCTTCTGTTAGAAAAATATTATTTGATTCCCTTTTATTACTACGTTGTACTATCCAGGTTTTGAAATCTCGCTATGACGTTATTCACGGAGTAGAAGAGGGCGGCATAATCGCAGCCATTCTTGGAAAAATTTTTAAAGTTCCCTATATTTTTGATATGCATTCTTGGATGTCAGTACAACTTGAAGATGCTGGGTTCACTCATCCTAAAAGTTTGCTTAAAATTTTTAGATACATAGAAACTATCTGTATTAGACATGCATCAGTGCTAATTACTGTTGGCTCAGCACTTACATATAAAGCTTCTAAAATCGCTCCTAAAGTTCCAGGATTTACCCTTGAAGATCACGCTTTAGATGTGAGTCCTGTTAGTCCATTTGAAAAAGAAGACTTAAGACGGGAACTCAAGATCGGTGAGCGTCCAGTTGTTTTGTATACTGGCAACTTTGAAAGTTATCAGGGGATAGACCTCCTCATTGAAGGATATGCTCATTTTATTAACCAAACTCGGAGCATAAAAACTGACAAGAGTTTACCTGTCCTACTGCTTGTTGGTGGAGGAGACCAAAATAGTTCCTTAGTTGTAAATTACAAAAAACGCATTGATGAACTTGGAATTCAAGATTCAGTTGTATTTGTCGGGCAACGGGGATGGAATGAGATGGGACTTTTCATGGATATCTCTCAAGTTCTAGTATCTCCGCGTGTCAATGGAGAGAATACTCCCTTAAAGGTTTATAGCTACATGGCTGCCGGTAAAATTATAGTAGCTACAAAAATTAGTTCCCATACTCAAGTTTTAAATGATGAAAACTCAATCTTAGCTGATCCAAGCCCAGCATCATTAGCAAAGGCATTAACCGAAGCATTAGATACCTCACCTGAAGTCATTGGAAAACATGCTGAAAAACTAGCTAGAGCAAAAGAAGCAGCGGAGTCTCGTTTTACTGAGAGAAGTTTCTTTAGGCAGATTGCCGCGTGTTACAAAGTAATATTTGATCCTCTCCTATCTTGTGCCTTAATCTTAAGCTCTCAGTTTATTTAATATATGGCTAATGTAATTGTAACAGGTGGTGCTGGTTTTATTGGGTCTCACCTTGTTGATATGATGATCTCTGAAGGTCATCAAGTAACTGTAATTGACGATCTCTCAACTGGCACTAAAGATAATCTTAATCAAAAAGCTTCCTTAAAAGTTCTCGATATATGTTCTCCTGAAGCAGCTATAGAGATCGCTAAACTACAGCCAGAAATCATCATTCATGCCGCAGCTCAGATATCAGTTCGAGTAAGTATGGCCGATCCGCTTTTTGATGCAAAAATTAATATTTTAGGCCTTGTTAATATACTTGAAGCTTTTAAAGGCAAAAAACTTCCTTATTTTATGTTCCTCTGTACTGGTGGCGCTTTATATGGTGAGCAATTGACCTTTCCAGCTACTGAAGATCATCCAATCAATCCGACTAGTTTTTATGGATTAACTAAATCTCTTAGCGAGCACTATCTTAAATTTTGGCAAAATCAATTTGGTCTTAATTATGTTTCATTAAGACTTGCCAATGTATATGGACCTCGTCAAAATTGCGATGGAGAATCAGGAGTAGTTGCAATTTTTTGTAAATCCCTACTTTCTGAAAAAGCCCCGATAGTTAATGGCACAGGAGATCAAACCCGAGACTATATATTTGTTGAGGACGTAGTTAATGCTTTTAGATTAGCTCAAAGAAATCGTCCTACAGGCTCCTATAATATTGGAACAGGTTGCGAAACCTCTGTGATTGACCTTTTAAGTTCTCTAAATAAAGCACTTGAATCAAATATCGCTGTCAATATTGCTGCACAACATGGCCCAGTTAAATCAGGGGAACAACTTAGAAGTGTAATTAGCCCTAACAAGGCACTAGAAACATTCGGTTGGAAACCACTTATAGATTTAAACTCCGGCCTTTCAAAGACTGCGAGTTGGTTTAGAGAGAATAAATAAAATAATTAGCTGGCAGTAACAGCTTCTGCTTCTTTGATCCGATTGCGCCAAGTAAACATTATTAAAGCTCCAGGAATCGAGACTACTATGTACTGAATGACATGTTGAGTTATCACCATTGCCAAAGCGAGCTCAGGCCCAATACCAACAGACATCAACACAGTTTTGGTGACTGCTTCAATAACTCCAATTCCTCCAGGGGCAGCAGGAATAAGAGAGCTAAAATTAACTGTCACCATAAAAAGAATAAAGAACGACATATCGAGATCAATTCCGTAAGCTAGTCCAACAAAGATATAAACACTAAGCTCAACTAACCAGATAAATGCCGACCAGAGACTTACAATCAATAAGCGGGATCTGTTAAACAAAGGACTTAAGCCCTCAATAAAGATTTTGACTCTTTGTAATGTATAGTTAGCTGCCTTATGACCTATCCGATCATTAAATTTCTCGATCTTTTTAAAAACTTTTTCTCTAAAAAATAAAGTTATACCAACTCCAATGGTTACTGCAGCAAAAAGATAGGCAACATAAAGTAATTCATGTGAAAGCTCTTGCCCGCCTAGTCCAAATGAGAACAAAACAAAGAACAAGCTTAAGGTAACACCATCAAGGAGTCTTTCACTTGCAATAGTGGCTAAAACCAAAGTTCTGGTTAATCCAGTAACCTTTCCTCCCATATGTGCTCTTACTAACTCCCCGGCTCGTGCTGGCAACACATTGTTCATAAAAAAGCCGAGGACTAAAACCCGAACAGAATCAACATAATTAATGGATTTTTTTGCCGGAAATAGAAATTGCCACCTTCTGCCACGACAGAGATAAGAAGTGATCGTTAAACCTAAAGCACAGAAGAGGTAAAGTTTATTTGCCGAACGTGCATGATCCACTAACTCAGTCCAATCAACGGAGTGAAAAGCATAGTACAAAGCTAGTATAGTAATGCCCCAGGCTAAAATTATTTTGATTGATGATCGATTCAAGAGATCCCTTACTTACCGTTTGACAGAAATAGTTACACTCTTACCTTCAACATCGTGATCTTGGATAAGATCTCCAACCTGGCACTTTGATGTACTATGTATCAGGTTAACTGTTAAAGTTTCATCCTGAATATAGTCAGAAAATTGTTTTAAACAATCTGATATATCGTTAGTTGTAAAATACTCAACTGTAATTCTATCTGAGACATCAAAATTAGCCTCTTTTCTCATCCTTTGTACACGGTTTACAAATTCCCTAGAGATTCCCTCAGCCAGTAAATCAGGCGTAAGCTTAGTATCAAAATAAACAGTTATCCCCTTCCCTGTCTCGATATTGATTCCACCCTTAGCTTCTCTTCTAACCTCAATAAGATTCTTATCAAGCTCCTTACCAAGTACAGTAATTTTTCCACCATCTTCAAGCTGATGGATAGCGTTAAGATCCAAAGATGAGAGGATTTTTGAAACTTGTCCCATCTCCTTTCCAAAGATTGGACCGAGTGCACGAAAATCTGGTTTGACAGTGACTGTTACTAGATCCTCTTCCTTTGATGAAAAGAAAACATCTTTTACATTAAGCTCCTCTTTTATGTGATGCTCATACTCCTTTAGCACTTTTGCGTCATCTTGATCTCTAGTCACAACAGTTATGGAGGCAAGTGGTTGCCGCACTTTAAGATCAGCCCTAGATCTTAAAGATCTGCCTAATCCAACAACATTACTGATCAGATTCATATCGTGTTCGAGTTTGAGATCAGTTAGCTTTACATCAGCTAAAGGATAATCATTAAGATGAACACTCTCTTTGGCTTCTGGCATTAAAGTTATTAGATTGCGATATATCTCCTCAGTAACAAATGGCAAAAATGGTGCTAATGTTTTAGTAAATCCAATCAAAATATAATAAAGAGTATTATATCCAGACTGCTTATCCGCTTTGTCATCTGACCAAAAACGACGACGAGATCGCCTGATGTACCAATTTGTAAGCTCTTCAAGAAAATCTAGCAGTGCCGGGACTACCGCATAGAGATGATATAGGGCCATCTCTTTTTCAATCTTTGTAAGTAAAGTTTGAAAACGGGAGATTATCCAGCGATCTAAAGAGTTTTGAGAAGCTGTGAGATCCGCATCAGGTTTGAACTGATCAACATTGGCGTAAGTCGTAAAAAATGAATAAACGTTCCAAAGAGGAAGCATGACACTACGAACAATCTCTTTTACTCCCGCTTCAGTGAACCTGAGGTTTTCTCCCTTAACCGCTGAGGAGTTAATCATAAACAGTCTTAGCGAATCAGCTCCATGCTTATCAATTACCTCCATCGGATCAGGGTAATTCTTAAGACGTTTAGACATCTTTTTGCCGTCTTCAGCCAAGATAATGCCGTTAACAATAACATTTTTAAACGGAGCCTTTTTAAAAAGAGTTGTAGAGAGAACCATCAGGGTATAAAACCATCCGCGTGTTTGATCTAACCCTTCTGCGATAAAATCAGCAGGAAAACTCTTCTCAAATTTCTCTTTATTCTCAAATGGATAATGAAGTTGTGCATAAGGCATAGCACCAGACTCAAACCAACAATCAAGAACCTCAGGCGTACGATTCATTTGACCGCTACATTTTTCACATTGCCAATGCAGCTCATCAACGAAGTGCGTATGAAGATCTTTTACTTCATGGCCAACTTTTTTTTCTAATTCAGCTTTAGATTCTAAGCATTCCTTATGATCACATTTATCACAGATCCAGATTGGCAGCGGATTTCCCCAGAAGCGATTTCTAGAAATATTCCAATCCCGTGCTCCCTCAAGCCATTTTCCAAATCTTCCATCCTTAATATGCTCTGGCACCCAAGTTATCGTGTCATTATTTTTGAGCATTGCCTCTCTCTGATCTTCAACCTTTACGTACCAGGCCTTAAGCGCCTTATACATAAGAGGAGTATCTGAGCGTTCACAGAACGGATATGAATGGCTGATCGTTTCCTGTTTAAAAAGAAGCTCTTTGTCTTTTAAATACTTAATTATATTTTTCTCAGCTTCTTTTATATTCTGTCCAGCAAAGTCAGTAACCTGAGATACAAAATTCCCCTCAGCATCTACTGAATCAACAAGTTCGATCTTGTTTACTGCTAGTATTCGTCCATCATCCTCACCATGAGGAGCCATATGCACTAATCCAGTACCCTCTTCAGTGGTTACAAATTCATCAAGAACTACTTTAAATCCAGTATCCGAACGATCTGCATAAAAATAGCTAAAGAGTGGTTCATATTTAAGACCAGCTAACTCTTGTCCAGTGAAAGATTTAACAACTTCGTACTCTTTTTTATTTTTGAAATAAGCATCAAGGCGTGCTTCCGCTAAGATGACCTCTTCAGTCCCTAGTTTTACTTGGACATATTTTATTTCAGGATGAACACAGACCCCTAGATTCGATGGCAACGTCCAGGCAGTAGTCGTCCAAGCCAAAAGGGACACTTTTGGATCCTTTTTTAATTTGAACCGAACTGTAACTGCGGCATCTTGAACATCTTTATAATTTGAACTCGCTTCAAAGTTTGATAACGGAGTAGCCAGTCGCCAGCTATACGGCATAATTCGGTGGCCTTGATAAACTCGATCGTTATCCCAAAGCTGTTTAAAAACCCACCAAACAGAGTCCATGAAGGACGCATCCATCGTTTTGTAATCGTTTTCAAAATCAATCCAACGACCTAAACGATTAGTTACGTACTCCCATTCTTTGACATACTTCATCACGCCGGTGCGACAAGCTTCATTAAACTTAGCAACGCCATAGTTAAGAATGGAGGTGCGCCCACTTAATTCAAGATCTTTTTCAACGATCGTCTCGATAGGCAAGCCATGACAATCCCAACCAAATCGCCGCTCAACATACGCTCCTTTCATAGCGTAGTAACGAGGAATTATATCTTTGATAGTACCAGCTAAAAGATGCCCATAGTGGGGTGTGCCAGTTGCAAACGGTGGCCCATCATAAAACATGTAAGGCTTACTATTCTCTCTAATCTTAAGAGATTTTTTAAATGTATCATTCTCCTGCCAAAACTTAAGGACTCCTACCTCTACTGCTGGGAAACTGACATCTGGGGAGATCGTTTTCATAGGCTAAAAAATCAGAAATTAATCAATGAAATCTATCAATAACGTACAGTTCTTACCACATCTTGTATTCCCAGGTAAATTTTCAAAATCAGATAAATGCCCTGATTTATTAGGAAGTTTATTTAAATTTGGCTCAATCTAGACAGATAAAATCAGAGTTAAGTTGCTGCTATTATAGGGAAATTTGGGTCAAGATCTGAGACTGAGTTGCCGATATTAGGTACTGAGAGTCAGGGACTCTAAGTATTCGAAGCTAAAAATAGAAACAGCAAATGAGTGCATCAGGAAAATCAATTGTTGAACTTGAAAGAAGTGCCTTTAAGGGTAAGTCGATTCCATTTCTAACATTCCTACTTGGCCTTGTTCTCTCATTCATTATCTGTCTCTGGTCAAAATCTCAAGTTGAGCAAAGTAATCAGATTAAATTTCAACTAATAGCTGAGGAGGTTCTCGGCGATATCGAGGCAAATATTAATCGATACTCTCATGTTCTTTACGGGGCAAGAGGACTATTTATTGCAAGTGAATATGTTAGCAGAGTTGAATGGCATGACTTTGTTCAATCACGTGATTTAGAAAAAGAATTCCCCGGTATGAAGGGATTAGGGTTCGCTAAAAACGTTTCTAGAATAGGGCTTGAGCAGTATCTAGCTGACATGCAATCAAACGAAAATCCGCAATTTAAAATTAAAACTGCTGGCCATAAAAAAGATCTTTTTATTATTACCTATGTTGAGCCTGAGGCAATAAATAAAGAGGCACTTGGATACGATCTTGGATCAGATTTTGTGAGAAGATCTGCCGCTGAATGGGCAGCTAAAAATCGTAGCTTCGCTTTGACAAAACGAATAAAGCTCATTCAAGATACTGAAGGTAATGCTGCCATACTTTACCTTTTACCTATTTATAGTAGTCAATGGTCCCGTAATCGATCTGAGCGACTAGAAAATGAAAAAATATTCGGCTGGATATACGCACCAATTATTATCAAAAATCTTCTCTCTACTGTAAATACAAAACTAAGAGATAGGGTGGAATTTAAGCTCTATGATGGTGCTGATTTAACTAAATCAAATATCCTTTTTCAATCTGATTCTTTTCAATCCAATATATCTAGTTTTGACAATTCTAAATTCGAATCTGTCTATACAATTAAAGCCGGTGGACAAGAATGGGGAATTAAATTCATTCCAGGCAGTAATCTTTTTACTACTCAAGATCAGAATTTACCCTGGATAGTATTTTTGATCGGAACGATCTTTAGTGCCCTTGTCTCAATAATTATATTCTCTCAAAGAGTCGCTCAGATCAGAGCAGTTAAGCTTGCTAAAACAATGACCCACGATCTGAGAATCACAACTACTGCATTAGAAAAAGCAAATCAACAATCACGCGATGCAATGAAAGTAAAATCAGAGTTTCTGGCGAATATGAGCCACGAGATCAGAACTCCGCTAACATCAATCATTGGGTTTGGTGAAAATTTAAAATTTGATGCCTTAAGTAACGAGGAAAGAGGTCGGGCTGTTCATTCAATCATACAAAATGGTAGGCACCTACTAAACATTATCAATGATATTCTCGATTTCTCAAAGATTGAAGCTGGAAAAGTATCTATTGATAAAGTTGAAATTGATTTAGCTGAATTAATGACTGAGGTTGCAAGCTCTTTTAAAGTAAAGTCATCAGAGAAAGGCCTAAATTTTCAAGTTGAATTTACTCATCCTTTACCGGCTACAATAAATTCCGATCCTACCAGATTAAAGCAGATCTTATACAATCTCGTTGGTAACTCAATAAAATTTACTCAGAAGGGAGCCGTCACGATCAAAGTAAAATGTGACTGGGAGGCTGAGATTTTGTATTTCTCTGTTTGTGATACTGGCATAGGGCTTACTGAAGAGCAACGAAATAAGCTTTTTAATTCCTTTGTACAAGCAGACAGTTCAACTACCAGAGTATTTGGAGGAACTGGTCTAGGACTTGTTATTTCTAGCCAACTCGCAGAAAAGCTAGGTGGGAAAATCACTGTGGAAAGCGTTTACGGTATTGGCAGCGTCTTTGCTGTTAATATAAAAGCAGGTGATCTATCTAACGTTTTACCAATGGATAAAGATAAAAAAGCGGACCTCTCTGTTTCAAGTGAATCAACTCAAAAAGAAGTCACTAAAATATTGGTCAATGCTCATGTCCTTGTAGTGGAAGATGGTCCTGATAATCAGCTCCTACTTCAGTATCTACTAAAGAAACTCGGCGCAGAAGTAACTGTAGTAGGCAATGGCGCTGAAGCTTTAGGAGCTGTCGAAGACCGTGAGTTTGATCTAATTTTAATGGATATGCAGATGCCTGTTCTTGATGGCTATGGTGCGGTTAAAGAGCTCAGAGCTCGAGGCTATGAAGGAAAGATCTTAGCCCTTACTGCCAATACCGCTCCAGAAGATCAAGCCAGCTGCTTACAAGTTGGGTGTAACGATTATCTTGGAAAGCCATTTGAAAGAGCTGCGTTTATTGAAAAGATAACAAACCTTCACGAGGTTTAAGAAGTTCCTTTCTACGAAATATAACTAGAATCAACTGTAACACATTGTGATTTATCTCACCCAATTTCATTCCCATCTGGTCGATTTCTTATCTAAGTAAATTTGAATGTTGGAGTAGTAACGATGAACAGAGTAAAAGCAATCCTAGCAGTAGTTAGCTTAGCAATAGTCACTTTACCAAACAGCGGATATGCGGATGCGGAATCATGCAAACAAGTAATGAAGCATAATTTACGTCAAAGCTTTAAAGCAACTGTGCCTGAAGTCACAGATTCAATGATCCTTAGTGAGATATGTCTTAATAGCAAAAAACCAAAAGGGTCTTCGTTTAGGTTTAATGGAACTGTTAAATTTTCTGCTGCTCAGTTAAAAGCAAGCCAAGCTCTATTATGTGACAAAAAAGGCAAGGGTGGTAGAAAAGCATCAGCTAAGAAAAATTATTCAAAACATAGAGTTCTAAAAGAGTTTATTGGAACAGAAGCCCTAAACGAGTATGAAAAGTGCGTAGTTATAGATTCCAAGGGTGTTAAGATTAGTGCTGCCAGTGATACTGAAAGTAATAAGATTCTAAATATCTCGGTAAAGTTAGATAGACCTGACATTAAGGTTGAGGGAATTACTGTATTTCCACCTCAGGCACTAACTTGTAATGGACCAATCGCTTTAAATGCTAATGACAGACATTTTACATTTTCTGCATTGTCAGGTTCTTGTGAGCGAAATCCATTGTTTGAGGATATTTCAGCTGTTGTTACTGTGCATACATCTGTCGGAAATCTTAATATCAACTTAGCCCCTGTATCGCTAAATGATAATATTGCCGTTGATAGAATTAATCCTGGAATGATTCCGCAGATACCTGCAGTTTCAGGCTGTAATATTTTTAGTCAAGCAAACAGAATCTTAGAGTGTAATACTGCAAATGGTTTATCATTATGCTACCACCACCTAAGAGCAGGTAGAGTTGTAGATTGCCGCGCTGCTTTCCTTGAAAACATAAGTCCGTATAATAATGAAACTCAGTTTCGTCCTAGAGCTGGCGAGTATCAGTCACAAAGATCTGGCGGACTCTCAGTAACCGTATATAGAGGTCGTCCAGATGACGGTGAAGTACGTGGCGCAATTGATTATACAATTAATTTTAATACACCAGTACTAGCACAACGTTCAGGACAGATGTGTGATCCTAGCTGCCCACTATTTGGAAACTCTCCATGTAATAGAGATTGTGTATTTGCTGATCATATTGTTGAAGATCATGCTCATGGTGGTGTTGCTACCTATGGTCGTGAGCAGGGCAATTCTTGTACTCTGCCACTTACTGGCCAAATACAACCTACCTCAATCGAGAAATATCGCGCTTACAACTTGTGTGAGAGTCGAAATACTTGGGGTCGAAATACTCAAGGCGTATTATATGCACAAGTTTCTAAATCCTATTACTTTAATGATTTTAGAACTACCCACGTTGTATTCGATGGCACACGCAATGGACGATTAGTTCATGAAGAGAACTGGCGTGTAATAAACTCTGGTGAGCGAGTAAGAGGCATTGCTGAGCTATCGATCCCGATTAGAATTACCTGTGTAGAATAATACTTTTACTACTCAGGCTTTCATAGAAGCAAGTGTCAAACAGCTATTCTTACCCACTTTGGCAGTTCTTTGAACTTCTGTATAAAATGTACCTCGGCGAAACCGTCCGCCACCATTTGATGGGTTTTCTTTCCCGAGTTTGCATCATAATTAGAGCTTGCCTGATATGTATATATCATACATACTTATATGCATGAGAACAACATTAAACATTGATGACGCATTACTTAAAAAAGCAGGTCAATTGAGTGGTATTCGTGAAAAGACCGCTCTTGTAAGAGCTGGTCTCGAAGCTCTCATTACAAGAGAAAGTAGTCGCCGATTAGCAGAGCTTGGGGGATCGGAACGCTCCTTGCGTCCAGTTAAGCGAAGAAAGGTAGGCTCATAGATGGTCTTAGTTGATACTTCCGTTTGGATTGATCACCTAAGGCGTAACAATAATGACTTAGTTGCACATCTACTCAAGGTGGAAGTCGTTACTCACCCATTTATTCTTGGCGAACTTGCCTGCGGCAATATTAAAAATAGAACAGAAATTTTCTCGCTACTAAAGGAACTTCCTGAAGTAACCATAGCAGAACATGAAGAGGTTCTAGAAATGATCGAACATAAAAAACTCATGGGTCAAGGAATTGGGTGGGTAGACGCACATCTGCTAGCCTCTGCATTAATATCGGGCACCCAATTATGGACAGCTGACAAAAGCCTTCGCGCTGTTGCCGTGGCACTTGGCGTGCTTTATTAGTATTTGAATTGGGGTGATGGTGTTTAACGCTGAGGTTTTGGCCAACGGCCATAATCTCAAGACGTTTTTTGTTACCCTTCCTCTCGGGTAATGGCAAGAACATTCGCCACGGTGGATACTGCGTCCTCTTGTCCAAGAGTATCACCGTTGACAGCAACTTTCGCCCTCCAATTGGTAGCATGATACTGCAAATTAATTCTGGTAGTTGTAGCGCTACCATCGAGATCATTGCCTGGCGCAGATAGTCGATCGACTTGTTCGACCACGAATGGATCTCCAAGCCTCTGAACAACTGTCGTAATATTTGAGGTGCCGACACCCGATCCTCGGCTAGTTATTATCTCTCGCAATCCATCTTGTTCCTGATCTAAATCAGCTAATCCTTTCCCTGTATCCACCTGCAATGTGATCTTCAAGGATTCGACTGGCGCCGGATGCGCTGACATTGAAATTGAAACGGTCATATGTGCTTCCAAAACAAATTTCTCATATAGTTATGACTTGATTACCTTCTCGCTGTGATTTGAAGGGTAACGTAAAAAATCATCAGTTTTGTCGAGCCGTTAGTCGAGGCAAAATCTGGTGCATTGAATTGTTATATTATTCTTGATCTTAGTCAATTAAATAGTGTACACTACGTATATTAGTCGTGTAGGAGATTTATGCAAAAGAAATTGACGATTACGCTAGATAAAAGCGTCTATGAGGGCCTCCAAAAGGTAATAGGCAAGCGCCGAATTAGCCAGTTTATTGAAGGGCTTGTGCGTCCACATGTTATTCCGCAAGAGCTTGATAATGCCTATCGCAAAATGGCGGCAGACAGTGGTCGTGAAAAGGAAGCATTGGATTGGGCCGAAGCTTTTGTTGGAGATGTGGGCGATGCATAGAGGTGAAATATGGTGGGTTAATTTTGAGCCATCAGTCGGTGGCGAGATCAAAAAGATACGCCCTGCTGTTATCATTAGTAATGATGCTTCCAATAAACACCTTAACAGAGTTCAAGTTGTGCCTTTGACCAGTAATATTGAGCGTCTTTACCCCTGTGAAGCATATATTCAAGTGACTAGCAGACAAAGTAAGGCAATGGCAGATCAGCTAACAACGGTTAGCAAATCAAGATTGAGCAGTTTTGTAGCCCGTGTTTCTCCAGTAGAACTTAAACAACTAGAACGTGCTATCAAGATTCAACTGGGGATTAAGTAACCCAAAAATATAACGTATAGATTATACAGATCCTGATATTACCTAGAATCAAGTGCTGCGTCTAGCTTTCAGAGTGTTAATAATATTTGTAACATCCCAAATATATTGAATTAAAAATATAAGCCGTCATGTGTTCCATTAATCGATGCCAATCATGTGTTCCACCAGTATTGATGTAAAAATCTTGTGATGTATTGAGTCCAGCACAACAGATTGTAAATAAGTAACCGGAGTAACACACCTTAGGTCATCTAGGATGTGTCTTGCCTTATGAAAACCCTCTTCATCATTACCATAATAATTACAAGTAGATGTGACTGATCTTAGCCATTCTGCAGAAATAAGACCTAACCTAGAGCGAGATTTTTACTCGAGTTCAACACAAATTTAACCAAAATTTGATTATCAAACCAAGTCATCCATTTTTGCCTTTCTCTTTATCCCCTCAAGATCATACAGTACACAGAGTCATTTATTAAGTTTTTGATTTGATTCAGTACCTTAGGGAGAAAATTGAGCATGTTGCAAGGAAGTGGGCGAACAAATTTAAGAATCACTGAAAATGGCATTGCCATATTAGAGCTTGGTTCAAGTGATGAACACGTGGTGACTCTAACTAGAGAGAGAATGGAATCTTTGAAAGCTCATGTAAGTGAGATCAAATCGAAGAATCCTAAAGGTGTTGTTGTAATAGGTCCAAATGAAAGCATGTTCACTGCAGGTGCTGATATTAATTTAATTAATAGTGTGACCACTGCCGAGGAAGGCGCAAAGATGGCTCAGATGGGCCAAGAGATCTTTGATGAATTAGAATCTCTTAAGTGTATTACTGTTGCTGCCATCAGTGGCCCGTGCGTAGGAGGCGGTTGCGAGTTAGCCTTAGCCTGTACTCACCGACTAATTACATCATCTCCAAAAAGTATAATTGGATTACCTGAAACAAAATTAGGAATTATTCCTGGATTTGGAGGCACTCAGAGACTTCCACGACTTATTGGACTTCCTGGTGCTCTTGATATCATCCTTTCTGGAAAAACTCTTAGAGCAAGTAAGGCAAAAGGGATCGGATTGGTTGATGACATTGTTAGTTACGACAAACTGTATGACACAGCTTTAAAAGTAGCTTCTGGTGAATTAAAATTATCTCGACGACCTATATCTTTTGTCCATAAGATCCTTACCTTTACTGGTATTGGTCGTTCAATAGTAAAGAGCCAAACTGAAAAGCTCCTTAAGAAACAGACAAAAGGATTTTATCCAGCTCCTCCAACCGCGCTAAAAACCGCAATGTACGGGCTTGCTAATGGTCAAAGAGCCGGCATGAAAAGAGAGGCTGATGAGCTTGGTCGGATGATTGTTACTCCAGAATGCAAAGCTTTAGTAAATTTATTCTTTCTAACTGAAGCATCTAAGGGATTAGGAAAATCTGCTCGCGGCGAGCTAAAAGGTTTATACGGTGTTGTTATTGGAGCCGGTACTATGGGTGCTGGCATTGCCCAGCTCTTAGCTCAAAATGACAATAGAGTGATCCTGCAAGATAGAAACGAGGAAGCAGTCAGCAAAGGGATCGCTTATGTCAAAAAGAACTTAAGTAAGATCAGTTATCTTTCTGAAACAGATCGCAACTTAATTCTTAACCGCATTGAGCGAGCAGAGAACGATGCGCCTTCATTAGGTTCTGTTAATTTTGCAATTGAAGCTGTCTTTGAAGATATGAATCTAAAAAAGAAAATTTTAGGTGATATATCAAAAAAGATAGAGCCGGAAGCGATTGTCGCATCTAACACCTCTTCATTATCGGTAACTGAAATAGCCTCAGCAATCGAACGACCTGAAAGAGTTGTCGGCATGCACTTTTTTAATCCAGTACCAAAGATGCCACTTGTGGAGATTATTCGAGGTGAAAAAACAAGTAATAAAACTATCGTGCTTACCTCTGCTCTCTCTACAAAGATGGGGAAATATCCAATTGTTGTAAATGATGTGCCTGGATTCTTAGTTAACCGAATCTTATTTCCATATCTTAATGAGGCCATGTTTGCCGTAACTGACGGGTATAAGATCAAAGATATAGATAAGGCTGCGCTAAAATTTGGTATGCCTATGGGCCCTATCCGTTTACTTGATGAAGTTGGTCTAGATGTTGGAGGTCACGTCGCAGAGATCATGCATAAAGGATATGGCGAACGAATGGCTGCGCCTCCTTTAGCCTCACAGATGGATAAAGCTGGACGAAAAGGCAAGAAAAACAGCAAAGGTTTCTATGATTTTAATGGGAAAGAGGAGACCCCTCACCCACACATTAGATCAATATTAAATATCACTAAGCCTGAGCAAGATGTAACTGACTATGAGTCACTCGCTCAAAGACTTCTCTTTAATATGATCAATGAAGCAGTGCGCTGCCTTGATGAAGAGGTAGCTGGTGCTCCGGGCAGGGAGGCTGCTAGCCAAATTGACCTTGGGTCTGTAATGGGATTTGGATTTCCTCCATTTAGAGGTGGTGTGATTTTTTACGCTGAGTCACTCGGTGCAAAAAAAGTTCTAGAAATTTTAGAACGGCTGCAAACTGCTCATGGTGCACGGTTTACCCCTTGGGAGGGAATCAAGGCTAGAGCTAAAGCAGGAGCAAGTTTTTACGCAGGGTAACTGCCGCCTGATACCGGTAGTACAATAACAGCAACTTCCTACCATTGATCATATTAAGGGCATGCTTAAAGGGTAGGGGGAGGAAGACATACTAACCCATAGAGTACAACCTCCCCCCCATCCATCAACTCTTGCCACAAGAATTTCTGCCAGCAAAAGTTGATTTTGCTGCGGACCATCCTGCGGACCATCCTGCGAACCATCCTAGGGCACAGGAATCAAGTAGTGTCTGACACAGTGCGCCTTGGTTCCTGGATCTGGATGACTGTACTCATGAACGAGATCTTGTCGTTCACCAGTCGCTCGAACCCAGTACGCGTGACGAGACTGAAAGACAGACCCATCCGCGTAGAATTGGCACGTTGGCTTCATGCCAGTGATTGGATCCGCCCCAGCAAGGAAGGCACTTAGCTCCTCTCTTGACAGGTAGCCATCATCGTCACTGCTGAACAGACCGCCGATCTCGCTGGCCAGGTAAGTAATCGGGCCCTCTTCACCGATGCAAAGGGCGATCACTTCGCCAGCAACGAGGGAGACACCTCCGGTGTAGAGAGCGGTGGTGAAGTACCCCGCGTTGTTGTTGTGCGCGATTGCATTTCCAGCAATGCCACCGATGACGGCACCTCCCGTTGAGTACGGGTTTTCGCGGATGTGGTCTTGCGT
>Ga0163149_10003005_pt1 | contig 19692 bp, 19 predicted proteins | sample OliLakLV19MP5G1_FD_148604 | JGI IMG/M metagenome (GOLD analysis project Ga0163149, IMG submission 148604) | Freshwater microbial mat bacterial communities from Lake Vanda, McMurdo Dry Valleys, Antarctica - Oligotrophic Lake LV.19.MP5.G1 | ecosystem: Environmental > Aquatic > Freshwater > Lake >...
GATTAAATGTTCTTCAACTCTATCACAAATAGGCCAGGTTAGACATGTGCTTTTTGCTAGCAGCTGCCAAACTCATGGAGATGTGGACCATTCACTGCTTCCACGACAACTGTTGGACAAATTCCAACACTGCTCTGGAAAAGACTGACCCCCTTGAACTGACCCCTGAAGAAACATCTAAGCTAGGTAGCTGAAGTGAGGGCTCGGCACATCTTAACGAGGGTGCCTGGTGTGAGGGCTCCGTGCTGCATTTTTGCTCCGTAAAGACGAGTTTTCGCGCATGCCTACAGTGGTGCAGAATTTTCGCGACCTAAGTGACATGTCACGCACATGTGAAACACACAGTGCACTCCGTGTCACTTATGCGGAGCGCACTGCATGTAGCTAATCGTCGAAACTACATCTAAAGTAGCTTTTGGTAAGAGTTTAACAGACACATTTTGTTATTTAGAAGTCTTGGCAGTTAGATCGTGGTAACACGCATCCTTCGCACGATTCACGGAACGCTGTCGCGCGAGGAAAGTCAACATAACATGTTCGTTACAGCGTGCTGTCTCGGGCTCAACGCTCGATTGATGCTTGATTGACAACCGATCCATCGCCAATAAAAACATTACATAGATGAAAATAGAGCCGTTTGTTGTTGATAGAAACAAGCTAATCGTAAGTGACAAGTAGTCTTTGTTATTACATAGATCGATTAACCACGACTTGCTTAATGTTGCTCGCATTACAGATGTTCGTTAACTATTAGCTGTTCGAGTCCCGCATAACTCGTGACTGCCTTCATCGAGCAAAAATACAGTATCTTATCGCGGGTTATCATAGGTGGGGATGGAGTGTATCCTCTTCAACATCTCTCATTATTATTCTTGGACCAAGCCAGTTTTGTCATGCCGAATTGGGATGGAATTGAAGACATTGGCGCCGCGCCGTTTCGTGTGTGGTAAGTCTAGCTTTTAGGTGGCAATTAAACAGCTTTAATTATCTACCATCATCTGAATAATACTGCAGACTTTTGTGTGAATCACCTGGCTAGAAGTATTGCACGGTGAAAGCCTTCTTCATCCCAGAGGTACAGCGTGGGTCCTCTTGCCATGAACTTTTCTCGACTAACAAACATACTGTATCACGTTTTGCACGGCAGGTTATCGAGAGTAAAGGAGACTGACGAATGGAAGCCGTTGCGCAAAGTGGATTGTTTTGCTTTGAATGAGTCGAAGGAGTCAACTGTATACGTTGACGGAGGTAGATATACAGCAGATAAAGAAAACGGAGTGGTAAGAAACAATTTCTACAGAGCCCCTGAGCGGCAGCTAAGGTCTGCAATATGGTTTGTTAGGAAGGATGCCGAAAAGAAAATTGTAGAGCCACTGTCAAATGAAGACGACGAACAAAAAATTGAAGCACTGTACCAGCAAGCGGTAGAAGCTTCGAGTTCCTCTGGAGAGGGTATCGACTCTGTTTTGCAAGAGGAAGTAACTCTGCACGATGAAAGCAAAGTAATGCTGACGAAGGTGAATGGTGGCACAGTGCTTTGTCTGAAGAAGAGACAGGCTGGGTGGCTGGGAAAAAGCGAGGACCTGCAGCGAGGCTACGGCGCCTACAAGGTAGAAGGAGAAGAGAACGAGCTCATGCTTGGAGAAGTGAGTGATCTATTTTTTGTTGTCCATGGTGTCGGAGAGTCGATCTGGTCTCGAGAGGACGCTGGAATGGCAAGTTTAATTGATGAATGTGATCGATTGAGACTTGCTATCCAAAGTCGGCAGGTCGAGGAATGGCGAAAACAACGCGATATGGCCAGAAAAGCAGGAGAAAAAGACCCTGCCATGCCTCGACGAATCGAATTTCTTCCTATTGAATGGTATCAAGCAATGCACTCCTCAGAACAAGCGCTGACAAGGACTCTTAATTCAATTACTCTTCCCCAAATTCCTGCTCTGAGGAGGATCGCTAACGAAGCGATCTTTGATGTCATGCTTTACCTTTCACCCCCTTTCGCTTTTTCAATTCTCGAGTGCGTGACATCACAAATCACCTCTGTCTACAATACCTTTCTTGACGTTCATCCCGACTTCTTGACAACGAACGGAGGGAAAACTCACTTGATAGGACATTCGCTTGGTACGTAACAGAGAGGGACATTCACTTCGCTGATTTTTGGCAGGTTGCATCAGGATGCTGGAGAAAAGATCTGCCAATTATGAAGATTCAGTCCTCATCAAGCGTCATCCCTCTCTTTTGCGACACTAGGAAGTGTAATTCTTTTCGACCTACTTTCTATCCTGAAGGATTTCACTGAACCAGTACCAAAGCAACAATTTGCTGGCGGCTTGGGAGGGAGAGAAGGATCTGGCGGCGTTCAAATAACATCACAAAATAACGACGTGAGTGTTGGCTATCAGGCATATCTTGCAGACGAGCACGCTGCTACGGCCGAGAATGGAACGTGGGGGCCAACTCTGCCGAAGCGTTTGGAAGAGACGCTGCCTTTCATACCCCACAATGTTCTATTCTTAGGTAGCCCAATCGGTCTTTTCCTCACACTCCGCGGTGCTCATCCGGTTTTTGACGACATGAGGAAAAAGCGTGTGAAGGAAATACTCGAAGAGTATAAGAAAACCGAGAAAGATTCCAATAAAGACGGAAAAGAAGAAGGCGTGGGTGAAGAGGTGACGGAAGAAAGTCTCGCTTCACGCGAGGAACTAGATGAATTGTCTCGACAGCCCGAACTCCCGTTTGCCTCTCCTTTCACTCTACCTGTCAAGGGTTCAATTTTCAACATCTACCACCCATCGGACCCGGTGGCTTATAGAATCGAGCCTCTATTGCTTTCTCCAGATAGCAACGATAAAGACATTCCTCCGCCTGTTCATCTCACTGTTGAAGGAGAGGGGTTACGCTTTCACATCAAAGCGCAAGAGTTAGGCGACGAAATCACGAAAGTGTTAGAAGGCGGGAGAGGTTCCATTACTTCATTTCTCTCCAAATCTTTCTCAGCATTAACTAAAACAGAAGACACGGCCAGTGCTCCTCGAAGTGCCACGGGGAATTCTCCAGGACGAGTAGCCTTTCCTCTTGCCGGGAAGGGTGAACGCCTAGATTTTCAGCTGCAGCAAGGGGTGGTTGACAATCAGTACCTGTCTTCAGTGACGGCTCACTCAAGTTATTTCATCAACACTGATGTCATTGGCTTTCTCATCAGCCTGGCTTCGAAGGTCGAAACACTGACAACCGACGACGATGTTCCTGATACAATATGAATCGCCCCCCAACATACAGGTCAACTCCTGTAGTATCGAAACGACATTGCTCTGAATTCCTTGGTCGCCCTTCTGCGATGATATTAACGTGTTGGATGGAAGCCTATTCACTATTTCACATTTATCTTTGTCCAAATCATTAGCTATTACTATGCCGCGATTACGTTGGTGAGTATTTCTACAATGGGAGCAACGACCTGTGTTTTGCCTATTGACTTCAACTTTGTCACACTTTTAAAAATCGTTGGTCTAGCTAACTAGCGCTGAGTATGTTTCAGAAATGAAGAAAAGGAAAGGTGCTCCACTATAGGATTTAGGCTGTCCCCAACGGCGAGTCCGGTAACCTGTAACCGGTAAAGCTCTTTCATTAACATCCTGCACTCACATGGTACTTGTAAAGTAAACGGCTAAACAATAAAAATCCTGGTAAATAAGGCCTTCGTTACAGGGAATTTTGGCTCTAAACGGTTTCACAGAACACAAACTTTTATTCGTTAATTAAGGTACTCTTTTCACTTCTCGGAAACAGCGGTTACGGGTTACCGGACTTGCCGTTGGGGACAGCCTTAGGATGGATAAATTTCAAGTTCTTCTTTAAGCACTTCTAAAACAGGAGCAACTTCTTCATCACAAAGTTAGTGGTGGTTGCTCAAAATGGATGCTTCAAGGCAGGTTTCGCAACTCAAACATGGGTAGCATGCACCACAGAGATTCTAATTCAAGATGTGACAGTGAACGCCAAAGGTAGCAGAGCATGTGGATGCTTCAGTTCCATTCATCACTAAGAAATTTGGTCATGTGTTTCAAAGAGTAGGTTGTTTCTGGTAGAATTTTGAATGCTACCCAAATGGCTCTTCTTGACAATGAGAGGCACTCATTTCAACAAGCAGGTGTGCACATCAGTTTTTGGGTGCTATTTGGCCATGCTTTTGATGTACCTCTTGCTTCTTGTTTCTGTTTGATGTGTGGCTACCACATTTGCACCTTTTTGTGTGTGATCCACTGTTCAGAACAACTGTCCAGGCTCCTGGTGAGCTCTTAGACCCTAATCGGTTCAATCATTGAGTACAATTCCAGGCCAGACGGATGCAATTTTTGAATGACTTAATGATGGGGTTTCCAAAGGGGCTAGTTGTGCATTTTTTTTATGGCCCTTGCTACATAAAAAGCTGCGCTTTTGGGGTGATGAAACAAGTTCAACAGGGAGCCAAAACTGTCACATCTAAAACCATGATAAAACATGCTAGTGCAAAACTATACAAAATTGCAGCAGAAAAGACATTTCCAACCAGTGCTTCCAGTTCTTGCAGACACAGACAGGAAATTTTGGTCTGACATGCTAAACATGGCGTGTCACACGTGAGTTCAACCTGGAGCAGCACACCTACCCCAATGTCTCCAAGTCCAGGGTGAAGCAAAGAGTGAGTCGACTGGCTGTGACAACAGGTCACCCCATTTCCTTGGACCAGACGTTAAGGTTGCATGGGTTTTTGCTATTTCAGCTCCATTGATTCATGCTGGTACTAGCACCCAAAAGTGAACTGCTTTGACAATTTTCCAACATTGGAGCCATTGTGCACTCTTTGGAGTCTCGCCCGTGGGCTGACAAATGATTGTGATTTGCCCCCAACTAGTCAAGTGGGGTCTATCCAAATTTTATTGACAAAAGGGACTCAAAAAGTGACTAAAAATGGCGTGGTTGTGTGCATGTGTGTGTGCATGTATGTCACATAAGGGAAGGTGCCCCTGGGACAGTGTTGATTTAAAAAAAGGTGCCAGTGAGACAGTGCTCACATAACAAAAGGTGCCAGTGAGACAGTGCTTAAACATGGAAAGGTGCCAGTCATGAGTGAGACAGGAGTTCTCAAAAATGTTGGGGGCCTACCACATCAGTGGCTTCCAGTTGATTGATTGATTCGTCGCAGATGGCAGCGTCCTGGCCAACTCATGCACCGAAAGAAGCAGTAAACTTTCTCCCTATCGTAATACACGATAAAGTACACGATAAAGTTCATGTCAGTGGCATGTATGGACACTTCCTTCGATACATCAATATATTAAAGAGATTATGCGAAGAATGTCAAACAGTTTCTTGACAAGGAGGCAAGCTACATCAAATTAATCATGGGTGTCAAAGGATTTTATCGGGTGTTGCAAGAAGAAGGCTTTTTGCCTGAAGAGGAACCATGTTGCTCGACCTCTGTGTGGAGGGATGCCAGTGTTATGCACAACAATCCCAAATTCGCAGCTCGCGTGTCTATGATAAAACGATGTTCCACGCTCTTCATCGACGGCGCCGGTTTGGCCTTTCATCTGTACAAGATTGCACATGCTCGCCACGCCGCTCAAGTCTTGACATCATCCACCTCCAAGAGAGTTGTGGGTTCATCCTCATCGCCGTGTTCTGCCAAACGTCTTAAACCCGAACAAGTCACAAAGCTGTTACCCAATTTGCTGCCCTTATCTAAACTGGACGAGGTTACCAGAGAGTTTGTTGAGACTTTGACGAGCAAACATCACATGAAGTTGAGGGTCTTTTTTGACGGAGCATTAAGACGAGAAGCTAAACAGAAAACTGACGAGAAGAGGCGGCAAAAGCGGTAGGTCCAGAGAAGCTGCATCCACACTGAATATGTGGGCCAGTTTTGAATCTTTATTAAGATTTTGAAGTATTGTTTTTCAAGGTTTGAGTAACTGCAGCAAAGAAGCATACATGGTTGAATTTGTGTGGAATCCGTAGCGAAAGTTTGGGATCCCGTGTTGAATTTGTGCTGATTCATGGGAAGGACTCACAATTCGAACTATTTTCCTGACTTCAGTCCCGTCGAGTGGAGTGCTGTGCAGCAATACGCCTGCAATGGAATCATGCCATCAAAGGACAAAGTATGCGAATGGGTAGATCTATTCCCGAAGAATCGGCTCTTTTTGACACAAATCAGACACACATTGCAGCTGTTGCAGGTCGAAATTGTGATTGGCGTTGAGGAAGCCGATGCAGAATTAGCCAGACATGCGTCAAAGACACCCCAAGCCTACGTTGTGGGGAATGATACCGACTTTTGTTTCTTTCCAAAGGCGCGTTATATACCACTGAAAACATTACACGCAGATGCATCCGTTGTCACGGCAAGTGTTATTTCGCGTAGGGAACTGGCATCGTGTTTGCATCTGCCCAAAGAAAGCTTAATGACAGAGCTTGCAATCTTGATGGGAAATGATTATGTTGGAAGTTCACCGGAGGATACGTTTGATTATGGCGGCAAGGATGCCAGAGAAATTCTTTCGCATCTGAGAGCAAGGGGAGAAGGTTACCGAGTCACTTCGACTTCTGGGGAAGAAACCGAAAGGGCGATCAAATTTACCCGCATGTTCTATAGCTTGCAAAATCTAGACATTGAGTTTCCTCTCCCATCTCGGGCCGAGAACTCGTTAGGAGTCGAGCAGGCTGTTGCAGAAGAATACGAGGGCCTGGGAATGGAAATGCCCGAGAACTTTCCAATCAGTCTTTCTCTAGTCCAGCCGCGTGACACAACCCTAATGTCGGGTGTACTTCGCTCTCTCAAAGCTTATACCGATATGGCCAAAACGGATGGCGTCGACAATCCAATCATTCACCCAATACACTTGGAAGCGCTGCAACAAATGTCATCTCAGCGGATTGAGGGGCCAATGCCACCGTTTTGGAGGCCTCAATGGGAGGACTTTCATGCCTGCCACTTGATTGAGTCCTGTATCGCTTTTATTTTTCGGAGAAGCCGAGCATCGCCATTGGTGCGCCTTTCTGCTCCCAGCAAGGCATTTGATTCCTTTCTGTTCCACTACGTTCTATTGAAAATGCGGACTCCGCGCCCTACCCAACAACCTACGGAACAAACCAATCACGAAGATTTCTATGCAAAATTGCCCCCCAAAAGGGCATCTCGAATAATAGAGCCACGGCCCGTCCTTCCAATTGATGAGCACGGAGAGACCATCCTCAATACAGTGGGAAAAAATAGGGTCACAATAATCCAAGGCGAGACTGGTTGTGGAAAAAGCTCCAGAGTTCCGGTTATGATACTGAAGGCTCCTGTTCCTGATCTTGCCTTAGACGAGGTCAAAATCTTTTGCGCGCAACCGAGGCGAATTGCTGCGAAGGCACTAGTTGAGCGTCTGCGGGCCACCGAGCCAGAGTTGGGCAAAACAGTCGCACTTCGTATGGGCCATGGAGTACGTGAGTACGAAAACAGCTCCACCAGGTGCTGGTTTGTTACAACTGGGTACATCGTAAGACTGCTTTCGAATCATCCTGAAAACTTCGACAACATCTCCCACCTTATCATTGACGAAATCCATGAGCGTTCGGTGGACACCGACATCCTTTGCCTCTTGTGCCGTCGTTTGCTTCAGTCTAATACAAAAATTCGGCTTATTTTGATGTCTGCCACCTTGGCCGCTAAGCTATATCAAGACTACTTTGATATTTCTGATTCTCCAATACTCAAAGTTGGTGCCAGGAGATTCCCGATTCAAGAGATCTTTCTGGAGGAAATAGTACAGCTTCTTAGGCTGCCTCCAAAAGAGATCAAAGCTGCACGTCAAATAGAAAGTGAATGCCGGAAAACCCGATGTATCGCGCCTCCGTCCAACAGTACAATGGACTGTTTATATAGTTTGGCGGCTCGGATTGCTATTTCAGTGGGCCGCCCAGGCGCATCTGTTTTAATCTTTGTACCGGGCATGAGAGACATCGAATCAATTACAGAGATCATTGAAAAGACGTACGTCGCAGGTATGAGCTACAAATGTATTCCGGTGCATAGCGACATTCCATTCGAAGACCAAATGACTGTCTTCGACGAAAGTGACGAAGTGAAAATCATCATTGCAACAAATGCGGCGGAATCGTCCATCACGCTTCCAGACTGTAAGTTTCCCGCTTCTTTGGCTGCTCGCGTCACCTTTGATAATATCTTTCTCGAATCTTGTCGTTCTAACAACCAGACGTGGTATACAGGTGACCATGTGATCTGCACTGGTCTTACGAAGGTAAGGATATAGCTGAGACTGCATTGGAGACTCAGCATTAAGATTCCAAGCCTTCGTGATAATGCCTCACATATAATTTTACTTTTTCCACCAAAACTCACCCACTGCCGCTGTCTGGATAGCAAATCATTTACAATGCTTCTAGTCATCGCCAGATGCTTCTGCCCTGTTGGATTTCTAGGGCCAGTGCGCGGCAAAGAGCTGGACGTGTGGGCCGTGTCCGAGCGGGCACAGTGTTTCGATTGTATTCCCGAGAGGCATATGAAACGTACATGAAAGAGTTCGAATCTGGTGAAATCTTACGGATGCCATTAGATTCTGGTAAGTTGCATGGTTCCTTTTCGCAGATTGTTAGATTAGTATTGTATTCGGAAATGGGATACTCACTTTTTTGTTACTTGTCTGTGCATAGTCATTCTCATGCTGAAAGAGATTCTCAATGAAGCTACGACGCCAGCATTGCTGGATTGTCTTGAGCCTCCTGACATTTCGACTATCGAACGTTCTTATCAAAGCTTGCATAACTCAAACTTCATAACGCAACCAGACGATGACGGGGATATTACAGTGCTTGGGGCTTTCGTGTCGAGGTTGGGCGTGGATCTCACACTGGGAGCATTGATAGGACTCGGCATACAATTTGGTGAGTGGTTTGAACCTAGTAACATCCTTCCACCAACCTTCTTCTCACAGTAGAATCTACACGTCCTGTCGTTACTGTCTCTTACTCACCAGGAGTTGGGCCGGAAGCAATCGAACTTGCCGCGGTGTTATCGTTCCCCAAAACACCATGGCTTTTAAGCAATCCTCTCGTCCATAAGCCCAAGAGCTTCAACAGTGGGACGGTGAAGACATTTGTTTCCAAGTAAGTAAAAGAAGTGCGGTGAACTCCGTCGCTATGCACACAAGCTGCCCTCTCCTCACATTCCACATCTACTGCAACTCTTCCCTGCCCTATGCAAATCGCCAGGAACCATTTCGATGCTTCCATATTTTCAGAGCCCCTCTGTACAATGAATCTCATCCACGAATTTTCAAACCTGCACGGATCTCGGCTGTCTCATTTTTGCAATTACCACGGCGTTCACAACAATCGAATTAGACGGTGCGTTGAAGGATGCAGGGCTCGGTTGCCTGTTTTGACGTTTCTAACTTTTCGCTCTTGTTGTTGACGGCATTCAGGTTGATCGGCACGCGCAATAATTTGATTAGCAGGGTTGCTGACTTCGTGAAGCTTGACCCAGGCCTTTTAAAAGTAACCGATCCTCCCGCCCGCATGCCCCATGCCAAGTTAACACTCCTCCGCATTCTACAAGTTTTTTGTTTCTCCGATACAATAATCGAATATAGACCCCCAGCAAACTTGAAACCAAGTCCCGACGGGTCATTTAGAGTATCGCTGAGAACCTTGGGCCAGGACATTGAAGAGTCTCACCTCACAAACGTCCTCCGCAGCGAACGCCATCGTCATCGTTTGCAGACCCGTCGTGGTAAGTCCAAAACGCGTCTTCTTGCTACATTTCGCATCGCCATACGTTTTATGGGCTAATTATCTTTTCTGATTGGACTTGAATACGTAGAGATTGACCAGATGGGTGGACTATTGACGGACACGGAAGAAACCTTTGATCTTCTTCAGTTTCTTGTTGGGTTTGAGGACAGATTCTTGTCTTACATGATAGAAAAAAAGCTTGATCTAGCATGGTTTTGGTTTGAGAGAGGCCTCCATCTTTTTGTCGCTCCTGATTTGGAGCAATCTGCTGACTATGAGCAACTGCGACAACTGTGGGTCGGCTTTTGTGATGAATCTGTTGTACGCTTACGCGAGGTTAAAGCTGGCGCTCGTCGCGGTCGCGGGGAGCGCCCTAGCGGACGTTGGACATCTGTTGAGGACCCCTACGATATAGAGGACAGTTTGTCCATTTCCAAGTTCACCTTACAGCAGGACACATCAATGGGGGACGGTATCAACAGTGCAATTCACGTGTGTTTGAAGAAGAGTGCCGACCAGAAGCAAGTCCTTTCATTTGACTTTTCCAAGAATGGCAGGAGCAAGCAGAAAAAGAATGGCGCAAGTGCAGTTTTTCAAATCTTCAGTTGCGGGCCTCGTGCTAGTAAGGTGTCTGACACGGACTTGTGCGATCTGCTGGCTATCCCTAAACTCAAGGAGCGCTACTGGTTATTAGACAAAAGAGAGACCCGCAGCCATTCGATTGTATTCGAGGAGGAGGCGACGTTGGACGAAATTGGCTCTAGTAGCAATAGTGACGCTCCACTCCACGAAAACGAAGATTCCGTGGAACGGACAAAATGTCCACTTCTACGAAATGCCCCTGAAGGAGCCCGGACGCTAGTCGTCCTCGCAGCTAGTCGTCGTCGGGAGGCTCAAATTCAAATTCCACTCCCAAGCAAAGTTGCTGACGATGAGGATGACCTAATTTGTTTTGGCCTTGAAAACGGCCTTGCGAAGCTCCAATCACGATGGGTGCGAATGAACTCGGATCGGACTGTCTTTGTGCAAGAGAACTCCGTTCCCGCCTCTGTCATACCACTTGACCCTATTGGCACGCTATATTCTTGTTGCGCGAATACACTGGAGCTTCGCGGTGGGGCTTTACGTGCTGAATACCTGACATTGCTTCCGCCTGGTGGTCTTTTCCTTCTGCTTTCTTTCCTTGCATTTGGCCTCAGCCCTGATGGCCTTTGTAGTGTGCCTGACAGCGAGGAAGAGTACGAGCCGTTCATTGCCGAATGCCTTGCTTGGTTGAAGAATAGAGACCCCCCAGATCAATTGGACAAGCATCATGCTGTTGCCATCGACAGAGAGTCACGAATAAGGATGTCACTCGATTTTAATAAGTCGTGCGGAGATCTTGGTGAACGATTGATATGTTTTCCAGACAAAGTAAAGGGACTCTGTGAGATATTTGATCAAATAGATGGCTACTCTACAGGAGTCTGGAAAGATCTTCCCCGCAACCCTTTCATTCCAAGGCCAGAGAACGAACAGAAGTTTATTGCTTCTTTGTTGTCCGAGATGCGTCACCCCAGCTCATTCTATGATGACTATGAGTCGGCCAAGGGCAGTGGCTGCCTCTTTGATATTGGTGCGCAGGAAGCAACTCGCAGAAATAGTGAGAGGGTCCTCGGCCTGTTTGAGCCTATGGTCGTGGTCCAGGATAATGTTTATGGTTCCACAACGGACGGTCCCGAGACGGCCATCGTGCAAGTTCCTTTGGACACCGCATTGGAAGATTCCTTGCAGGAGGAAAAGAAGAGCAGAGACAACGACAATATACTTCGAGGATCAGAGGTGCTGGAATATTCCGATGATCTTTTGGCAAAGTCTCGAAGCATGTTCGCACCCAGATTACCAGCTGGAGAGGAAGGAAGTATGGCAGGCATGCCCACGACCAATTTGTTGTCCATATGTGCCCAGCAAGTCTTCGCTGGGCTTCTGTACGAGGCTCATATAAACCCAGATCCTGCCCGGCGAGAACTGCTGTTGGAAGTGGCCGAAAAAGGAAAGCTGGGGTTGACCAAGTATCACTGGGCAGTGCATCGCTTTCAGGACCAGGCTGGAAAAGATTGGTATCGTGCTCAGTTCTTGGAGGCATCACTTCCTATGAAGAATCGAAGCATGAAAGGAATGCCCAAGTGGGTCAGGCACCTTCGGCCGTACACCGTTAAGCACGGCATGGACTGCATCCCACCTCATTTTAGAAATGATTTGAATGTCATGGAAGCTATCGTGGGTGAAAATAATGGAGACTTGAAGAGAAGGGCAATTCTTTTTGACGATGTTGAGACGGCGTTGCGGATGGAATCGGCATTCTTTCTGGAGCGCTCCTTTTTCTCTAATAAGAAGCATTGGTATGAGCAAAGTTTTCAGGATATCATGCAGCATTTAATCGAGCGACGAATTCCAACCAATACTCGGATTCTACAGAGTTTTCAGCCATTTATTGACGAAGACCAGTGACACGCATAACCTACTGTATACAAATTCAAATAGATTGATAAAAAGTATTGGGTACAAAGCTATGCTATATAAAAAAGCCAAACACTAATTGCCAGAGAACGCTATGATTTAGGTCCCGGCTACATAGGCACCACAGGGAACCAGAGCCAACCTATAAACCCCAAAATACACCCCTTCGTTTACCGGCTCAATGCTTCAATCTGTCTTGCCTTAGCCTTTTCATCTCTTACGGTCTTAACAGATGGGTTTGTACCAAGCAAGTCATCAATGGCAGGTAGAGAAAATGCGAGCCAGTAACGTTCGTCTAAGTTGTGGTGGCGAATATGATTGTCTCTCATTTTTTTCATAAAACTCGATTTTGGTTTGACTTTGGTATGCACAATAAAATGGGCCCACTCATAGAATAAACCTGCGGATGCATAGCCCAACGTTGCCGTTACGGCCAATGGAAGAGGCAAAAACCAGCGGAAGATCAAATGTGCCGTACCCAGCCATGCTAGCATCAATGGTGCGGGATCTATAGAAATATGATGATATGCCCTTTCGTGATGCTTCTTATGAATCTCTTTGCCGTACCAGTCAAATTCTGAATGCAAAACTTTTCCATGGAGCCAATGCTCTTGAAAGGCCCAAAAGACCACGGTTGCAAATAACACAAAAATGTCCATGGAATTAATTGGTCCAAGGGAAGTAATTCGCGATGCCAGCAAGTTAGCCAGAGCCACGCACACCAGAAACGGTCCGGGGGAAAAGAAGAAAACTCGAATGGCTTCCGGCATCGTTCTCGGCACTTCCTCTTCCTCGCTTGACTTGGATGCTACATTCATTGACTCGAGTCTTTGATCCGTCTCTGTGATCACTTGGCTTGACTGCCGCGGAGCCATGTCCTTGTTCATTTTTCTTTTCCTCCGATTAGGCGCTGATTGTGAAGAAACGAAAAGCGGGTGGAGGGTTCGTAGACCAGGGGTGACAGAGAATTGCTGAGTGCTGGTGAAAGCCAATGCCAGAAGGAGCAGTTCTAACCAAAAAGCCACCTTCATGAGCAAGTTCTGTGTCGTAGCAGGTTTCGTTGGGGCTGCCGCTGGATAAAATTAATGGCTAGCTACTTATTCGTAGAGATAGCTAGCCAGACTTTTGGATTAGTGACGGAAAAGTGCATGCATTTTCCTCGGTTTGATCCTGTGGTAGTTTTAATCGTTTCCTATTCATCGGATAGGATCCTGGCGTACTTCAACTTTTGCCCGGGTGGAGAAGATTAGGAGCTAAAGCAGTTCCATTTTTTGGTGAAGCTGGAGGGGTGCAGTAGATGCTAGCTAGCTAGCTAGCTAGCTAGCTAGCTAGTAGTAGGGTTATAAGCTGCGCTTCGCTCCTCGCAGCAGAGGCTAGAGATAGGCTGCGCTTCGCTCCCTCTCCCGACCTGAGCACTGCACCCCAAGTTGGAACCCTGAAACAGCTTCTGTGTCCTGGGTCACACAGGAGACCCAGTGTGACAAGCTCTGTTAAGCATGACATGGGCAATGGAGACATGGTGTGACGCAGCATGTTATATGATCAGGCCAAAATTTCTCCCCATGACTGTTTTCAATGCTGTTTTTCGTCGCAAACGTCTTATCTACACTAATCCTGTGCATTTGCATAATGGTATGTTGTGACATGGTTTAAGGTGAGACATAAATGACTCTGCCCTGTGCATAGCATTTTTAGAAACAGTGCTGAGGTTTCTGTAGTAAGGGCCTGCAAAAAAATTCACAAAGTAGCCCCTTTGCAAAGCTCCTCTTAAAGTCGTTCCAAAATGGAACGGAACAGTTTGGTTATTCCTGTTAGGGCAAGATGTGTTGCGGTTGTTATCTGCATGAATATTAGATATTTGCCCCCAACTAGTCAAGTGGGGTCTATCCAAATTTTATTGACGAAAAGTGACTGAAAATAGCGTGGTTGTGTGTATGTGTGTATGTCACATAAGGGAAGGTGCCCCTGGGACAGTGTTGAATTAAGAAAAGGTGCCAGTGAGACAGTGCTCATATAACAAAAGGTGCCAGTGAGACAGTGCTTAAATATGGAAAGGTCCCAGTCATGAGTGAGACATCAGTTCTAAAAATGTTGGGGGCTAACCACATCAGTGGCATCCAGTATCTGAGTTCGCTGCTATTTATTTCCCATCAACTTCAAAACACTATGTACTAGCTAGTAGGTATGAAAATCCAACTTTAGTTAGATGAGGGTGCTAGTAGATCATTCTTTAGCTTACAGTAATCATTTCTTTCAAAAATTTAGGTTTGTAGTAACTTATACACGCCCAGTGATGTGGCACTACCTTTTAGCAAGCAAACTAGCTACGTAGTGGCTCGTTCTATGAGCTTTCTGTCCCTTCGCAGGGCTCTTGTTTATGCTATTGAAGGGAAGTCTGGAAAAGTTGGTTGGGTTGACCTGCGAACTCATAAATGTGACAGCCTCGGCTTGGGGTGCTTTTGCGGGTGGTCAGATTGTCGATTGTTATGGATTGTTTTATGTTCCATTTGTGTTAGAATTTGTTGACTGCGTTTTTTTCGCATTGCTCTGGTCATCATCTGTGTTGCATTTGGGTGCATCATATGAATTGTTGCCATCATGGCCCTTTTCCTCTGCTTTGTTTTGTTTACCTGTATCTGGCGCCAGATTGACTATCAAAAAGCCGAGGGTAGCCAAGAGCGCTCCCCAAAAGGCCGTTTTGGACACACTTTCAATTTTTTCCATGTCCAAATCCGTCCGAAAAGCCATGATGGGAATGATCAATCCCACCCCAAACGTGACAATGGGCGCATTCTTAGTCAGTGTAATGGCTCTGCCAGATCATCAAAGCATGCGAACAGAAGTTTTATTGTGAGGAAGGACATAAAGACACATGCGTAGACAAAAGCAAAAATCCCATAGAAACGTACCGAAAGAGGCAATAGTCGGTAACGACAAAATCCATCAATCCCTTGGCAACCATTATTCCCGCCAACCTTGGCGCCCACTGAATAACTTCAGATTGAAAGCCGAGATATAACCCCATCGGTGCCATGAGAACCACGGAGAACAATCCAGTGTACCCCAATATTAACGACATGTTGCGACGTCCGAACGCGGTGCGACAATAGGTCCGAACTTGAAGGAGATACGTTGCATACAAGACAGCTGCAAGTACGGCAGCGGCGTCGCCTACAAGGATATGGTCTTGCCAATCATCATACAGATTCTTGTTTTTCATTCTTTTTTCATATTCATATTCATTTTCGTATTCGTACTTGTATTTTTTATAGTTGAAGTTGTAGTTTGAAATGGCAGCCTCCCTTTCCTTGACGTAATCATCTAATGCGGTCAAGGCTGCTCCCAACACACCCACTATTACGCCGACTGATTTATGGCAGGAAAAGCCTTCCAATTGGGTTGCCGCCGCCAACAGTACGAACAACAAGGATTGGGTCGACACTAATACAGTGGCCGACGATACTGTCGTTGACAGTAGGGCTTGATTGAAACAAAAATCAGCTCCCATCATGGCGGGTGTCACCTTCAAGGCAACCATCATATGCCACCGATGAGACATATATAGGACCGAGCCCGAGGGCGAGGTTGTGCCATGCGTAGCGGTGGCCAATTGCTCGTCCAATCTTGCCACTGAAGATGGAGAGGACTGCACTAGTGCTGTTACATGTTCTTGTGCTTGGTTTTCTTTCGGTTGTTTATTGTCGTGTTGGATGCTCTCCTTGTTGTCCTTGTTGGCGGTGTCGTCGTCATCCTTGTGTGGATGATAGGGATGGAGCTCTTCCCCGGCCTTTGCGGTCGTCTTCTCTTTGTTGACAGGAATGTGTTTCGTCACCCTTGGCAGCCGTTCCCGTAGTGTTGACAGTGCTGCCCCGAGCGCTCGACTGCGCCAACTAGGACAGATGTTGCTCCACGTACACTGCGCAAAGGTTCTCATCATCCAAGTTTCTCGTAGTAGTTGGGATGGAAGTAGTAAGGTCAACAAGGACATGGACGTATAGGTCAATAGAAAAGGAGGGACCAGATGGACTTCGTAGAGCTGTTGGGTCAGCGTTGCCGCCCGAATCCACACGAAGCATTGCAAGACAAGAAACACCAGGCCCAAGGCGTACGCGCATTTAGGGGCAGTGACGGGAGGAGGTGGTGACAAGACCGCGGGGGTTAAACGGGCCGGCATTGTTGTTGGTACCAAATACTTCTTACAGTAGACTACAAGGTGTTGTTGTCGCTGTTGTTCTGGTACTCAGCTAGTACTAGTACTGGTACGTACATTACTATCTTGTATGTATACTAGTATTGCTGGGTCGTCTGCTGCATGTTGTCCTATGCTACAGCACTATGCATCACGTTTAGTCTAGCTACGACGTACTAGTACCATTACACTTCGACAGTAGCATGTACCGGTAGTACTAGCTAGTACCATACTGTGAAGAAGTGTATTGCACATTTTTTTGAATGTCAAATTAATTTAAATTTAGGCACGCTCGGGTGCTTCCAACAAGCAGGACGAGCATAACAATAGGTCACATTTTCTTCTTCTTTAGGAACGGATCGGCATTTCTTGACAAAGATCTTATTGGATTGGCTTTTCTCGACAAAGATCAGATCGATTCTTTAAGTGAACGGTGCAGTGATCGCTGTTCCGGCACAGCCAATCTTGTGAGGATGATGGGATGACTGGTGCGGTTCGTTCCGGAGTTTGTTGGATGCTCAGAAGCAGCCGATCGATTCGTTAAGCCTTTCGGATGGGCTGAACGGTGCGAAAGTGATGGAGAGGGAATCAGAATGACCGGTATGGCTCTCGCTGTTGTTTGGATGGGATGCAACGCAGTTGTTGTGCTGTTCCGTCAGTTGGGTTTGTGCTGACGCCACAAGACGGTGCAGTGGATCGCCGTTTCGTTTGAAAGCAGGGCGCAATCGATGGGATGATCGAACAAAACGTCGTTCAAATGCAACTGAACAACTGTTCCAGCTTGATTCGGCAATGATCTGTTCCTGTGTTGTGGAATCTGCAGCACCGTCTGCATTGGATGGAACGCATCGTGTTATTCTTACTTGGGCAACGGCGCACAAGCGTCGCCGGCTTGGCAGCAGAAAGCCCATCAATTCTTCAAGATCCGTTGGAGGAATGATGAGCAAATGCTGGAGTGACCGGCATGTGGTACGACGTTGTTCTTGAGAGAGAATCCGAATAACCGGTGCAGTGCTTTGGACATGATGGAATGACCGGTTGGTGGCTTCTTCAAGGTGTCTTCTTTGGCAAAGATCCAATCGATTCTTTAAGCCTTTCGGCTAAGAGCCGACGGCACAAGGCCTTGGTTGTTGGAGGCTGTGTTCCGGAGTGATGGTTCTTTGGCACACTGTCGGTGTGGCGTTGGATGTTGTTGCGGAAGGGGTTCTCGCATTGATGACTGAGATCTTCATCACCGGAGGATCCAATGGAGTTGATGTCAATGATGTCGATGACAGCTGGTCACAGGTGCATCATGTCAAACGCTTTGGGCTTTGACTGTTCCAATTGTATTGGCACGTCCCCGACCCATTGCCCACCCCAGCCAGAGGCTGCCAAGTGCCGCCACATCCCCCTTGGTGACCAAAATTGAAGTTGACTCGAGCGCCCAAAGATTTGTCTTCAAGAAGGCTGGCTGTGTTACTGGGTCTTACTATCTCACTCAGCATGTGCTGAGTGTAGCCTTCCCCATCCACTTGTGAGTAGATGTGTTCAGCAATGATGTTGGCCAAGTAAGCCTCCGTCATCAAATTCAACTTCACAGATGGATGTGTCCAGGATTGGGTTTGCATTGGAGCAACCCATGAGATCACCGTCCAATCTTCTTTTCCTATTCTTGACTGTTCCGCAAGACATCTCCCCTCCTTTGGGCACACAGACCCTCACATTTATGTGTCTGTCACATGCTTCATACTGGATTTCATCTGCTTCTTCCAGCTCCGGCAATGGTTCCTTTGTCTCGTCTGGGTGCTGGGGGCCTTCGTCTTCGCATGGGTCATAGGCAGGGCTCTTCTCCCAATGCATGTCCAATGCATCAGAGTAATCAAACAGTTCCTCTGAGTCTTCAAGCGGCTCGTATCCCTTCTTTAGCCTTCCCTTCAGACTTGCCTCAAAGTCCGCTGATAGCTTCTGGAACTGCTTGCTCCTAGCTTCTTCAGCCGTGACTCTGAAGACTGAGGTCCTGTTTACTTGTGTAGCCTTAGAAGTCAACATCTTGGCAGACATGGCGTCCCCTTCATTGAAGAAGGGTCCGCAGTGCTTGCCAAGCTTCTTCCTCTCCATAGAGGTGTCTTCTGGGCTCATGTACCAAACATAAGTGTACCAACCAAACTCTGCCAACCATGATGTGTCTGCTTGGTCCCCTGTGATTATGGTCTGGGGCACTTCTCCTTGAGTTTCGTGTGTGGTGTTGACTGTGTGGCACCTCACTGCTGAGCAATGCTGCAATCCATCATCCCATAACACTCCTGGAGTGTTCGTTGCACTCATCATTCTCCTAAATCCTCTCAATGTTTCCCTGATTCCATCTTCACAAAGGTTTGCATTCGATGTGTGTGGCTCAATAGGGCAAATTGGGCAGGATGCCCTTGCTGCTTTCCTCCTGAATTCTCCTTAGGTCAGTGACTTGGCATTGTCAGGAATCAGTGCACTTGGAATTCCAACTGTTTGGAACAGTAAGTCAAGGGTCTTGTGTGCGTCCCTTTCTTCAGGTGTGGGGTCAAATCTGATCCAGTGGAATGGAGTGCAGCAGACTGTGGCACATCTGTTGCCTCTCGGTGATTTGCACTTAGCCATGTAGACATCCACATGCATCTCACATCTGAGCCTCCTGTGCTTCAGTTGGTAATGAATGGGTTTCAACCTTCTTCCACCCATAGACTCAGTGAAGTTCCTTACTGCCAACTGGGTTGATTCGTCTATGGTTTTCCATGCAGTTTCCAAGCCTATGCCCCACCGACTAGCCAGCTGTTCTGGTCCAATGTGCCCTTTTCTCTTGTCCGTTCCGACAGAACAGTTTGTTCGCTCAAGTTCTTCAGCATAAGAGTCTATGTCTATGCACAGAGAGTCCTCTTGCTGTCTTCTAATGCGGCTGATCTGCGTTGCTTGGGGTGTGCTTCGGGGCTTCGTTGCCCTGTGCATTGGTTTCGGTGGTGTACACATAGTTGGAGTGCCTCTTGCTTCTCTTTGGGTTGCCTCAACCTCTCTGGTAATCTTTTGTTTATTTTCAATTTCTGTGGTCACTGCCTGCACGATCCACCTCCTTGCATGTGAGTCCTCATTGTTCATTGCAGCACGGAGGGAAGCCTCATGATTAGCCATTGTTGTGTCATGGGGGTCCCATCCGGATGTAGGGGTCATGTGCACATGAGTGCATTCTCGGTTGTCAGTGTCCTCCACTTCAG
>Ga0163149_10003012_pt1 | contig 19666 bp, 16 predicted proteins | sample OliLakLV19MP5G1_FD_148604 | JGI IMG/M metagenome (GOLD analysis project Ga0163149, IMG submission 148604) | Freshwater microbial mat bacterial communities from Lake Vanda, McMurdo Dry Valleys, Antarctica - Oligotrophic Lake LV.19.MP5.G1 | ecosystem: Environmental > Aquatic > Freshwater > Lake >...
ATAATTGGCTTAAAGACAACAATATTAAATGAACGGAGATTGTGGTCCCATCGGGAAAAACTGTTGACTGTAACAGGTCCTGGGGTTCCCCCGATGGGGCTATTTCTCCGCTGAATATTTAAAACCCTTGCATTTGCAAGCTTTTTTTGTTTTTAGATTCCTACAAGTTTTCAGTTTTCTTTCTTATTTTTAACATCTAAACAATTTTCAGATGACTACTAAATTAGGTAACTCAAACCCATTCAACATTGTTGTTATTGTGGCCGCGCTTGGCTACTTCGTTGACATCTACGACTTAACACTTTTTGGAATTGTGCGTGATTCAAGCTTGGCAGCTATCGGAATACCAGCAAATCAAATAAAAGATCAAGGTGTGTTTTTATTAAACATGCAAATGTTTGGAATGTTATTGGGTGGAATAGTTTGGGGGATTTTAGGCGACAAAAAAGGAAGGCTATCAACATTATTCTTAACCATATTATTATATTCCTTAGCGAACATTGCAAATGGATTTGTACAAAACATTGAACAATATGCTGTTTTAAGAATTATTGCTGGATTTGGTTTAGCAGGTGAATTGGGAATTGGAATAACGTTGGTATCCGAAGTCATGACAAAAGAAACGCGTGCATGGGGAACAAGCATCGTTTCTGCAGTTGGTATTGCGGGCGCAGTATTGGCATTTTTAGTTGCTGAATGGGGCTGGAAACAAGCGTATTGGATTGGCGGAGGATTAGGATTAGCCTTATTAGGACTGCGTGTATATGTTCACGAGTCTGGAATGTTTGATAAAATAAAAGAATCAACTGCTAAACGAGGAAATTTCTTGAGTTTGTTCAGCAATGGCAAACGATTTTTAAAATACCTCTGCTGCATTTTAGTTGGTGTTCCTGTTTGGTATGTTGTAGGTATCTTGATTTTCTTTTCAAAAGAATTTGCTGTCGCATTGCATGTAACCGGACCGGTAACAAATGGCAAATCCATTATGTATCATTACATGGGTGCTGCAATCGGAAGTATCATCACAGGTTATATTAGTCAAAAATTAAAATCCAGAAAAAAAGCATTGGCAATCGCTATTTCTATGTTAGCCATTTTTTGCGCATGGTATTTTGTTTCAGATGGAATTACACCAACTCATTTTTACATCATCACTTTTGCTTTAGGAGTAGCAATGGGTTATTGGGCTATTTTTATTACTGTTGCTTCCGAACAATTTGGTACAAATATACGTTCAACAGTTACCACCACAGTTCCAAATTTTGTTAGAGGAGCTACAGTGTTAATGACGATGTGGTGGACAAGTATGTCAACTGGCATGGGAATTTTACAAGCTGCAATCATAGTCGGAATTGTTGTTATTCCAATTGCCCTTGCTTCCATCTTTTTTTTAGAAGAAAGTCATGGAAAGAACTTAGATTATATTGAAGAATATTAAATAAAATACAATGTCAAAAAAAACAGTTGTCATAGGCGCAAGTACAAATCCAGAACGTTATGGATACAAAGCTACAGTATCGTTACAAAAACACAATCACCCTGTTGTTCCTGTTGGAATAAAAGGAGGTGAAATAAATGGCGAACAAATTTTGTTAGGCAAACCTGAACTAAAAGATGTTGATACAGTTACTTTATATGTTGGCCCACAAAATCAACCTGAATGGTTTGATTATGTTATCAGCTTAAAACCTAAACGTGTTATTTTTAATCCGGGAACAGAAAACCCGGAGTTTGAAAACTTACTTATCAAAAATAATATTGAACCTGTTGAAGCCTGTACGTTGGTGATGCTTTCAATAGGCAACTATTAAAATCAAAAAATCCTGTCAAGTATTTTGACAGGATTCTTCGAAAATTTTAATCAAAAAAAACTTTATTTTGCTTCTCCCGCTTTAACTACTGGAACAGCTGTTGCTTTTGCCTTAACTGGTAATATAGGGTGTTTTTTTACGTTTGTAGTTCGTTTCGCTTCTACTGTTGGTGCTGGTGAAGTTTTTACTGTTTCTTGAGGAACTTTAGTATCTGTGGTTGGTGCGACTTTTATTGGTCGTTCAACTAGAGCTACTTTAACAGCTTCTTTAGGCTGTTTTGCCTTAACCGGCTCTTGTGCGTTTGCTGCAAAAGTGAATAATCCAATACAAGCAAACAATAAACTTAACTTTTTCATATTCTTATTTTTTAAGATTTGAATTGTATAATGCAATGTTAATGCCAAAATTTTAAATAATAAAGTTAAAGAACGTTAAACCACCTCATTTATAGAATCAACAATGGCTTTGCATGCTAATTGAATCTCTTCTTCTGTGATAATAAGTGGTGGGGCAATGCGCATTGAATCAGAATTAAACAAAAACCAATCGGTGATCACGCCTTTTTCAATACACTTATCAATAATGGATTTGTTCTGCTCATATGATTCAAATTCTAAAGAAAGCAATAGACCTTTTCCCTTTATCGATTTTATTTTAGGATGTTTTAATAGCGATCTAAATAATTGCTCCTTCGCTTCTACTTCATCCATTATTTTTTCTTCTAACAACACAGAAAGTGTAGCATCGGCAGCAGCACAACAAACTGGATGTCCACCAAATGTTGTAATGTGTCCCAACACAGGATTATTAGTTAAGGTATTCATAATTTCTTTCGAAGAAATAAATGCTCCAATTGGCATTCCTCCGCCCATTCCTTTTGCCAAGCATAAAATATCGGGAACAAAATTATAATGCTCGAAGGCAAACAATTTTCCTGTTCGTCCAAATCCGCATTGTATCTCATCCACTACAAGCATTGCTCCTACTAACTTACAATGAATACTCAATTTTTTCAAAAAATCATTTTGTGGAACAATAGCTCCGGCTTCACCTTGTATCGTTTCTACAACAACACAAGCTGTTCTTTCTGTTATCTGAGAAAAATCAGAAGGATTATTAAATTCAAGTTGCTTGGTATCTGGTAACAGTGGACGAAAAGCATTTTTGAATTCTTCGTTTCCCATTATACTCAAACTCCCATGTGTACTCCCGTGATAAGCATTTTTGAAAGAGATAATTTCTGTTCTTCCAGTAAAACGTTTTGCCAATTTCATAGCGCCTTCAATTGCTTCGCTTCCCGAATTCACAAAATAAACAGAACTTAAATTTGATGGAAGATTGTCAGCTAAATGTTTTGCAAGTTTTACCTGAGGATTCTGAATATACTCTCCAAAAACCATTGTATGCATATATTTATCAACTTGCTCTTTTATTGCTGTAACAACTTTAGGATGACGATGACCAACATTGCTTACAGAAATTCCTGAAATTAAATCGAGGTAACGTTTGCCAGAAGTATCAAATAAATAAACACCTTCAGCCTTTTCAATTTCTAAGGCCAAAGGTGTTTCACTTGTTTGTGCTATGTGATTTAAAAATAATTGTCGTTGAGAAAGCATATGCGAAATTACGGATTATTGATCAAAGGTTGCTCGCAGATTTCGCAGATTCTCGCAGATCTTTATATTTTGCATTATTCACTGATACTTACAAATCAAATATGTTAAGCGCATAACACTTATGTTCATTGCTTCCTTATTTTATTTTTTATCAGCGTAAATCCGCGAAATCTGCGTGCCATTTTTGCTATCTAGTGAGTACAATTTTCGTTTTCTTCTCACCACAGACAACAAAATAAATTCCTGTTTCTAAAAATGATAAATCAATTTGTGTTTCTCCGTTTTGTAATTCATTCGCAAATACTTCTTGTCCAATTGTATTAAAAACTTTTACTTGTTTTGCTTCTGCATTCACAATCGTTACTACTCCATTTGTTGGGTTTGGAAAAATTTGCAAATCTTTAGCATCGGAAAATTCTGTAACACCTGTCGATAAAAGAGAACCAACCTTCATTCCATTTCCGAAACTCGTTACCCACATTTCGCTTGGAATAAACGGATTAAAAAATACGCGCTCCGGTTGTTGAAACGGATAAGCCGAAACTATTGAGAATGTTGGCACACCCGAATTGATGTTACTCGACATCCACAAACCTTGTCCCTCTGTTGTAATAAAAACTTGATTTGCATTACTTGGATTGAACGTCAAAGAAGTAACTCTATCAATAGTTGTTCCTGTTAATTTTGTCCAGCTACTTCCTCTGTTCGTAGTTTTATAAATTCCACCCAAACCATTTGGTGGTCCGCCCCAACCGCTGAATACACAAACATACCAAGTGTTTTGTGTTGCATCATTCGGGTCAACAATAATATCTTTTGTCCAGTAATACATTCCAGGATCGGATACATCTGTCCATGTGCTGCCATTATATACAAACGTTCCTGAGCTTGCGGTAAAAACTGTTGTTCTTCTTCCAGAATAAGTCGCAACCACATTTCCATCGTTCAACACCACAATACTTGCTGGATGTTTTTCTGTACGAGGAGGATTGGGCAACAATGTCCAGGTTGATCCTGCCAATAAATTTAAATTTGTTGTTTTGTAAATTCCACCTAAACCAGTTCCGCCATTGTAATGAATTACACTTGCATAAGCGATATTTGGATTTGATGGATCTAAAACAATCCAAAAAACAGGATGATTGAATATGTGAAGATTTTGCCAAGTCAATCCATTGTTAGTTGAATAAATTATTTTTCCATTAACATCTGTTCCATCTAAAATAGCATCACCCAAACGAGTACTTTGATACATATCATGAATGTTGGAACAACCAGCATACAATGTTCCTGTAGTTGGATGTTCTACCACACGATATGTTGAATTGGCTGCATTTCCAGTATAATTGAACGACCATGAACTTCCTGCATCTGTACTTCTCAATCCTCTGATATCTGAAAAGCAAGCCCACATGTTGTTTGCATCTGCCCAATGTACTTGCCAACATGTTGTATTTTCTATGCCGCTGCTTTGATAGCTTGCATATTGCGGAGTTAAAGTATTTACTGGATGTTGTCCAGCCGGATTTAAATATCCTTGTTGCCAATTTGTTCCTCCATTAGATGTTTTGTGAACAAAACCAAAATCTCCAAAAATTACATTGTTCGCATTGTTAGGAGCAACTGCTAAACCAAACGGACATTCACCATAACTCCAACCTCTATCGCCACCTTGTCCACTCCAGCCTGTATTGATATTTAAATTATTTGCAGTCATAAATACATCGTTCCAAGAAGTTCCGCCTGTTGTAGTTTTTAAAACAATAGGTTCTGAACTGGAATTACTTCCTGCTAAATAAGCAGTGGTAATATCATTTGTTGCCATTCCAACAAACATGGGAAAGTCTGTACCTGTTACTATCCCTGTCATACGAGGCACCCAATTTCCCGCTCCGTAATCAACAGAGTACACACCTTTCATGAAATCCCAGTAATCAGACCCCACCAAACCCACATAAATATCTGCTGCATTTCCGGTTATACAGAAGAAACGTGTTGTTGCTCCTGCTTTTGCCCCAGCAAACGACCAGATTTGTTGTCCTGCTGGAATACCTGTGATTGCTGCTGTTGTCCAAGTAACACCTGAGTTGGTAGAAACTAAAACTCCATCATTTGTCCCGATATAAATATTTGTTCCATCAAAGAAAACTCCTCCAACAGTATTTCCCGAACCAGTTGCTGCAGTGTGGATACTTGTAAATGTTGTTCCACCATTGCTTGAGAAAAATATTTCTCCGTAATAAGAAATAATCACACGATTCGGATTATTAAAATCGGCATTTATTGAAAATGTTTCTTCTGTATTATCTGGATTACCGGGCAATGGCGACCAAACTACACCTCCATCAGTACTTTTCATTGGCACTACTTCATTGTTTGCATAATTGATGCTGTAAAGCAAACCGACAGTAGAAGTAAAACATACTTTTGAATTGTGTCCGCCTATCAACTCCGTGTAATGCACTTGTGAGTAGGTTACTCCGTAATCGGTTGTGTGAAACAATTCACCCATATCACAGGAAACAAAATATTCGTTGTTATTGGATGGGTTTATTGAAAGAGAAAAGAGTGCTCCTCCTCCGCCAACTCCTCTCGAGCTAAATGATGTTGGTTGAGACTCTACTGAGACACAAGACACAAGAATCAAAACACAAGACAAGATTAGTTTTAAGAAATGGGATTTAAAGTCTTTATTCATGTTAATAAATTTTAGTAGTTTTTAAGAATACCAAACCTATAACATAAATTATTCAAAAGCAATTTTATACAGTTGATTAATTAGGTTTCGGGGTAAAAAACGAGAAAATCGTATCGAAACGGATCATATTAAACACCTGATTATCAAAAATATAATACTGATTAAAATTGAAACGATTATGGTTTTTGGTAGGAATATATTTTGATTAACTTGCATTGATTTTCAAGCTATGCTATACTCTCTTCTAAAAATATTAATGCGAACCACGGTAAGAATCTTCTTTCGTTCCATTACTATTCAAAATAAAAAACTCATTCCAGAAAAAGGCCCCTTACTTGTGTTGGCAAATCATCCCAGTACTTTTCTCGACCCAATCGTAATTGCTACTTTACTCGACAGGAAAGTATTTTTTTTAGCGAAAGGAGAATTATTTAAATCAGCATTTGCAAAATGGTTTTTACCTAAACTGAGTATGATTCCTGTATATCGCAAACAGGACGACCCTTCGCAGATGAACAAAAATCAGGATACGTTTAAAAAATGTTTTGAGCATTTGGAGAAAGGCGGAGCGATATTAATGTTTCCAGAAGGAATAAGTATTACGGAGCGGAAATTAAGACCGATTAAAACTGGCGCTGCTCGTATTATAATGGGCGCAGAAGCAAACAACGATTTTAAATTAGGAGCAAATGTGGTAACCATAGGATTAAATTATGTGAATCCACACCGTTTCAATAAAGATCTCTTTATCAATATTGATACACCAATACAGGTTGCAAACTATAAAACAGATTATGAAAAAGATGGTTTCAATGCAGTTGAAAAACTAACAGAAGAAATTAGAATGAAGTTGGAACGTTTGGTAATTGCAATTGAAGATGACAAGACAGACGAACTAGTTAAAAATGTAGAGACACTTTATAAATACAAACTTACCAAAGACAGCGGTTTTTCAAAACACGATCAGGTGGCTGATTTTACTATTACAAAAAACATTCACGAATCGGTCAACTACTTTTTAGTACACAAACCCGAAATGGTAGAATCGCTAAGACTTAGAATTGACGATTACTTCAGCAAACTTCTATTATTGGGAATAGATGATATCGATATTGCCAGAAATCAAAAAAATAAAAGCTTTTTCGGAAGTAATATTTTAGCCCTGCTTACAATCATTATCGGTTTTCCATTTTATCTGTATGGATTAATTAACAATTATCTACCCTTTCAAATTCCTGCCTTGATTGCCGAAAATGCAATAAAATCAAAAGAGTTTCGCGGACCGATTGCAATGGTAAGTGGCATGTTTACTTTTATTATTTTCTATACGATACAAATTATTCTTGTCAATAAATTTTTCGACAATGAACTTATTACCATCATTTATGCAACCACGCTTCCATTGTTTGGAGTATTTACTTATTGGTATTATTATGCTGTGAGCAAAATCAAAAACAAGTGGATGCTTATTATGCTTTTTTATAAGAAGAGTGTATACATTTCTAATCTAATCTCCGAAAGGGAATTATTGATTGCTGAGTTTGATAAAGCGAAGGAAGAGTATAAAGAGTTGATGGGTAACTAGGTGATTGAGTAACGCTTGGCTTTCTATAACAGTCATCCCGTGCCACGACACGGGATGACGCTCCGTTAATTATTTCTTCAACTTTCTCTTAATAAACTTCACTAAGAAATAAGCTGTTAAACCCAAGATTAACCACAATGGCCAAACGTATACCAATCCGATTACAAAAGACAAAAACCCTTTCCATCCATTTCCAAATGCATGCCCCATTCTACCAAAGAACCCCGGTTCATCTTGAGGACTGTATTCGAAACTTTCTGAAAAATTTAAATTGATTGTGCTATAAGCAACTTGATCGTTCAACAACTTTAATTGCCCTTCTTTTGCTTCTATTTCTTCACGGATAGATCTTAAATGCTCTTCAACTTCGAGTATGTCGGTTATTTTTGCTGCTTTTTGCAAGAGGTCTAAATATCGTTTTTCAACTTCTTTTTTTGTTTTTAAACGTGCGGTGATATCAACAAATTCTGCCGTTACATCTTCCATGTAAATGTTTTTTGAATTTACATGACTAGCTACTCCAGCAATATTAGAAACCATTGCATCAAAATCTTTGTTGGCAACACGAATGGTCATGGAGTTAGAAATGCTATAAGTAGAGTTTTGTTCATTTTCTCCGCTGATATAACCGTTTCCGGTTTTTACAATTTTGTCGATGGCTACACGAGCCACTTTATAGTATTCTACCGAAATATTTACATCTGCTGTTTTCTTGATTTTTTCGGCAATTTTAATTGGAGGAGATACGGCAGCTATTGTTGATGTTACACCTGGATTAGCATTGTTAGCAGAACCTGCTTCATCAACAACAGAAGGAAGAGTAAATCCCACTGCTTCCTCTACATCAGAAGGTGGCGATTCTTTTTCGATCGTTTTAGTAGATTCAAAACCGCCATTCATTGCAGTCCCAACATCAAATTTAGAACTACGGTCTCCACATGATGTAAAAATCATTAGAGAAAAGAATGCGAAAGGAATAAGGTTTTTCATGGTTGTATTTTTTTAGGGTATAACGAATATAGTTTTTAAAAATTACATCTCTTTGATGCAAAAGATAAAAAGATTCCATAAAAGAATTCTCACTAACTTTATCTAAAATATTTTATTATGAGCATTTGGTTTAAACCCTATACGATTGCTGACATTGAATGGATGCAGAAAGATAATATGTGCGAAACACTTGGCATAGAAATAACCGAACTTACACCTGAGTCCATCAAAGGCAGAATGCCCGTTGACAATAGGACAGTTCAGCCCATGAAAATTTTACATGGAGGTGCTTCTGTTGCTTTGGCAGAAACACTAGGCAGCGTTGGTTCTAATCTGATAGTTGACAATAGCAAATTTGCTTGTGTAGGCTTAGATATTAATGCCAATCACCTGAGACCAGGAACAAGTGGTTTTGTATACGGAGAAGCAAAACCGATTCACATTGGAAAGAAAACACATGTATGGGCGATTGAGATTAAAGATGAAAAAGAGAAGCTGATTTGTGTGAGCCGGTTAACAATGGCGGTTGTGCAGATTGGGAGTTAAGCAGTAGACAATTTTAGAACGTCATTGCGAGTCTCGCTTTTTTGCGTGATGTGGCAATCTCTCATGATGAGGAGTAGTCGCACAATTAACAGATTCCGTGTCGGGGCTCGGGATGACGATTACGATGGAGATTCAGCTCCGCAACAAGCAAAACACAGAACGGGTAACACATACTAATGAACTAATAAACAAATGAACTAATGAACCAACTCTGGAAAGAAGAAAACAACACCCTCACACGCACATTCGAATTTAAGAACTTCGTTGATGCTTTTGGATTTATGACGAAGGTCGCTTTTGAGGCAGAGAAGATGAACCATCATCCTAACTGGAGCAATGTGTATAATAAAGTAACTATTTCTTTGAATACACACGATGCAGGAAATACCGTTACTGATAAAGATCATAAATTAGCAAAGAAAATTGATTCGCTTTTTGATGGTGGATCAAAGTCGCGAGGTTTCACTCGCGATGGCAAGTCTGCCTCGCCATTTGACAGATAAAAATTTAACATTAGAACCGTCATTGCGAGTCTCGCATTTTCGCGGAATGTGGCAATCTCTCACGATGGTGACTAGAGCTAGAATTGCGAGAGATTGCTTCGTACCTCGCAATGACGTGCTAAATATAAATTCAATGAAAAAATTATTCATCCTTTTTAGTTTCATTCTCTCTACAGCCATCAGCTATTCACAAAGCTCGAAGCTCAAAACTGAAATTGAAAATCTGAAAAAAGACAAAGCATTACAACATGCCACTTGGAGCATTTGTGTAATGAACACAAAAAAGGATTCTGCCATTGCCGAATACAATAGTCATGTGAGTATTGTTCCTGCCAGTACTTTAAAAATTGTGACAACTGCTGCTGCACTTTCTATTTTAGGAAGTGATTTTGTTTTTGAAACTCAAATCTTGTATGATGGTGTTCTCGATACTACTTCAGGAATATTAAAAGGCAACCTCTATATCAAAGGTGGCGGTGATCCTACTTTAGGCTCCGAATACTTTAAAGATAAAAAAGACAGCTTAACAGTAATTGAAAAATGGGCAATTATTTTAAAAGCAAAAGGAGTTAAAAAAATTGAAGGTTCTATTATTGGCGATGCAAGTATTTTTGAAGACAATATGATACCTGCACAATGGATTTGGGCAGACATGGGTAATTATTTCGGAGCGGGTGCATGCGGATTAACATACAATGATAATAAATACAAAATTTTCTTTAAATCAGGTGCAGGCGGAACTGCAACATCCATTAATGCGATTCAACCTGAACTACCCGGACTGCAATTCGTAAACAATGTAACAGCCGGAGGCAATGATGATAATGCTTTCATTTATGGTTCCCCTTATTCAAATTATCGTGTTGCAACAGGAACCATTCCTGCTAATAAAAATAATTACGAAGTAGAGGGTTCCATTCCTGACCCTGCTCTTTATTGTGCTCAAGCATTTGAACAAGCTTTAAAAAACATTGATGTAAATGTTCTTAAAAAAGCCACCACAATAAGAGCTTTAAAAGAAAGCAATGAATATGTTGCGTCCTCTAAAAAAATACTTCACACCAACTACTCTCCTACCTTGGATAAAATTGTGTACTGGACTAATTTAAAAAGTCTGAATTTATATGCTGAGCATTTATTAAAATACATCGCCTACAAAAAAACGGGATTAGGTTCTACCAATGTAGGAACAGATATCGTTACTAATTACTGGAAAGCGAAAGGTGTTGATGTAAGCGGTTTTTTTATGAACGATGGTTCGGGATTAGCAAGAGCGAATGTAATCACTACAAAAACTCAAACACAAATTTTAAGAGTGATGTCGAAAGACAAAAACTTTACTGCTTTTTATAACTCCTTAGCTATTGCAGGAAAATCGGGTTCTTTGGGTGGTTTGTGTGATGGAACATTTGCAGAAAATAATCTGAGAGCCAAAAGTGGTTACATCACTCGAGCAAGAGGTTATACCGGTTATGTTAAAAACAGGAAAGGAGAATTGCTTTGCTTTTCTGTTTTAGCGAATAATTATGATTGTAGTCCTACTGAGATGAAATTGAAATTGGAGAAGTTGTTGATTGCGGTTGCTGAGTGTGAGTAAATTTTTATTAGCAAAACTGCACTATTAGACCGTCATTGCGAGTCCCACATTTTCGTGGGATGTGGCAATCTCTCACGATGAGGACTAGAATTAAGATTATGGAAGAGATTGCCACATCCCGTCTCGAGGTCTCGGGACGAGACTCGCAATGACGCTTCGCAAAAAACTTGCCTACTTTAAACTTTTAAACTTTGAACTTATAAAAGCCCTTTCTGCCAAAGCGAACACAAATCCATTGTTATAGCTACACTATAATGAATTGCAACTCCCAACCAAATGCTTCTGCTTTTCAAACTTAATGTTCCTAATACCACTCCTGCAATAATTGCGGCAATTGTTTCCGGGAAAGGTTTTCCAAAATGAATCATGCAATATGGAATGGTCATTACAACTACCGAATAAAATCCAAAACGTTGTTTGGTTCCGTGCACCATAAACCCTCTGAAGAAAAATTCCAAGGCAAAAAACTGGATAAAATAAACCACTTCCCAAATAAATAAATTAGGATACATGGATTCACCTTTTTGCAAATCATAAAATGGATAACGTGCTTGAAAACTTTCGGTGCTTGAGAAAAACAATACCAAAGGAATCATAACGAGAAGCATAACTAGATAAATTTTATTATCCTTGAATGCACCTTTAAAACTTAATCCATACTCGGAAAATTTTTCTTTGAAAACGAATTTTATCAATATAAATGGAGGAATGACGTAAAAGAAAATGACATTGGAAGCCCAATAAACTAAGCGATACAATTGAGCATTGGGATTAATTGTGGTCAAATTCTCAAACGAATTTGCAAGTGAGTCCCAACCTGCATTCTTCAAGAAATCCAAGAGAAATTTTGGGTCACCTAAATACTTAATCATAGAAAGTGAAAAAGCAACAGTAATGCAGATGAGCACAACTTTGTAATCGGGCTTGGAATCTTTTATAATTGCCTTTTCAGCCGAATGAAAGGCTGTGGAGAATAATTTAGAAATCAAAATCCAATGTTTCAATCCAGCCTCTATATAAATCTGTGAGGTAGGTCATTTGCGAAGGACCTGTATATCCAATCTTACCGGCCTTTTCAACCAATTGTTGTTCGTTTTCGAACGGTAAATATTCGCGAGTACGTAAATCAAACAAAACATATTCAATCGCTGCATTTCCTTGTTTTAATAATGCTTTATCATTTGTATTGTCACATTTTGCAATAGCGAAATTTTCATCAAATGCCATTTGAGAAATATTTTTCAAAAACACGCTGTCATTCACATCACTTAATATTTCACCTAAAAAATCCATTGAACTATATCTGATAGAAAGTGGATAAACAAAAGGAACAATAATCTTTCCGTCCACAGCATTCTCAGCTGGTTTATTATCGTAAAAATCAGCAGGCACTTTTCCTTCATAGGATGGGTTTGTATACTTTTTTAAAGTATCTAAAAAATAGCCACGCTCTTGTTTGTTATATTCATCTCTATCTTCATTCAAACTCAAGCCATTATTTTTATTTTCTTCCAACCGCTCTATTCCCGATTTCACTTTGTTCATTGCACGTTTTACAACTTGAAAAATAGATAATATCAATATGGTTATTGCGATTACAAATCCAATTCCCCAGATCCCTGCATTTTTATTTTTACCTCCTGAAAGTGAGATGATAGTAAAAATTAAGGTTAGCAATGTAGCGATTCCGCCAATTGCAATTCCTATAATATAAAGTGTTACTGATGAGCTCATTGTTTTAATATTTTCACCAAAAATACATCATTATTTCCATTTGTAACACTCAATGTATTTCCAACTATTATGTAAGAGTTATCTGTCTCAAACATATTGTATCCTGCATCATCTTCGTTGCCTCCAAAGTCTTTTTGCCATTGAAAATTTCCAGCTTCGTCTGTCTTAACCAAATAAGCCTGCTCATAATGAGTCCCAAAACTGGAGCTGCGACCGGCAAAGATATAACCACCATCATCAGTCTGTTCACCTGATTCTGCACCATCATGAAAGGATTCTCCATAATTTTTTTCCCAAATAATTGTCCCGTTATCGGATATTTTTAATGCATAAACATTGTGCTCGGGATGTCCGAAACTAGCAGTATGTCCACAAATAATAAAATTTCCATCCACAGTTTGTTCGATACTAACAGCCTGTTCGTAATCCGAACCTCCGTAAAGCCAGGAACCAAGTGAATCACCAGCACTATTTACTTTTATCACATAACAGTCACGGTTCATCGCTCCGAAATTATCTGTAAAACAAAACAACATGACATTTCCGCTGTTACCATTGCACAAACTAATTCCACCATCATCCAAAGCACCACCGTAGGTTTTTGTCCAAATAACTGTACCGCTTGTTGTTGTTTTTACTAAATAAATATCTCTCAAACCGTTGCCAAAACTTGATGTTATTCCATTAACAAGATAGTTTCCATCGCTAGTAATCATAACATCTTCGCCTATTTCATCACCTGAACCGCCAAATTCTTTGTGCCAGAGCATTGCTCCAGTAGTATCAATTTTCAAAAGATACATATCCTTTCCTCCAGCTCCGTAACTGTCTGTTGTGCCAATGATGAGCAAGTTACCATCTGAAGTTTGAACAATTTCGTTGGGTTCATCATTTCCAGCACCTCCAAATGTTTTTGTCCAAATGGTATTTCCGTTGGCATCTGTTTTTATTACATATACATCTTTCTGCCCGAAGCCAAAACTATTGGTAGAAGCCACTATATAAAGGTCGCCATTAGAATATTCCAAGCCAGCTTTCCCAAACTCATCATTAAAGCCGCCATAATTTTTTTGAAATTCGGAAGGTTTTAACTCTAAGATGGGTGGATCTTTTTTGCAGGAGATTATGAATATGGATAGAAGTAAGAGTAAAATGCAATGTTTCATCGTTTAATTATACGAGATTTAGAATTAATATGCCTTTGCATCAACGAAAAAATTCAATAATTATTTGATTTCCAAGGTAGATGGGGCTTAAAATCATCTTTTTTACTAATATTCTTTGCACGAATGGAAAATAAACCTATTTTTGCAGTCCAATTCTGAGGAATATCGTTCAGAATTGTACTATTTTGAGGTTTGGTAGTTCAGCTGGTTAGAATGCCTGCCTGTCACGCAGGAGGTCGCGGGTTCGAGTCCCGTCCAGACCGCTCAAGATACACGATAAAGCCCTGTAAGTCAATGACTTACAGGGCTTCGTGCTTTCAGAGGGGACACTATAGGGGACAGAATTTCAATTACTCCCCCCATAGTCTTTCATTAGTATGCATCATAAAAGAGGATAATTTAGAATTCTTAACATAATAAGGTTTGTTGCAAAAAAAAAGCTAAATGTTGCATAATTATAAATTCCAAAGAAAAACGTCTGATAAATAAAAAAGTATTTATACATTTGTCTCAACCAAAAAAACAAACCTAAAACTATGAACTAATCGAAATTTGTTAAGAGGTATAATATATATTTCTTAAAAAAGAAAATACTAAGAATTTAAAATTCGATTTTATTCTTCAAAGGCTCTCATAATTTATGAGAGCCTTTTTTTAATCTCTACACTCCAAATAAGGAGCTAAAGCTTTATGAATTTTAAATCTATTAGAATTAAATTTATTTGAGAGTACTTTTATTTTTTTGGAAGAATCAACATCATAATCAAATTCAAATTCATCTTTCAATATTTCCCTTCCTATTATAGTAAGACCTACTAGATGGTCAATAAATTTTTCCACAAGTTCCTCTGATGAGCAATCAATGGAAGCAATTGCCATTTTCTCCTTTATTTCATCTTTATTAATGATTGATTGATTTCCCATTAATTCAAACATGAAATTCTCCATTTGCTTAATTGTGATGCCATTTTCAACAATAATTGAAAGGAATACCCAAGCTGAGTATTCTTTGTATGCTGTCTTTAAGTCGGCTTCTTCAATTTTTTTATGTCCTCTAGAAACTGCCGTGTCCTTTGCTTGTTTAAAGAAATAAATAATATCTCTAGGACGAGGAAAAATACAACTCATTATATAATCTTTAACGTCTACGCCATCAACTTGTTCTACAATAAATTTTTCCCACAATTCGTTAGGCAAATAGGAACTATTACTTAATTCTACAAAACGTTCTTCAATTACTCTAAAAAGCAATTCCTTATCATCCCATTTTAATCTAGTTATTTCAATTTTATCAGGTTCTCTTGCATTTAACATAACATACCTAAAAATATCGCTTCTTAAAAATATAGTTAAATGGAATGAAATGTTAGTTTGGATTGTTTTTATAACTGATAACTCCTTTACAATTCTTCCGGAAACACCAAGCAAGCCTAACAAGTATTTGCTTAATACATTTATATGGGCGTCAGGTTTCCAAGACTTATCAAGATTGTCAATCAGAACAATTAATTTGTGTTTTTTGGGAATTATTTTTGCAAAATATTCTTTTACTTCGCCTAATGTTGTTTGATGTAAATATTCAGAAACTTTTATTTTATATTCTTGATTATTCCCAACTCCAATAGATGAAATATTTTGCTCTCTTAAAACATTAATTTGCTCTTCCAATCTTGTGCTAAAATCAGAAAGAAAGACACTTGCATTATTTTCAATATACTCCTTAAATTTATTTTCATCATAAGTAACAGCATATAACTGCTTTGAAGCAATTTGCTCATATAAATATTTTGCTATTTCAGAATAAATTAAAAATTTCCAAATACACTCTATTAAAAAACCTCTTTCAAAATCATTATTTGTTGCTTCCATTAATGATATCAAGCCTTCTACTTCAAAAGTAACTGGAGTGATTAGCACAACGTGATTTCTTACATCACTTCTTAATTCCCTATCCAAATAATATAAAGTTGCTGTTTTTCCAGTTCCTTTTCTTCCAATAACAATATTGTATTCGTTTTTAATCAACACATTACTATTGGCGGTTTCAATAAAATAATTGTTAATGCTCGAATTTTCGTGCTCCGCAATAGCTTCCCCAAAACTTATTTTTTGCAATTCACTACGTTTATTCCTTAATTCAGAAATTTGTTCTTTTTTATAAAGAAGTTCACCAATATCTTTATGAACAGCTTGGAAAAATTCGCGAACAATTGAGTTGCATTCAATACGATTACTGAATTTTTCCAATATTTCTTTAAAATCTAAAGGCGAATCATAAGGCTTCTCTGCAATCATTTTTACTTTTAGTCCCATCCCTAAAGCAATTCCTGAAATGAGTGCACATTTAGCATTGTGAAGCTCAAAACCGCTTCTACTCGTGGCAGAAAGTTGAGACAGAACTGCTGGCACATTGTGAAGCTGTTGAATATACCAAGTGAGCGGTTGCACTTTACTTTCTGATGCATCATCAACGATGCATGGTAATTTAAAATATTTTGCTAGACCTACAATCTCTTGGTTAAAGTTCGTATTCACAGGACCATTAAGTATCAACAACGGAGTTCTTTTCTCAGATTCACTAAGAGTGTCAATCAAGGTATCCCACAAACAACGACCTGGGGGGTCGTAAGGGTGCTCTTCAAAAAATTTCTGAACGATATCATCAGTATTCGAATACGCTGAATACCCTGTAGTTTCTAAAAGTCCGAATGATTTATATTTTCTTATGGAATCAAGCTGTGATACATCGTTAATTAAAAACAATGGCATTTTCTTCGCAATTGCGTAACCCAATTCGAATAAAACATTGTTGTTCAGTGATGTTAAATCCGCACAAAAAAAATCAGAATCATCAATTGTTTCTAAAATACTAGAAATTATTAAACGACCAGATACTTTCAATTTTTTCCAAGAACCAAGTTCGACTTCTCCTGAGGCATTTATTTTCACTATCGCTTCTTCTATGCATTCTCCCGAAGAAGCTAATTCTGAACCATATGCAAAAAAGCCTTTTTCTTTCATTTTGCTATCATTTTGTGTTTGATACAAATATATAATATTCTAAGTCAGATAACAGAGCGTGAAAATATTTTTTGATATTTTTTTGCTATGTTTCGCTCTTTTATCATTTTATTTCTATAAAAAAGAACTACAAGAAAAGCGCAAATGGATACCCCGATGCAAATTGAAAGACTAAAAAAAGGAGTATCAACAACACTATTAAACTTCATATTTTAAGATAAAAAGAGATTGAAAGATAGAAAAAAATTACTGACGTATTTATGCAACCTTGATCAATAAAAATAATTTTGTTCTGAATTTTTCACAAATATCAAGGAAAGCGGGGAAGGTGAAACAATTTCATCAAGCTGAAAATAGGTATAAATACCTATCGCAATAGGTCTTTTTACCTATAGGCCAAAAATCACAAGTGCAAAGCACCTATGATCCTTTTCAAAAAAAACACTTAAAAATCGTTATTTTGTAACGGCAAGTTTTTTATGGTCGACAATTTCTCCAGTGATGAATATTTGGTAAAGGTAAATTCCATTCGAGTAATTACTCAGGTCAATATCAAGTTTATTATAACCTGCATTGAGCTTATAGGAAGATAATAATTTTCCGGTTAGGTCGTACATTATTAACATGCCTGTTTCGCCTGAAGGCAATGTGTTTTCAAAGGTAGCGGAATTCTGCGCAGGATTTGGGAATAATTTTCCTTCGGCATTACAAATAGAATTTTCTTCAATACCAACAAAACCAACAAGCACAGTTACAGTATCATAAAATATATTTGTGCAAGCAAGCTGATTTGTATCGACAACTGTTAAAGTATACGTTGTGCTAGTTCCTGGCGTAGCCATTGGGTTTGCAATGTTTGAATTATTAAGTCCGGTTGTTGGTGACCAAGAATAAAAAATATCCGGTCGACCTGTAACACCTAATTGAATTGAGTCTCCGGGAGGAATTATCGTATCAATTCCTGCGTTAATATCAGGTTGTTCGTATATACTTACATCGTCAAAAAAATAGTACCCTGGAGCACTGCTTCCAGATAAAGTGGCACAAATACTATCGTATTGAACTAAGCTTCCTGGATTAAAATTGCCAATGGTTATGAATTTTTCACCTCCATTTGCTAAATAGGTAGTATCTAATTGAACCCAATTAATTGAATCTTTAATTACAGAAGTAGCTTGTAAACATGGTGTATATCCAGGTATGAACTCGTAATTTATACCTGTATAAAGAATGCTATCATTTGTTAAAACAGCTTGAACTTGTTTGACCGGAAAGCAAGAATTATCCAACATATTAACATAAAATCGAACACAATATTTTTTTCCTTGCAGAAGAGAATCTGTTAATCCTACTTCTATGTACTCTCTCCAATAATCTTTGTTATATAAGTATGGATAAGTAAATAACGCTATGCCTGCCATTCCTTGTCCTGTACGAGGACATTGTTTGAAGCTATTACAATCATACCCTGCGCAAAAATGATCATAATCCGAACTGCCACCTGCGCCTGCGTATGGGAAATTAGGTTGGAACCAAGGAGTTGCTTTATTAATTTCACCAAATGTTGAAGTTGGACATGAAGAATAAATTTCAAAACTTCCATTCGGCACAAGATTACTTTGTGAAAATACATTTAAAGAAAAAAGAACCATCCACGCAAAAGCGCAGATGATTCTTTTACCTGAATGGTATAGAAAATTACTTGGTAATAACGAGTTTTTTATAGTCGGCTTGTTCTCCATTTATCATAATTCTATAAAGGTAAACCCCATTTGGCAATGAACTTAAATCAATATCCAGTTTATTATAACCAGCATTGAGTTTATACGAAGATAATAATTTTCCAGTCAAGTCGTACATCATTAACATGCCTGTTTGCGAATCCAACAAATCGGCCTCATAATAACAGGATGCAGATGCAGGGTTAGGGTAAAGAATACCAATATTACCAATACCTGATTGCCCATTTACTGAAACTGTATCAATAAATGTTTCATTTTCATATATTCTCGTTTTAACAGATGATGCAGGAACAGCATTCGGATCCAAAGGATTTGCATTCCATTCAATATCCATATTTAATGGAAGATGAAGATTGTCAATAAGCTCTTCTTATTACAGTACCAGAAGAAGGTAAAATAGGGCACTCAGCAATTTGCTTTAATAATTTCAATTTATAATAATTGGAAATATTCCAAGCATTGGCAGTGGTATTAGGAATAGCTGTATCATAAAAATTATTCAAAGTAATGTTAAGTGTCTCTGAATATGTATTTAATGAATTTGTATAATCAATATATTCCAATCGCTTTTTAGAAGAAAATTTAAACCGCTTTTTGAGTGCTATATTCGCTTTAGAAATAAATAAAATTGGACTATCATTATCTCCTTTTGGC
>Ga0163149_10003013_pt1 | contig 19660 bp, 15 predicted proteins | sample OliLakLV19MP5G1_FD_148604 | JGI IMG/M metagenome (GOLD analysis project Ga0163149, IMG submission 148604) | Freshwater microbial mat bacterial communities from Lake Vanda, McMurdo Dry Valleys, Antarctica - Oligotrophic Lake LV.19.MP5.G1 | ecosystem: Environmental > Aquatic > Freshwater > Lake >...
TACGGCAGACCATCAGGCGCAGGTGGAAGTGCGCTTTGATGCAGAAACGGTGTGGTTAAACCGTCACCAGATGGCCTATCTCTTCGGAAGAGATATTAAGACATTGGAAAACACATTAACAACGTATTTCAAGAGGATGAACTGACTGAAACTGCAGTTGTCGCAAAATTTGCGACAACTGCCGATGATGGTAAAACCTATCAGGTTGAGCATTACAACCTCGACGTCATGATCTCTATCGGCTACCGGGTTAAATCCCAGATGGGCACGCATTTCCGCATCTGGGCCACGCAGCGCCTCCGCGAATACATCATCAAAGGCTTTGCGCTTGACGATGAACGCCTCAAAAAGGCACGAAACTACTACTTCTACGAACTGCTCGCCCGTATCCGCGACATACGGAGCAGCGAGCGCGTATTTTACCTGAAAGTCTGCGACATCTTTGCCACCAGCATGGACTATAATAATCAGGCAGAACTCGCCAAAACATGAATACTATGGAGAAAGTACCTTCATCAACCCACATCCCTGTTTTTGAGCAAATAAAACAGACCGACGAAAACGGCACTGAATTCTGGTCGGCCAGAGACTTGAGCAAGGTGTTGGAGTATTCCGAGTACCGGCATTTTGTACCCGTACTTGAACGCGCAAAGGAGGCTTGCCAAAATAGCGGACAGAATATTACCGACCATTTCGAGGATATCCTCGAAATGGTCGGCATTGGTTCGGGTGCAAAAAGAGAAGTCGAAAGCATTTACCTCTCCCGCTACGCTTGCTACCTGATCGTTCAAAATGCTGACCCGGCAAAAGAAGTTGTCGCACTCGGACAGACCTATTTTGCGGTACAAACCCGCTTGCAGGAAATCCAGCAAATGGATGAATACAACCAGCTCGATTCAGATGAGCAAAAACGTGTTTTCCTGCGAAAGCAACTCCGCCAACACAATACCCAATTGGCCGATGCCGCAAAGAATGCAGGTGTTATTGACCCCATTGACTACGCCATCTTTCAAAATTTCGGCTATCAGGGCCTGTACGGAGGCTTAAGCGCCAAAGATATCCACGCACGCAAGGGTTTGAAAAAAAGCCAGCACATACTCGACCACATGGGCAGCACCGAACTGGCCGCCAACCTCTTCCGCGCCACCCAAACCGAAGACAAACTCCGCCGGTAAAACATAAAGGGCAAACAAAAAGCCAATCAGACCCACTTAGAAGTCGGTAAAAAAGTGCGACAAACCATCCAGGAAATCGGCGGCACCATGCCCGAAAATCTGCCCACAGAACACAATATCCAAAAAATAGAAAAAAAGGGCACCAACCTGCCTGAAAAATGAACTCTATGATAGGCCAACCTGAACGTATCACCCAAAACCGCATCGTCCAATTGTTTAAGGGGCAAGTGAAGAAAGGGATGATGCCGCAATTGCTGACTGGTAAAACAAGGCTCGTATGAGACTCTAAATCAATTATTTATACCAAGTTTCTGGTATTTTTTTAATTTTATCTGGAGGCAATTCTAAAATGGCATGTTCGATCAAAAAAGTTCGTACCAAGCCCAGCAAAGCACGACGTTCATTTTTATTAAGTGTAGTTTCAATATCATCGGAACCGATTTTCCAGCGCACGGAGAAATGCCAGAAATTTGCTCTTACAGGCGTATGACAGACATAACATTTCGCTTGGGTATGCGGCTGTATACGAGCAATATTGATAGGTTGTGGGTATTGGTGAAGCGTATCAATAGCGTAGAAAAAATAGCCAAGGTCTTCTCGAATATAAAAATCGGATGATTTAGGTGGTTCAACTATTTCAGCCTTTGTCCAAGTGCTTGTATAATAAGGCTTCCGCTCATTTTTTTCCCATTCAATAGCGGCATCATTTGGCCTGAAGATACCGATTAGATTCGTGGAATAATCAAGAAGATGTTCCCGGCCGTTGTCATTTACAAACCGGGCGCGTATCATACGCGTATCAGGATCAATTAGGTCAGCAGAAGGTGCTGAACGCAACACATAATGCTCGCAGAGTTCTTTTCGCCATTCTATTAAGCGGTACTCTACTTTTGGAAGCAAATGGTCGGGGTAAAGCATGTAAAAGATAACAAGTTAGTGATTTCTAAAGACTTTTTTGAACAAGGGAGTAATAATGGATTGAAAATCCTTTTGAATGGCTATAAAGTCACCTCCTTTACTAAAGTGTATCGTTTTATTATGTGTAACATTCAATGTAGCGTATGGTATGGGTTCGGAGGCATCAAAAAAGCACTCCCAATAGAAATGTAAATCGCCATAATGCGCTTGGTAGATAACAGACGCATCAGGTGTGACATCCACAGCAATTCGAGAAGGCAAAAAAATCAGCATTTGACGTGCAACAAGAGCACAAGATTGGCGAAGTACCGTTACGTTTATTTTGTCAAACAAAACGTGATCCACTTCCAACCTCTGCTGGAGGGTTGTTTCTAGTTTTTTGAATTTTTGATCTATTGTGCGTTGAATCTGGGCGATCAAAGTATTGGTTTTTTGCTCTATTTGATCAAGACTATGAACTTGCTGTGTGCTCAGATTGGAAGGGATGTTTCCTGTTTGTCCAGCAGGAGAATACCCCGTTCTATTGTTGAGCAACGATGAATTAGTCCATTGTCTTACATCCTGAACATTAACATACGCTGGAGGGGAAGGGGGAGGTGATAGCATGATTTTAATAGATTGGATTTAGAAGTTCCAAAAAAGCAGGCTTCATCAAACCAAAGAAAACAGTTTTTTCCTTGACATGGAGCCTTTCTATGTGCTCGAATAAGGTTTCAACGGGAGTAGAAGATTGCAATTCAATGGCATAATTTATGTCTATATCCATTAACGAATAAAAATCACTTTCTCGTTGCACATTATTGACAAGGTTGACGATTACATGGTCAGATTCATCAACCCATTCTGTTCTAAATGTGGTATTTATACTTTTGACACCCTGCCAGTCAAATTGAAAATCCCAAATCAATTTTTCAAAAATCTGTATTTTCTCAAATTCACTCACATAACGCAATCCAACCCAGTTAAATTCCCCCAATAAACCCTCTGAGAACAATTTTTTCACAATATTTTGAATGGATTGGCCAAAATCCTTCCATCCGCAATATCTGCCATTGGTGTTAAAGATCAAACGATCATCCGTGATTCTGAGCCGAATAGCATCATCTTCAAAAAGGTTCTTAGGATAATCAAGTGTAAAAAAGTTGGTTGGATCAAGTTCGATTGAATGTGCGTTGAAAGAAGGCATAGGAATCACACTCATTGATTTCAATACTTCATAGCAGAAGCCCAATCGGTATTCAAACGGGACTTCCGATTTGAAACGAATCTCAACAATTGTATCTTTGAGCCGTTCAGGATCTATTTTTTTGGGAATATTCATGTGATTGATATGGCAAAGGTATTGACGGGGAGCTGAAATAGCGCAACCTGTCAACGAAAACATCCAAAATTTGTTCTAAATCCTCTTCTCCAAAGTCAAAAATAACATAATGCATTCCTTTTCAACCATCGGCCAAGCCGAAAGGCATACCCAAAACCGCATCGTCCAATTGTTCAAGGAGCAATTGCACTACGATTATTTAGGCCATTGGGGAGAACACCGCAATAACTACAATATTGAAGAAACATTTTTGAGGGCGTTTCTAATGGAGCAAGGTTACAATGGATCACTGATGACACGTGCGATTTCGGCCCTGCGAACTACCGCCAGCAACTTCAATCAGGATTTATACACCAACAACAAAAACACCTACCGACTGCTTCGTTACGGGGCAAAAGTCAAGGCAGATGCTGGAGATAATTATGAAACCGTCCATTTCATAGATTGGAAAAACCCGGAAGCCAATCATTTTGGCATTGCGGAGGAGGTGACCGTTTTGGGCAACCGCGAGAAACGGCCTGACATTGTGCTGTATATCAATGGGATCGCCATTGGAGTCATTGAACTCAAACGAAGCACCATTTCCATCGGCGATGGCATTACGCAAAGTATTACCAACCAAGGTAAAGAATGGATTCAGTCGTTTTTCACCACCGTGCAGTTTGTATTTGCAGGCAGCGACAGCGAGGGTCTGCGCTACGGCACCATTGGCACAGAGGCAAAATTCTTTTTGAAATGGAAGGAAGGCGACAGCGATGAGGGTATGTATCAGGTAGATAAGTATCTCCTGAAAATGTGCAACAAGCAACGGCTGCTGGAATTGATGTACGACTTTGTTTTGTTCGATGGTGGGCGAAAAAAACTGCCCCGTGTCCATCAATATTTCGGTCTAAAATCTGCACAGGAATTCATCCGTCGCCGGGAGGGCGGCATCATCTGGCACACCCAGGGCAGTGGTAAAAGTATTGTGATGGTGCTGCTAGCCAAGTGGATTTTGGAAAACAACGCCAACGCCAGAGTGGCTATCATCACTGACCGGGATGAACTGGACAAACAGATAAAACGTGTTTTTGATGATGTCGGCGAGGACATTTACCGCAGCACCAGCGGAAAGGATTTAATGCAGCAATTGGGTCAGGCAAAGCCAAGGTTGTTGTGTTCGCTCGTACATAAGTTTGGCAAGCGCGATGTCGAGAACTTTGATGATTTTGTGGAAGAACTGAAAAACAACCCAACCAAAACGGTCGGGGAGTTATTTGTGTTCGTAGATGAATGCCACCGCACCCAAAGCGGGAAACTGAACAAGGTGATGAAAGCCCTTTTGCCCAATGCTTTGTTCATTGGTTTCACCGGAACGCCCTTGTTGAAGCAGGATAAGCAAACAAGTTTGGAGGTGTTTGGACAGTATATCCATACCTATAAGTTCAATGAAGCGGTGGAGGATGAAGTAGTGCTGGATTTGATGTACGAGGCCCGTGACATCGAGCAGCGCATTACCTCACAGGAAAAAATTGACGCTTGGTTTGCCAGTAAAACGGCAGGATTGAACGATTTTCAACGCTCGGAACTCAAGAAAAAGTGGGGAACCATGCAGCAGGTTTTGAGTTCCAAAAACCGGATGCAGCAGATCGCCAATGATATTGTGCTGGATTTTTCAGTAAAACCAAGGTTGAGCAATGGCAAAGGCAATGCCATTTTGGTGGCCGGCAGCATTTATGAGGCTTGTAAGTATTTCGAACTGTTTCAAGGCACCGAGTTCAAGGGCAAATGTGCTGTAATTACCTCCTACAATCCCTCCCACCGGGACGTGGTAACAGAAGACACCGGAGCCAATACCGAGACGGAAAAACAATACATTTATAACATTTACACCGATAAATTGAAGGATGTGGTAGCAGAACCGCAAAAATCAAAGTCGGAGACATACGAGGACAAGGCGAAGTTGAAATTCACGAAAGAGCCTGCCCAAATGAAATTGCTGGTGGTGGTTGACAAGCTGTTGACGGGCTTTGATGTCCCGTCTTGCACCTACCTCTATATTGACAAAAGTATGCGCGACCACGGCTTGTTTCAGGCCATTTGTCGGGTAAACAGATTGGATTCTGATGACAAAGACTTTGGGTATATCGTGGACTACAAAGACTTGTTCAACAATCTGGTCAATGAAGATGGAACGGGGGCCATTCAAGTTTATACCTCGGAACTGGATTACGACCATTTCACGAAAGAAGATTGTGATGTAATGCTCAAGGATCGTGTTGCAAAGGCGAAAGAACGGCTTGACAATGCACTCGAGGAAATCGCCTTGGTATGTGAGCATGTGGCGCCACCCAAGACCGATCTCGATTACATCCGCTACTTCTGCGGAAATCCAGAAAACCCGGAAGACCTAAAGGCCAATGAGGTAAAGCGGACATCCCTTTACAAGCAAATGGTCGTTCTCATTCGAGCTTATGCCAATATTGCGGCTGACATCCAAGAGGCGGGTTACACCCAACAAGAGATTGATGGTATCAAGAGAGCCTTAGATAACTATTTGCGGCTGCGTGATATCATCCGTAATGCCAGCTTTGAAACACTGGATATGAAGCCTTATGAGGCCGATATGCGTTTCTTAATTGACACCTTCATACAGGCCGATGACAGCCAAAGGATTGACCCATTTGAAAACCAGTCCTTGCTTGACCTAATTATCAATTCCGGCATGGCAGAGGCCATCAGTAAATTGCCAGCAGGCATACGAAACAGTCAAGAAGCGGTGGCAGAAACCATTCAGAACAATGTTCGGCAGAAAATCATCCGGGAACATTTGATTGACCCTGCTTACTTCGAGGAAATGAGCCAACTGCTCACTACCATCATAGTTGAACTACGGGAGAAGAAAATCAGCTATGAACAGTTTCTCCAAAGGATGGCTGATTTGGCAAAGCGGGTGAGTAACCTGGTGCGGGACGACCTGCCCAAATCCATTCAAACCTCGGCGCAACGGGCATTGTACAACAACCTTTCCCACAATGAGAGCCTCGCCATGGAATGTGATGAAGCGGTTCGCTACAACAAACAGGCCGATTGGAAAGGGGATGAGAAAAAGGAGGCCATCATTCAAGGAGCCTTGTTTAAGTTGCTAAAAAGCGAGGATGAAGTAGAACGGATTTTTGCTATCATAAAAGAGCAACGAGATTATTAGGATGCAGCAAATTGACTTGGGAAATATCATCATTGATGTAGAGATTAAAGACATCAAAAACATTCACTTGAGTGTCTATCCACCCGCAGGCAGGGTGCGGATTGCGGCACCGTTACGAATGGACTTAGAAACCATTCGCATGTATGCCATTTCAAAATTGAGTTGGATCAAAAAGCAGCAGGCCAAACTGCGCGGGCAGAAACGGGAAGCACCCAGAGAGTACCTTACGAGGGAGAGCCATTATTTCTTGGGCAAAAGGTATTTGTTGAAAGTGGTGGAAACGGAAAGCAAACCCAGCGTTTCCATCAAGCATCAAACGCTTCTGATGCAAGTCCGGCCAGCCATGGATACCAAACAGAAAGAAATGATTCTGCACGAATGGTACCGGGATCAATTGAAGGCCCTCGTTCCGAAGTTCATCGCCAAGTGGGAAGGAAAAATGGGGGTTCAGGTCGCTGAATTTGGCATCAAGAAAATGAAGACCAAATGGGGGACTTGCAGTCGGGAAGCAGGGCGGATTTGGATAAACCTTGAATTGGCGAAAAAGCCGCGGGAGTGCTTGGAATACATTGTGGTGCATGAGATGGTTCATCTGCTGGAGCGCAACCACAACAGCCGATTTGTGGCGTATATGGATGCCTTTTTGCCGAATTGGCGGCATTTGAAGGACTTGCTCAATCAGTTGCCGGTTAGTCATGTGGAATGGGGGTATTAAGTTTGAGTTTTGGGGAGTCAACACCCTGGGCTGGTTATCTAAGCCTTAGCAAATGCACGGTGGATATGTCACTAAATTTGTAATATCTTTTGTTCCATAAACATATTGCATCATGGATAAAGTTGAAAAGTCAGTTTGGATTGCAGTAGATGATAATTTGGAACTAAGCGAACACGTTTCAATTTCTTCTGCTTTAGAGGCCGCAACCTTGTCGGTATTTTTTGAAAAAGAAGGGCGCAGGCTTAACAACGGCTACAGTAACTATGCCTACGGCGTTGAGTTTTATAACAAAGCAGGCCTAAAGGTTGATGGTATTATAATTAACGATTGGAGACTTTTTAATGTAAGAGTTTATAGCTTTAGTGACTATGTTCAGGAAAAAATTGAATGCAGCGTAATGGATCCTTATGGAGAGATGTCAACACCTTTAGCTTGTCCAACCTTGCATATATGTATGCTTGATTTAACCAAGCATTGGTCAGAAATCGAACTGGACTTGTTAGGTATTTTAGAGCTTCGCTAGGTTTAGGTGTGATAATGTCCCAAAAAGTATACCCGTAAAACAAAAAAGGCCTTCATCCTAATAGTCGCTAAACAGCTCTAAAAAAGAAGTCCCTACGTAGTCAAGAAGGGCACAAATCTCAGTACTTTTGATGGTCTTTGTGAATCAGACACCCTTTTTGAAACACTAACAAGGATGCAGACGTTATTGAAGAAATATTCAACAATCCCGATCCACAGCATGCCAAAAAGCTGGAGAAGATCCTCCTTAAGAGTTTGTTCAAGATGAAAATAGCCTACTTCGATACCGAAATTGATCCAACAAGTCATAAGGTGCTTGACATCGGCTGCATCTTAGAGGGTGGAAGAACTTTTCATAGCCATTCGATTCCTGGGTTTGTTGATATATTAAAGGGTGTGACGTTTATATGTGGCCACAATATTCTCCTTCATGATTTAAAATTCATCCACCAGTCCGTAACAGCAGCAGGCATTCAACTTTCCAATGCCATTGATACCTTGTATTGGTCGCCGCTTCTGTTCCCGAATGAACCTTATCATGCCCTGCTCAAGGATGATAAACTTCAAACGGAAGACAATAACAATCCGCTCAATGATGCGATGAAGGCTCGTGACCTTTTCCATGACGAAGTGGCGAGTTTTCTGCGTTTAAAAGAAGATTTTAAAAGGATCTTCTGGCTATTATTACACGATCAAAAAGAGTTTGCTGCTTTCTTTAGTTGTATTGGATACAATTGTGCTAAAACGGAGACCGAGGCTATCATCCGTCAAAATTTTCACCCCTATATTTGTCAAAATGCTGATTTGCAAAGAATCATTGGTGCATACCCCATCGAATTAGCTTATTCGCTTGCGCTGATTGCCTGCAACAACCGAAATTCGATCACGCCGCCTTGGGTTTCTAAAAATTTTCGTGCTGTGGAATCCATCCTATTTCAACTGCGCGGCAAACCCTGTCTGACAGGCTGCGCGTATTGTGATAGATCGCTGGATGCCGAACAAGGGCTAAAGGACTTTTTCAATTTTGACGCTTATAGGACTTATGAGGGGCAGCCTTTGCAAAAAAAGGCCGTCGAAGCAGCGCTTAGAAACAAATCTATATTGGCTGTATTCCCGACAGGCGGCGGCAAATCAATCACATTTCAAGTACCTGCCTTGATGTCCGGGCAGAATGTCAAAGGGCTTACCGTGGTTATTTCTCCTTTGCAATCACTCATGAAGGATCAGGTGGACAATCTGGAAAAGATTGGCATTACGCAAGCGGTTACCATCAACGGCTTGCTTGACCCCATTGAACGGAGCAAATCCTTTGAGCGGGTAGAAGACGGCTCTGCATCGCTACTTTACATTTCACCTGAATCACTGCGTTCTAAAACTATCGAACGGCTCCTATTGAGCAGGAATGTTGTGCGTTTTGTGATTGATGAAGCCCACTGTTTTTCCTCCTGGGGCCAGGATTTTAGGGTAGATTATCTTTATATCGCGGATTTTATCAAAAATCTGCAAGAGAAAAAGAACCTTGAATATCCTATTCCGGTATCCTGTTTCACGGCGACTGCCAAACAGAAAGTCATTGAAGATATTATTGCTTATTTTCAAGAAAAGTTGGGACTTCAAATGGAAGTTTTCAGCTCAAAGGCTACAAGAACAAACCTGCACTACAAAGTTTTTCAAAAAGGCGACGAAGAAGAGAAGTATAACACCGTTCGGGATTTGATAGAAGAAAAAAACTGCCCGACCATTATTTATGTCTCCAGAACTCGAAACGCCTATAAGTTGGCGGAGCGATTGGCTGCTGATGGATTCAATGCCAAGCCTTTTCATGGCAAAATGGAGGCCAAGGAAAAAACCGAGAATCAAAATGCCTTTATTGAGGGTCGGGTACAAATCATGGTGGCGACCTCTGCTTTTGGCATGGGCGTGGACAAAAAAGATGTGGGCATGGTCATTCATTTTGAAATATCAGACTCGCTTGAAAATTATGTTCAGGAAGCAGGGCGAGCGGGACGAGATGAAAAGATTAGTGCTGAATGTTTTGTGCTGTTCAACGAGGAGGATCTCAGTAAGCACTTCATTTTACTCAACCAGACTAAGCTGAACATCAATGAGATCAAAGAAATCTGGAAAGCCATCAAATTCATCACTCAGGTCAGAAGTAAGGTTTCCAATTCTCCCCTTGAAATTGCTCGCCAGGCAGGCTGGGATGATAGTATTGTTGAGATAGAAACCCGTGTTACCACTGCTATCGCAGCACTTGAGGATGCTGGCTACCTCAAGCGGGGGCAAAACATGCCACGCATTTTGGCCAACAGCATCCAGTCAAAAACGGCTCAAGAGGCTATTGAAAAAATAATGACTTCTACCAAATTTGACGATGAACGTCAAAAGGTGAATGCCATCCGAATCATCCGTAAGTTATTTTCCAGCAAGAGTAGAAAGGAGGCTTCGGGCGAAGAAGCCGAAACACGTATTGATTACATCAGCGACCATCTGGGGGTGGTAAAAGAGGAGGTAATCCAGATCATCAATTTGCTCCGGGAAGAAAAAATATTGGCCGACAGCAAAGACCTGACCGCATTTATCAGGAAGGGAGAACAGAAAAATCGCTCACTGCTTATTCTCCAAATATTCAGCAACCTTGAAGAATTCTTGCTCACCCAAGTGGAAGAAATCGAGAAACATCTTCATTTCAAGGAATTGAATGAATTGGCTGAGACAAAAGGCTACCAGGAGGTTACACCCAAGCGCATCAAAACCATCCTGAATTTTTGGGCCATCAAAAACTGGATAAAGCAGCACCAACAGGAATTTTCCAAAAATTTGGTTACCGTAATTGCCTGCCAACCCAAGGAGATTTTAATTCAAAAGTTGGAGAAGCGGCACGAAATGGCTAAATTCATAGTTGAGTTTCTGTATGCAAAAAGCAATGCCCTTCAAGCTGATGCCGAAAAAGAAGAAGTGCTGGTGGAGTTTTCTGTTCATGAACTGAAGGATGGCTATGAAAAAGAAATGAGCCTTTTCAAGATCACCGTCTCCATTTCAGATATTGAAGACGCGCTATTTTACCTTTCACGCATAGAGGCTATAAAGATCGAAGGTGGATTCATGGTGGTTTATAATCGGCTTTCAATTGAAAGATTAGAACAGAACAATAAAGTACAGTATAAAACAGAAGATTATCAGAAGCTCCACCAGTTTTATGAAAACAAGGTGCAACAGATCCACATAGTGGGCGAATATGCAAAAAAGATGACAGACGATTACTTGGGGGCGCTGCGATTTGTGGATGATTATTTTCAATTGAACTATTCATCCTTTTTGGGCAAGTATTTTCTTGGAAGTCGGTTGTCTGAAATCAAAAGAAACCTTACGCCTACCAAATTCAAACAGCTTTTTGGTTCACTTTCAACCATGCAGCGTCAAATCATTGATGACAAAACCAATCCATTTATTGTGGTTGCCGCAGGCCCGGGCAGTGGAAAAACAACGGTTTTAGTACACAAATTGGCCTCCTTACTCTTGATGGAAGATGTGAAGCACGAGCAATTGCTCATGCTTACATTTTCTAGGGCCGCGGCTACGGAATTTAAAAAGCGTCTCATTGAACTCATTGGAAATGCTGCACATTATTTGGAAATCAAAACATTTCACTCCTATTGCTTTGATCTCTTAGGCAGGGTCGGAAGCCTTGATAAGTTGGAGGGCATACTGAAAATAACCGTCGAGAAAATCAAGAACAATGAAGTAGAGGCCAGTCGGATCACCAAAACAGTGTTGGTCATTGATGAAGCCCAAGATATGGATGCTGCCGAATTTGCATTGATCAATGTATTGCTTGACAAAAACCCGGAAATGCGTGTAATCGCAGTGGGTGACGATGACCAAAACATTTACGGATTTCGAGGCGCCGACTCCAAGTACTTTCATTCATTCCTAACCGAAAGAAATGCGGTCAAATACGAACTGGTTACTAATTATAGAAGTAAATCCAATCTGGTAGAATTCTCCAACGACTTTGTGGGAGGTATCCGCAATCGATTGAAGGAAACACCTATTGCCGCCTTTCAACAAGATATTGGTGTTCTTAAATTATTCCGATATAGCGGCAAGCACTTGATTTCGGCAATAGTCAGAGATCTGATGGAGACTGACTTGTCTGGCACAACCTGTGTTTTGACTAAAACCAATGATGAAGCGGTTCAAGTGAGTGGCCTGTTGCGTAGAAACAAACTCCCCGTACGACTCATTCAGAATAGTGACGAAATTCAATTGTCAAATCTGCTGGAAATTAGGTTTTTCCTCAACGAATTGAAATTGGAGGAAGATGCCTTTATTATCCACGATGAAGTCTGGGGTAAGGCCAAAAGTGAATTGATCTCTAAATTTCAGACCAGCACTGTGCTCGAAATGGTACAGGGTCTGGTTAAGGAATTTGAATCCATACATCCAAAAAGAAAATATAAGTCTGATTTTCAAGAGTTTATCCGGGAATCAAAAATGGAAGATTTTTTCAAGGCTAGCGGCGAAACTATTTTTGTCTCCACCATTCATAAGGCTAAAGGGAAGGAGTTTGACAACGTGTTCATACTCTTAGAGGATTTTAAAGTGTCTTCTGATGAAGCAAAGCGCCAACTATATGTCGCACTGACGCGAGCCAAAAAGTCTATTTCCATTCATACCAATGTGGCTAGTTTAGACCATCTAACAAAAGCCGAAATCAACACTATAGAGGTGAAAGAAAATCAAATTCCACCTCAACAAATAACAAGACTATGTGGGCATGGAGATTTGTATTTGAGCTATTTCGCCTTTGTCCAACATCGCTTTGAAAACTTGAAGAGTGGCGATAAACTGATCATAAACGCTGAGGGGTTGGCTAACATTCACAACCAATTGATTTTAAAATTCTCAGAAAAGTTCAAACTTGAAATAGAAGATTATAAAGGCATGGGATACGTTCCATTAGAAGCAAAGGCGCATTTTATCGCTTTTTGGAAAAATGCTGAGATGAAAATCGAAACGAAAATCGTGTTGCCAGAAATAGTCTTTGAACGGATGGAGGAACCGGGAGATTCAAGTTTCAAAAGCAATTGATTTTAAACTTGATGAGAAAGCACGAACATTGCTCCTACCTGATGATTGATCCTGCCGGCCGGTTCTATGATAATGTGGGTGGGAGACATACATACAGTCGGCCAATACTCGAAGTCGGCATAGCTGAGGCGCTCCAGGGAATCAGATTTGACCATGACAAATTTCTTGATCGGGATGGGTTTTATGACTGGGGATAATCGAATGTTTATTCCGGAGTATCTGCCCCCCCTCATTCCGATTTCATCTGACCCCAACAAAATCCGTACTTATCCACATAGGGGGGGCTAAGCTCCGGAATGAGGGGGGCAGATACTCCGGAATAAACACCACTATCCAAACTCAAGTCATTATTTGACCCGTACAGAATTTGCGCTAGCCACTTTTACCCCTTTTCAATTTTCCAATTCTTCATAGTGCCTTGTCCTAATCCGAGTGCTTTTTCTGCCTTTGAAGCGGTTCCATATTTTTTCTTTCCCCAATTTTTAACATGTAATTTGAATTGCTCAAGTAACACTTGAAAAGGTAAGCCAGGTGTAATCTGAAACAATGTCAAATCATTTTCGGAATGAGTATGTAATTGGGATTTCGAAAAGAAATCGTTCCTGATTTCATCAACAATTTTCTTCTCAACGTCTTCTGAGATCCTCCTTACTGCAGCATATTTAAATATTCGGTAGTTGAAATACATGCAGGCAAGTTTATCCAAATCCCGAAAACCGCCTTCAAATTTCACTGCGTTATCCTCCAGGAATTTTTCTAGTGAAGCGTTTTTGGGTATTTTCGCGAAATGCTCATACCCAGTGGTCATTTCGAACTTCATTTTTTCCCAGGTTAAATGAAAGTCCCTGACCACATTTTCTGGTTCATCTTTATAGGATGGTATGGATACCACAAGCTGGCTTATTCTGTCCCAGAATAACCCTAATAGATGATTTTCATCCTCCCTTAGTGCATCCGCATCTTTAGAAGAGGTAAAGGCAATCCGGAGGTTAAATTTTTCGCCTATTCCAAAGGTTCCATCCGTAGTGGACAAGGCAGTAAAAAGCAACTTTTGTCGTTCTACAGAAAGCTGCTCCACATCTTCGACAATCAAAGTCTGGTTTTGATGTTTCCTGAACAAATCATTCAGGTCCTCTGATGAGGAAGGCAATTCTGAGCCCTGAAGAAACGCTAAGCTGGCAAGACAAAGATCAGGTCGTGCATTTTGCCTGATCTCCTTAAAGGCATGCTCAATGGCGAAATGCTTACCTGTCCCACGCTCTCCCAGGACAATAAGGCAAAACTTGCCCGGATTAGCAAGGAAAACTTTCAGCTTCTGAAAGGCTTGTAGGCGCTTGGGACCACCAATAAACTTGATTTCGCTCATAAATAATGGGAATTATTTGCCAAATGTAGGGTGAAATATTTCACCTGTCCTAAACCGTATGGATTTTTATTCAAGATTTGTGGACAAATTTGAAAAAGCAAAACTATTACATCCAAATTCTGAACTAATGCATATTCTTAAAATCATCCACGGTTACCCGCCCAACTACAATGCAGGCTCAGAAGTGTACAGTCAGTCTATATGTAACGAACTTTCAAAGTACCACAAGGTTTCTGTTTTCACCCGGGAGGAGAACCCGTATACTCCTGACTTTAAGATCAGGAAGGAGATCCACCATAGCAACCTTGATATTTATTTTGTGAACAATCCACAGGGTAAAGACGGGTATCGCCACCGACAATTGGACGACAATTTTGCCACGCTCTTAAAGGACATCAAGCCTGACATCGCTCATGTTGGTCATCTGAACCATCTTTCAACCGGAATCGTTGACGTACTCAAAGAACATGAAATACCACTCATTTTTACCCTGCATGACTTTTGGTTGATGTGTCCAAGGGGACAATTCCTGACCCGAAGCATTGGAAAGGAAAACAACTTCGAACTCTGCTCCGGGCAGCAGGACAATAAATGTGCAAAGGACTGTTACAAAGTGTATTTCAGTGGCAGGGAAGCACTGGAACAACAAGATACGGAACAATGGAGCAATTGGATCCAGTATCGAATGACTGAAACGAAGGCCATTGTCAACAAGGTGGATCTGTTTATTGCACCATCCAACTTCTTAAGAAACCGGTTTGTCAAAGACTTTGAAGTTCCGGAGTCCAAAATTGTATATATAGATTATGGTTTTCCAACGGAGTATTTAACCGAAAGTCATCGTCCGAAAGCGGATCAGAACTTTACGTTCGGGTATATTGGTACCCATATACCAGCCAAAGGGGTTAACCAACTCATTGAAGCTTTTAATCAGCTAAAGGAACCAGCTACCCTTAGGATTTTTGGCCGTCCCAATGGTCAAAGTACCCAGGTTTTACAGTCACTTGCCACAAATTCGAAAAACGAGATAGATTTTGCCGGTGAATATATCAATCATAACCTGGCCAATGATGTTTTTTCCAAGGTAGACTGCATTGTAGTTCCATCCATTTGGGCAGAGAATTCCCCCCTTGTAATACACGAAGCCCAATCCTGCAAAATCCCTGTAATCACCGCTGATCTTGGAGGTATGAAGGAGTATGTGCAGCACATGGTAAATGGACTACTCTATGAGCACAGGAATAGTAGTTCGTTGTTGGAGCAAATGGAGTTTGCGGTCGCAAATCCTCTTTTAATGAAGCGCTTGGGTGAGAGAGGTTACTTGTTATCAGAGGATGGCAAGGTTCCAAACATTCAGGACCACTGTTTGAAGCTGGAGGCTATTTATCAGCAGTTCATTAGTCCAAAAAACTTTTGGAGAATTACCCTGGATACAAACCCGGAGGATTGCAACCTTAAATGTGTCATGTGCGAAGAACACAGCCCTTACAGTGATTTTATCCCGAACCTTTATAAGGAAACCGCAGTGAAACGACGCCGAATGAAGTTTAGCACCGTGGAGGATATTTTTCTCCAGGCAGCAAATTTGGGCGTGAAAGAAATTATTCCATCAACGATGGGAGAGCCCTTGCTTTATAAAGAGTTTGATAAAATCTTTGAATTAGCAGAAATACATGGCATCAAGATCAATCTCACTACCAATGGCACCTTCCCCAAAAAAACGGTGGAGGATTGGGCCAGGGTAATTGTCCCCAACACAACGGATGTAAAAATCAGCTGGAACGGGGCAACCAAAGCAACTGCAGAAAAAGTAATGCTCGGAATAGACTTTGATAAAGCCCTTTTAAACGTGAAAGCATTTATCAAATACCGGGATGAATACTTTGCGAACAGTGGCTATTTCTGCCGGATTAGTTTCCAATTGACTTTTATGCAAAACAACATGCACGAGTTGGCTGACATCATTAAGATGGCCGCCTCCTTAGGCGTTGACAGAGTAAAAGGGCATCAGCTTTGGGCTCATTTTAATGAAATAAAGGATCTTTCTATGAAAGCATCCAAGGAGAATATTGCCCACTGGAACAAATATGTACAGGAAGCATACCAGGCACAGGAAAATTACAGAAAGCCCAACGGCGAAAAAGTACTACTCGAAAATATCCTTCCATTGCAGGAAAACGAAGACAAGGAAGTGCCTGAAAACTATGATTGCCCATTTCTCACACAGGAACTCTGGGTTTCTGCCACAGGAAAAATTTCTCCCTGTTGTGCTCCGGACGTGCTTAGAAAATCCTTGGGTGATTTTGGAAATATTGAAAACACATCTATTCAGGAGGTACTTCAAAGTGCCCCTTACAGAGAATTGGTGCAGAACTACAAAACTAAACCGCTCTGTAAATCCTGCAATATGCGCAAACCAGCTACAAACATTTGATTTTATGAAACAGCTCAAATCAATTTCTCAGCTTAAAAAATTACTGCCTGGTATTGCCGGTATTGAGGTAGCATTACTTTATGGTTCCTTCGGAAGGAATACTGCAGGACCAAATTCAGACATTGATATTCAGATTCTGGTTAACAAAGAATTTATGCCAAAGGATCTGATAGATGCGTTACAAACAGAATTTCAATCAGAAATTCTGTTTGTACAGAAAGTTGCATTGAGATCCAAAATTGCGGTTTATTTCAAAACCCAACCCAAGATTGAGTTTGCAATCTGTTCAGATCTATCAGAGATTGATAGAAATTATCTTGGATCAGAGATTACAAATATCACCGAAACGATCCTCTTTGAAAGGCAGCCAGCTATGTATGGAATGGAGACCTATCTCACCCAACTTGTCAACGATCATAACCAAAGCAAGCTTCCTCAAGATGGCAAAAAACTGGTTTCTGACCTCATAGATAAGTTCATTTATGAGTTTGAAAGTTGTTCGGCGATGCATCGAAGAAGTGACGGTTACCAATTTTACTTTTTTTACAACATTGCTTTGCAAGTTGCCATCCAGCTCAACCATCTTTCAAAAGGGTTTACAAAATTCAATTTCCTGCCAAAGTATTTTATTGCAAATATCTTAACCAAGACAGAACAGGAGACCTTTTATGATCTGAAGGGCACATTGTTTTTGCCGGAAGCAAACCTGCAAAAAAGAAAATTATTAGACTTCTTTTATGCCTCCATTGAAAATCTGGAAACTTCTCAACGAATAAAGGAGCTGAAACACTTTTGCGAATGGATCTACTCCAGAGACTTCTTTTGGAACTTTCGTGACATCAGCAACCACAATCCAAAAATAAAAAGTGGAAGAATTTTCAGAACAGCAACGATGACTTTTTTTCAGCATGATAATCGATTTGATCAATTATTGAATGAAAATGGCATAAAAACGGTTATCGATTTGAGAGCGGATCAGGAAATAGCGGCTATGCCCTATTTAGAAGCGGCACATTCAAAGTTTAGATATGTAAAAGCCCAACTTGATCCATGGAATCAACCAGAATGGTTTAAAAAAGAGCACCATTTGGGGACAAATGAAGAAATTGCGTACCGCTTTTTTGTGCTGGGTTGCCATGAAAAGATTAAAACTGCGATCGAAGCGATTCTCGAAGAAGAATCTGGGGCTGTTGCCATTCATTGCTTCGCTGGAAAGGATCGGACTGGAATTTTTATTTCTATGCTGCACTTAATAGCTGAAAGTCCGCTTGAAACAATTCATGCGGACTACCTCGCAAGTGAGGTAGATGTAAATCTAAATAATTTGGGTTTAGTACTGGACCTCATCCAAGAGAGCGGTGGAATAGAACCATACCTCCTTTCCTGTGGAATTAGTGCTAATCAGCTTCTGAAACTCAAACAAAAATTGATACGCTAATGAATTGGCTTGAAATAAAAACTGCTACAGATAACACCCATTTCCTTTTTGAAGGCAATCCAATCTTTGGAACGCATTTTATGGAGGTGTTAAAGTTCCATGCACCAGGTCTTGCACCGGTAAAAGATCAAACCGGATCCTATCACATAGATGGTTTTGGAAAGCCCCTTTATGAGGATCGTTATACTCGAACATTTGGATATTATTTCAACAGGTCCGCTGTAGTGATGGAGGAAAAGTGGTTTCATCTGAATGAAAAGGGCCATAAAGCTTATAAGGATGCCTTTTCATGGACAGGAAATTTCCAGGAAAACCTGTGTACAATCCGAAATTTCCACAATGAATATTTCCATATTGACTTAGACGGAAGGAGCGTTTATTCATCCATGTTTGTTTTTGCCGGTGATTATAAAGATGGAATTGCTTGCGTGAAAACAGCGGATGGATTATTTCGGCATATTGATAGATTTGGTAATCTTATAAACAACAGGGCGTTTCTTGACCTTGGGATATTCCACAAAAACTTTGCAACAGCTAAAGATATTGATGGCTGGCACCACATCGACAAGAATGGGAATGAAGTTTATAAGCAGCGATATGCAGCCGTTGAACCTTTCTACAATGGATTTGCCCTGGTAACAAGTTTTGATGACCAAAAGAGTATTATTGAGGAGAATGGGAAACTTGTTTTATCCATCTAATGCATTCATTCCCGGTCAACTTTCACCTCTGGCAACCCTGCAATATGCGTTGCAGTTTTTGTTTTGCAACCTTTCTGGATGTAAAGCAATCGTGTTTGCCCAATGGACATCTTCCAGCATCTGAGGCCGTCAAAGTAGTGGAAGCCCTCTGTGAGGCAGGTGCTGGAAAAATCACCTTCGCTGGCGGTGAACCTACGCTTTGTCCATGGTTACCTGAATTGTTAAAAGTGGCAAAACGTTACGAGGTGACGACTATGGTCGTAACCAATGGCACCTGTTTGGAGGAACCTTGGCTTCAACGCCATGGCCATTTGATTGACTGGATTGCCCTCAGCGTTGATAGTCTTGATGCCTTGGTAAATGCCAAGTCTGGCAGAAAAGTGCCCGGTTGCGAGGCACCGGATTTAGCCTGGTATCTGGAAAAAACAAGCGTGATAAAGGAAGCCGGAATTAGGTTCAAAGTTGACACGGTAGTGCATCGTTTAAACCTAGAAGAGAACCTGGCTCCGTTTATTTCTATCACCCAGCCAGAACGCTGGAAGTTGTTCCAGGTATTGCCTGTTAAGGGGCAAAATGATGCTAAAATAGATTGCCTAATCATCTCTGATGCTGAATTTAACGCATTTCAGAAACGCCACAAGGCTCTACTCCCCAACCAAGTTATTGTTCCTGAATCAAACGATGCAATGACCGGCTCCTACCTGATGATTGATCCTGCCGGCCGGTTCTATGATAATGTGGGTGGGAGACATACATACAGTCGGCCAATACTCGAAGTCGGCATAGCTG
>Ga0163149_10003016_pt1 | contig 19652 bp, 17 predicted proteins | sample OliLakLV19MP5G1_FD_148604 | JGI IMG/M metagenome (GOLD analysis project Ga0163149, IMG submission 148604) | Freshwater microbial mat bacterial communities from Lake Vanda, McMurdo Dry Valleys, Antarctica - Oligotrophic Lake LV.19.MP5.G1 | ecosystem: Environmental > Aquatic > Freshwater > Lake >...
ACAACCTCCCCAGTTCCATCCGGAAGGGGATGTCTATAAACATGTCCGCCTGATGATGGGCCACCTGAAAAATCCCGATCCCGTCCTGGCTTTGGGCGTGTTATTCCACGACATAGCCAAACCCGATACCTACAAAGTTGATCACACCGGGCGCATCCGCTTCAACGGCCACGAATCCGTCGGCGCAAAAAAAACCGAACAAATTATGCGCAGCCTGCGCTTCTCCAATGACATGATCCGCGATGTCACTGCCCTTGTTGCCAACCACATGGCTTTCAAAGACGCCCCCAATATGCGTCTCAGCACCCTGAAGAAATTCCTGGCCCGTCCCACCATGGATCTGGAGGTTGAATTGCACCGGATTGATTGTAGCTCCAGCCATCGACTACTCGACATCTACGAATTCGTTCTGGAGAAACGCGGGGAAATTTCCCACGAAGAGCTTAAGCCCGTCCCCTTGGTCAACGGAAACGACCTGATCGAACTCGGTGTCCGTCCCGGCAAACTCCTGGGAATGCTTCTGGAAACCCTGATGGACGAACAACTTGAGGGAAAACTGAAATCTCGTGAAAGCGCGCTTCGCCGCGCCCGCGCGCTGGTCTCAGGCCTGATCCAATAGTCCAGGCGTCTTCCCTCCCCCATCAACGCATGGTCTGGGCCTGCCATGGCGCCACTTCAACTTTCTGCCAGGCACTGATCCTCCCGTATCTATCCACTGCCGCTATTTGTATTTCCGAGACCCCCGCCCCGTTCTGGCTGAAGCTGCGGACTGTTCCGGGAAGAATCTGAAAAGTCCAGACCCCCTCCTGTTTTTCCCTCCAGATCCAGCAGAAAGGCGGCAGGGACTCCGGTGCCATGACCCAGGAAACACGCCACTGACCGGACTCAACCTTTTTTCCGGCGATAAAGGATGGCACCGGCTGTTTGTCAGGAACCATCCAGGGCGATTCCGGAACGAGGGCCGGCTGTTCGTAGACTTTCTTTTTTAACAATGTGCCCAACCCCAGATGGTTATTCAACAAAGGCTTCATGTTCCAATGTATATGCCCGCCACTTTCCAGCCGGAGCCGCGTCAACATGATCTGCCCGACCATTTCATCAGGCCTTCTTTGGGCACCGACCCGTTCCGAAGCAATACCAGGCCATAGATGGCGGGACTTGCTGTTCTGCAAAGCCCACCAGGTCAACAAAGGTTCAAATGGCTGCAACTTGGAATCACGCGACCAATACAACTGGGGGGCGCAATAATCCAGCCAGCCCTCCTGAAGCCAGCGCCTGGAGTCGGCATACAGATGCTCACACGCATCCACATAGGCCATCGTTCCGGCAGGGACTCCCGGCTTCCAGATGCCAAAGGGACTAACACCGAACTTGACCCAGGGCTTTTCCTTCCGGATTGTTTCATACATCCCCTTGACCATCGCGTTGACATTGTCCCGGCGCCAATCGTCTTTCCCCAGAGTCCCTCCCTTGTCACGGTAGGACCGGTAGGTTTTCTCATCCGGAAATTCCAACTTCTTCTTGGCCTTATCATACAAAGGATAGGGATAAAAATAATCATCGATGTGCAGGCCATCAATGTCATAACGCCGCACAATATCCTTCACCACTTTCAGCACATGCTCCTGAACCTCCGGAAGTCCCGGATCAAGCCATTGCAGGTTCCTGTAGGTTCTGATCCATTCCGGATGTCGTTTTAACACATGATCCGGTGATGCCGCATAATCCAATCCGGCGCGCGCACGGTAGGGATTGATCCAGGCATGCAACTCCAGACAGCGTAGATGGGCCTGCTCCACCGCGTAGGCCAGAGGATCGTAAAACGGTTCCGGGGCCTTTCCCATTTTCCCCGTCAAATAATAGGACCATGGCTCATAGGGTGACTCATACAAGGCATCGGCGGCAGGCCTGACCTGTAAAATGATGGCATTCAGATTCAATGCCTTCGCCTCATCCAATAGAACACACAATTCCCGCTTTTGCTCCTCCACCGGGAGACCCGGTCGGGAAGGCCAATCCAGATTATAAACCGACGCCACCCATGCTCCACGAAACTCCCTGGGCACAGCTTCCTGGATTGCTTCCGAGCCCTGGAGCAAAGACGCCAAGGCCAGAAACCACAAACACAAACTAAATACTCGTCCCGTCATCTTCCAGCATCGTACCCGGAAAGCTCCGGCTGAAAACCGTTAAATCCGATGTGGTTCTTCTAGAGGATTGACCTCACCCGAGTCCAACAGGCATTATTTCGCTTTCATGCATACTCCAGTGCCCTATTTCTCTCTGGCCGAACAACATTCCGGACTCAAAAACGAATTGCTGGCCGCCATCGAAAAAACACTCGATCAAACCAGCTTTTGTCTCGGACCTGATGTTGACGCTTTCGAAAAAGAATTCGCCGCCTGGAGCGGAGCCCGTTACTGCATTGGCATGAATAGCGGCACTTCGTCACTGCACATCGCCATGCTCTTGCACAACATTGGCCCGGGTGACGAAGTCATCACCACTCCTTTCACCTTTGCCTCCACCAGTTGGGCCATCTCTTACGTCGGAGCCAAACCCGTTTACGTCGACATCGAACCTGAATCCTACCAGATCGACCCTGCAAAAATTGAGGCTGCCATCACCTCCAAAACCAAAGCCATTCTACCGGTCCATCTTTACGGCCATCCCTGCGACATGGACGCCATCCTTGCCATTGCCGAAAAATACGGACTTCCTGTCGTGGAGGACGCCGCCCAGGCCCATGGAGCCCGGTATAAAAACCGTCCCGTGGGAACCATGGGAACCCAGGGATCTTTCAGCTTTTATCCCACAAAAAATCTCGGAGCCTGTGGCGAAGCCGGTGCCCTTGTCACCAACGATGAAGCCATGGCCAAACGCGCAGTGGCGCTGCGCAACCACGGCTCCTATCAGCGTTATCACTATGACGAGGTGGGCTACAACTACCGCATGGAAGGCATGCAGGGTGCCGTGCTCCGCGTCAAATTGAAACATCTGGACCGGTGGACCGCAGCACGCCGGACTTTGGCCGGACTTTATACCGAAGGCCTGAAAGGAAGTTCCCTGATTCTACCGAAAGAGAAAGAGTGGGCCCATAGTGCCTGGCATCTCTATGTTATCCGCCACCCCCGGCGTGATGAAATCGCCGCGCACCTTCAGGAAAAAGGTATCGGCTCCGCCATCCACTACCCGATTCCGCTTCATCTGCAGAAATGCTACAGCCCGCTGGGCTATACAAAGGGAAGCTTTCCCGTCGCCGAACAGGTGGCCAACGAATGCCTGGCCTTGCCTTTATATCCCGAATTGACCCACCAACAGGCAGATCAGGTTTGTCAGGCGTTAGCCCTTTTTTAAGCGGCTCTGCAACGCATTCGAAAGTCTGCGAAAAACCAGAGCGGTTGGTATCAACATCAAAAACGCTGCCGGCAACACATAACGGTCCCCGTGCGCTTTCAGCCAGCCGCTGTAACAGAAAAACAGCACGATCATGGAGCATCCTGCCAAAACCAGAAAAGGCAAAACGACCACATTGGCCGCTCTGACATAGAGGCTGAGAGCGAAGAGGGTTCCGGCCAACAACGGATATCTCTTCAAGTAAGACAATCCGGCCATGATAAACATCGTGCCAAGAATATCGTAGGAAAAATTGTAGGAATAATACCAAACCAGGTTCGTTCCAGCCGCTGCGAGAGCGCAGGTCAATAGTGCCGCCTCAGGACCAGCCAGATCCCGGGCCACGCGATAGAGTGAAATGATCAGTGCCAGCAAAACCAGTTGTTGAAAGACCCAGAAACCAACCTGGCCCATCCATCCATAAAAGGGTGCCGCCATGACACTGATGATCACCGGATGTTTGGGAAGCAACCTTCCATCAGCTGCCTCGGTAAAAAAGTCCTGCCGGTAGGTCCGGTCACGATGGATCCTGCTCTCCTCTATAAAGTAGGCATAAAGCCGGTAAAACTCTGGCCGCTCCAAAGTTCCGTTTCCGCCGTGGAAACGGCCGGGAGCCGCGGATAAGATACTCCGCCGTAATTATCCACCGGAAGAAAAGGTCTTTCTTTCAACCACGAAAGAATTCCAACAAAAACCAAAAGCGCCGCAAAAGGTCCCAAGATCCACGCCGGAGTCAGCCAGTTCGACCCGTTACCTTGCGGAAGGCGTTTCATCTGATTTTACCGTAACTTAGGGATTGCGAACCCACATCCTGATGGGAAGAAGATAAGGGTATCCGGAGAATTCAGAGAGAAGTGTGTATCCGCTCGTGGATTCTTCAAGGAAATGCATCATGTCGCGCTGGCCTGACTTTTTCCCGCCCCGATAGAGCCTCTCCATCATCGTCATGTTTTCATCGGAAAAGCTCATGATCATCATGATTTTAGGGGGATTTTTTCTCAAACGCTCCATATCTTCCCGAGCCATATAGTCGGGACAAACGTCAAACCAATGAACCTGCGCAAACGTGGCGGGGGACCTGTCGGCCAAGGTATAAAGCATGGGAAAATGCGGGAAAACAAACAGCGTCTCCTTTTTGCCTGAATTCTGTTGGATCAATTCAACCATCCTGGCAACAGATGAATTGGTTTGGGCACTGAGATCCAGTCCCTGCAATTGCGGCAAGGAAGGCTCACTCCGCTTGGCATAAACCGCAGGCTCCCGCCAGCCATAAAAATCAAAGGGAATCAACAACCGGGCGGTGATGAGAACCGCCATCTGCAACAAAAGAGCAAGCATGAACAGGTAAAAGGCTCTGCGTTTGGCCGGTGTTGCAACGGCCGACTTAAAAAGGAGATGTGTCAGGTATGCAACCAGGAGCCCCAGCCCCGGCAATACCATAGGATTATATAAAACAAAAGAGATCGCATAAAACAGTGCCATTCCCATTCCAATAGACGCCATGAAAAAGACCGGACGGTTTTCTTCTTTGCGTATCCATAAGGGACAATACAAACAAGCAAACACCGTGCTGGCTGGGAAAGCGCAGGCAATCAAAAACATGTCGTTCAGCCTAAGCATGGTGAATGTCTCGTTGTTGGGAAACAAAGTCCACAGTCCCCTCCCCAACCAGTAGCCTGCTGCAATCACCAGCAGCATGGCAGACGCGGGAACAAGCGATAGCCTGAGCCACTCCGCCGGCCCGGCGGTTTCCTCAGGAGTTTTGCTGTTCTGCCTCAAGCCCAGCGAAATCAGACAAATGGATCCCATCATCAACAGATAGACAGCGGCCACCGGCCACGGTGTAAACGGACGAAGCAAGACATCCAGAAGAGGTCCCTTGGCATTGGTGCCCTTGAGAAACGTCTGCTCAACAAAGGCAGCCATGGCTCCATTGGCATAGAGCCAAAGACCCACACAAAGCACAGGAACCACCCAGGCCGCAGCAAACGTGAGGATAGCGGGCTTCAGACGCTGCCAATAGTCAGACTTCCAGGCCATCAGCACCCATGCCGTCGGAATCAAGAGGGTCACACCCAACCCAGTAGTCTGTTTAACACAGAAGTTCAGACCTGCAGCCAGACCTGCACAAAGGATCCAAACGATCCAGAGGCGCGATTTGATATCCAGATGTGAAGCCGCCCAACAGGCCAGAAGACTCCAGAATGCCGTGCTGTGATGGGCATAAAAGAGAACATCCGGCTGATCTCCCGAGTAGACAAAAAGACAGAAGACAGCCCCGACAAAGGCCGCAAAGGGGTGAAAAAGCCTGGCCAGCCACATATAGAGCATCCCGCAGATGGCCATCCTTTGAACAAAACCAAAAATGCGGAAATCGATAAAATCCGTCCCCATCAGTCGTGAAACAGCAGCCGTTTCCAGTAAATGGCCCGGAGGTGTGAACAAATAGAAATCACGGTAGGGCATTTGCCCCTGCATCATCAAATGAGCAAAGTGTTGGAACCAGCCTTCAGTTGTCCCTCCCAAGGCTTTGTTCCACCAAAGGAGCAGATACACAGCAACGACAATGAGTGCTCCCAGCCCCCAGAACAACGGGGAGCAAACTATCTTGGCTGAAGCTTTCATGGAGGGGGTTTATCCGGTCAAACAATGCCCTAACCTGGAAATATGGCGTTTCATGTCAGGGTTCCAATTTTACCTTGAATGTCCATTTCTGTCCTGTCTTGGGGCTGATGGCAACCACTTCCGCATAATCAGGTCCCAACTCCTTGATTTCAACATAACAAAGCTCCGGGTTCATGGCACGTAGTCTCGCCCCCTCTTCCGGACCAAAAATTCCAGCCCAGTGATAAGGTTTTTCTCCACTCCAAATTTTTGACATATCAATCCAATTTCCGCAGTAACCGGTAAGACTTCTGATTTTAAAAAAGGAGGGGTAGTTATAAGAACCTGTCAGTGTAAAGGGAACCCGATAATCCATCTGCATGAGCGTTTTTACATCCACCACGGCAATCCACGGACCTGCATCGCCCGATTCCGACTTGATCTTTTTCCACCACTGCGCGGCCTCACCACTGATGATCAGGCGGCGGTCGATTTCCATCAGACTGAAGGACGGATTGCCATGAGCCGCGATAAAACCAGCCATCATAAGAACACCCGCCACCATGGAAAGTTTGCGCATCCTGGCCGTAAACGATTGCCAATTAAACAACAGGATAACATGAAACAGGAAGGTCATGAGGATGACTTCCCGAACCGGCCAACGCAGAAATCTGTATACAGGAATTTGTGAAATGACGGACGTCAACCAGTCAGGCCTATCAAGTAAGACAACTAAAACAGGAACAAAGAGAAGGCACACTTTTTCCAGTGTTGTAATACCCTCCTTCAACAAGAGCGCCGTCAACCCGAACAGCGCAGCAGCGATAAACGGTAGATAGGGAAACATAGGGTGCTTAGGGCTGAAAAAAATAAAAACCGAAAAGAAGACAAAGAACCAGCAGGCTTTTTTCCATCTGAGCGAATTCCTGAACAATAGAAGCCCGAACAAGATCCCTGAGGACGTAAAAGCAATGGAAGTCATATAAGCTTTGCTGAGCCTGAAGTATTCGGCTCCGAGACCGTCAAAAGAAAAGATCGGCCCGGCTATCAACGATGCCATTTGCAAAATAAGCGGATAACTCAACGATTTGGCACCATCCAGGGCAAGCTCTTCCTGCCTCACAGAAGCCCCGACTTCCTGGAGGGAGAAATACAACCAAGGGGACAGCAGAGCGAGATAGACGCTGTAAGTGATTCCCCAGCGCAACAGCAATCCCCACCTTTTTTCCATCAGAGCCAGAGGCACAACCATCAGACTGAAAAAAAGTGCGGACATGAGAAAAGGATGCATATGGCCACAGAACAACCCGTATCCGGCACCAACCAAAAGAAGCAACAAGCTCCTGCGGGCGTTCCTTTCAACCATCCCCCAGAAAAGCAGGGGCACGGCCGCCTGGCTTCCAAGAAAACCCAGCCAGCTTGAACCAACTGCGAGGGAAAAAAGTCCAAAGTTCCAACTCAAGGACAGGAAAATCCATGCCCCCGGGAAGTCCGGGAGTCCATAAATCCTGCTCAAGGATTTGGCCATTTGAACAAAAGCCCAACTGCCCAAAACGAAGCTTACCAATGCCACCCACTCCACCATCAGCAGGTGACGCACATGTTCCGGAAAGAACAGAACCGGCAACACAACAGGATTCAAAATTCCAAGAGAACCGGGGTCCTTGAAAAAATTTACGCCCCCGAACAAGTACGGATTCTCGAAAATATTCTGCCCGAGCCATATCCTGCGCAACACTTCTTCCATCGCGGGCATGAAACCTGTCAGGTTATCGTCCGTTAAAAAGTAATAGGGGCGCAGCAACTGTAGTACACCAAAAAGTATAACAGAACAGACTGCCGCCCACCACTGGGGCTTTTCTGCGAAGGAGTCGTAGAGCTTTTCTATCTTAAACCAGCTGCTCTTTGGGCAATCATCCATGGTAGAGAATTACACTGCACACATAGTTCTGCACGAGCAAATTTTATACATCCCGGCATCGCTCAAATGGCCCTAAAGCTCTCTGGCTTTGTCCATTAGCAAGCGCTCTCTGGGGACAGCATAACAGACCAGATCCCAGCTTTCAAAGAGGTGGGGCCGGAGGAAGAAACTGTATTGATCCGAAAGCCTGCTGATCTGAAGAGGAATGCTCCAGACATGATCCTGTAAGTGATAGACGCAGATGGCCAGGACAGGACAGTTCTTCGCAATGATATCTTTCGCTCCGTCAATAGCGTCAGGTTCAGAACCTTCGATATCCATCTTGATCCAGGTAGGAGTGCTGCCCTTCAAAGTCGCGTCCAAACAGTCACCATCAATTTCAAGGCTTCCCTGTCCCACGGCTGATGCTTCCGTTCCCGTCGGGTCAAAACGGACTTTTCCTGAACCCTTGCCCACCGCTAATGGGAAAACTTTAATTTTTGAATTCCGGTCGGCAGGTAAACGCGCCACGTTTTCCTGGAGTTTTTTAAAATTCCCCGGATCCGCTTCAAAAGCAAAAAAACGTCCAAACCGGCCTTGGCTTACCCGCAGGAAACTTTCGAGGGTGTCACCGTCAAAGGCACCGCAGTCCACAAACTGCTCCTCGGGGGAAAGTTTGACGAGATCATCGGGAAAGTAAATCTCATGTGCAACCGGGCCCGGCAGGCCATCGAAATCGAGATGAAGCCTCCACCGGATCTGGGCAACAAATTCTTTCCGCGACGCTTCATCCCCCCAAAGTCCGAAGGCCCGCCGGACGCATTCGGCATTTTCCAAGACCTTGTGAGGCAGGTCGAGGGAATAATGGGGCAGGAAAATTTCAGGGCATTTCCAAAAGAGCGCGCCGAAATGTATGACACCCCGACACCCAAGCTCCGTCAGGGTGCGGCACCTTTCCTTCATGGTCTCAGTCGCCCTCCCCCTCCAGATCGTAACGATGAATTTGCAGGAATTTCCGAATTTTTGTGCCGCTTCAAGTGGCGAATAAACCGGAATTCCTTCCACCGTTTTTCCCCAGAGCCTGGAATTATTATCGGCAAAGGCGACCACCTTGAAACCGGTCCTGACCAGACCCCCGAGAACTTTTCTTCCTAAGCCTCCTGCACCGAAAAGGACAATGGAGTCCGCCTCCGATGAAACCAGACTGTCAAAGGTTGTTGACTCTCTCCGTTTGGCCTCGCCGATTTCCTCGCCAAGCAAGGCACTGAGTTCCTCGGCGGGAGATGCGTAGATGTGGCTCATCCTGCTTTCTTACCAACAAGTCCTTCCCCCATCGACAACTAAATTTGAACCCGTCATGTAGGAAGACGCATCCGAACACAGGAAAAGCAGAGCCCCTTGGTACTCATCCACTTTTGCCATACGGGCCATTGGTATCAGGTTGCTCAGGCGCACGACAAAGTCTTCCGGTTGTGCGGTGTAGATGCCTCCGGGGGAAAGCGCGTTGACGCGCACACCCTGTTCCGCCCAGTAAGTGGCCAAGTAGCGCGTCAATCCCAACAGTCCGGTCTTTACCACCGAATAGGTAACAGGCTTCACCGGCTGGTCCCGTTCCGCCGCGCCTTGCTTGCGGTAAATTCGCTGATCCGGGGCGATGACCGCGAGGTCGGACGCAATGTTGACGATGACACCCTTTTTCCGGCATGCCATCTCAGCCCCGAATATCTGGCTGCATAGGAAGGCCCCATCCAGGCCTACGGCCAAATCGGCCCGCCACCGGTCGAGCGAAAAATTCTCAAGACGTGAAGAAGTCAAATCCCCCGCCTTTTCAACCTTGGGGTTGTTGGCCGCATTGTTGATGAGGATATCGATTCGTTTGAATTTTTTCAGGACAATCCCAAGAAGCCGGATCACATCCTCCTTCCCGGTGATGTCACCCTGTAGTGAAAGGGCCTTTGGCCCAAAACGTTTCCGGATCTGCAACGGGTCGGCCGCATGCAGGTCAACCAAAACCGGTATCCCACCATGTCCGGCAATCACTTCAGCGTGCTGCTGCCCCAAAAGGCCGAGTCCCCCAGTGATCACCGCCACCCTCCCCTTGAGGTCAAATAGGTTTTTTCTGCTTTTTTTCATCTTATTCACGCCAGATGTACAACTCTCCCAGTCCTGATCGATTCCTTCGCCGCCAGTGCCATCTTAAGGCTTTGCACTCCATCACTCAACGAAACAAGTGATTTTTCATCTCCCTTGATGCAGGCGAAAAAGTGGCGCAATTCCGACATGAACATCTCGTTCCGTTCAAAGTCGTGGAAGGACTGCTCCGTGGCCACTTTTCCGTCTGCATCAAAATGGGTGAAGGAAGCAGTCCTGAAATCCACCATTATTTTCCCGGTATCCCCGATGATCTGCAAGGTCCTGCTGGGAGGACGCTGAACGTAATCCTGATGAAGGTGCACCGGCACGCCGCCGCAGTCCATCAGGATGCTTGCCACATCCTCCACGTTTATCTCCAGGCTGCTCAGGTGTCCACCCATCGCGAAAATGCGGCCGGGCAGGCCAAACAGCCAGTAGAGATAATCCATCTCATGTATCTGGGAAAGGATGACCCCGCCCCCCAGTTCATCACGGGAAGCGTACATCTGCCGATAATCCTCGTAAACATGCCAGCCGGGAAGATATTCCCCCACTTCGGCCCGGACTGAAAGCACGCGGCCGATCAGCCCCGCGTTGAGAACGCTCCGCACCCGTTGCAAACAGGGATGAAAACGTAATTGGTAGCCTACGAGCGAGACCAGGCTTTTGCTCGTCGCCAGTTCGATAAGGCCGGACAATCCTTCAAGACTGTGGGAAAGGGGTTTCTCCAGGAAAAGATGGCAACCAGCATGGGCGGCGGCGGTGGCCGAAGCAACATGCAGGCTGCTTGGATTGCAGATGAAGGCGGCCTGGGGTCTTTCCGCAAGAGCCCTGTCCAAGTCCTTGAAAACCCTGATCTGGTATTTATGTTCAAGATTGCTGCCTGCTTCAATTTGCAGTTTGTCCGTCAGCGCTTCCGACTGCCCGCGCACGCGGTAGGCAAGGATCTCCACGTCATTTCCGAATAATGTCCGGAGATTTCGGGTGTGTCTTTGTCCTATTCCACCCAGGCCTATCATAAGTATTTTCATATCAGAATCCCGCTTCCTTCCCGTGACGTTCCACAAAAGCCCTGTTGTGAACCGCCCAATCCATTTCCCCGCCAGCAACATCGCGGGCAACCTGAAGAATAAAATCTCCCTGGTAACCAGCCCGCTTGAGTCCGCCAAAGACCGACACAAAATCGGTATCCCCTTTTCCCAACGCCACCGTTCCTCCGCCCTTCAAACGGTCCTTGATGTGCACACTCCCGATCCTTCCGCCATAGGCCGAAAACTCCTCAAGGGGATCAAAGCCCAGTGAAGCACTGTTGCCCGAGTCATAATTAACTTTGACCATCGGATGGTCAATGCGCTCGAGCAGAGCGGAAAACTTCGCGGGAGGCAGGGACGTTTCAAGATGTAGTTCAACGCCCGTTTTCTCTACGGCAGGCAGAGCCCTCTGCAAAAGCTCAGCCACCAAAAACATCTCAGCGTCGTTTTCAATCCGCGAAGTATCAACGAAGGGAAGAACCACATGGCTTACTGGCAGCTGCCGGCATTTTTCCAAAAGATCGCAGAGCAATGTGATCCTTCCCGCAGCTTCTTGGGAGGTAGCCCTCAGGAAAGGCCTGTCCATGAAGTAATCGGCACACACGGAACGGACCTCCACCCAATATTCTTCCGAAAGCTTTTTGATGCGGTCGATCCCTTCGCCACTTGCCAATGGATTGTTTTCCTCACCGGGTAGTTCATAGATCCACTCAATCGCATCAAGGCCCGCGCGCTCCACCAGGGAAAATTCCTCCGCCCACTCCTTTTCTGGAAAAGCCTGGATGCGCTGCCCAAGGGGCGGAAGCAGCCGGCCTTGCATGATGCCTATCTGCATTATTCCTCCACGGGTGGGATGATCATGTTCTCCAGGAATTCCTTCCTGTCGAGGAAAGGCCAAAGGTCTTCCAATGGTTTTGAGAAGAGGGAACCATCCTTGCGTTGCGCCGAAGAGAGGCTGGGAATGCGGGCTTCGTCCGGAAGGGATATGACATCGCACACGACGGGCCCGGGCATGTCCAGAACGGCCCTGACCTCCGCACGCAGATTTTTTTGGTTCTCGATTCTTTTTGTGGCCAGGCCGTAGGCCGCCGCAATACCCAGAATATCAGGGAGCTTCAGCCCGCTGGTCGGGTCGGCCGCCGTCAACCGTCCGAACCATCGGAGTTGGGAGGTCCGGATCGAAGAATAGCCGTTGTTGTTCAGAATGAAGAACTTGATAGGAAGCCCAAGCCGGGCCACGGTGGCAAATTCCTGGATATTCATTTGTATTCCGCCATCTCCGTCCACACAGACAGTGTCCCGTCGTTCTGAACCAAGGCAAGCGCCGATGGCGGCGGGAAGACCATAACCCATCGAGCCCAATGCCGTGGTATGGAACAGGCGCTGGCCTGCCTTCAGTTTCAGCACATGCTGGAAAATTTCTATACCGGCTCCGGAGCTTCCCGAAACAATCAGATCCTTTTCCTTCAACTCTTCCGATAGCACTTCCCCAAGGTAATAGGTGCTTACGCGGCTTTCCGGACTGCGGTGTTCGGGAAGAACCACTGGATATTTTGTTTTCCAGTCCCGGCATCGTGCCCACCAGGCATCCCGCTTGCTCGTTTTGATTTCATTACGCCGATTCAACAGTGCCGAGATAAATTGTTTTGCATCAGCACAGACCGCAACGTCGGAGAAGGAGGAAAGCTTCCCAAGTTCGGCGGGGTCGACATCGTTGAGGATTTTCTTCGCCCCGCGGGCCAGGCGTTCAGGGGCATAACCCGTGATGGTGAAATCAATCCTGGAACCGATGCTCAAAAGAAGGTCGGAATTCTGCAAGGCAAAATTGACCCCGCGCGGTGCCACCGATCCGGGTTTGCCAAGGTAAAGCGGATGGTCGTAGGCGAAATAGTCCACGGCCAACCATGTTGTCAATACGGGAATCTGCAGGGATTCAATGAGTTGGTTGAACTCGGGCAGGGCCTTCGAGAGACGTATGCCATTCCCGGCCAGCAGGACAGGACGCTCTGAGTTGTTCAACAATTCAATGACGGCGTCGATCTGCGAGCCCAGATCCGCACTACCGGATTCCACTTCACTTGGTTCCGGTTTAAACCCTTCCAATTGTTCCGGCTGGATTTCCGCCGCCTGCACGTCGAGAGGGATATCAACCCAGACAGGGCCCGGTCGTCCGCAGCGGGCCGTATGAACCGCCCGCTCCAGATGGTAACGGATTTTTACAGGATCCATTACGGTAACGGCATATTTGGTGATGGGGCCGACAATGGCTGTGATGTCAACTTCCTGCACTCCCATCTGCCGAACACCGGTCAGGCCCTTCATGTCGCTGCGCTTGACCTGGCCGGAAATAAAAAGGCAGGGAGTCGAATCCAGCCAGGCTCCGGCCACGCCGGTGATGGTATTGGTTCCGCCGGGACCCGTCGTAATCAACGCCACGCCCAGATTGCCGCTGGCCTTCGCATAGGTTTCCGCGGCCATGGCGCTGGCCTGCTCATGAAGATTACAGACATATTCAAGTTCCCTGCACTGGCCGAGAGAATCATTGAGATGCATGGCGCCTCCTCCCGGCAGCATGAAGATATGTTTCACGCCCTGTCCGGCCACAAATGCCATCACATAGTCGGAAAGTTTCATGGGGCAATGAGGTCCAGCAGTTCCCGAACCGCACCGGAGCCTGCCGGAAATTTGGTGACATAATCCACCAGCTCGCGCACCGGTCCATAGGCATCGGCTGGAGCCGCGGAAAATCCCGCCGCTTTCAGGGCGCCGAGATCATTGATGTCGTCCCCCATGAAGCATATGGCCTCCAATTCGATACCGGTGGTTAGGGAAAACGAGCGCAAGGCGGCCTCTTTGTCTTTGCAGCCTTGGAAAACGTTCTTGATCCCCATTTTGGCCGCATAGCGATCGATGAGGGGGCTTTTTTCACCGGAGATAAGGGCGAAAACAATGCCGCGCTTCGTGGCCTGCGAAATTCCCATGATGTCCCGGAATGAAAAGCGCTTCCATTCCTGCCCGTCCCCCCCCCACCAAAAAGTGCCGTCCGTCAAAACTCCGTCCACATCCAGGGCAACGGCTTTGATTTCGGTTTTCAAACTTTAAGGCCCACCCGGCGCAGCTTTTTCATGACGGGAATCTCGCTTGGAAGAAGCTTTTTCTCAGATGACCCCAAAGACATTTCCACTAATCGTATATCACGGGCAATGCGGGAAATACCGCTGGGCGCGACGGATGCCGCCTGATCCGAGCCCCACATAGCGCGATCCAAAGTAATGTGCCGCTCGATAATGCATGCGCCCAGAACTACTGCGGCCACTGTCGAAGCTATTCCAGTTTCGTGACCGGAGTAGCCCACGAGAACGTCATAACGCTCCCTTAACGCCTGGATGACACGCAGATTCAAGTCCTCATAAGCTGAAGGATAGGCACTGCAGGTTTGCATAAGAATAAGATCTTTTTTTCCCAGAACTTCCACCGCATGATCCACCTCCGCGAGCGTGCTCATCCCGACAGAAAGAATAATGGCCTTGCCTTTGGCGCGGGTATACTTCAACAGATTATCATCCGTGAGGGACGCCGCCGCAATTTTATAGCAGGGTGGATTGAATTGGGCGATGAAGTCAACCGACGGCTCGTCCCAGCAGGAAGCAAACCAAGTGATTTCGTTGTCCTGACAATACTCATTAATTTTCTGATACTGGTTCTGGCCAAATTCCAGGCCACGCTTCAGGTCACCATTGGTTGCACCGAAGGGGTTTTCCCTGGGTTTCTCAAGCTCTTCCTTCGTGTAAACAACATCAACACTGCGTTTTTGGAATTTGACAGCATTCCAGTTGGCTCCTTTTGCCACGGAAATCAAATTTTTCGCGATATCAATTTTACCATTGTGATTGATTCCTATCTCCGCAACGAGATAACTGGGATGTCCGTCTCCTACTAGTTGATTGCCGATTTTGATCTCAAGTTTAGACATAATTTTAAGAAAGGGTGGAAGTACTATCACGAATTCTCAATTCCATCTGTCTTTATGTCAAGTACTTGCCCTACGTAAAAGCGGAATTTAACCAACAATTCCGTGGAATTGGGATTTAAAAATTGATCCGCTCTTTTTCAACTACCAGCGGACGGTTCAAAACCTTGGTATGAATGGAACCTATGTATTCGCCCAGAATACCAATAAAGAACAGCTGAACCGAACTGAAAAAGAAAAGTCCTATCACAATCGGTGCCGTTCCAAGCGAAAAATCGCGCCAGTAAAACAGCTTGTAAAAAAAGTAGATGACTGCGACGAAAAAGCTGAGAATGGAAGCCCCGAAGCCGAGCATGGTGGCCAGGCGCAGGGGCACCTTGGAATGTTCCGTGATACCCAGCATGGCCACGTCATAAAGGAGATAGAAGTTGGATTTCGTAATACCGCGCTTTCTCTTCGGCTGGGTGAAGTATACCTTCGCGCTTTCAAAACCGATTTCGCAGATCAGTCCCCGGAAATAAGGATAAGGGTCACGTATGCTGCGGAAAACTTTGACTGCCTCGGCGTCATAAAGACCGAATCCCGTGCTGTTGATATTCATCTTCACATCGGCAAAGCGCATGACCAACTGATAGTAAAATTTCCTGATGGTAAAAAAAAACACCGATTCCTCGCTTTGATTCTTGATACCCAGAACGATTTTATAACCCTTTTCCCAGTTTGCGATGAAGTCACTTATCAGTTCCGGCGGATCCTGCAGATCCGAGGCCAGTGCGATCACCGCGTCTCCGGTCGCCTGGAGGATGACATGGTAACCCGAACGGATAGGTCCGAAGTTACGGGCATTAATGATGATCTTGACCTTGGGATCGGTTGCTGCCAATCGGCGCAAAGCCTGCACAGTCCCGTCCGTGGAACAGTTATCAATAAAAAGAATCTCATAGGTGTAGCCTGGGAGTTTCTGAAATACGGCGTTCACCCTGGAATAAAACTCGTCGATGTTTTCCTCTTCATTGTAGGTGCCGGTGGCAACAGAAATATGTTTCATAATGGAATTCAAATTGTTTCCTGATTTTTTCACAATAGCAAACCATCCGCAGCAAGATTCTCTTTGATGCAGGCATGGCTGATATCGTGGAAGAAAATGAAATTGGTTTCCTCGGTGCTTTCATCCATCTTCGTCATTTTCTTTATGCCTACAGATCCAACCGCGTGACATGAATATCCAAGCTCTTTGAGCATGTCCACGATCTGGTTGGGATGATAGCTGAACTTCGCACTCCACTTTCGCAGCATTTCACAAAAAATCACCGGTTTGTCGGACGCCAGGCACTCCGCACCACCGCGAAAAACGAAAAGTTCAGCCCCTTCCACATCGCATTTGATGAAATCCACACGTAAGGCATTTTCCCGCCACACATCATCCATTCTGCGAACCCTGCATTTCTCGGTCCGGACCGTATCCCAGCCAAGGATATTGGCTCCCGAAGCGGCGCCGGAAATCTCAGGGGCAAAATAAAAGATTTTTTCCTCCTCAGAATCGGAAAGGCCATGATTATATACGGTGATATTGGACAACCTGTTCAGCTCAACATTACGGGAAAGCCTGCGGCACGTGGATGGAATGGGTTCAAAAGCCAACAATTTGCATTGCGGCATTTTTTGGGCTATTAGAAGTGAATACCATCCTATATTGGCTCCTATATCGAAAACTGTCATGCCCGGTTTGACTATCCGGAACAACAGATCTCTCTCCGGGCGTTCATAGTCCCCAAAATTCAACAACTGGGTCGGAGGCAGATATTGATCCTCCGTGTCCAACGGGAACAATAGACCATCGTCGGTCAACAGGCTGACCTCGTTTTTACCGATCTTGATTTCTTTGATCCCTGTTTTTTCCAACCATCGCGCATAATCAAACAGGCCCATGTGGTTAGAATGGAGATCGCGCGAGTACTGGTATTTATCGATGTCGCCGGACAGAAACCTGCGTTGTATGCCGTCCAATACGGAATGGTGTTTTTCTTTATCTCTCATAACGATCTCCCCTGAAATGGTCCGTCATCTCCCAAAAACAAGAGGGGGTTGCTATATCCCAATTTTTCACGGATTTGTTTTCTGATTTCTTCCCTGAAAATGAAAGTGGCCACCAGAACGGGATGAGGAAAGTCCGCCACTTCCAAAGGAGAGATAATCGGCCGGTTCATTAGGAGTTTGCCGTGGTAGTGTGAGTTTGAATCTACAAAGGCCACAATATTGGCCCTTGCCAGAGGGCCTGTCATCATCAACCTTTGCGTATTCGTTCCCACCCCCCAGACCAAAATCGGTTCACCGCTTTCCGCCACTTTTTCGAGCTGGGTTTCAACTCTGTTGGCCAAATCTCTGGAAACCCTTATGTAGTCGCGCAAGGATGATTCACTTTTTTCTTCATACTCCCATGATCCGGCAGAGGCCTTCCTGAAAATTCCTTCGATACCAGGATAACTGTAGGTAAGTGTATAAGGTTGGGCACTGGCAATGAGCCGGACCGGCTGGAAACCATTTATTTTCATCAGGTTTACCAGTGCCGCTTCTGTAAAATATTGAATGTGTTCAATGCTGAATTGTTGATAAGGACCATCCAGATATTTCACAAAAGCCCCAGCATCCGGAACATTGACATAAAAAAGTCCACCGTCGGACAATAGTTTGCGAATATTGGCTATCGCCGGATTGGGGTCGTAAAGATGCTCCAATACGCCCGAGAGCGTAATCAGGTCAAATTTCTCCTGTAATTGTGACAAGTCACCAACCGTCAATGTTAAAACATCTATCCCGTAATTTTTCCTGGCAAGTTCGGCACAACGCAGAGAAGGATCAATCCCTTTCAGACGCGTGAATCCGCCTCTCTTGAAGGCTGCAAGCAGACCGCCTGTTGCACATCCAACATCAAGAATCGACGACTCCAAATCCAGCTTTTCCTCCAACATGTAGCCGGTCACCGTTTCGAATCGTTGTTTGTCCTGCGCCGATTCAATGCCGAAATTGTCAGGAAATTCCCATTGTGACATTTCCTTGTAATAACGGTCGAATTCCCATGCCGCTGGCAAGCCGTCGGCAAACCCCGTCCCGCATTGGGCACAGACCACAACGTCATAGCCATGTAAAAAACTTCCGGAGGAAAGTCCACTGAAGGTTTGATGGATGAGCCTTTTTTTTTCATTGCCTCCGCAAACAGGACACACACGAAAAGTGATATCTTCCGCCTGCCTGCGCTTGGACTGGAAGCTTTTGTTCGGTTGTAGTGGCTTCATCTCTTGTCTCTGAACGCGATCATTTTGCTGATCTACCCCAGAGGGGTCAAGCCTTGCAGAAATTACCATAAGAGACAATGGTGCGCCTAAAACCTTCCCCCAAACCCACCTGCGGAAGCCAGCCTAACCTTCCGATCTTTTCTATATTCACTTTTACCCCGGGATTCCATGGACGAATTGGGGAATCACCCGAGGAAGCTTTGATCACCCTCAAATTCCTTTCAGGAAAAAGACCGCACAGAAGTTCGGCCAGATCCACTATCCGGATTTCTGCCCCAACGTTGACAAGGTTGTAAGCCTCTCCATCGCTGCCATTCAGGAGTATAAGCAACAAGCCCTTTGCGGTATCGCTCAGATAACAGAACTGCCTGAAATCAGCACCGTCACTTTTGAGAACTATGTCTCTGCCGCGGACGATGCTCGCGGTGAAATCAGCAAAAACCCTTCCATCCTCCAGATCCATTCCGGGACCATAGGTATGTCCAAGCCTCGCAATCTTTGCCGGAACTCCAAACTGCAATCCCCAGGCCATACACATGGTTTCCGCAGCACGCTTGCTTTCAGCATAGCAGGAACGCAAATCCAGGGGATCCAGCTTGCCAAAAAAAGCCTCATGGATCGGATCAACCGGGGGTGGATCAAATTTTCCGTAAACCTCCCCACTGCTTAAAAAAAGAAAACCTCTGCACTGCGAGGTTCTGGCGAATTCAAGAAGATTCCAGGTGCCGATCACATTGGGGCGTATCGAACCGACAGGATCCTTGCCATAATTTTTGGGCAACGACTGGCTGGCCGCATGAACTATGTAATGGACAGGCTCATCCACTCCGACCGGATCACATACATCCTGAACCAACAATCTGAAATCATCCCGACCCATGCAATGGGAAAAAAGCGATGCGGCTTTTTCACGGTTCCTGACCAGGGCGATGATCCTGCAAGGGGCTGCTTGTTTTTTTTCATTCCAGTAGATCAAGAATTCGATCAGATACCGCGCAATATAACCCGTCGCTCCAGTCACCAGCACCGTGCTCCCTGCCAACTTTTCCAAGGGAAGCGAGTCGGACAAAATCCATTCGAAATCCTCCACAAGGATTTTCCGCATCTCTGGATATTTATAAGGATCAGACACGGATTTTTTTCTTCCTGTTTATGCTGACTCTCTATTTCCGCACAAAGTTTCCGATGGTCTCAATCATATATGCCAACATCGCAGGAGACAGACCGGGATAGGTTCCGAGAAACAAGGCTTCCTGGATCCGGTCCGCGCCCTTCAAGTCACCAATCGTGCGGAAGGCCTCCGGTTGTTCCTTTTTCAATTGCCC
>Ga0163149_10003021_pt1 | contig 19628 bp, 24 predicted proteins | sample OliLakLV19MP5G1_FD_148604 | JGI IMG/M metagenome (GOLD analysis project Ga0163149, IMG submission 148604) | Freshwater microbial mat bacterial communities from Lake Vanda, McMurdo Dry Valleys, Antarctica - Oligotrophic Lake LV.19.MP5.G1 | ecosystem: Environmental > Aquatic > Freshwater > Lake >...
CAACCAGCCCGCCCCGGCCGAGAACCCCGGACAGACCCCGGCCGGCAAGTAAGTCCAGTTCAGTTGATGGAGCATCGCCAGAGGGGCTAATGGGCATCCGCTCCATTAGCCCCTCTTGGTGTTTAGGCGAAGATTTACACACCCATTCACTTTAGAGAAAGGTTCAAACCATGGCTTCAGCCATCATTCCGCTTTTGCTCGCTGTCTGCCTTGTCGCGTTCGTCGCAGTCATGACGGCGCTCTTCCTGCAGTTCAGCAAGCCCGGTCACCGCCTGATTCCCCTGCTCCTGATCGGCGCTGGCATCACCTTCGGAGCCCTGCTCTTCCTGGTGAAACTGAAGGCGTTCGCCGTTGTCGCCGTCGTGGCGATGGTCGCTGTCGGTTTCGTCGTCGCCACAACCGCGCCGAATACTCCCGCGCCCCGCAGTACCACCCCGTCTCGGCGTCCGCAACCTCGCCCCGACGAGGTCTCCTGCGACGAAGAGTAACGGCTGACTTCGTGCATGGCATGAGCTACACCCGCTCGATGCCTCGATGTCGGTGCATGTCGGGCGATGTTGCTTGTGTTCCTGAACTCGTGAGTTAGCTGACAGCAACAACAGCAGGAAGAGGAGCGGCGCTTGCCGCCCTCTTCTTTGCTGCCTCACGGACGACGTATTAAGCCTTATAGTTGAACGGGACGGCACACGTCAAACCATGACAGCCTATCTCAACTATCAACGGGACAACTCCATAACCATGTCCTAGGTCGTCACTAGGCAGTCGATCTCGCCGTCTACCAGCGCGATGTTCGAAGTTTAAAACCAATCAGCAACTTGGAATTTAAACAAAGGAGTTAATGAGATTCAAAAAACAAGAGGGCACCATATGCGGTGCGTAATTAAGGCGCTCTTAGCTTTTCGATTTTGACGCGATCGTTTTAGATAAATTTCAGTATGGCAACCTAGCGCGAACCTCAATCTCGTTGATTGATGATGGTTTTGCGCTGTTCGCGATGTCGACTTAACAAAGTTTTCCATTTTCGAAATGCTTAATAGCTATCGAGAAAAGCCATCTGTTAACGCGAAGGTAAGGGTCCTTTTCCATTGCCTCTAAGAAAACACCGTAACCAGCAACCAGCCACTCCAATAACTAGACCAACACTGATCTCGCATGCGAAGTGAGTCAGTCCGGTTGTGTTGCGGTGTTTTCCAGGGGCAAGTCAAATCACGTCTCATTCGGAGCGTGGTTGAAACAAATCTGAAACTAAGGTAACCAAACACCATGCAAAGCGCATACGCCAAAAGCAATCTCCGGTTCGCTCTCTCTCTGCTCGGCCACGCCTACGACGCTTCGCTCCTGTCCTCCGACCCGGACAAGAAGCAAGTCGTTCAGCTCTCGCCGTTCAGCATCCGCCGCGCCTTGACCATGGCTGCGATCGGCTCCCGAGGCGCCACGCGTCAATCGATTCTCGACGCCATGTGTTACCCCTCCGGCACCGACCTCGCCGCCGTCAACGCCGACAACCTCGCGATGGCCAACTTCCTCAGCACCTGCGAATCGCGCGGCGATGCCCCGACCACGCTGCTCCTCGCCAACGCCCTCTGGCTCCGCGAGAACGGCGACAAGAACGACCCGAAGTTCCATCAGCCCTTCATCGACGACAACGCCCGCTTCTTCAACGCCGAGTGCAATCGCCTGCCGTTCGACGACGCGGCGCTTGCTCGCATCAACAAGTGGTGTGACACCAACACCAAGGGCAAGATCACCAAGATCATCGACGAGATTCCGGCCGACGCCTTCGCATTCCTGACCGACGCGCTCTACATGAAGACGCCCGCCAAGGAGCGCTTCCACCACGTCAACGACAAAGCCGGCAAGTTCTTCGGCCTCGGCGCCGACGGCAAGCTCGCTGCCACCGGCACCGACACCACCTTCATGCGCCAGCGCGGTGAGTTCCAGTACCTCGCCACCGACGGCGTCCAGGTGCTGCAGTTCCCGTTCGGTCAGTACGGCCACTTCAACTTCTACCTGGTGCTGCCGGACCTCGACAGCGACCTGACGTCAGCGATCAAGGGTCTGCGCGGCAATTGGTCTGACTGGCAGGACAACCTCGGACCGGGCTTCGGCATGCTGCGCATCGCGCAGAACGAGCAGGAGTGGGGCAAGGACGTCATCCCGGAGCTGGTACTCCAGGGCATGGGCCTCGCCTTCACCGACAATGCCGACTTCGCCGACATGTGCGACAAGCCTCTCAAGATCGGCGCCGTCGCCCACAAGACGAAGACGAAGTTCTCTCACAAGGGCTTCGAAGGTGCCGCTGTCACCGCGGTCGGCATGATCGAATGCACCAGCATCGGCATGCCCGTGATCCGCAAGCAGTTCGACATCACCGCCAACCGCCCGTATGCCTGGCTGGTCACCGGCGGCGATGAAGTGCTGTTCGCCGGCACGACCGTCAAGCCGACCGCACCGGTCGAGCAGGATCCGAACGACTTCGAAGGCTGGGACTGCCAGGACGACGCAGACCTCAACACGCTGCGCTAAAACATCAGTCGCCACGCGAGTTGACACCGCGCCAGCCAGTTGAACTGACCAACAGACTGACACGTTGACGTCCTTGTGACGTTGACGTGTCAGCTCAAAGGAGCACCACGGGAAGAAGCGCATTAGAAGCGCATTCTCGTGGTGTTTTGATTAATGGGGTGGTTAACTATAAAATATCATAGCACTGAAAGTAGCTCAGAATCAAAAGGCTGCATTAAGCGGATAGCTGGCAGGAATCTGCGAAGTTCCAATGCGCCGAAGGTGGCGGAGGTTTCACAATTAGGCGGTCCGCAACTGTGGTGCCGGACCGCCTGAGACTACTACCAGGCACCTTGTGCTCACTTCGCAGTCAAATCGACTGCAGTAGCTACATTAGCCCATCCCGCCCTTCCTCAGATAGGAGATGAACAAGCGAATGCTGGGAGTTTTGACGCCAATGATGAAGCCGATGACGAGTCCGATGAGTCCGATGAGCATGGTTGTTTCCATTACTTAATTGAGTGCTGTTAATGCCGCGCGAACAATTCGGCGGCCTTTAGTTTCGACTGCTCGACCGGTTGTCGATCAAATCTATCCTGGCTTAAGCCATGATATTTTCTAGCGAAAACCGGTCGCGCACATACAAACTGTAGGGACGACTGTTTACTTGAAGTCACTCGTAAACTCTGGAGTTTCGATCGTGTTTTGAACGGGTTTTGAACTAGCTTGAGCGGTGGTCGAGCTTGTTTTGACAGGCGCGACGGCTCTGGACTAGCCAACGAGGGTCAGCTTGCCGAAATCGCTGTCAAACTTCACAGGACCGCCGAACGCGATCTGGGCAAAACTTCTCAAATGTTGTCTTTTCCAGTCGGTGTCGAAGAGCACACCCAATGGTGCTCCGTAAGCATCAGAGCCGCTGAACTGTAGGCAGGTGATATCAACCTCTGATCTTGTCGACCGACCAAGGCTCACCCAGCAGGACGACCAGCGGTTCTGCTCGATAAACTGCTCTACCAATTTCATGAAAGTCTGGGCATTCGCTTGGAAGAGAAAGTCTTCTCTCATCAATTGCAAGACCGAATTCGTTGTGCTATCCAGGCAAGCTCGAGCGGCAGCCGATGCTCGTGCCGCATGATTGCGTGACTCGCTCTTTAGATCGATTTGCCTGTTGTTGGCGCTCTTGTACCGGGACCAGCTGGAGTGCGCAGCCAGCAAATGGGTGATCAGAGCTCCGTAAGCTTCGCCCAGCTCACGCTGGAGATCTTTATCGGCTTTACCGCTATCGTACAGCGGCTTGAGGTTGTTTGAGTAAAAGACTCGCAAAGACTCGACAAGAGTGGGTTGCTCCGAATCTTTCGCTCGGGGGATGCTTTCCTCAAGAAAGATCGAGCTGATGAAGGCGGTTGCTGCACTGACGGTTTCACTGAAGGCAGTCAGGCAGTCTTGATATTCGATTGTTACACTCATTAGATTTGTTCCTTTTCACGGGATTGTTATTGGAAGGGCGGAAATTCTTTCTGCAGGCGCCCTCAAGCCAAGCAGCAAGGAGCCGACCGGTTTCATCCTGTCACGGAGAGGAAACCGGAAGCTCTGAGATGGAGCTCGGACACTAGGTCTGAGCGGCTTCACTAAGCCAGCACTGTTAATCCGCTCACGAGCGCTTCTACTCGGGAGTGCGGATCAACCACATGAAAAATAAGGTGCTCAGTGCGTTGGCAAATGAGAGCACTGACCCGAAGACCACTGCGACCGGCACCGCTGAGATCGGAAGCACGTATAGAAATGCAGCGATGCTACTGACCATGGACGCCGCCAGAACGGCTATGCCTGCGTAGCAGAATGCCGCATTTTTCAGCGGTTCTTTGCGCCGCCCTATATGTTTTCCGAGCTTGGCTCCGCAGATCGTGGCTAAGACGGTCAGCGGTATGCTAAGGAAGAGAACGTTCGGCGAACGAAGCACAGCCATTGGTGCCCAGATTGATACAATATTTACAGTCAACGCGAGCATTAGCGTCAACACCAGATTTATGACAAGTCTTGAAATGTTCATCAGAGTCTTCTTTCTAAGACGGGAGGACCAAAGCAAGTGCAAAGCTGTTCCTTCGCGATTTTATTTTCACTCCAATTTGCGACACCACCAATGGTGTCGCTGAGATCAAGAAACTACTTAACTTTGCGCTCTTGGCCCCAGTTTCTGTAAAGCTCGTGCTTGGCGATTATCTGCTGCACGCACCATGGCGTGGTGTACCAGATCGACTTGCCTTGAGCCACTCGCCCCCGAATCTACTCGGCAATCGAGATCTTGAATGGTTGGTTCGGCCGACCTTAGCCCAGTCGCCGCTCGGCTTCGGACATGAGCTGTTCGAGCATAGGCAAGACGAGGTTGCCAGTAGTCGCGATGGATTGGATGATAGCGTCCTTCTTAATACCGGTCGCCAGCAGTGTTGCTTCGGCCATATCGGCAGGTATATCCGCCAATCCGTTGCTATCATCGGCCGGCGGGAGCAGGCACTCCAGTCCATGGACAATTGGGCCGATCGAACTGGTGATAACGGTGAGTAAGGAGCCTGCGATGAGGACATCGGTTTGGCTTTCATCAGAAGCGGCCTTGAATTTGGGACTGCCGAGGCGGAGTTGAAGCTTGGCTGCGAGCGCGGCGGCGCGTTCAGACAGGCACTCACCGAGGGATTTCAAGTCGGGCACTGTTTTGATCGAATCAGTCATGGGATTGCTCCAGGAAGGTTGGTTTTTGTTTTGGGAATTTTGACGGGAGTTCGGAAGACTAGATGTTCGAAAACCGCTTTTGTAGCGGGTTGAACGGAAAACAATTAACGGACGCGCAGCTCAGATGTTTTTTCGATTGGCCTGAGTGCTTGCCTCATCTCTGCGCCTATGAGCGGCGTTGCATAAGGGTCTTGTCAGATAGAGTGGCAGCTACTTCCTGCTGAATATGTGAGATACCAGACCCCACAAGACCGCTACACTCACACCAACACCGATAACCAGGGACACCAATCCTGCTGCCGGCGCGCCGAAAGCCAACAGCCGAAGTCCGCAATAAATGACGAGGGCAGTTACCAGACCCAGCCCGACAATGCGAAGCCAATGTATGGTTTTCATATTTAGCACTTTCTTTGTTGAATTCAAAGAATGCCGTCGAAATGACGGCATTCTTTTCAGAACGCAAATTTCGCCGAAGTTAGCGTCATAAGCCTTGGCGACAGCCGACGTCAACTTCTATGTCAGAAACAGCTGATTCAGCTTAGTCTGATAGCATCGAAGTCGCTTGTGAAGCGAACCTAAAAACCTCCCGTCCTTAATTGGCTCACGAATGTCGAGGACGAGTTACAGCAAAGCCGCCGCAGCAGTTACCTGGATCTGGTTGCTTGCTAACAACGGGCTTTTTGGTGCTGGTGGTGATGCTCCTGAAGACATAGCGAAAGTAGACGATGATTTACTGTGACAAAGTCTCTTGGCAATGCTCAACTATCAACTTAACGGAGCAATGGAAGGTAATACTCAACGAGACGCACTATCTTCGGCATATTCGGACAAAACTGATTACATTCTTTTGGATTTAAAGTCAAAAGTTTTTTTGACGGGATGCCTGGCCTGCTTCTCGGTGGACACCATTAGATTGCTGTAGTGGACGCATCTGCCGATTAGTTATTGACTGATGAAACAACATGATTTTTTTCAGTAACAGCGGCTTCGATTTTTGTAGCTAGCCGTTTTGCCCCATTTCTCGGAGCTCCAGTGAGAAACCAAATTGCAAATTGGATTAACGACAGTTCGAGTGGTACCGTCTGTGGCGTCAGTTACTCGATCTGTCCTGGATATCGATGGTTGGTCGCGATCGTGGACAGATGGCATCGTTTAAACCATTTGAGGCCTGCATTTAGAATGCAACTTCCTGAGGATCTATTGCCAAAGTATCAAGTCACCATCTACGGTGGCGGAAAGGAATTTCTCAAATTTCCGGATTATCGCTATTCGATCGGAGGTGGTCAGCTCACATCGAGCTCGGTGAGAACTTGAGCTATGCGTTGCCTGAGACTATTTGTTGGAGCCCCCTCCGGATACACCGAATCAGAGACTTTGATACTCCTCAATATCAGAGAATGTCGTGGCACTACAGCTCCATACCAGGATGTCTTTTATTGCATTCAGGAGTAAAAAGCGAAACAATTAGTGTGTGTATTGAGTTATCGTCAATTTATCGATTTTTTGAATATGACAGACGAAGGAAATTGCGCTTTTTGTGGACGTCCCGAGATTAGACGGATGTCCGGCTCATTGACCGACTGGGTTCTAATTTGCGATTGCCAGAATCTCGAATCAGTTGAATTGCCAGAAAACTGTATGCACTGTGGAAAGCCCAGAGTTGCTCAAAGCGGCTCTCTGACCGGTCTTGTCTTTCGCGGCTTCAACTGCGATTGCATAAACGCGGACCATTCCGATGGCGCTAGCCCTCTAGAAAGGGCGTTGGAACTCGATGAGCAATGTTTCCCACTGAACCGTTTTCAACCACGCGCGGTGCTTGGTACCGGCTCATTTGGCACCGTGTACTTGTGCGCGGATAACCTCCTGATTAAAGATGTGGCCGTTAAACTCCTGCATAGAATCTTGCCTGGTGATGTCATCCGGTTGCAACGGGAGGCGCAATTATTGGCTGGGCTGCAACACAAGAATCTAGTAACGGTGCTGGATCTTGGATTAACCGACAACAGTGCACCATATATGGTGATGGATTATTTCAATAGTGAGTCACTGGAAAAACGACTTTCGGACGGGCCAATGGAGCTAAGCTGCGCGCTTCATCTGCTTGGGCAAGTGTGTCGGGCACTGACTTATATCCATGAGAAAAAAATCTTTCATCGGGACCTGAGTACTGCCAATATCCTGATTGAAAAGCGGGAAGACTCGGTCATCAATGTCAAACTTATCGACTTCGGTTTGTCTTACTTCCAGACATCAGAAGAGCAAGGAAAGACTGTGGTTGGCAGTCCGTACTACATGTGTCCGGAAATGCTTCGAGGTCAAGCCTATGGCGCGTCAGCGGAAATATACTCGCTGGGCGCGCTCTTCTTCAATGTCCTTACCGGCAGACCTGTTTTTGAGGGCAATTCGGCAGCAAGAATTATCTACCAGCATGACAAAGTTGAAGCGCCGCTTGTATCACAGTATCGCGATGATTGTCCTGAACCTCTGGTTCAATTGATTGCGCGGATGCTTGCCAAGAACCCCGAGTGCAGACCAGCAAGCGTGGAGGAGGTGATCAAATTTCTTGACCTCGAAACGATTGATGATGTTTCTTCTGAAAAAACTGACAAGAAGGTCAAAGTCAAGAAGGTGCCTCTGGTCAAGGTTTTGGCTGGTCTTGCTCTGTCTTTTTTGTTGGCTTTCTGTTTCATTTTGAATCAGAAATTTTTGAATGAGAAAAACGAATTTGACGTGGACACAGTAAAGACTCCGATGACGACAGAGTTTACCGAACCGTTTATCGTAGAAGACGCTGTGACTTCTGAGTCGCTTGCGAAATCCGCTAGTAACTTCCAAAGAGCTTATTCAAGTCACTTGCGTTCGGATGTTGACCTGTCGAGAATAGGATCTGAGGCAGGGCTCGAGGAATTGGATCTTAGATCTTCGGCTGTGCGAGATTTGCCGATTCCGCCGTCTGTCAGGCCTAGAATACGATATTTGAATGCCGGTCTTTGTGACCTGACACCAAAAGGACTGGAGACTGTGGCCAGCCTCAAAAATCTAGAAGAACTCCATCTTGATGGGATCTTACTTTCCAACGGTCGATTGCGCCTTTTGAACTCTTTGCCTAAAGTTTCTATCCTCTCTCTTGTTGACTGCTCGCTAAGCAGCGCAGACCTGATTGCGCTTAATCAATTATCCAATCTGAAGGTGTTAGATCTGCATGACAATGAGAAGATTAAAGATGAAGGAGTGCTGCACCTTTTGAAAAATAAAGCACTTCGGACAATCGTGTTAAGGAACACCGGCATAACAGAAAAAGGGGTGAAGTCGTTAAAGTCGAATCTGCCGAATTGCCAGATCAAAGATTCAGCAAATCCGATTCATCCATCTTCCTTTTGATAAATGAATCGCGCGTTTTGGTTGAGTTGAAAATTTTGATCGAGTTAAATTGAATCATGCCGCCTCAGCAGAACACACGTTGGTAACACGTTCTGAATTCGATTATCACAAACAAGCACTCTTGCGGATTCGGATGTTGAGTGAGGCCCCCTAACAGTAGACAGTGTATCTAGTCAAAGCACACTTTATGCAAAATTAGCGCACCATCCACGGTATCAAACGCGGCAGAATCCGAAGAATATCCAGAAATAGGCACGAGATTTGGTGCTCGGTCGCGATTTGATTGAAGCAAGCTCGGCGGTTTCAGATCTCGGCACTGACTAGTGTTCAAATCTCGCTCTGATAGATGAACTTATAACCCTTGCCGTGGATATTCTCAATGAAGGATGGACGGCCAGGCGTGTCGATCTTGTCTCTAAGTTTGGATATGAGCGACCTGATATGTTTTGGTGTGCGCGAAGTATCGCTTGGCCAGACCCTTTGGAGGATAACCTCAGGGCTGAAGACCCTGTTTGGATTCGATATGAAAAATTCCAGAACAGCGAATTCCATCTTTTGCAGATGAATCTGCTGATTATCTTTGTAGACGATATGAGCGTCTCGATTGATTCTCAGATTCCCGATGATCAATTCTTCGGGCATGATGGATTGCTGACCGCCGCGCCTTAGCAGGACCTTCGTGCGCAGGATGAACTCTCGGGCATCGAAAGGCTTGGTCAGGTAATCATCTGCGCCACCATTAAAGGCTTCCTCCTTCTCTTCGATCGACTGCTTGCCAGTCAGAAAAAGAACCGGAGCCGTGCCGCCTGATGATCTATAAAGCCGCGTCACATCTAAACCGTCGACATGAGGAACTCCCCAGTCGATTACCAATAAGTCGTATTGGGACTTTTTCAGCAGTTGTAAGGCGACCGGGCCGCTAGAGGCTAAATCGACAGAGTGCTTCTCAATTTCCAACCATTGCTTAATTAGGTTAATCATGGAGAAATCGTCTTCAAGAACCAGGATCTTCGCCATTCTCTTTTTATCCTTACCAGTTTCGCATCGCAGGAACTTAGTATACGAACTAAAATACCAAAGGACTCTCCAATGGGAGCAATTGATGACTGAACTCAGTAACCATGAGAATGAGCCGAGCCTGGAACTTCGCAAAGAGTTGGCAGAAAAACAACTAGAGATCGAATTTTACAAGCGCGCGGCCTTCAGCATGCAGGCTCAAATAAAAGAAATACTCTCGAGCATTCCATTGGGTCTGATTGCTCTTGGCGAGGACGATTTGATTGACGCGACGAATCAGCACCTGAGAACACTATTTCAATATGAAGCGAAGGAGCTTATCGGTAAATCCGTTCAAATGTTGATACAAGACATCGACATTACAAATCGAAATCGGTTCGAGTCCACGGGGCGGAAGAAAACTGGAGAATTGTTTCCGGTTGAGTTATTCATCAACGAGGTGGAATTGCAAAAAAAGCGCAGTCTTTTCATTCACGTAAGTGACTTGAGCACAAGACTAGCACTAGAACAGTTCAGGGCGAATCTAGTCTCGACGGTCAGTCATGATTTGAGAACGCCGCTTACAGCAATGAGCTCAGTTCTTGGTCTTCTTCGCGATGGAGAATATGGTGAGATTTCCGAATCAGGTGAAAGAGCCGTGCAGCTGGCCTTGATCAGCGGCAAATATATGGAGTCGATTTTAACCAACATATTAGACGCCCAAAAGTTGGATAGCGATTCCATTAGTTTAAATGTCACCGAGACAACCTGCTGTGCGGTTGTAGAGACTAGCCTGAGCATCTGTCAGCAAATGGCGCAAGCGCATGGAATCTCTATAACGAAGTCTGTCGAAGATCGATCCATCAGCGTCGACGAAGATCGCTTTGTGCAGGTTCTGGTGAACGTGATTACAAACGCAATCAAATTCTCACCACCGGGCGGGGAGATTCAGATTCAAGTGTATGCCAACCTGCAGTCAGTGTTTTTCGAAGTATCCGACGAGGGTCCCGGTATTCCAGAGGATATGGAATATCTAATTTTCAACAAATTCTGGCAGCTCCACCAGACCCGCGAAAACAAGTCCGGCTTCGGCTTGGGATTGGCTATAGCAAAGGCTCTTCTGGCACTGCACAACGGTAGTATATCGGTCCACAATCGCCCGATCGGGTGCAGTTTTTTGATACAGATTCCAATCTAGTGCCGACCTGTTAGTAGATCTAGGCAATCAATATTCATTGATATCAGTGGTTCTCACCTGCTCATCGATGCAACAATCGATTGCTTTTCGTTTGTTCCGAATGAAATGCGGTGATAGAGAGTCAAAACACAATCTGGCAACACGCATTTTGCATCCGATCTCTGCAGATGGGCGCTTTTCGAGCTCTGCTACGCCAGCGAGCACACAATTTGGAGACACATGAGATCACGTCTGATACCGCAATTGGTGCAGCACATTTCTGGAGAACAATGTTGCTGTCACCAGTGAGTGCGCCGAAAAGCCTGCCATTACTGGCGATAGCGCATATGGCTTCCTGAGAGATGTACTTGCTATGAGCCAGTGTTTTTGGAAGAATTCGGTCGAACAACATTCACACCACACGGCAAGGACGTAACAACCACAATCACCGCCCGGCAAGAAAATCGAGACTCAACTTCAAGCACTTCAATGCATGCGGGCAACCTCAATTGCGTTCCCGCGGCATACCGCCAACGGTGTGTTCTGCCTCGATCCGTTTTTCTGGGAGCGTTTCCGACAGCACAAACTTGTTTGTATCTTTTAGAAAGTAAGAAGCAATGTACTTTGAATCGGAAAAATCATTGATTGACTACATGAAAGACAAGCCTGACCTGAATTGCTTGGTGATCGAAAATAGTCCACTGACGAGCCTGCCAGATCTCCCGGACACAGTGTGCTATGTGAAGGTCAAAAACTGTATTGGCCTGAGCCGGTTTCCGGTGCTGCCGAATTCCGTGTATTACCTGGAGGTCGAAGACTGCCATGGTCTGACAGACTTCCAAAATCTGCCAACCATGTTGACCGATCTCCGGATCACAAACTGCAGCAGCCTGATCAACCTTCCCCCGGCACTTACGGGCATGGTGACGCACGTGAAGTTTACTAGCTGCCCTCTTTTGAGGAGCATCCCGACACTCTCCGATACGTTGATCAATCTGTGGGTCTGCGACTGTGGCGGTCTAACAAATTTCCCGACACTACCGAGCACGCTTATTTATCTGCGTGTCTTCGGCTGCCATGGTCTAACAGATCTCCCGGCGCTGCCGAATAAGCTTGCCTATCTGGTGGTCAATAACTCTGGCGTAACGAGTCTCCCGGCATTTCCAGAATCGTTGCTCGATCTGGTGGTACACAAATGCCGTGGACTGAGGAGTTGTCCGACGGTGCCGAGCTCCGTTGTTTATGCGGATATCTCCGAATGCCCTGCGTTAGAAAACGTCCCGGTGATGCCGAATTCAGCAGGCAAAGCCAATTAGTGTCGTCCACGCCGTTGCATTGCTGCCTTCGCGATCGTTGTTCTCAGATTAGACAACGAACGAGCTTCGAATCTGATGTGAAGTGCGGTTCGCGAATTGTTCCCGAACCGGAAAAGGACCAACAATTGTTTCAAGGATCCCACCATGACTCAGAAAGAAATTTTTTGCATGCTGGTAGTGTCGTTTCTCGGCGTCGGAGCGCTTCTGTCCGTGCCGATCTTGCTCTCCGCGTACTTTGCTAGCCCACTGATCACCACCTGCGTGGGGGTGGGCTCAGGGGGTGCGATGGGGCTCTACCTCCGGTCGTCGCGGTGGCTCCTTGCCGCTGGCACCGGAGGCGGTATCGCCGGGCTGTTGATGAGCATAGTTTCGCTTGCTGTTGGAGGAGTGCCTGGTGTGTTGCTGGGCAGTGTCATCGCGGCTTTCGTTGCTGCCATCGTCTTGGCTGGCTTCTTTATGCCCTGGCGAAAATAGCACCACAACGCAAGGACGTATCAACGGACGGAAACCGGATTTTCAAAGTTGGCCGAATTGAAGAACCGGATTCTCTACATTGGGCTAGAACAATCAAACACAAATTTCAAAAAAAGGACTCTCAATGCTTCGGAAACCTCTCATTGTTGTTGTCTTATCAGCAGCAGCATATCTCGTGTGTGGCGGTTCATACTTCTGGGCTCTTGCTCTGGCGGTTCTTGGACTGTCCCTAATGCTAAAGCCGCTTGGCGAAGCCGGCGTCTTTATTACCTGCGCACTGTTGGAAACATTAGTGGGCACAACGGCGGCCAATCGTTTCAATTCGTTCTGTTCACGTTGGCTGGGCATCGGCGTATAACCGAGCCTGTTGCCCGTTTGGTTAATTCTACTTCCATTGGCATGGCACCGTAAGTGGTGCCGTGCCTCGAAAGAGGTTCATGGAAGATTCTTCGTCGGCTTCTACCCTCAAACAAACAAACAAACAAACAATCGAAAGTGTCTAACATGATCAAGCGTAAAAAAATGAGCTCAACTGAAACCACTGTACGAATCCCGCTTGCTGACGGTTCAACAATTGAAGCAAACCCAGCTGCAGTCTGCAACTTAGGCGACTGCCTCCCCAAACGGAAAGAAAAGAAAAAGCAGATTTTACCGAAGAAAAAGAACCTGAAATGATACGAGTGCGAATCCGCAAACAAAACACTCTCAAGGCATCACTATGAACAATCATCAACAAAAAATCACTGCTTTGCCGTTCGGGCGCGCCGAGGCTAATCTTCTGTTCGAGCAGTTCAACAACGTGGTCTATCGAATCATCGATGTTCGCAGCGTCTGCATAAAGGATATCTTCCACTGCCGGCTTGTGAAAAATCCGAAACGACGTGGGTTCTGGGGGCTGTTCATGCCCAAATACGTCCCTCTCTACTGGGTCCACGCTTCAATGCTATGTGTAAACGACTCTTGCGAAGGTCGCTTGCAGGGAGGTTACTGGACAGCCAGGAAGCTTCAAAGCATGTTCGCTGATCCGAGCCAACGTCCAGTCGATCTGATCGTCCGGGGACACTTCAATGAATCCGGTTGGACCATCGATCACATTGAGGTACAACACTATCTGAACGCAACTATCCCTGACCGACTGCGCTGATCGAGGATTTCCTCCCGGAATAGTCAGGAGCTGATTATTAGGTTATGTCGCCGTGTCCGGCGGTCTCCCAGTGAGCCGTTCTCGTACGAATTGAACTTGAAGGTTTACCGACGAGAACGACTGTGCATTCAACTCGCGTCGTAGAAATGAACGGCGCGCTCTCATCTCGTACCGCCGGATTATCGTTATCCGGCGGACGTTCTACACCATCACAAGAGAGGTTTCTATGGTTGAGCAAACTCCTACCACCGTGCATGATTCGGAGTGGGCAATCGTCATGAAGCGCGACGCATCTCAAGCGCTTTCCGAGACGCGTTCCGATCTGGTGCTAGCCGAGGCCGATCTGGCGGCCGCCGAGGAAGCGCACAACGAGCTCTTTCGCGAACGCGAAGCTGCCCGCGTGGCTGCTCGCTTCAAGCACGAAACCCCGGCAAAGGACGCCGACTGGGAAGAGAGTGCCAGCCGCCTCTCCCCCCTGGCTGATTTGCTTGACGACGAGTACAACGACCGCTGGCCGCAAGCCGCCACGCGCGTTGAACCGCCACCCCATCGTAAGTGGGTGCAAACGCAGGTAGCACGCCATTCTCGCTCAACGGAATGAGGTTGACGTGAGCGTACTCGTAACACAGCGCACTAGCTTTTCTTGCCAATTCATAAGTCTACTGAAACCACAGTTGGACGTACCGACAAGCAGGACTACGGAAACGCCAACCAACTGCAACTCTGGGTCAGTCGGAGCGCAACTGGTTGGCAGTGGAAACTCTGCAACGCTTACGTTCCCGGCAGACGCCTCGGGCGCCCTTGTGAGCTCGAAGGTGGCTCGAACACAGACTATACCGAGAACCGTCGACTCGGTCAGGCTGCGTTCGACCGCGTGAAAGCAGAGGAGCTGGCCAAGTTTCCGCCTGTGGTGGAGAGGAATTTGCCAAGTTTCCGTCCGTGGTGGATGTCACTGATTTGTCGATAGCGGACTCCCGCGCCTACCTGATTGTCGACCTCCCGGTCACCGTCGTCAAAACTGGACGTTCGCCTGCCCGGTGCTCTCTATGAGAGCGCGGGCGGCGGCCTCAAACAGTTTTCTTCCTTCCAAACTAAAAGACATCATCGGATGTCTCAAGTATCTCGATCCAACAAACAAAAAAAGGAAAATGACAATGGGAAGTGCAGAAATACCGTCGTTTAGTGTTTTCACTGCGCCGACGGTAGAATTGGTTGAATGCACCAAGGCGAAGTTAATTGAGAAATGTTTGGAAGAACTCAACAGCGTCGAGAACCGTGAAAAACTTGTTCGAGGTGAAGCTGCGTATGTAGCAGTGCCTCAAAGTCTTCCTTTCGCTAAAACCGTAGTTGACGCAGTCCGCGTAGCCTTCGAGTCGGCAGGCTGGTCGTGCTTTTCAGAGAAGGTTGGTGGAGACATCAACGTTCGTTTGATTTTCTATAAACCAAAAGATAAAGGCCTGCCAAGCCCATTGGATATCGTCAAACCTGTCAGGGAGACAATAGTCAAACAGGTAGCGGAAAAACTCCTGGCAATTATCGAATTGAAGAAAGCAGAGCTCGCAGTCGAGGAAACAATCACATTTGAGTATAATGCTGACTCGTTCAGCGTGCTCGATTCAGCTCTTCAGCTATTGCACGAAGCCGGTTGGCGAGTCGGAATCAGTGGTTCGGAAAACAATCTTGTGACTGTCAAAGCGGGGATGCGAGTCGCCTGACGCAGATGAGAACAAAATCGAAGCACCAAATCGGTGCATGGTTCGACATCTGTGGTTCTAGGTTTGGAGAAGTAATCTGAAGTGAGAATGCAGAGTCGCATAAAAGCGGCTTGTTTTGTTCGGCGCGGGCTCGCGTGAGTCAGGCGCTTCAAACGCAACAGTTTTCGGAAGGAATTGAACATGACTAAGTCTACTGAAACCACAGTTGGACGTATCGACAAGCAGGACTACGGAAACGCCCACCAACTGCAACTCTGGGTCAGCCGGAGCGCAACTGGTTGGCAGTGGAAACTCTGCAACGCTTACGTTCCCGGCGGACGCCTCGGGCGCCCTTGTGAGCTTGAAGGTGGCTCGAACGCAGACTATACCGAGAACCGTCGACTCGGTCAGGCCGCTTTCGACCGCGTCAAGGCGGAGGAGCTGGCCAAGATTCCGCCCGCTGGTGCCACCGCGAGCGGTGCTGCGTCGAGTTGAGAGTGGTCCTGCATCAGAGTCGGTGACGGGCTGGAGTTACTAATTCCAGCCCGTCTTGGGCGAATCGCGGTTTCAGTTTCAAAGACTCTACCGAGGCTCACTATTCTTCGTCTGTATCAAAACAAGAATCGAAAGTGTCACTATCAGAAGGGATCCAGTCCAATGTCTTTGACCATTCCAAGCTATTTTGAAGTTACGAAAGAGGCGGCAGCCGAGCTCTCGCGCATCGTGAATAACATTACGACCGAGCTTCTGGCCGGGCTGCACCATCAAGTTCACTTGCTGGTGCGTGGCGCCACAGTGACCCTGGCCGTTCCAGATTATGGTGGCGACAAGTGCGTAATCGATGCTGTGCTTCGGTCCTTTGACCCATCTGCCGGGTGGGTCGTTCGCTTGAGCGACGATGGGCTCGAAGCATCATTTTCTAAGCCAGACTCTGACCTGAACACGCACTTGCAAGCGACGATGAAGTGGCAAATCGCTATGATTGCAGCTTACTTGCGCAATGAATTGTCAAGAAAGGCTCGTGCCCTGTGTGACGAGGGCGCTCTCGTCAGCCTCGTTCCGTTGAGCGAGCAGGGCGTGCTAAATGTGTATGCGGCCACTTACGATGTTGTGGCGGTTCAACGCGCGTGCCAGCTTGTGGTCAGCGAGGTTCCGGGTCTCGCCTTTACAGGCAATATCCACCTTCTTAGCTTTACCTGGAGCGACATAGCAGGGTCAGGCAGCTGAAGTCGTCCGGCGAGCCGAGGTTTAACTGCAGCGCAGCCGCAGAGGCAACCTTCTAACCGCGCCCCAATGCGCTGAAGGAAGTATCTCTCGCCTGAACGGCGGTCTTAACGCGCTATCGGGTACCAACTCGATGGCATAACTTTTTTGATTAGAAGAGACACAAATGATTTTTGAATCGGATAAAGCCCTTGCCGACTACATCCTTGCGCACCCGAACAAAACCGACCTTCAGATCGAGGACAGCCCGATGGTGACGAGCGTACCGGCATTGCCGGTCACGCTCACGGACCTGCGCATCAGGAACTGCTCTGGATTGAGTGAGTTTTCGCCGCTGCCGGCCACACTTAGTTATCTACTGATTGCCAACTGCACGCTGGTGACGAGCATACCGGCACTGCCAGCCGCGCTTAGAAACTTTCGCCTATTCTACTGTGATGGATTGCGTGAGTTGCCGCCGATGCCGATGAAGTTGGAGCAAATGGTGATCAATACCTGCAGCGGGCTAAGGAGCCTGCCGGAGATGGGGGACAGGGTGACCTCGTTGACTGTCAGCAACTGCTGTTCTCTGGAGAGTTTGGGCGAGGAATTGCCGAGAGAGCTGCTCGAATTGGAGGTCAAAAACTGCCCTAAATTGCCTAAATTGGCTGAGTCGGAGCTCCCGACCAAATTAACTTCCTTGCGAGCCGTGAATTGCAGTGGGCTTATGAGTCTGCCGCCATTGCCGACCACGATGAAGCTGCTGGCGGTTGAACACTGCCCTCACCTCAGCCTGAGCAAACTTAAGTTTGGCACGCTGGAAATAGACTGGGTGCAGTAGGGAAAGTAGCACCTCTGCAGTCAATTTCCTGTTGCAATCAGGACTATGCCGAAGCACCAATAAAAAGCATCAGTCGCTCCTTCAGCGCGCTTTGAATCAACTCGGTTGTTAGCGCATGATGGCGCTGTTCACGAGATCTCAAATTCCCGATCTCAAATCCCGATCGAAAAGCGGAATTTCAGCTTACTTATAGTTACTAAGCTCCACAACGTCCTACGAGAAACCATTCACAATGGATCACGGTCCACAGAAAGCAACAATCATGCAAATTTCATTTGTACCGCTGTTTGAAACAACCTCCTGTGATGGCTTTCTGCCTGCGCAGAGTGTAGCGATTATCGAGACTCTGCTGCGGCGACCGAACTTGCGCTTTGACGGGAAGATCTACCTGCAGCGCGATCAACATGGTCACGGACTGCTGCACACAGTGCAGATATTCTTTCCATCACCGTTTATCCCTCGCAACGACTGGTTTATCAACCTCCAATGGCAGATGCGTACCGGCTGCAAGGGAAGCGTCCTCACACCAGGCAAGCCCTATGTGCGTGCTGCGATGGAGGGACAAGCGCCAGATCTGATTCATCAGCTGACCGAAGAATTGATAGCAGGATTTAACGCGGATGGTGGCACCACTGTGCTCACGCAAGTGATGCTCTCTGAGTACCTCAAGTGGTGGCGTATCGAACACAGGGACGACCCGAGCACCACGTCCACAGGAGAGCGACTGGCCATCCGCGCTCAAATCAATTGGGGCTAGTGCCGCTTTTATAGCTGCTCCGGTGGCAGCAATGTGACATTACTGCTGGCCTATCGCTGGTGGCACAAACACGTTTTGAGGAAGCCGGAGCCCGGGCTAATCTCAGTTTCCAATTCTCTTGTTCAGAATCGACCTTGTCCACATTCACTTCACCATGAGGAACACTATGAGTATGCTCTCCGGGATAGATTTATTCACCGCTGTCGTCAAACTAAGCGGCAAAGACATCACCGACTACATCATCAGGGCGCTCGCCAGGCGCGACTACAGCAATGTCACAGTCTCCTATAACTACAAGAAAGCTGGAGGCGGAAACTGGGACACCGATTCGCTCAACGGCACCATCCAAGGCACCCTAGCCGGCAAGGCGGAAACAGAAACGATCACCGTCGAGCAAATGGTTGACACAGTTATTGCTGAACTTCTGGCGGACGGGCATCAGTTCAAGGTAGATTCCAACAGCAAAGGCCTCAGCATCGGCTACAGCGCCGACGATCGTACAGTAACTGGTAAAGCCCACTTCTTGGTTCCTCGCAAGCGGGTGTGAGCAGTCACGCTCGCAAGGAATAAGCGATGGCGCAAACTCCATCTCTGACCAAGTCGTAGCAAGTACCTACAACGGCTGAAGTCGTTGGTCACACAACGGCTGTGGCAGCTTCGCCTGCTCCATCCAATAGCCGCTCAATCCCCAGGAGGAGGCCCCGCTTGTGCTGGACGTCTCACTCTTCCCGTCATCCTAAATTCCCAGGAGTTCTCAATACCATGAGCATTAACAGTACATCCAGCCTCGCGGACAGAATCTGTCCGGATTGCCAAACCAAACCATTGCCGCTGAATGCGAGGGCCGGCAAATGCACGCGATGCCCCAAGGGGCTCACTTCCACGACCGTCTACAGCCTCTGTCCGAAATGCGCCGGTACCGACCTGTGCATGTATTGTGGGGATGCCCGCGAAAACCGCGATGCGGAAGCCACATATCACGTTGTACGTACGACGGCGGCTCTAACCAAGCCCCAGAAAAAAACCTTCTGGCTGATGGGCATGAAGGCCCACGAACTCGCCGCGTCACAGCAGAAGTTCTTGCTGAGCTTGACGGCAACCCAAGCGGTGCGCCTGAGTCGGGAAAAGTGGATTGAGTCGGTTGAGTCGGTTGAGCGGGAACGGTTCGTTGTGCGCCCGAAACTGGTCAAGTTGCCGGCTCTGAGAACCTGCGAAAACTGCGGGCGGACCAAGAACAACGCTTATGACGCGTGTAAGTGCACCATGATGGGTGACAGGCGCTTGTAAGTGAGATTTTCTCAAATGTTGTGTTTTAGCATTGCTTAGGCGGCCTCTTCTTGTTTGATACCATCAACAAACTTAATTCCCTGAATTAGCTCACCAAGCCGCTCTGGACGATTTAAGCGGCGCCAGCGT
>Ga0163149_10003022_pt1 | contig 19625 bp, 21 predicted proteins | sample OliLakLV19MP5G1_FD_148604 | JGI IMG/M metagenome (GOLD analysis project Ga0163149, IMG submission 148604) | Freshwater microbial mat bacterial communities from Lake Vanda, McMurdo Dry Valleys, Antarctica - Oligotrophic Lake LV.19.MP5.G1 | ecosystem: Environmental > Aquatic > Freshwater > Lake >...
GGGCAGCACCAATAATGAAAAAATAAATTATCCAATAAATAATAGATAGTCCTGATAAACACAAGCCTATGATCGAACATATTCTACCTGCATTCATATTCTTAAAAGATCCTTCAGTATAAACTCCCGGATTTTCTAAATAAAGAGTTTTTGCTTTTGAAGACATCGACAGAGCAATAATCCCCATAATAATAGAAGGCAATCCAACACAGCCACAAACGGCAATGGACAATATTCCCAATACTAAAACTGTTGTTGAATTAGGGAGTGGCTGTGGTGTATTAAAACTCTGAACTGGTTGATTTGTATCCTGATTTTCCATGTTTATTATTTTGTTGAACTAAATTACAAATTTATTTGACCCCTCGAAATTTTTCGTGCAATTCGAGTGCCTGGGGCAACAAAGCCTGTTTATCATCATTTATTATTACATGGTCAGCTAAAGCTCCTCTTTCTTCATCCGAAAACTGGTTCTTCATTCTGTCTAGCACCTTTTCTCTCGCCACATTATCCCTTCGCATTACTCTTGAAATCCTTAATTCAAGAGGTGCGCTTACACTTATATTTTTGTCTAATGCTTTGCTCGCCCCGCTCTCAAAAAGTATAGCAGCTTCCTTAACGATGTATTGCTGGCCTTTATTTTTCTGCAACCAATTTTCAAAAATTTTTGCCACCTCCGGATGAATAATAGCATTCAATTTTTTCAATTGGACTTCATCATTAAATACAAGGGTCGCCAATTTTGTTCTATCTATATTTCCATTGCTGTCTATAATTGCATTTCCAAAAGCAGGTTCCAGCAGATGAATAATCTCTTTCTTTTGCAGCAACTTTTTGGCTTCATCATCGGCATAAAATACAGGCACGCCAAATTGTTCGAATATTTTACAAACAGTTGTTTTGCCACTTCCAATACCGCCTGTAATGCCAATTTTGATCATACTATTTTTTAATGATGTACTCAACTTTCAGTGGAAGAACAGATACATTCTCCACCCATGCAGGTTTGTTCGTGAGATCAATCTTTAGTTTCGATTGTTTATTTTTTAATACATCCGATGCATCTACCTCTACGATAAACATTTCTTCATTTGTTTTTTCATAACTCTCCAATGGAAGTAAAAATTTTATTGTCGCCTTATCCGGGAACAACCGCAAGGAAACACCTTTGGGTGCATTACGAATGATGATCGGCACGTCAAGGCTCCTCTCCGTGAATTTCGCCACATTGAATTCTACTTTTACTTTTTTATTGGACAAACTGATCTTTTTCCCGCCTTTTAATTTCACCTCAGTGGAAACACTTTTATCCAAACCATTAAATGCAAGCTCTTCTGTTTCTATATATTTTATTTTATTTATGCTTTTTACATCTCCACTCACTGTTACACTATCGGGCGAAACAACTATTTTGTCAACAAGGCGATACTGTTCAGCAAACTCCAATGACACATTGAGCTTAACCGGAACACGTTTCCAGATACTTTTAGAGAAATTGAAGAACAATGTATCGGGTTGTATTTGGAGCAGTTTAACATCGCCCCTGATCTGTTTGGATAATAACTCAACCACCTTTGATGTGACAATTATTCCAATGCTATCACTATTGTTTAACATAAATGATGACACATCGAACTCCAGTGTATCATTGAATGGCTGCAAATTATACCTTAACAATTTATGCCCTTTGGCCCTAATCACTCCTTCAATGCTGGCAGGTAAATAATTGGATACCACTTTAGCCACAGGCATATTAACATACCTTACCTGAATTGTCATTGTTGTTGAATAGTACTTTGACATGGCAGATAATAACCAGAACATAGTTGCTATTAATAAGCACAACAGGAAGGTAATTACCTTCCTGTTAATTCTAAAGCCTTTTGACGCAGGCTCGCTATTTGTCAAAATATCCTTCAAGTTCTATTGTTTATCACTTCCCAATAACTGGGTAGACTCCATAGATACTGCACTGCGCTCTATTTTAAGACGATTCCCGCCTTCAACTTCAATAACGAAAGTAGTATCATTCACTTCGGCAATTTTACCGTGAATACCTCCTATTGTAATTATCTTATCGCCTTTCTTCAATGCTTCACGATATTTTTTTTGATCCTTCGTTTTTTTCATCTGCGGACGGATCATAAAAAAATAGAACACAACAAAGATCAATACGAGTGGTAAAAAACTCATTAAAGAACTTCCTCCTTGCGCTCCTCCTGAAGGAGGCGCCATCAATAATACATGTAACATAGTTTTTATTTTTTTGTTTTAGTTTATTTTGATTCAGAATCTGGCACTATCACTTCCGTTGTTATAGTCAACATCTTAGTACTTGGTATAGCATTAGTAACTACGGTAACCGTTTTTTTTACTATTCCTTTTTTATCATCGCTGTCAAACACAACATCAATTGCACCTTCGCCTCCCGGAGCTAGGGGCTTATCGGAATAATGAGGGACAGTACAACCGCAACTGCCCTGGGCTGAAGTTATAAGCAGATCCCCTTCACCGGTATTTTTAAATTTAAATGAATAAGAAACTTTTTCTCCCTGTGTTATTTTGCCGAAATCATGCGACTCCACTTTAAATGTAATTATAGGATGCGGCTTATCCGATCCCACGTCGGAAGCAGAGCCCGGACTATTCACCAGATCGGTAGTAACACCTTTCTTCTCGTCGTGCTGTGAGCAAGAAACAATCGCAACACTTAATAAGATAAAAAAAACAACGCGTTTCATTTGTATAGTAAAATTAAACAATTTATTTCCATTCATATTTATTCCATCAACCCCCTGCCCACCTTTTTTATTTGCTGGTTACTTTTAAAATCCATTACCAGCTTATCAAGAATACCATTAATGAACAATTTACTTTTAGGTGTACTGTACATTTTCGACAATTCGATGTATTCATTTAGCGATACTTTAACGGGGATGTTGTTAAAATGCAGCACTTCTGTAATAGCCATTTTCATTAATAACACATCCATCATTGCAATACGATCAACTTCCCAGTTTTTTGTTTTATCGCCTATGTATTTTTCATTTGTTTCTTCGTACAATATTGTTTTCCTGAAAAGCTCTACCACAAATTCTTTATCCTCTTCCGCATCCTTATATAACTTAAAAAGCCCTTGGCTTGTATTAGCAGTCTCAGGATATGTATTGATCGTTTTAATTACCATTACGTTTACAAAATCAATATCATCGGCCCAATAAATATTCAATTCCTCAAACAGACTGTGCAATAATTCGTATCCTGCTATATGGTGCTTATAAATGTCTTCGATAAAATTTTTATCCGAAGCATATGAGTTATCATCAGAGGCTAAATATTTCTCATACTCTTCAGACGAACGAATGGCATTGAATATTTTCTTTATCAGCTCGGGTTCATTTTGCCAGCTTATTTTATAGGTATTTAAATCCTTTTGAAGAACTGTATTTTGAGAAAGTTGTTTAAAAAATTTGTTCTCTACAAACTTTCTATTGGGTGCAAGATCCTGCGCCGTGGGAAGCTGCTTGTTCTTTGCATCTTCCAAGACATTCTCTGCATGATCCCGTATCTCAAGAAGAAGAGACATGAGATATAAATAGAGGTCATAAATTTTATTAATGCTTAGCAAAAGTTGTTTCTCACTTTTGACAAGGTCCTTTACATCAGACTGGAAATAGGCATACAACGCCTGCATCACTTTAATACGCAAATATCTCCTGTTGAGCATAAACCTAAAGAACTTTTTAATTAAATTATTTCACGCACTTCTCTAACATTTCACCTTGATCCCGACCGTAAGTTGTCGGGATGTGATAGTGTAACATTCGCCTTAAAATGCAGGCTCATTAACACTATCATCAAAAATCAAAAAGATAATTTCAATCGGCCAACATCCGCAATTCTCTTTTCTGCCAATTTGTTAGCAGCAAGATAAGTGGGGATATTTTCATCCTTAGCTGTTTTGTAAATTGAAAGCAAGGTGTTGTAAATATTTTCAGCCTGCGCCATTGCCCTGTCCCTGTTATATCCTGATAATTCAGAATAAACATTGATCAAGCCACCTGCATTGATCACAAAATCGGGAGCATATAATATTCCTTTTTTTGTAACCGCTTCACCATGTATTTTCTCATCTGCTAATTGATTATTAGCAGCACCGGCAATAATAGAACATTTTAAACGGGATAATGTTTCATCATTCACAGTTGCACCTAAAGCACATGGAGCATAAATATCAGCATCCAGATCATATAATTTATCCGTTGCAATAGCCTCCACTTTGTATTCGTTAACAATGTGCTTTACCCTATCCTCATAAATATCATTCACATAAACTTTCGCACCTTCTTTTGTCAAATGTTTCACTACATATTCACCCACATGCCCAACACCTTGTACAATTACTTTTTTACCAGAAAGGCTGTCATTGCCCCATCTTTCTTTTGCGGCAGATTTAATTCCCAAATAAACACCGTATGCTGTAACCGGTGAAGGATCGCCGCTTCCGCCCATCGATTCGGGTAAGCCACTAACATGTGAAGTTTCCATGTGAATAAATTCCATGTCCTTGCTTCCCATTCCAACATCCTCTGCAGTAATATATTTTCCGGAAAGACTTTCAACAAATTTTCCGAAACGGCGTAATAATAATTCTGACTTGTCTTTTCTTGCATCGCCTATGATAACGGCTTTTCCGCCGCCCAGGTTAAGACCTGCTACGGATGCTTTATAGGTCATCCCTCTTGATAACCTCAACACATCTTTCAACGCCTCTGCTTCTGTAGCGTAGTTCCACATACGTAAGCCTCCCAATGAAGGACCCAATACGGTGTTGTGAACAGCTATAATTGCCTTAAGACCGGAAGCATTGTCGGTACAAAATACCACCTGCTCATGATCATTCTTTAACATTTGTGCAATTACAGAAACGTTATCTGTAACCGATACATTTTGCTCCTTTACTTCTGCCATAAATTTTAGATGAAAATTTTTATTAGCCTTTTATCTGCCTACTTTTGAACTTATAAATTGTACAGCGACAAAAATATAGGAATTTTCGATTGAACAATGAAAATTCGATCAATATACACGAATGAAAGCCCTAAAATACCTAAATAAGTACCTTTTTAAGTATAGGGTTCGTTTGTTATTAGGAATAATTTTCGTAACACTTTCCAACCTTTTTGCAGTTTATACCGCCCCATTGGTTCGTTATGCAGTTGATTTTATTAAAGAAGCGACTGAAAAAGGAAAATTTACAGCTGAACATATAAACGAGCAACTCCTTTATTACGGTTTATTAATACTCGGAACAGCACTATTAAACGGGCTATTCATGTTCTTTATGCGGCAGACAATTATTGTAATGTCACGTCTTATAGAGTACGATCTGAAGAACGAGATATATGAACATTATCAAAAACTCGATCTCGCTTTTTATAAGCGCAATAGTACCGGTGATTTGATGAACAGGATAAGTGAAGATGTGAGCAGGGTAAGAATGTATATTGGGCCCGCGATCATGTATATTACCAACACTGTTGGAACATTTGTGATTACGATCATTTTTATGTTTAATGAGAATGTAAAAATGAGTTTGTATGTACTTGCCCCGCTCCCTTTATTATCAATAATTATTTATTATGTAAGTGATGCGATAAATAAAAAAAGCACAAAGGTACAGGAGCAGCTTTCCGGCATCTCTTCTTTTACTCAAGAAGCATTTTCGGGCATAAGAGTAATTAAGGCTTACGGAAAAGAAAAAGATTCTATTCAGCGACTAGAAAAAGAAAGTGAAGAATATAAAAAACGAAGCCTTTCCCTTGCCTATACCGATTCACTTTTTCAACCTTCCATGACCCTGCTCATTGGATTAAGTTCAATACTTACTATTTACATTGGCGGTATGGAAGCCATAAAAGGTAATATCAGCATTGGGAACATCCCTGAATTTTTTCTTTATGTAAACCGCTTAACATGGCCCGTAGCATCTTTGGGATGGGTAAGTTCATTAATACAAAGAGCTGCTGCATCACAAAAAAGGATAAACGAATTTCTGGAAACCGAACCAGAGATCACGAGCACTTCAACAAACACTTCACAAAAAATAAAAGGGAACATAGAATTTAAAAATGTAGAGTTTACTTATCCCGATTCAGGAATTGTTGCGGTAAATAATTTATCATTTAAACTTGAGCAAGGTAAATCACTTGCTATCATTGGTAAAACCGGCTCGGGCAAATCAACATTGGCGCAACTCATCTGCCGGCTTTATAATGTGAACAAAGGTGAGATCCTGGCAGATGAGAAGAACATTAAAGACATTGACCTGTTTTCCTTAAGAAGAAGTATTGGTTATGTGCCACAGGAAGTATTTTTATTTTCAGATACCATTGCAAACAACATTTCTTTTTCCACTATAGATGAAAAAAATTACACCAAAGAGGAAATAGAAACCGCAGCAAAGAACGCAGGTATTTACAATGACATTATAAATTTCCCGGAAGGATTTGAAACTAAGGTGGGTGAAAGGGGAATAACTTTATCGGGCGGACAAAAGCAGCGCATATCCATTGCAAGAGCATTGATAAAAAAACCAGAGATATTAATTTTTGATGATTGCCTTTCTGCAGTTGATACAGAGACTGAAGAATCCATATTATCCGGAATAAAAAGAACAATGAACGGCAAAACAAGTATCATTATCGGTCACAGGATATCATCCGTAAAACATGCCGATACCATTATAGTTTTAGAAGATGGCGCTGTTATTGAAACCGGGACACATGAAGAGTTAATGATCCTGAAAGGTTCTTACTTCAATACTTTTCAATCGCAATTGCTGAAGGGGATGGTTGCGGGAGTGTGAGGCTCAAGTGATGTAAATAAACTCTGTACACTTGTTACTCCTCGAACTCTAGGCAGCCAATGTCCCTATAGTTTGGGTGACTTATGAATTCCTGAATAATGTCATGTCTATGAATAAAAAAATCTGCTAGTTTTTGTGTTGATGTGTTACCAAGTCTTAACCAGATTATTTTTGGCGGAAGTCCGTATAGAGTGAGCAAATCATTGAAGTCAGAGTCGAATGTTACAATTGTATAATTGTTTTCTCTTGCAAACTTCCATATCTCACGGTCTGTGGGATTACTTAACTCTAGCTGTGTTATTTGCGCGACGTCAGGATAGCGATCTCTGATTAATTTTACAATTCTAAAAGAAATATTCTGATCGAAAAGAAGCTTCACGATGCAAGTCTTATTTTATGCTCTTTGTCAGCAGCATAGGCAAGAGAAGCCTTGATGTCTTCTTCAGTTAGTTCTGGGTAGTCTGTGATAATTTCTTTAGCAGTCATACCAGAAGCAAGCCAACCTAATATGTCGTAAACCGAAATACGTTGTCCTTTAATACATGGTCTGCCAAAACGGACATTTGGGTCTATTGTTATTATTTCTGAATAATGTCTCATGCTGAGAGTATTAGGTGTTACTAAGTTAAATTATTTTCCCGAAATTCTGCAATTCTGCATATACTCTAAGCGACAACACAATTTCCTAATTAATCTTATCCTCTATCTCCTCCATTTTCTTTTCGGAGTATTGTCCGGATGTAGTGTAAACTATTTTACCTTGTTTATCCAGCACAAAAAGATAAGGAACATCTTTATTTTCTAAACCAATAAAATCTCTTAACTCTTTCATATCTCCTTTATAGAATAAAACATACGGATGCAAGTCCTTATCAGCTTCTTCTTTCATTCGCTTTTGCATTTTACCCGCAAACGCAATGTTTGCCCCTGAAAAAATGGGAACAAAATAAATGTTCACATCGTATTCAGAATCCATCATTCCTGTTTTAGCAATAAACTTATTATAAGCTGGGCTTAACCATGTTTGCAAATCATTCTCCGCATCGGAGGAATAAGCGAGTGTTAGTATAGTATACTTCCCCTTTACATCAGCAGGCAATGTTTTAGATGCGCCCGAAAGTGTTTCACCAGTCATTGCAGGAAATTGTTTGCCAACAGGACTATCAGCTGTAAAAGAAATTGCAATGCCTGCAATTACAACAAGGAGAAAAAGTTTACGTATCATAATTATTGTTTTAATTAAAATGTATTAGCCATAGATCCCGCCACAAAGGCGGGATTAGTTCGACTTGCAATTTTCGTTAAGCCTTATAGGCTTACAAAAAATTGAGTCTCACTAATATAGCAAAAAGGCGGCCAAAATCAGCCGCCTTTTTGTTTGTTAACAACCTTCACTATGAGTATTCTATTATTCTAAGTACGTTTTAAGAGATGTTCTTCTTGAAGCCATGCGCATTTTACGGATCGCTTTATCTTTTATCTGTCTAACACGCTCTTTACTTAACTCAAGTTTGAAGCCGATTTCTTCTAATGATTTGTATTTGCTGCCATCTAATCCAAAGTACATGGTGATGATGGTTTCTTCTCTTTTTGAAAGTTTTGATATTACCCTGCCCAATTCACTTTTCAAAGATTCAGTGATCAATCTACTATCAGCCTCTAGTGCATCCGGGTTTTCAAGTACGTTTATTAAACTTCTTTCTTCATCCTCATTAATTGGTTTGTCAATTGAAACATGTTTAGTGTCAAACCTTTTGAATGCATCCACCTCATCTGAAGTAATCCCAACCACGTCACCCAACTCTGAACTTGTAGGTTCACGCTCCAACTCCTGCTCCAATCTTGCATTCGCTTTTCTCATTTTATTAAGGATGGTAACTTTATTAGACGGTAGCCTAACAATTTTAGCATGTTCTTCAATTGATTTCAATATTGTTTGACGGATCCACCATACTGCATAAGAGATAAATTTAAAACCTTTAGTAGGATCGAATTTCGCAGCAGCCTTTATAAGACCAACGTTACCTTCGTTGATAAGGTCGATTAATGACACACCATGATTTTGATACTGTTTTGCTACAGATATAACGAATCTTAAGTTGGCAGTAACTAACCTTTCTAATGCTTTAGCATCACCTTGCTGAACAGCGGTTGCTAAATTAGCTTCTTCATCAGGAGCCAGCATTCCAATTTTAGATACCTCTTGCAAATACTTGTCGAAAGAGTAACTTTCTCTATTCGTGATCTGTTGGGTTATGGTTAGTTGTCTCATGGTGGTGAAGTTTTAACTTATTTATTTACTTTTTATTTTCTTGTTTTAAATATTGACTTCTGGCTATATGTACGGTATCAATACCCCAATAGATTCAAATAGTCAAGAGTTTTTTTATTGTTTATTTTTCAAATCGCGTAACCTTTTAAAAAAATCGCTTTTTGAACTAAAATCATTGTTTTTCTATTTTTATTTTTTTGATATTTTAAAGCTATTCCTAAATAAACTAAGCTACAACCGGCATTTAATGAACGGGGGCTATCAGTTAATAAGCGGTATCCCCTGCGTTATAATGAATACAAACCCAATTCCTATAAGTAACCCTTCAATAGCCTTATTTTTAACATTTTTTAAGATAGGACCACATTGAATTAATTCATACAAAACAGTAACTTCGTTAAGGTTTAATACCCGAAAAACCAATCATTTTATGAGGCTATATAAATATATTTCCACCATTTCAATCATTATCACGTCCTTTTCTATGCAGGCCGATGATGTAAACATTAAAATGAAGATCAAGGGTGTAAGGGACACCTTTTGTTTAATGGCCAATCATTATGGGGATAAACAATATATACAGGACACGCTGAAGGTTGATGCCGCAGGAAAGATAAGCATCAGTAAAAAAGAGAAATATAAAGGCGGTATATATATGTTAGTACTGCCTAATAAAAAGTATTTCGAATTTATAATGGATGATATTCAGCAGTTCTCGTTTGAGACAGATACGGCCGATCTTGTAAACAATATGAAAATTAAAGGGTCGCAGGAAAACATATTGTTTTACCAGTACCTCAGTTTTATAAGTTCTAAGCAAAAAGAAGTAGAACCATTAAAGAAACAATTAGAAAAAGTAAAGAACAATAAAGACTCTACCGCCCTTATTCAAAAGAAGACCGCTGCTATAGATAAAGAAGTAGCCGATTATAAATTAAAATTCGCAAAAGACAATCCGAAGACCTTTGCAGGAAAATTACTGATGGCAATGAATGAGATAGAAGTACCAACCGCCCCTATACTTCCTAATGGCCGGCCCGATTCTACCTTCTCATACCGGTATTATAAGGCGCACTTCTGGGATAACATAGATTTTTCTGATGACCGTATATTAAGAAGCCCGGTATATCATGGTAAAATGATTCAGTATTTAAATACGCTTACTGTTCAGATGCCCGACTCTATAAATAAAGAGATAGATCTTTTATTGGAGAATACTAAAAATACTCCTGAGCTTTATAAATACACGGCGCATACTATTACATATACGTATGAAACATCGAAGATCATGGGCTTTGATGCGGTGTTTGTGCACATGGTTGAACAGGTTTACCTGCCTGGAAGAGGAGTATGGCTCGATTCAGCACAAACTGCCAAAATCGTTAACCGCGGATTAACATTAAAGCCGTTGCTATTAGGAGCCGTGGCACCGGAACTTGTATTACTCGATACATTAATGAACACCAGGTCACTGCACAGAACAAAAGCAAAGTATACTATTCTTGTTTTCTGGGATTACGATTGCGGACATTGTAAAAAAGAAATTCCTAAGCTTCTGGAAACATATCATAAATTCAAAGCCAAAGGTGTTGAAACATTCGCGGTTAGTACCGAATATGATGTTGCTAAGTGGAAAGCTTTTATACGTGAAAATAAACTGGATTGGATAAATGTGTGTGACCCCAATCACCAAACCAATTTCAAAAAAAATTATGATATATATAGTACACCTGTGATCTTAGTATTGAATGAGAAAAAAGAGATCATTGCTAAACGTATAAGTGCTGAACAAGTTGATGAAATGATGGAGAGGTTGTTGAAGGAAGGAAAGTCAGAAGTTGGAAGTCAGAAGTGAGAAGTGAGAAGTGAGAAGAAAGAAGTTATTCCAGTTCAGTCAGCAGTACCATAATCTTCTCCAGCTTCTTTTTCATTTCGGGTGCGGTACATTCATAATTATTAGCGAGTAAAGAAAACACCAGCTCCTCCCCTTTTTTATTTTTTACGTACCCTGCATAACCTCTTGCCCTGGTTATGTAACCGCTCTTCGCACGCATATTATTTTCGGCAAAGGTTCCTTTGCATAGTGAACCCAGCGAGCCCGACTTACCTGCTACCGGCAATGAATTATTAAATGCTTCATAAACAGGTCCCTTATAAATTTTTGTTAAGATCATTACATGCTGCTGCGCAGTAACCGTATTAACTCGTGATAGGCCGCTGCCATCTGCCATATATAAGCCGGACACATCAACTCCGCTTTCCCTCCAGAAATTAATTACCGCATCGGTACCGGCAGATGTTGAACCAAACATTCCCTTTTTAACCGCAACAGTTTTTAACAAGGCTTCTGCATACGCATTAACACTTTTTAGGTTAGTGTAATAAATTATTTTCTCTAATGGCGGAGAGTAATATGTGTGAAGCAGGTTTCTTCTTTTTTCTTCATAGGTACTTTTCTCCTTCATTATCTTCACGGAAGTCGGTGCGCCGGTAATATTTATTTCACAACGCTTTAATGCTTTATCAAACATATACGCGCAAAACCAGGCCGGATCAGGCATTGAGCCATCAACATCATAATCTTTTTTATTCTCGGGTACGGTACCTTTTGCATAACGCTTATATGAATACGGTGATCCATAAATAAAAGTATTGTCCCCACTCCCACCCGAAGAAACATTATTAATAAACTCGAGACCCGGAATTTCAGGGAACATTTTCGAAACCGTTGTCGGCCCGCCTGCGTTCGAAGAATTAAAATATACTGTGTATTTATTATCCATAAAATTTAGTCCGCAGGAACCTGCACCAAAATAATTCCCCATATCGCTCCATATCCATGTCGATGGCAGCATATCATCTTCGAAACAGCTGGCATCAGCAATAATGGATCCGGTGATTTTTTTTATTCCTTTTTGCTTTAAGATCAATGCCCACCTTTCAACGGTAGTAATAGTATCGTTCTTATTCCGGAAGTATTCAGATTCCAATGATGGGTCCCCGCTTCCCTTTATATAAACGTTGCCTTTAAGTATTCCGGTTACCGTATCTAATGCCCCATCGTATTCAATACGTGTTTCATATTTATAGTCGGCGCCAAGAACCGACAATGCGGCTCCCGTAGTTAGTATTTTAAGTGTACTTGCCGGCACAAGGCTTTGAGCTGAATTATGGGATGCCATTACCTTATTGTCCGAAACCCTCATTACACAGAGGCTCCATGATGCATGCAGCATGTCCGGATCTTTTTTTAATGCATCTACCTCTGCCTGCAGCTTACCCGGTGGAATTATATCCTGGGATAAAAGCGGCAAACTGATCAAGCAAATACTACAAAAAGAAAAAAAGGTCCTCTTCAACATATTCTTAAATTCTTTAGGTTAAAATTACAAAATAGAACGGGGTTTAAATTATATTTGTCATAATGAATAACACCCGAACTGCCTGGCTCGATAATATAACCTCCGAAGAAAAAAAAACTCTGGAGGCTTATACCAAAAAGCAACTCATAATCTCGGCATTGATCTGTATCCCAATTTGTACTGTTGCAATAATGGGTGTTTTGCGTTTAAATAACGGTGTTGTTATTTTAAATATGGGCGAAACAGAAAAATCTGTGTACAATGTGTTATTTGTTTTCGCGGGAATTATTTGCCTGAGACTTTTCATAGCACAAATCATCTCTTTTTTAAAAGAGAAAAAGGTCTGGCAAAAAAAGGTAATGCTTCGCGAAGTCGCTGAAATAAAAAACAAAACAGTTTTATTTAAAGAAGATGAAACCCGCTATAAAATCATCAATGATCAGCACCTCAATATCGGAGATAAAGTAGAAGTAAGCGTGGCAGAAAAACTCCCGGTCATACTATCTATTAAAAGAATCCAGGCCTAGTACCCTTATTTTCCGTCTATAATTTTATGGAAATTGGAAAAAAAAACATCTTACATTCAAATCGTTAACATATTATGTCTAAATCGATATTCTTAATAATGATTATAACGGCCATTGCAAATCAACACATCAAGGCACAAGCCAGGATTCCCGGTATTGGAGATTTTATGGGTTTTAGCGAATCCATGAGCACCTGGGAGGGCGACCATTGCTCCATTTATATTGAGAAAGATGGCACCATAAGTACATCTAACTCCTGTTGGTCAGGACCAAAGTGTGATTATCAAAAAGGAAACCATACAGGCAAAGTTTCAATGGAAAGTCTTAAGAAATTTACCGCTTTATTGGGAGAAAAGGACATGATCGTTCCTTATGTGAGGAAAAAAGAAAATAATGAGGGAGGAGGAAAAAAAGTTACGCGCGAATTACCAATCATTACTACTTCCAAAGGAGATTATATTCTTAATATCATGGAGAATTCTGAAAAAGTGAAGGAAATAATTTGGCAAATGCGGTGTGAGGCAGGAATAGAAAACGAAAGCTATTTAATAGATGACAAAACATATATACAGAAGATAGTTTATTATTATCCTAACCAGGCAGGCGATTACCAGAGTTATTTTAACCTTACTCCCGATGGAGGATGTTGGTATGCCGAAGTAACAGGGAATACGCAATCCACAGGAAACGCAAATTATTTTGAACCTGGAGATATGAAAAAAATAATGGATGCGATTAAGGCCGATAAGACCAAGTTCAATACACCAATTGTTTTTACCTATAATATGCCAGCGGAAAACAAAAAACTTTATCACCTTATATACACCAACAAGGGTGTGTTCGAAATAACAGACGAAAAAACGCTGGATACCATTTTTGCTTTATTTAAAACCAGGCGGGCTAAATGAAAAAGCTAAAACTATTTATCATCATGCCATTGGTAGTGCTGCTCTTATCGGCAGATAATGGCCAGCCAACGGTTGAATCAATAGCAAAAGGCAATACTGAATTTAGCATTGACCTATATAATGAACTACGCAGCAAAGAAGGCAATATCTTTTTCTCACCCTTCAGTATATCTACCGCATTGGCAATGACATATGCGGGAGCCGCCGCGCAAACTGAATCTCAAATGGCTAAAGTATTGCACTTTGCACCTAATACTCCGCAGTTTCATAGTGCATACAAAGCTTATCTTGATCAGATCAAGTCAAATTACGGAGAAGGAATAAAACTAAACATCGCAAATAAGTTGTGGGGCCAAAAAGATTTTGTTTTTTCTGATAGCTACATGAAGCTTACAAAAGAAAATTATGATGCGGCAGCAGAAAATCTTGATTTTATTGCAAATCCGGAAAAGAGCCTGTTAACAATAAACAAATGGATAGAAACAGAGACTAAGGAAAAAATAAAAGACCTTTTAATACCCGGAGCCATAACTCCCGACACAAAGCTTATACTTACCAATGCCATTTATTTTAAAGGAGAATGGGAAAATGTTTTTGATAGAAATATGACACGGGATAAAGAATTCAACATGGATGATAAATCCAAGATTAAAGTTCCATTTATGAATCAAACCACACAGGTAGGTTACGTTGATAAGGGTTTATTTACCGCGGTGCAATTTCTTTATAAAGGAAACCGCCAGTCAATGATCATTATTCTTCCTAAAGAAGCATCAGGCTTAGAAAAAACCGAGAAAGAATTAACTGCAGAAAATTTCAACAAATTGAAAGCTGAGTTTAAGTGGGACAAGGTTAGTTTAAGCATTCCAAAATTCAAAACTACTTTTAACCTTTCGTTGAAAGATAAACTCTCAGAAATGGGAATGCCTGCTGCATTTAACGAAACGGCAGACTTTTCATTGATGGCTGAAAAACCGCTGCAAATCAGCAATGTTATCCATAAAGCTGTTGTCGAAATTAATGAAGAGGGTACTGAGGCAGCGGCAGCAACCACTGTAGGTATGGTATACATAACCAGTGCAAATCAAGAGAAGGTATTAAGCTTTGTAGCCGATCACCCCTTTTTATTTTTGATCGTTGATCATTCTACAGGAAATATCCTTTTTATGGGACGAATTATGGATCCATCAAAATAATTTTAAGAAAATATTTATAAATAAAAACTATGGCAAAAACTATCTTTTCAAGTACAATAATTATTGCAGTCCTGTTTATCTTATTCAGCTGCCATAACAATGAGTCACGCGAGAATGACATCAAAGCAAAAAAAAGTTATTCTGATGCAGAACCTCCCGCAGCAGCACCAGCAGAAGAACAAGCCCTGGCCCCGGAAACACCTGTTCTAAATGAGAGTGAGCAGCAATATAACGTAACTGTTGCTGATGTTAATGGCTCAATGGCTTCCGGAGCAGTGAGCAATAGCATGGCAGCAACCGGAAATAAAAACGGTTTTATCTCGTCTAGTGCTGCAGTTGCAAACAAAGACACTTCGAAAAAATTTATCAGAACTGCCGATATAAAATTCAGGGTGAATAACGTTCTGCAATCTACACTTATCATTGAAGACATAACAAAATATTTTGAGGGTTTCGTAACCTATACACATTTGGCGAGTGAAATTAACAACCACGTTGTTACACCAGTGAGCCTGGACTCTGCTCTGGAAACAATTTACTACACTGTATCAAATCATATGGTAGTAAGGGTTCCCAACACAAAACTCGATACGGCGCTACGGTCTATCGCCAAACAAATTGACTTTCTGGATTATCGCACTATAAAAGCAGAAGATGTTACACTTTCGTTAATAGCCAACCGATTAACACAATTAAGGTTAAGGGGACACAATGAGAGATTAACACGTGCCATAGACGAGAGAGGAAGAAAACTAAATGAAACAACTGAAGCTGAAGAAAATTTACTGAACAAAAAAGAGCAGGCAGATAATACCACCATTTCAACACTTGGTGTAATGGATAAAATAGAGTTCAGTACAATTACAATTGATATCTACCAAAAGAAAACCGTTAAACGCAGCCTGATCGAAAATTACAAAAACACAAAAGAATACGAACCTGGATTTTTCGCACAGGTTGCTGAAGCTATTTATACAGGATGGTATTTTCTTAAAACAGTAGTGGTAGCAATTATTAATATATGGCCAATAATTTTAATTGGTATTTTAGGTTGGTTTATTTTCAGAAGACACCTTAGAAAATAGTTTCAAATTAAATATTAATATTGCTTTCTCGATAGCCATCGGGATTCCTCCTCCACAATGACGATCACATCTCGACAGGCTCGATGTGACCCACGCGGGAAGGTCAGTTCGAGCTTGTCGAGAATCATACGTTGCCAAAAAAATTACACCTATATTAATAAAATATAAATACACAAATGAAAACAATAGCAGAAATACTAATAGCAATAATAGCCCTGGAACATTTATACATTCTTTGGCTCGAAATGTTTGCCTGGGAAACACAAGGCAAAAAAACTTTTAAAGGATCATTAGCGCCCGAATTATTTAAACCAACAAAAGCATTGGCCGCCAACCAGGGATTATACAATGGTTTTCTTGCAACCGGACTTATCTGGACATTTTTTATATCCGATGAAATATGGAAAACAAATATTTCTATTTTCTTTTTAGGCTGTATTGCAGTAGCCGGAATTTATGGTGCTATGACAGCACACCGTAAAATATTTTTCATCCAGGCATTACCTGCTATCATTGCATTAGCATTTACACTTCTAAATAAATAATATTTATTCCCGTACAAATGAAAAAAATATTTCTTATCGTTTTTATCTTTTCCATTAGCAATATTTTTGCTACAAATAAAAATCCATCAATTCCCCGTTATAGAGTTATTAAGTCTTTACCGGACAAAAGCCTTAAAAAAACGGAAGCTGCATTTGTCTTATCATTTAAAGCCGATAACATTATTGCAAAACAGAAAATAAAATTATCATACAACGGTTCAAATAAAACATTACAGACTGATAGCTTCGGCAATATCTATTTAAAAGTAAAACCTGGGAAATATCTTTTTCGCTTTTTTTACCACCAGATTTTTTTTGAGATCACGACGGATTCAATTGACATAAAACCGGGCTACCGCACCTGGGTAGAAATGAGGTTCCAGTCATCAAAGCATTCTGTTACAGCAGAGAAACCCGTTATTTATGTTTACCCTGAAAAGACAAAACAAATTGATATAAAACTTGAACCCAAAGGTGAATTAGGTTTCACCTACCCTGCTTATAATAAAGGTTGGAATTTTATTGCAGATTCAGATGGAACTATTCACATGAACGATAAAAAATATCATTATTTATTCTGGGAAGGTACTACCAACATAAATAAAAATAAAATAAACTGTAGTGAAGGATTTATGGTGAGTAAGGGTGGTCTCGTGCCATTTTTTGAAAACAGCCTTTCCAAAATGGGACTCAACTCAAACGAGATTGAAGATTACATCACTTATTGGGTTCCAATTATGGCCGTGAACGAATACAATTACGTTCATTTTATTTTTAATGAAGAATACAATGAATATGCGACTCTGGATGTAACACCAAAGCCTGACAATACATTCAGAGTATTTATGCTCTGGTCAAAGATCGATCAACAACAGAAAATAATTTTAAAAGAACAAACCCTCCCTTCTTTTACACGATCAGGCTTTACTGTTGTTGAATGGGGCGGCGCACACACTACGTTTTTCGAACACAATGCTTTATCGATAATTAAACCATAAATCAAATGAAGAATCTACTTTTTATCCTTGCAATATTTTTTTTCAGCTGCAATATTTTTGCTGCAGATAACAAATCAGCCATTCCGCCCCAATATAAAATAACCAAATCGGTATTGGATAAAGCACTTAAAAAAACGGAAGCCGCATTTGTCTTATTATTTAAAGCCGACAATATTATTGTAAAACAGAAAATTAAATTATCATACAACAGTTCAAGTAAAACATTACAAACTGATAGCCTCGGCAATATCTATTTAAAAGTAAAACCTGGAAAATATCTTTTTCGTTTTTTTTACAACCAGGAATTTTTTGAGATTACTACTGATTCCATTGACATAAAGCCGGGCTACCGTACTTGGGTAGAAATGAGTTTTAAGTCATCAACGCATCCTGTTATGGCGAAGAAACCCGTTATTTATGTTTACCCGGAGAAGACAAAACAAATTGATATAAAACTTGAACCCAAAGGAGAATTGGGTTTCACCTACCCTGCTTATAATAAGGGCTGGAATTTTACTGCAGATACCGATGGCACCATTTATATGAATGATAAAAAATATCATTATTTATTCTGGGAAGGCTCCACGAGCATAAATAAAAATAAAGTAAACAGCAATGAAGGATTTATGGTGAGTAAAGATGATCTTGTGCCGTTCTTTGAAAACAAACTTTCCAAGATGGAATTGAATTCAAAAGAGATAGAAGATTACATCACTTATTGGGTACCGATAATGGCAGTGAACGAATATAATTATGTTCATTTTATTTTTAATGAGGAATACAATGAATATGCCGCACTCACCGTAACACCGAAGCCCGATGTAATGTTCAGGGTATTTATGCTCTTTACAAAAGCAGATATAGCAAACAAATTAAAACTAACCGAACAAACCCTACCCTCCTTTACCCGCAACGGCTTTACCCTTGTTGAATGGGGCGGCGCAGAAAGCAATTGGCTGGAGAAAGTTGATGTTACATTACGTTATTGATGTAACGACATAATATTCTGACGGTATCGTGCGTTATTGTATTATACACACTAAAAACCGGAGGTAAATATGGCTCGCTTAAGAATGTTAATAAACAGATTTGATAAATGGTTTACACAAAATTTTTCCTGGTTTTTTACCAATGGAAATAAAAGCAGATACCAATATCACAATACAAAACATGATCTGTTTTAAAGAAGTAAAATTTTAAAACTTCTTCTGCGTAACGTTTAGGTCCGGAATATACTTGCAAAGGATTTTTACAATAGTCTTGTCAGCATCATATACATCATCTCTCCTTTTAATCATTCCCAAGGGATTCATATAAAAAAGACCAGCTAATTTATCTTTATCCCAAACCTCAATTATAGCTCGGTGATCAAAAGAGACTTGTTCCATCATCTTTTGAGTTTTTGCCAAATCCAGAAGGGACTTCTTTAACACAACAGCATCAGCATCATAAATATTTTTTTCAATTACATTAGAAAATCCCAGGATACTATCCCTTGGTATATCTCCGGAATAACTGCCCGTCATATTAACGTAATATAATTTAACTTCTATTTGGGCAATTAAATTAATACAAACGAATGTGCTGATTATTAAAGCAAAAAAATGTTTTTTCATAGGTTTGTTTTGTGGTTATAACCGGTAGTGCAGTTACCGATTGAGTAGTGAAATTTACAAACTTTCCGCTTAGGGTATTTATTTTTAATAAAAAGATAATAACTAACTTGATTTGTAATTGCCATTGCGCTACATTTAATAGAATAAGTACAAATAGAAATGGCTTTGATAAAAAAATTGTTCATTTTATTCGGACTAATTGTGTTATGTTTTTCATGCAAACAAAAAAACAACAATAAACCTATTAT
>Ga0163149_10003030_pt1 | contig 19601 bp, 21 predicted proteins | sample OliLakLV19MP5G1_FD_148604 | JGI IMG/M metagenome (GOLD analysis project Ga0163149, IMG submission 148604) | Freshwater microbial mat bacterial communities from Lake Vanda, McMurdo Dry Valleys, Antarctica - Oligotrophic Lake LV.19.MP5.G1 | ecosystem: Environmental > Aquatic > Freshwater > Lake >...
GAAGAAGAAGAAGAAGAAGAAGAAGAAGAAGAAGAAGAAGAAGAAGAAGAAGAAGAAGAAGAAGAAGAAGAAGAAGAAGAACAATCTCCAATTTCAGAGCCAATGCACAGATCAGGAAGAGTCTCTGTCCATAGAACTACATAGATCCTGCTTTCGAAGACCACATGTATGACACAAATCATTTGATTACTCAGGTTCACCCAGCAAACATGTAGAGCATGAGAGCCAAGAAACTTTAGTCTTTGCTAAAGCATGTTTCTTTTAGCACGCAATTTGCAATTTGAAGCAAGACATAGACAAATGTGTAGAGAAAGGAAAACAAAATGATGTTACAGAAATGAAGCAGTTACATCACAGGTCATGTTTTAAGCCAGTTGATATGAACTAATTGAGTGAAAAGCAGAGAAGGCAAAATGTGATTTCACTTAGCCATCTATATTTGTGACAGATAAAGAGATTTGCAATCAAGGGCAGCACTGTTGTAGATGGTGGTAAGCAGAGGCTTTGGATGGCTAAGGATGAAATGTCTAGCCCTGCAGGGGCTGTGGAGTCAGTTGTGTTGTCACTGCCGCAATCATTGATGCTGCTGCAAAGAAGGTAAATAAGTTGGAGTGGTGGATCATGTTGCTAATGTCTTTAGACCAAGAATGAAAAATTTGAATGGAATGATAATGACAAACAGTTTGCAACATTGTTGCATGTGGATGATCTGAAAATCACCCACAAAGATGAAGCACGAGTGGACAAATTCATTGAGCAGACATTCAAAAAGCATGAAGACATTGACACACCAACAAAGAGGAGCAAGCACAGCAACAAGTTTACGAGATCCAAATCTTTGGAAACATCCTGTTAAAACGCAGTTTCCAATAAAAGGTTTGCCAAGTTGCCTAACAAGATTGAGGGAAACACCACTGCAATGTTGAAGAACATGCACATGGATTTGGGCAAACTGATCATTTGGCTGCCTATCTAACATGAATGCAATGACAATGATGAGCTACAACAATTGATGAAGATCACAAATCAATCTATTAGCTGTGTTCGCTGAACCATTTACATCACTTAGGTGCATTGCTTGTGCAGATGTCTAGCACTGACTGTGTGTGTTCACACTGTTGAACACACTCTTGCTCTGGTACATGTTGTGTTCTTCAACATGCTCCTGTTGCCTCCAGGGGGCAAGACATGTTTGTGGCCCATGATGCAGCTCCTGAGCTTCTCAATCAAACTTCTCTGCATGATTGGTTCACTCACACAATCACCATTCATCTCATTTGTGGGACAATGCTCACTTCTGATGTTTCTCCTCTCAGCTTGATCCACTAGAAAAAAAAACAAAGGTTCATGGCTCTGGTCTTCTTGCCTGAGCTTCATTTTGCCATTGTTCTCAAGAAGAATTGCAGTGTTGTTGTCTTGGTGCAGGATGGTCTCCTTGACATTGTGCCCATGCGCTTCCATAAAGAACATGGTCCAAAGGACCACGTGTGCATGTCATTGGCACCCACCAGTTCAGATTCAGTGTTGTTTCTGGTGTTCAGCTTCTGCTTCCTTGAAGCATTGATGGGCATGTCAGTGCCAAAGGTCAGCCCACTACCAGTGTGGCTCTTAAAGTTGGGGTGCACTGCAAAGGCAACATCAATGTGCCACTTCCATCTGCCAACAGGTGCAACTTGTCTTCATTTATCCCATTGATGCACTTCAGAAGGTGAAAGAGATCATTCCAGACACATTGGTTAGGCTCCTTCACATGTGTGTGTGTGGAAACAGCAGGCTGAATGCCCAGCCTGACTCTCTTACAGGCAAACAATGCCTTCACAACAAAGGTGGCATGTGCCTCTGTCTCCTCTTTGTTTGGAGGCATGGATTCACCTCATCCGGGGGAGTGTCAGGTGGAACGTCAATTCCGCCGACGTCATGCTTCGGTGGGATTTCCTTGGAAACAGGAAGTCAAAGAATTTCCTTTGTTCCTTCAGGCACACAGGAATTCAAGGAATTCTTTGACAAGCATTAGCAACAATCTAATTGCAAACAGACTGTGCCCTTAGCTAGTTTTAGTGCAAGCCAACCACAGCTTTTCTTTGCACTAGCCACATCTAAATGGTGAATAAACCACAACCTTTGCCCCGGCAGTGACACTTTTTGAGGACATCGGCTGGCAACAGTGCATCTTGACTTCCACAATGTGAACTGTCAGATGCTTTCTAATGTGAATGGACCTCACCGGTGCACTTTTGCATGCATCTGGATTTGCCATTGTGGTTCTCCAAATGGCCAACAGTCAAATTGAATGCTGTCATCTCTTGTCAAAGCAAGCAAATTCAGAGGCACTGCACTCATGCTCAATTCATTCTTTCAACATTGATTGTCACATGACTGTCCACAACATTGTTGTCATTTTCATTGCCAACACCACCATCATGAGGGGCCATTGTCCTCATGGATGTCATTGTTAAGCATCAAATTTGCGAAGTCATTGTAACCAAAACCTCCTCTTTGCCTCCCCACAATTGTGCACTGCGCCAAAGTGTCCACGTTGTGCAAAAGGCTGTTGAACTGGACCAATCCTGGCAAATGACATCTGTGCATTGCAATTGAGCATTTGGTCTGGATCTGATGACCAAACAGCACTCACAATGTGCCTTTGTGACACCTTTGGGACCCTCGTGGAGGTTTTGAATAGGGACAGATGACATGTGTTTGTGCGCAATGGATAAACCATCATTGCCAGTTTGCACAGAATTGATAAAAGATGCATGTCTGACAGATGATTGCAAGTCATGTTTCCATGCCCAACGGCTGTTGAATGGCTTGTTGCTGCAATGAGTGCACAACAGTTTGACACAGCACTCAACAACAGTCTGCTAGTGTCACTGCAGAATTGCCGGCGGGTGCCCATGCCCTTTCCCTTGCTGACAGACATCACTTTGAACTCAACTTGGCTGATCTTCTTAACAAGTCAACACAATGTAAGAGGAATTGGCTTCTCAACATTCTTGCAGCCAGGCAAAGGTTTGAGAGACAACAGACCAACTTTGAAGGCATTCAAACTCTCTCTGTGGCCAACTCTAGACTGCTCAGATGGATGACTGCAGGCAGAGCCTCCTGGTGGGCACCCTCAACCTTATGTCTCCCAATGCCCCATCCTCTTGGGCACATCTTGGTCCCCCACCATCCGGGATTGCTGATTCTTTTTTTCATCTAAAGACATCATTTGCAATCAACACAAACGGGTTTGCTCTTTGTTGATGTTTCCAACAGCCACGTTGTGTTAAAAAACCTACAACCCCTACACAAACCTCCAATGAATCTGTCGAAACTGCTCCCACAACTTGATAGATCAACCCCAGCGAAATGCAGCACGATGGATTCCCCATGATGTGGATCGACCCGTTGTGGCACACACTGCTCTTTGCTCTGCACTCTCATTCTCTCACAACCTGAGCTTTTCTCTCCAGCTTGACTCACTTTGTTTCTGACAACAACCAACAACACAACCTTCCAATGATTGTGTGCAGCACCATGGCCAACAATCTCATCCCAAACCCTGACGATGTCATGGCTATGTAAAACTGGGAACAACTCACAGACCTTCCTCATGCAAGAAACCTTCTTGGATGGCTTCTCAGCAACATCACTTGGCGAGCCCAAAATGCCTGTCAAAACCCCAAGACCAAGGTCCCGAATGTTCTCATGCCTACTCACACCATTTGGTCCACCCTGGAACAAGAAATTCTGGATGATTTGATCACACATGGACGCGACAATGCCACTCATGCCTGTTTTCGTCACAACCCAGCTGGAGCAAATGGTGAAACTTACAAGGCATGCATCCGCTGCAAGAAGGTCTGCTTCACCATCACACGGGTTCTTGTCCAATCCAAGTACAAATTTTGGATCAATGAGATGACTCTCCATGTGTGGACCAACAAGTTCCTCCGCAAGTGCAACAAAGATCTCTTTCCTGAAGAGGAGCTTCAAAAGCTTCACAGCTGGGTTGATTAGATGTCCCAGCCTTCTCCCACTTCTCCATCCACCCGCCTCCCACCCCTTCCCACCGACTTCACACATTTCTTTGGAGCCCCCCCTCTTATCTCTTGTCCAATTTGACTCCAAAAGAGGTCGCATTTCAGTTTCTATTTATCTTTTTGCATGCACATCTCTCAAGCAAATTTCGAAGGAGTTCCATGATGTGTTTTTATTCTTTCTTTCTTCTGTTCATCTGGTTCCAATCTTCAGGTGTTTTGCAATGGCATGCTCAACCTCACCACATGGGCAATGAGGGGTGGCTGTTCCACATCGAGTGTCTTTTAAAGTTTCTTTCGAGACAGTGTTGGGTTACCGTTGGCTGTAATTTCCCTAATCTTCGTTTGATTAATTAATTACAAATATTCAAAAATCCAATGATGCTAATCTTTGAGTTGATAGATTGACAGGCAACAACAGTCTGCTAATTGGCATGACTTACTGGTTGGCACAGCGATTTCATGCCAAAATGGGACAAACTCAAACACAATTTGGGGTTAAAGTCAATCATGCCTTCTGCCTGACAGAGACCATAATTGAGTTTGACGTGGGTTGAAAACATGCTAGTGGGGAAGAAGGTAAAAGTTTAGTGTCACCAGGGCCCTTCAAGTCATTCAGGCCTTCACAAGGGGCCATTGGAGTAGAATTTTTGACAATTGCCAATCAGAAACCCACAATGCGATCCATGTTGGGCCAAACTGGGGGAGGTTACACTAGCTAGCTATTTGGTGCAAAAGCTTGCTTGTGTTGTCCCTGATTCACTTTTTAGACGAAGAATTAAAGAACAAGAAATGACAAGCTCGCAGGGAGTCATGCACTCATGGGCTGAATTCATGAACAAACACAGACGCAGACCCAATCACATTACAGAGAAAGCTGCCAAGGTTACAGTCAAAACATTCCAGTGTTTGGGTCAAACGAGCAAGAAGAAGCCAACAGCTAAGTAAACAATAGCTTGAAACATCTGGGAACGATACCACAAAAGGAAGAGACCAATCATGGACAAATAATCAAGCCTGACAACAACAACTGTCGCAACAACTCCAAATAGCACTTCTAAGCAACCAATCCACAAATCTTGCATCCAAACACACCACAATCTTCTCACAAATCGCTCTTCGTTACACTGTTAGCAATTACAAAATCTCAAGTTTCATAAGTGTCTTAAATACAACAACATCCAAAACTATTTCCCTCTCATCTTCCACCATGTTCTCAGCCTTCTCAGATGGCCTTGTCGCCATTGGCGCCAGCCTCCAGATCAACATCCTTTTGCCAAGCCAACTTGCCAAGCCTAACTTTGTGCAGTCGTGTCAGCATTCGAAGTAAGGGAACTTTTGACGACCACTGTTCAATAACTTGAAGACAGCATCTCCTGAATCATGTGAATGGTGTAGCAGCCAATATGTCCAGCTACAAGCAATGTATTTTCCGTTGAAAGAACGTCCTTCCACCACCAAAGAATTGAAGTATAACCAAGCAATTGGCCGACTGACAAGGAAATGAGATTGTCAGCAGACCACAGCAGGCAGTAGATGAACTTGTGTCAATAAAAGAGAGAGGCTTACCAATCATGGGGTGCGGAATCCAACCGTACGGGAAATCCGAGATCCATTGTGGCTTCACATAGCCGAGTTCAGCCCCGAAATAGGTTCGGACCATTCCTAACCTCGCTGTTGCTAACATGGTGATGGCGAATCCGGCCAAAGCGAGCAACAGGCCAGGAGCGTCCCGAGGAAGTTCCACCACTGGCAATAAACGTCGAGACAAATGGCTGACAGCAATTGTCTTGTAGAAAAGAACATCTCTCATGAATTCACCATGAGAAACCGGTGGTTGACGGTAGGCGAAGGTTGTAATATAAACCAGGTAGTGGCGAAAGGATGTCAAGATGAGGAATGGCAACGGTCCCAAAGCATAAGCAAGTCCGACGTAAATTAAGTTGGTCCATCCGATCTTTTCTTCCAGACTCGCATTGGCAATGGTAGTAAACCAAATCCACCAGGCCAAGACAACGTCGTATATGCCCTCAGGACGAAGTGTCTGCAAGAAGTTGTTGCGGGCCCATGTATTGTATGTAGTGTTGAGTTTTGCGCAAAAATTTCCGTATTTTTCCCACCCTGCATTTGAATGAAACTGGCAGTGTGAGGGTTAAAACTCAAGGGGCTCATATCAAATCCAAGACCCTCAACAAACCTTTGGGGTAGACAATGAAATGCAACTTGACCAGCGACCTTCGTTCCGTATTGGTTTGATTGGGAACATGGTCGATCCAGTGAAGTTCCCGGTTGTAATCGAAGCCCAAAACGTCATACATATCGACAACTTTATCCTGTGATTCATGCTGCAGGCTGAAACGAGTTCGAACCATTCGATTGGGAGTTACGCCGACTAAAACACGGTACATGGAAGCCCACGGCAAAAACCAGTACGGCCCATCGTTGTGTTTAGTGTAAAAGACAGCATCCGAATTGATCTCCTTCTTTGCCCCAACAGCAGTGACGTAGATTTCGTTCATGCCTTGCACAGGCTTGACATCATAATGTTTGGAAGCAAATACCTTCCGGAAACCGGCTAAAATGGCAGCATCGCCCTCCAAACTTTTAACCGGTCCTGACGTTCCTTCTTGATTGTGTGGCCAGACGTGCGTGGTTACCTCGCAGTCCTGGGGAACGTTGGTATTGATCCATTTGCGTAGATCATCCACAGCCTTTCGAGAGGCCACTTGGACAAAAATATTTCGATTTCGTTTTACCAAGTTGGGCAAATAACAGGATCGCGATAGAACCGAATCAATCACCAGAGGCATCAACCAAAGTGTATGCACCAGCAACATCCATGGACGCGTTCCTATGTAGTCATTCATATAGGTTTTTTCCATGCAGATCCAATGGGCGACGTCTTGAAGCCCATATCCAAGAGCAACAGCAAGACAGCAAACATACAAGGGTTCCAAACCAAGCACTTCGGGCAGTGGGATCATCATCATGCCAAACAACAAGGCCGTGTGAAGAATGGAGACCACAAGAGGGCACGTAACGGCCGTTCCAACCATGTAGACATACACAGCCACGGGCTGCTCAAACATCAAGACCATTTGGACGGCACCCCACAAACCGAGACCTGTCGTCCAGAAATGAAGGAAAACATTAAAATCATGCTTGTGGAAGGGATGAAACTCAGAGGCCACTTGGCGGTAGGCGCCTTTGGTCCAAAAGATGGATTTCAAGGTGTAGGGATCTTCTTTGGTAGCCATGGTTTTAATAAAATACTGATCAACACTACCCTTCCCTTGTACGGAAACTTCTGATAACAATAGCTAGATAATCACAAGCAATTAACCTACTTAACTACCATACCTTGTACCAGGTAGCAGATACTATTTACGTAGAGCAGAGCGCATAAGCAATGCTACTTCTTCGCCTTCGGAGTCAGTGAAGTCTGCGGCCGGGCCACCTGATCGGCGGGCGATATGTAGAATAACTGACCGGGGAACCGGTAACCGAGGTGCGAAGTCTAGTAGCCGGTTCGAGGCGCCAGCCGAGGAAATCCGGCTACGTAGACTGAGTACCGAGGTCTACAGCCTGAGGCGCCAGCCGAGGGCGATCCGGTTACCAGGACAGTTATGCAAGTAACGAATATCCTTTTTACAGTAGAAAATGTACGTGGTTCTACAGGATGTCACACAGGATGTCCTTAAGAAGAGCTCCTCATTAGTTCTGTTTCTGCAGTGCAGCAGTTTGCACAGTGACTCAGACCGGCTGTTCAACCGATTTGCGGTCTGCCTAAATAAAATATTTTATATAGATAGACAGCATCTAAGTAAAAACACATTTAGACGGACCGTAAGTTGTTTGTGCAACAATGAAGTGCACTCCATCTTGTAGCAAATGTCAGGTCTGGGCACCAGGTTTTGATGCATTCACGTAGAACCCAATGCATTTTCTGCTGCAACAAAGGAGGTTCGTTACAACTTGAACCCACCGGGGGAGCTTGTGCCATGCGCAATCGCAACCAATTTTGGTGCGCATTTTTTTAACGCAGAGAACCCTCCCAGCAGTGGCATGACATCAGAGTTCTGGCTTTCTGTCCCACAAGTTGCCGCTGTGACACTTTTCCAATGTGATGGGCTGCCACTGTGACATGACCCTTATGTGACATGTCCCTTAAGTGACAGACAGACATGCAGACAGATGAAAATTGCACAGACACCACACTTGCAGTTTAGGGCAATGTGCACACCATGGCACTCTACTAGCTAGCTAGTAGCACTAGCTAGCACAGTGGCAAGGCATTGGCCTCGGCACAATTTGTAGTGGTAACCAAACATTGATGAATCCTGGCCCATCGGCCACTTTGCTGTGGGTTTATGCTGCTTGCGCGTGACCCTCTAGTGGTGCCACGTTTTCGAAAAACCCATGTCTGTCTCATGGGACATTCAAATGCCCTCTGAGGATTTTGACATGCTAATCGGATGCTTAAAAAAAAACCCTCTTTTGACATGATGATCTTTGAAATTCATCAATCTTTTGTTATGACAAATTTGCACCATCAAGCGATGATTAAAAAAAATCAAGGGAAGATTTGAAGAACAAATGAGTGTTTTAAGTAACCTCAGAGGATTCTAAGACCCCTCCATTAAACAACTTTTTTTAAATGCGCGGTGCTTAAATTGCACACCGCATCAATCTGGTGCGTGATTCTTGAGAATGAGCAAGTCCTTGAGAATTGCGTCCAATGATCTTGATGACGTGCATTGTGACTGACCATTTAGCTGTTTCTCACAACAGTGAAAATTGATCTGATAGATACGTAATCAAACCCCTACTAGCTATTTGCTAATAGCTAATAGAGAAATAAAAGCTTAGTTTAGCACCGTTTGTTCAAGGTGCTCGATTTTCATATTTGATGGAATTCCTGATTCTATCATTCTCAAGATTCACGATTCTTCAGATTCGCCTGATTCTTCAGATTCGGTTATTCGTGACAAGATTCGTCATTCTCCAGATTCAGTCGTCATAGCAGATCGACATACAGTAGAATTCCCTACAGCGCTGTACGTAGCGTTAGCTAGCTACGCTTTGTTTCTACTGAGTATTGTACTACAGTTCTAGCTCCTGCGATACAGCCTGCCACTGTACGCGAAAGATTTGGAGACTCATTTTGGAATCGCCAGGCGGGTGCTACTTTTGCAAATAGAGAGGATCACGAATCTATCGATTGTAGCAGCTCTACGTACATGCTGGCGACCATGCGCAATTTCATTGGCCTTGCATTAGGTTATTAGCTCTTCTCTTCTGCTAATGATTCTCGAAGCTTATTTGGGATTAGGAAGAATTTCAGGTCAGTGGCATTGGCCATTTGGCTTCTTGATATTCCAGCTCGTACTCCTATTTACCGTGGTCGTACAATTGTACAGGTTTACCACTACCGGTACAAAGTCTACTTCCCAGTTTCATGGTGGCAGTAGCTTACTGGTACTTGTGCCACCTTCCAAGCTAGTACAAGTGCTACTAAGAGTGTAGGGTGCTTTTACTACGTCGTCGTAGCTATTAATACTGCTACGGAGTACTTAACTAGCTAGTACAACTTGTACTGGTAGGTACAGTAGTAGTTTGACTGCTTGCTACTGTACTTAAGTACCAGTAGAGCTAAACAATTCGTGGTAGCACCTGCTGGAGAAGAATGACAAAAAGTTGGCATCGGCAAATAGGATAGCAAGCAAGGCAACTCCCCACCTACAATTTCTCATTGGCCTCGAACCAAAGGTAAGCGTGTGATAGAACAAGATGGTAGCATGAAAATGACAGTTCAAATATATTCTTCAGCACGAATGTTGGCTAGTATTTTGTGTTGAGCCCCGTGGATGAAGTCGCACGTTCGCTCTTCGTTTTGGTGGTAGTGCATTTTTTGCGCCAAGTTTTCGCACCTTGTGGCCTCTTCTTCTTCTCAAGGCGATGGTTTGTTCTGTTGTATTTTTGTTTTCGCAACATCGGCGTTCTATTTTGTGTTGAGTTGTCGCGCCGATATTGAGTTGTAGCGTAAAACTGAATTAGCCGGTCATTATTCTCACTTGCACCCCTCCCACAAAACCATTAGCTTCAAAAAGTTGAGAAAAGGAATACAATTAAGCGGCACTCGCGTACAGCAAAATGGTTGGAATGCTAACTGATTTAGGCCTGTGGGTCTTTACAAAGCTCGACTTTGATTCTGCTTTTACCTGGGTTTTAATTGGCGCGATTGGGTTTGCCTTTGCCCGGTACTTGATCACTTCTAGTTTCAATATGATTGATCATATCTGCAACAGAACCTACATCTATAACATCTGCTGGGAAGATCCTGCTGTGGATCATCAGATTCTCAAGATCAGAAAAGATGATGTGATCTTTCGTATTTGTAGCGCTGGAGATATTGTCCTTGACTACGCCATCCAAGGACCTGCCAAAATTGTTGTCTGCGACATGAACCAACACCAGTTGTGGCTTTTTGAGTTGAAGGTCTGTATGCTCCGAGACCCCAAACTTACCTATGACGAATGGTGGTCCATATGGGGCTCGTCCGATGTCCAGGTGGCCGTCCGTGTGTGGAAGCGAATGCGCCACACTATGTCAGCCTCAGGTCGAAAATGGTGGGATGGTCGAATTGAACGCGTCTTCCGTCAGGGATTTGCCACCACTGGATCTACTGGTTTTGCGGCCAAACTTTTGATCCCGTTTCTGATGTACCTGGTCGGATTTGATATCAAAGCGTGGGCGGAAACCGGCTTTTCTCACGAATACATTTCGCAAAATTCCCACATGATTGAGCGATCTGCGTGGTGGTTCCGTCGATTGTTCCCCAGCGTCTTAGCTCCCTTTGCGGGTGTCCCCCCTAATCAAATTGGACCTGAATTTTACACTACGGAATTTTATGAAGGAATTCTTCGTGAAATTTTCCTCGATCCGGATTTTGGAACGCATAACTACTTTTACCGATTTTATTACGATCAAGGGTACAAGGACCAATCCTGCTGCCCACGGACATTGAAGAAGGAACACTTTGAAGCTCTCCGAGCGAATGCTGGTTGCTTTGAGTGGCACCACGCAACTGTTCAAGAAACGATGGAAAGGGTGAAACCGAAGTCTTTTACCAAGCTTGTCCTCTTGGACCACATGGATTGGATGCCGAATCACTTAGTTCACGAAGAATGGATTGCACTTCAACGAGCAACTATCCCCGGTGCACAAATCTTGTGGCGCTCTGCATTTACCAAGATGGACGACAAGCCATTCTTTAATAACGTTGATGTTACTGATTTAAGCCCGCAATGGTACTCTAAAGACCGTGTCAAGATGTACCCGGGAACTTTCATGGCATACATGCCTAAGGATCCCTTCCCGTTTGTGGATCCAGAACCTTCTCCTTGCCAACGTGCCTCCTTCGCCAGGAAAGTTCAGACTTCGACGAAAATGTTCCTTCACCCGCTCACCGCCGGGAGAGTGGATGCTCATGGCGACAAAATGTCTCAATTTTATGCCTCGCAGGCCAAAGGTTACGATGCCGTCCGCGAGAGCATGCTTGTTGCAAGACCCGATATGATGTCTGCCTTCGGGCCAATCAAAAATGGACACACGTGGCTCGATGTCGGGGGTGGTACTGGACGAAATATTCATTTCCTACGAGCACAATTGGACCACTTTGAGCGCATCGTGGTGCTGGACATATGTCCGGAGCTTCTAGCGATTGGGGAAGATCATGCCCGCAGATCCTTTACTCCTTCCCAATGCGAGAAGATTGAGTGGGTCTGCATGGACATAAATTCCAAGGACATTCGGTCGAAACTTTCAAAATTGTTGCGTAATGATCTCAGCCGTGGCTTTGATAACATCACTTTTAGCTACTCACTAACTATGATCCCCGCTTGGGAGCAAGCCCTCGAGTCCGCGAAGGGGCTCATGTCGGAAGACGGCCGAGTTCTCATCAGTGATTTTGATACCTACACTGAACAAGGTAATGGTTTCAAGGACTTCTTGATTCACACATGGTACAAGCAAGATAGTGTCAGGATCGAAGCAAGGACACGCCAGGAAATTTCCCAGAAAGTGTTCCCATCGCACCAATTCAAGGTCACTTTTTGCCGATTCCAACGTTCTTTAGCTGGTGTGAATATTCCCCATTTCGTTGGATGCTGCAGGAAAGAGACGACGACTACCACAGAAGGCTTCCGTACGCCCTCCTGTATTGACCTAGCAGCTTGTAGCGAAGAGAAGAAGATGGATTGAGGGGACTTTGTCGCACACAACAAATCCTTAAAAAAAGTCGACCTCGGGCAGCGTGAACAGCATTCAGCTAGCTAGACACATGGAGAACAATAAGCATATAACACTATTAATCGTTCGATGTTTTAGACCTATACTTTTGAAAAATAATTTTATTGTTGTCTGTTTCCCCGTGGCGTAGGGCCTTCTTATTTTAGGGTGAGACAGCAGTGGGTGTGCATCCAGGTTCTGGTGAGAACAATGCTATGCCTTGGATTGCGCCACCAGGGAACTGCTCCATCGTCTTTGACAGAGCTGCAATTACGACAGTCATGTTGTCCTGAGAGTTGCGCTGGTATGATTCCTTCAGCAGCTCATCTCCAATTTGCGAAAGACGGCCTCTGGGGTCATTGCTTCTTTCCTTTGAACTGTCCACGATAAATTTTGCAACGTCATCATTAGTCATCACATCCCAGACACCATCGCAAGCGAGCACAAGGAACATGTCAGTTTCGGAGTTACGAGAGTGAATTTTGACTTCTGGCGCGGCGGTCACGGCTTGCTCATCGGGCGAGACACCCTGGTTCGTTTTGTATTCAAAGTCTCCAAATGCTCGAGAGACGGCTAGTCGATTTGAAGGGCTCTTTTGTACTCTGTGAATAGCGATTTCCTGGCCATTTTCAATAAAAGTCTCTGAAGTGACAGTCATACCGGCATCTTGAATTCGCCGCTTCTCGCGCTCCAAGTTTGGTTTGTGGTCTTCCGACAGGGCCACCAAACTGTAACTATCATTTTCTTTAATATGGTTTTCGGATCTCTGTAGATTGACTTCAAGCAGGACCTTGGTAGCCCCCGCTGCCGATTTGGCAGCCTCCTTGCTACTGCTACTAGATACTTGTACTTGCTCGCCTTCATGCAAATGCGATCCAGCATTTTCACAGTTGCTATTTTCTGCTGATGCTGCTGCTATTGTTGCCGCGCTATTGCCATCTTCTCCAGGTGGTTCCTCGCTATTGTTGTTGGTGTTTTCTTCCGTCCCTCTCGGAGTCGGCTCTTCTTCAGCGACCAGATCCGGGGTCTCAGCTCCTGGTCTCGCAGCCTCGGAGCCGATTACTGTAATAGGTGATGTAATATTCGAAGCAACAGATTTTTTACCACGTTGAACTAGAATGCAGCGACTGCGAAGTCAAGCAAGGAAAAACAGAAACTTCATAAGCAAGAATGATTGAACGCCGCTCAGTGTGAATAACGTGAATGGATACAAGTACGCCATGATTTTGACTACTCACCTGTCGCCCACGTTAGCAACAACGATTGCGCTTTGGGTGACTAGAGAAAAGACACCGGTAGATCCACCGCTCAAGCCTTTTTCTTTCAGGCTTACGTCCAATTCTAAGCAGGCGTCTGTCCACAGCTTGGACCAATCGGTCTGGCTTTGATTGTCGTCATTCGGCACAAGTTGCATAGTCTTCTCCTGGATCAGTGCCAACATGCCGTCACATACGAATCTTGATACATATCCCTGATCCCCGTGTCCGTCACAGACTCCCAAGAGACAAAACCCCTGACCTGTGGCCTCGTTTTTCCAAAATTCTGCGCAGTATGAATCTTCCATAATAACCCGCCTTCCTGGCATGTCAGCATGACCATACGCGATTCTTAGCGGGGCGAAAACCTTTTGCCGTGCGACAGTTGGCGGAGGGGATCCAAAGATGGACACATCTGCAGTCGAAAAAAGTGCTGCCTCCAGGCGCTTACGATTCTGCTTGGCCCGAGGAACAGGGGATGTGACAGCCGCACCATAGGGAGTTCGCCCCCCAAGATCCACCATGGTATCAATGCCGCCTCCACGAGCTTTAATGTGATCTGCGATAACTTCCAATACGTCGGCATGACCCCGTCTCGCAGCAATGTGTAGAGCCGTTTCTCCGTGCTGATCTACTTCATTGGATGCTGTTTCATCGATTTCCAAGATAATTTTGGCTGCGTCGACATTTCCAGCGTGTGCAGAGACCATAATAGGTGTGTATCCTTCTGGAGCCATTTCTCCCAAGTTGGTCGCTCGCGCTTTGCACAATTCTTTGTCGTTATTGAGTTGTTTGCGTAATCTATTTTGTAGCGACTGCTGGAGAGGCTTGGTACTCGCACAAAGCCGGAAGACTTTGTTACGCCGTTCGTTGACGGGGGCTGGAGACACTAAGCATTCTTGAGTGGCCTTGCACGCTGATACTACCTTTCTATCCAAGCTAGTGAGGTCTGCATCATTATTATTCTTCCCACTGTCGTAACTGCGGCTGACGGTGGGTGTTTTAAAGCCAGTATTTGAGTCATCACATATGGCAGTGCTGTGGCTTGGGGGTTCCCGCAAATTTCGCACAGGGGTCCACTTGTTGCAATGGGCACACAACACCTGTTGTTGTGCGGGAGTTGTAGGCGACAAAAATGCGACGGAGGGAGGCGCAGCGGGTGCGGATGTCGTGGGAAGAGGTGATTCCTGACATGCCAACACTTCACTATGAGTCGTTGTTGTCGACAGGCATTGTTTCACGCGTCCTTCATACGCTGGATCGGGCGCCACCAAACTCCACAACGAAGGACCTCCCGATGCATCGCTATCCAAGGCCCTTTCGGGACAGAAATTTGGATCGGGCGCTACGATGTTCCCCAAGCGGGATACCCACTGTGCTAGCATAACTGGTCAAGTGGCAAAAACGCCAAGGCAAGCAATGAAGTTGTGTTCGTTTCAGCTACTATACGACTACAACGTAGCTAGCTACTTGTACTAGAGCTCACCAAGCTAGTGGAGCAATACGGGTACTAGTAGCTACTAGTAGCTAGCTAGTTAAGTAGTCTACTACTCCCTCTGCTCAGTTTCTAGTGTGAAGAAGACATACACCGGAGAACCACGGACAGACCCTAATGTACTAGTTCTACTCGATTTCGGCTCGCTTGCAGCTGATTTGACTACTTAAACGAATATAAGGGTTGAATCTCTAATAATGCGCCGGCAGGCTTTATTCCCTCCATTTAGTGACACGAATTATTTGATTTTCTACACTCAAGTTTTCAAGTGAACACGCTAACAGCCTGAACATTAGACCAATCAAGATGATCAAACAGACGCGTCGCCACCAATGGCACTGCAATGACAACAGAGTGGAGGTACAAGTCAGTCAGTTTGGCCTTGCAGGAGAGCCAAAGCTTCATCACAAACATCTAGCACAGTAGGAAGCCTGTTCGTTCGTTCCAACTTTTCCTTGTTCATGTGGGGAATTGGATGTCGATTGTGCCCCTTGCACTTGATCATCTCGTTGAGACACCCTTGATGTGTCAACCAAATCCGATTGATCTTGTTGACTGGGTAGTCCTTGTATGCTTGTGTTACCATCTTGATCAGCTCCATAGCATTCCTTGGGCATGTGCTGTGGCATGTAGATTGTAAGGCATTGAAAAGCCTAAGTCATTTATGTTGCAGTCAGACGAATTGGGTGGCTGTGTTGCAAGCTTGATCCTCTCTCTTAATCCAAGAGCATCCATCTCGTCACACCCCATGTCATCCTCGTTCTTTGTTGGTATGTGAGATGGCGCCCCATCTTGTTGGATGTAGATTGCATCGCATCGAGATGACTCACATGTCGGCATGACAGATTGCATTGCTGGAACAACATCACCCAACATCATTTGCCGGTGTGTGTCCCTGTCAACACCCTTAGGCGTGAACAGTGGAGTGCCTGCTGGTCTGTTGGTAGATGTTCTGATGGCTTCAGTGCAGTCGTCAATGGGCCAGATACCAATCTTTCCATCCCACCAAGTTTCATTCAGTAGACGTCTCGGACGCGCCATTGCACAAAGAAACATCACTTTCGCAACATGAGACTTGTGTTTAACACACCTTTCTGGTGGTTCCTCCACATCACTGATAAGGATGTATGATTCCCCGTCGCGGCACAAGAAGAACCACTTCTCGTCAACATGGACCTCATCAAAGAGTGTCGTGAATTTTGGCTCGGCAGGGCCATGTCGAGTGGCTGTTGTTGTGTTTAAATTGATTTTGGACATGGCATGTTCCAATCTTTTAACTTGGTTTGCTTCTGTTAACTTCGGCTTTACTGCAGACGCTACAACCATTGATCGATCAGGTTGGATTGAGCCAGGCGGCTGTCCTAATGTGACAAAAGCCTAAAGACAGTGTCTGAAACAAACCTGGAATCTGTCATGTAACCAAACAAAAGCAATCACATGAGCTCGCCGAACGGCACAGCAGCAGCATGGCTGCCATCTAGCAAACAAGAGCATTGCAAAGTTGCATCAGCTCCTGGCTGGCATCTTGCTACTAGTCCAGGATGTTCATCCGTCTTGAGGCCTAGAGCCCCACCTGGGTGATCTGGAAGCAGCAACATGAATGCCAATGACACAACAAGAACTCCCAGACGCCCAGCAACTGTGTTTGTTGATCCCTCGTCGTCAGGTTTGTCATCATTGACATCACAATCTGCACCAAGAGACGTACCTGAAGCCACGAGAATCATTGTTGAGACGACCCATCTAAAGCGACAGATGGAGGCTTACATGAAATGCCCAAGATGTCGAAGTGCAGTGACTGTCACGTTTCCATCGAAATGGCAATGCATTGCCTCTAGCACAAGAATTGAATGCACCAACCAAATTTGTTCGTTTGTGGATGAAGAAAAGCGTAGCGCCGCAAATGTCCCCATTCCGGATAACCATGGCAGTGCATTGAAGCCAAGGATAATTGATTGGCAGACAAATGTTCTGCACGTGCTTGCATTCCTATCTGTCGGCGACGGTGGCACTGAAGCCCGTCGTCTTCTCGGAATGCTTGGAATGCCCAATGCAACAACATTTGGACCTCGTTTATTCGGAACTGTGGAAGAACATGTTGGTCCAGTTCTCCAGGAGATAGCAAATGAAGCAGTGCATGGAGGTGATCTAGTTGAAGAAGCAAAGCATTTGTTAGGCAACCGAAAAGATGACAATGGTGTGATGTTGTTTGATCTCTGGCAAGAAAAGAAACTTCCAAGAGAGCTGTGGCCAAGAGCAACAACCGGAGGTAACATGGGTTGGCAAAAACGCTCTCGTGGACATTTGCACAGTTCTCTCTCTGGAGATGCTATTTTACATGGGCAGCACACATGGAAACCCACAGCGTGGCATGTCATGGGCAAGTGTTGCTCCTTTTGTCAAGGTTGGAAAAGAGGAAAGCACAAAGACGAGGACATTCCTGTGCATGATTGCCGCAACAACTGGGATGGGAGCTCTGGTGCCATGGAACCTGCAGCAATTCTTGAAATGTACAAACTTCTGCACAAAAAGTAGCATGTGATTTGTCGAGTTGATGATCACCGACGATGACAGTTCCATCAAAGCAACAATGAAGTGGTTCAATGCTGATGCTGTGATCAATGATGGATTGGATGAGCCGCCGTTCATTATCAATGCCAGTGGCAAGAAAGTTGTGCGTCCAGACAAAGGGGGAACACCAAGACACATGGCGGAGCCAAGATTTGCTGTGGATCTAACTAGAAACCATCGAAAAAAGAGTCTTAACACTTGTTTGTATCAACTCGAATAACACAATGCCGACAAGAAGATGACAATGACGAAGATGGACGTTCTGTGAATTGGAACCAATTTCAGTTGCATCCATGGCAAGGACCCTCTCTTTTGTTGATCAATCCGACCATGTCATCCGTGGCAAGGCAGTGCTGGAGCACCACTTCAACAATCATGAGCACTGCGGTGATTGGTGCTGCCGAAAGAATCAAACACCAGAAGAGAAAGCAGCAACGAAAAAACTCTGCCGTGACAAAGAAAAGGGCACATTGCCATGCAATGAATTGAAGAAACGGATTGAACGTTTTGTTACTTTTGAAACGTTATTAGAAGTTAGCCATGGCTGTCAATGCAGACGAATCATTCAACAATGTTGTTGCATGGCTAGCCCCCAAAAACAAAACACATTCAAAATCAGAATCGCTCAAGAACAGAATCGCCGTGGCTCTTGGCATCAATGGACTGAGTCTCCTTGGGTTTTATAAGAGAGTTTTCATCAGACTCGGATTGATGATGACACCACCAATGCTTCATCATCTTCAGCAAAAGAATTCGTATCAGATAAAGCGAAATGAAAAGTGCAAGACGGCTGCTGGCAAAAAGAAACAGGTGCAAAGGTACCAATTCAATCTACTCAAAAAGACTGTCATTGCAACTGAAAGAGGGAAAAGTTTCGTCGCGATGGATCACATCAGCCAGCTTTGGGTATGAGCGGAGGATGCACGGATGCAGAGTTAGAAATAGAAAAGACATTGTTTCCAGGAAGAAAGAGATGAGCACCACTTGGAGACCGGCCTACCAAGAAGAAAAAGAAACCAATTGACATGATCTGCAAGACATGCAACCAATGTGGACATGGTGTGGTGACAAGCGGCAAATGCCGTTACAACCGACAGCACAAAGCATGGAAGTCAACAAATCCACCAAAAGGTTCATAGTTCCAACCAACACCAATCAACAACAACAACACTCAGCATTTGGCAGAGACGGTGGTAGTGGATGATGACGACGATGATGATGATGGCCCCAAGGCTCAAACTGAGAGAGATGCCCAGGAGTGCTCTCTGATGGATGTGTTGTCACTTGATGATGATGATGACGATGGCATGGAATTCTTTGACTCATTTGAATACATTTTAGAGACAGATGAGTGTGCTGACAATAGCAATAAAGAGACTTGGTCTAGCCATTGCGATTTTGATTTGCATGCATTTTGTTTGAATCCAACCCTCTCCCTTTTTACTCCCACTTAGGTTGGCTGGCAGGAGCTCATTTGCATGGTTGATGGGGTTTCCGTCTTCAAGAAAATTGTTGGGTAAGACGTCACTTTTTGAAGATTTGAAAAAGTGCTTCCGGCACGAGAAGACAGTAAAATGGTAGGTCGGCTGGCTCAGAAGCCAAAAACAACTAAATTTTCAATGCTTGGCAATGCACCAACTTTCGTCATCACCAGCAACACAAAATCTGACAACCCTCCAAGAGTCTGCATTAGACATAAAAGACTTATAACTTAGCTATCTAAACACATAGCTCTTAAGTTTAAACACACTGACACCAGAAGGTGAAGGTCCGGTTTGACAATTAGCTTCAGTTAACTTGGTGTCTCAATCTCGCCACAGAGAGCTCTGTTTGGCCCTGCCTGCAACACATGAATTCCTTGAGAGAATGCAACAACACTTCAATGAAGTCCAAAAACCAGTCAAACTCGGCGAGAAATTGGATTCATACGCCAAACATTTTGCAACTCAATTCTATGACACCAAT
>Ga0163149_10003033_pt1 | contig 19595 bp, 19 predicted proteins | sample OliLakLV19MP5G1_FD_148604 | JGI IMG/M metagenome (GOLD analysis project Ga0163149, IMG submission 148604) | Freshwater microbial mat bacterial communities from Lake Vanda, McMurdo Dry Valleys, Antarctica - Oligotrophic Lake LV.19.MP5.G1 | ecosystem: Environmental > Aquatic > Freshwater > Lake >...
CCTCGAAAACTGGATAACACAGCAACGCACTCGCCTCATCGCACTCCTCGGAATCAGCGGCATCGGCAAAACAACCCTCTCCCTGGGCCTCATCAACCAAATCAAAACCCAATTCGATTACATCATCTATCGCAGCCTCCGCTTTTCCCCAACCCTAGAAGCAACCCTCACCAACCTGCTGCAAATCTTTCCCCAACCAACAGAAACTCCCCAAAACATAGACACCAAAATTTCCCAACTCCTCAATCACCTACGCAACAATCGGTGTCTGATTGTCCTCGATGACGTGCAAATGCTTTTTTGCAGCGGACAACCCCCAGGACAATACAAATCAGACTGTGAAGATTATCAGTTATTTTTTAAACTAATTGCCGAAGTTTGTCATCAGAGTTGTTTGATGTTGAATAGTTCCGAAAAACCTAGAGAATTTGTCCGATTAGAAAAAGCATATCATCCGGTTCGCTCCTTTGAATTGGGAAGTTTAGGAATAGCAGCTAAAGATATTTTGAAGTCAGAAAAGTTATCCGATGAGGAAACATGGGAAACATTGATTGATATTTATCAAGGCAATCCCCTGTGGTTGGAGTTAACTGCAACCCTGATTCGAGAGTTATTTGGGGGTAGGGTGGCTGAGTTTTTGCAGTGCGAGATGCCGATTTTAGATGAAGGGTTGCAATCTCAGTTATCTCAACAATTTCAGCGCTTGACTCCGCCGGAATTGGCTGTGGTGACTCACTTTGCTAATTTAGCTGAACCCGTTGCTGTGACCTATTTTTTTAACAAAATACCGTTGTCGCCGTCTGAGTTACTCAATGCAGTGCGATCGCTCAGAAATCGGTTTTTATTGGATGCAATAGAAGAGGAAAAGATAACTTTGTTTAGTTTGAATCCCGTGTTGAGACAGTATGTGCAAAGTCGGTATCTTTCTAATTGATTTCAAATTAGGTCGATCGACGCGATCTTCGTAGGGAAACGGCATTGCCCATTAGATGAGACGGCGGTTGAAACCGCGCCTACACAAACGAAGTCCGCCTGCGCGGACTGAAGAAAATAATATAATTTCAACGGCCCGGTCTTCTTCAACCCGCGCACCATCCGGGTTTTGTCTGTATAGACGCGGTTTCAACCGCTGGGTATTATGCCTGATTCTGTAAGTACGCGCGAGCGAAGCTATCCCGTAGGGAATCGCACCCACTCTCTAAACTCTCTAATTCTCGCATTCTCCCCTTTGTCCGAGTCTAGCTGCATAAACCGCGCGAGTTCTTTCACAGGAAATGAACCAAATGCCAAACTGGTTTCCGACTCGACATAACCCGTATCAGTTAAAATATTAACTGTCAGTTTTCCTTTCTTCCAAATCCAAATCTCCGGTACTTTTAATTCCGCATAAACAGCCATTTTATTGATAGATGAACTAGTCCAATCAATTTCCACAGCTAAGTCTGGTGGTGGGTCATTTTTGAGATCGATTGTTAATTTTCCCCGCATTAAAGCTTCATTTTGAATATAGAAACATTCATCAGCTTCGTTGCCAGCTTTTTTCGGTTCCGAACGCCAAGTAGATGATTTTAATCCGATAATTTCAATTCCAATTTCCTCAGACAGGGTTACAATTAGCCGACCGAGAGTCCAGCTATACCTTTCATGTTCTGGTAGAGGCACCATTAGTTCTAAAGTGCCTTGGTAGTATGTCATGCGCGGCGTTGAACGTTCCGCAAATATTTCTAACAAGTGTTCGTAGGTTTCCCAACTGATATCATGTAAAACCAGGTGAGAGCCTGCAAGCTCTTCTTTACTGTACGTCAGGGTTTGAACCATTGCAAATACTCCTGCTTTAATCGCCTCGATTGGTTGTTTAGTTGATAGTAAGCCATTTATTCCTCTAAGTATTAATTGCTCGCTCGGCTGCTCTACTTAAAACCTCATCCATCCAAGCATTGATACTTTTACCAGCTTTCTTTGCAGCAATAAAGATTTTGCGATGATTTTCAGGAGTAGTGCGGAAGGGAAGTTTACCTGAAAAAGGTTTATCCGGTTCCTGTCCCAATTCTTTGCAAAATTCTAGATAATCGTCAATCGAATTTTGAAATTCTTGCCGAGCTTCTTCAATAGTTTTCGCCTTAAAAGTCACTACGTCATTAATATCGAGAACTCGCCCGAAAAGAATTTCTGCTTCTAAATCTACTTCAATGCTAGCACTGTAACCTTTATAAGTCATCATGGCTGTAATCTATCTTCCTGTTTCAATAATTTAAACTTGCGAGCGATTTTCTGCTAATACCATTGTTAATTGGGCGATCGGCAATTATTTTTCCGTTAATAGCTAAGTCATAATGGTTCAATCCCCGCTTTTGTCAAAAATTCCCTCACAGATTTAACTGCTCCTTTATCTGTCTCTTTTTGAGGATGTGGTTCGTGAAATACCGCTCTCACCTCATTTAATAAAATGCGAACCCGCGAACCTTGTCCTTGAGTAATAGTAGCACCGAGCGCTGTAAATAAACTTTCAATATCTTGCCAATTAATATTAGCTGGTATAGGATCTGTAAAAATAGCTTCTAAAATTTTACGCTGTTTATTATTTAGCTCCATAAATATGTTATTTGTTATTTTGAATCATATGATATCATTGTGTGATATCAATGTCAATATGGTGAGGTAATCTCGCACCAAAACTACTTGAAACTGGAACAAACACCACTTGCTTAGAGAATATGGCGCAAAGTGCGATCGCACTTAGGGAAGAAAAGGGCGATCGCGCTTTGGGAAGATAAGGGCGATCGCGCCACATAGACTGAGATTTGCGGAAAATTCCCTCAGAGAGCTATGATAGAAAAGTCAGAGAGAAGCTGGTATCGATTATGCTACGCACATTTGAGGCTCTACTGAAAGGAAAGCTGTTAGAGTGGAGGAACGATGCTCCGCAACAGAGCGATCGCCCGCTGAAAGTTTATGTGACATTGTTAGAGGAAAAGTCTAGTATAAGTGCAGAATGTCGCCGTCAAAAAATAGTTGAAATCTTGGAAAAACTGGCGGCGAGTCAGACTTTTGCTGAAATCGCAGATCCGGTTGCGTGGCAGCGAGAGATGCGTCAAGATCGTCCGCTTCCTGGTAGGGAGGGCTAAGGCTTTTCTCGCAATCTCAAGTTAAGGTATAATACAAAAATAGCCACAAATCTCAACAAAGAGCCTATGTCTACTTACAATGAGATCCTGGAGCAAGCTCAAACTTTAACGCCTGATGAGCAAGATCGTCTGTTAGAAGAGTTGGCAATGCTGGTGCGTCAGCGGGTAGCAACGCAGTCTCAAAATAGCAGCAAAAAATTACCTGGACTAGATTTAGATAGATGGCGTGGTTTTTTGCCTAAGCGTGTGGATGCTTTGGAATTCCCGTTGCAACTAAGAAAAGAATGGGATCAGTAATAAATATCTTCTCGATACCAACATCCTGATTTATTACTTCAATGATTAGCCGGAAGTTCAGTCTATATTTGATGAAATTAAAGCTGGAGATGCAGAGGCTTTCTACTGTCCGATTACTTGGGTAGAGTTACTTTGTTACCCGGCATTGACAGAAGAACAAGCTAATGAAATGCGAGAATTTTTGAGGCTTCTTAACTGCGTATTATTGACAGAATCAGTTTTAGATAGTGCAGCTCAAATTCGTCGAAATTATTGTTTGAAACTAGGAGATGGTGTAATTGCAGCCTGTGCCTTAGCTGAGGGATGTGTCTTGGTAACTCGCAATGCTGAGGATTTTAAGCGCGTTGATGGGTTAAGTATGTTGAATCCATTTGATTAGGTTGGGCGATCGCACTTTGGGAAGAAAAGGGCGATCGCGCTTTGGGAAGATAAGGGCGATCGCCTGTGATTCTATTTGAACCTCGATCGGCTTGAGCTTTTGACTTAATTAACAGACTTTAACTGCACCCGAATAGCTGATATTATCTTCTCTTGCCAATCTGGGTCATCAAGTTGTACAGTCACTTTACGAGGGCGGGAATGCCGCCGATCAATGTAGGCATAGAAAGCTTCACGATCGTCCCGGTGGGTGAGAATGTATCGCTTTAATTCGCGATCGCTCATTGCAGCATAATTGACATTATTCATGGCTCAATACTCCCATTTGGTTGGATCTCAAACTCAATTTCTTCGTTTTGTCCGGCCAAGATAAATAGATTGAGAGTTCGTTCATCTAAACGCACTATGTGAATTGGGTGGAACATCACGTTGGTAAGTAGATGACACAGCCGGTATAAACTCCGTAACTGTTCTGTTGTTGGTTCCCTCATGCACTTATTATAATCTACAAAAGGCGATCGCACTTTTATTGACTGTTCTTGATGTGGTGTTCAACATAAGAGCGCAGCACAGCATTCATCAGAGATTGATAGCCTTTTCCTTGACTTTTAAACCAATCTAAGACATCGCTATCAACTCTTAAAGAAATAGCTTGTTTGGTTAGCGGTTTTACCAGTTTGGCTTTTTCCCAGAAGCTTGCATCTAACTCAGGAATGTCAGAGGTATCAATGGCGGATTCTGGGATGTTTTTGAATTCTTCAAGTCGTTTGCGCCAGATAGTCATAGTAGGTGTTTCTTTCTTGACGAGTGGCTTTTCTTGCAGAGATGATGCGGATACACTCTATTTGGTCGATCGCACTCACTCTCTAAATTCGCCTGCAATAATTAGATAGGTTTCACCATATCTCCAACTTCAGGGTCTTCAAAAGGTACTAACTCATCCAAGGTTTCCATCACCTCTTCACCAGAACCGTATAGACCTGTTCGTTTAGTAGCCATCCGCCGAAACTGCTTTTGATCGGATTCAATAGTACACATTTTTTCTTGGACATGAATAACCCGTCCCTTACCTTTAACGATTTCTAAATATCCTAAAGATTCCCCAGTATTTGGATCTCGGAGTTCTTCTTCGCTCATTCGATAGACCAGCACCCTTTGACCTTCCTTTAAACCATGTATGGTTCCTCTATTAATAGCTAGCTTGTAGCTGTTAATAATTGAAATAACCGTTGCAGGGAAGGTTATTTCCTTGACATCTTGGATAGCTTGGGTACTCTCCATATTTTTTTCCTGAAGCTTTTATTAAGGGGTATAAATATTTTGCATCATATCCCTAGTGATACTAGGCTTGACTACAGTTCTATCCAATATTTTAGCATCATTTCTGGCTAACTGTTCCAAAATGCACGAGTACGTATATACAAAACGTATCTACTCACAGGATAGCATAAAGGGCGATCGCCCTTCTATAGTCTTTTTTAAAATGTGATTGGGGGAAAACAGAGGGGCGATCGCACTTAGGGAAGAAAAGGGCGATCACGCTTTGGGAAGATAAGGGCGATCGCGCTTTGGGAAGAAACGGGATCTCGCCTGCGATTCTATTTGAACTACGCAAACAGCAATCTACCTTTCGGTTGAGGGACAATTCGCCCTAATTGCTGAGCCGTCTCAATCCACTCCTGCATAAGCACTTCTACATTTTGCAATGCTGCTTGATAAGTTTTACCATCAGCAGCACAGCCCGGCAATTCAGGAACTTCGGCAATAAAAGCTTGGTCTTCATAGCTCCAGTATATGATGATTTCATAGCGAAGCATCCTGTTTACCTCCTAATATTTCTTAAAATGCGATCGCACATTTATTGACCGTTCTTGATGTGATGTTCAACATAAGAGCGCAGCACAGCATTCATTATCCTTAGCTAATTAAGTATTAATTGCTCGATCGGCTGCTCTACTTAAAACCTCATCCATCCAATTGTTAATACTTTTACCAGCTTTCTTTGCAGCAATAAAGATTTTGCGATGATTTTCGGGAGTAGTGCGGAAGGGAAGTTTACCTGAAAAAGGTTGATCCGGTTCTTGTCCTAATTCTTTGCAAAACTCTAGATAATCGTCGATCGAATTTTGGAATTCTTGGCGAGCTTCTTCAATAGTTTGTGCTTTAAAAGTCACTACGTCATTAATGTCAAGCACTCGCCCGAAAATAATTTCCGCTTCTAAATCTACTTCAATGCTAGCACTGTAACCTTTGTAAGTCATCATGGTTCAACCCCTGCCTTTATCAAAAATTATTCCCTCTCCTTAAAATCCGAAAGCTAAAGCATCCATCATATATTTACTTTTATCACGTCCCACTTCTAAATATATTTCCAATAATTCCTCGTAAGCAGTAGCTCCGCCTACAATATTCCAAAATTCATCTCCAATAACTACAGCTTCATCAAAAGGCAGATAATTTCTTGCCTGAGACCACTTATAAACAGCTTTTGTTACACCATAGGGATTATAAGGCATCGCATAGTAAGCTTGCAATTGCGGACGCTTTGCACCCCGCAGTAAGTGAAACCTCAACAGACGCTGGATAACTTCTAAGCATTGACCTTTATTGGGCTTAGGAGCTTTAATTTCAAATAAGTATTCTGTTCCGTCATTAGCAAAAATACAAAGGTCAGCGCGTACAGTTTTTGTTGCCAAATCATCGGATCGTCTAGCATTCAGAACTGCTGTTATCATCTGCTCAAAAGATGGTTTAGTTTGTCCTTTTTTATCCATAGATTCATAGTATTCTTTCTGACGTTGGGCTTCTTCAAAAGCTGCAATACTAACTTCCGCTCTGATATCATATCCTCGACGTGCATCTTGATGATGTTCAAGGGCAATTAACTTAGCGCATTCTTCAAGAGAGTTTCCTAATCTGGTACTTAAACCTCGCTCAAATTGATTGATTCGTATTAATTCTGTTGGAATTAACGCGGCTTGAAAAGGTTTTAATTCTCCATTGATTGAACTGCGCGACAGGTACTCTATTCCAGTAGTTGACTTGTGAATAATCCGACCTTTATATTCATCTACAATACCCTGAATAAAACCTTCAAGATATCCTTTAATTATTTCTCGTTGTTTTGTGCTAATAGCTGCCATATTTTAAGTCACAATTACAAAATATTTTCTAGTAATGCTTTGGCTAAATGGTAAACCACAGGAATTGACACAGCATTACCCAATTGATGTTTTGCTGTAGTTTCATTTTCATAAATTTTGAACCATTCGGGAAATCCTTGCAATTTTGCGTAATCCTGTGCAGTTAGAGGTTGAAAGTTCTTCTTTTGATAAATTTCCCGAATAAATGTTTCTTTATATGCTAATGGTTCTTGACATTGAATCGAAATTGTTGCCACAAAGTCTCTAGTTCCAGTTGCAGTTAAAGTTGCGATCGCATCCGCATGAGGTAAGAAAATTTTAGAAATTCCGTTAATCCCTGAAGATATTTTAGAATTCACAAAATCATACCCTTTATCATCTACACTCCGCAAAATTTCTTTGTCAACTAAGTTGTCAATTTCTGTTTGTTTCAACTCAGGAATTAGTGTTGCTAACACTTTAAATTGTAAAGGATTACCATCTTTTTCTCCATAAATATTTTTTCTCCTATTTTTCATAATCGTTTGACAAATTAATTTTTCTCTGCTAGTTGTTTCTATTAAATCCCAAGAATGGATGGTAGTATGTCCATCTCTAATATCAGTAAATAAGAAAAAGTCATTTAATTCATCTAGCTTTTGAAATCTGCCTCTAGAACCAGGTATTTTGCCATCAAATAAAACCGTTGGTGAAAATTTTTGCTTCCGAAAATTGCTACGCTGAATCCCTGGTATCACATCATAAAGCTTGATCGCGCCCTCGATTGGTTTAGGAAATGTGAATCCCCAGCATCTTTCTAGATCATTCCTAATCCCAACTATAAACATTCTATCTCTATCTTGCGGTAATCCAAAATCATAGGAATTTAGCACTTCGTATTTGACAACATAACCAGATGATGTTAAATTATTAATTATATATTTCAAGCTCTCTATATTTCTTGGTTCGGTCAAGCCTTTGACATTTTCAAATATAAAAGCTTTGGGACGATTAGCTGTTACTACCCTAAATACATCTGTCCATAACTTGCCTCTTGGGTCGTCCAAACCTTGCATTTTACCTGCAATAGACCAAGGTTGACAGGGAACACCACCCACTAATACATCTATCGGAAAAGGCAATTGATTTAGATTGGTAATATCTCCTAAATATACTTCATCTGAGTTGGCATCTTTAATAAAATTATCTCGATAAGTTTGAATGGCTTTTTTATCAATTTCCGAATAGCCTAAACATTTACAGCCTAATTCTTCGAGAGGAATTCTGAAGCCACCGATCCCAGCAAATAAGTCTACAAACGTCAATTGCGATCGGGAAGTTTTAATAGGATTTGGATTAAATAATTCAAATAATTCAAGTTGTTGAGCGTACATAGTTGGATTCATTTTATTTTCGTTCTGACTGAACTTAGATATAAGCGGATTTGGGCAGGCCCAAAAGCCTGCCCCAAACTATCCTATTCTACCCCTTCAATCCGGTCTTCCACCTCCTGATACAACTCACGCAAGCGATCGAGATTACTCTCCGAAGTCTCCCAATAACCCCGGCCATTCACCTCCAACAAAGTGCTGACAATCTTGCGGAACGAATGAGGATTCAGATTCAGCAAACGCTTCTGCATTTCCGCATCTTCGATAAAAGTAGTGTTGACATCCTCATACACCCAATTATCCACCGCGCCAGCAGTCGCACTCCATCCAGTAGTGTTCACCAGACGCTTAGAAATCTCCCGCACGCCTTCATAACCGTGCGATAACATCCCCTCGTACCACTTCGGATTCAGCAGCTTAGTGCGCGAATCTAAACGCACGGTTTCTGATAGCGTCCGTACCTGTGCGTTGGCTGTGGTTGTATCAGCAACGAAGGATGTTGGTTTCTTCCCATCGGCGCGCAAACTGCCGATTAATTTAGTCGGATCGGAGTCGAAATAGTGCGACACGTCCGTTAGCGAAATCTCCGCAGAATCCAAGTTCTGGAAGGTGACTTCAGCAGTTTTTAAGGATGATTCAAAAATCTGCCTGTCTTGTTCCATCGTTCCCGGATTGTCGGAAGAAAAGGCGAAAGATTTGCGGGTTAAGTACATTTCCTGCAACTCGGCTTCGCTTTCCCAAGTGCTGTTTTCTACCGCCAAGTTGACGTTAGATGAATAGGAACCGGACGCATTGGAAAATACGCGGGTTGCTGCTTGTCGCAGGTTGATTCCCATTTCTTCCGCTTGCTTCAAGGCGTGTTTGCGGACGAAGTTCATTTCTAACGGTTCGTCGGCTTCTGCTGCCATTTTCACGGCTTTATCTAACAAGTTCATTTGGTTGATGAACAAGTCGCGGAATACGCCGGAACAGTTAATTACTACGTCGATTCGAGGGCGGCCCAACTCTTCTAAAGAAAGCAATTCGAGTTTGTTGACTCGGCCCAAAGCATCAGGAACTGGCTTGACTCCAACCATCCACATTACTTGCGCGAGGGATTCGCCGTAAGTCTTGATGTTGTCGGTTCCCCAGAGCACAACGGCGATGGTTTCGGGATAGTTGCCGTCGTTATCGGTGCGCTGTCTTTCTAATAAGCGATCGACAACAACCTTAGCAGACTTGATTGCCCCTGTTGTGGGGATTGACTGCGGGTCTAAAGCGTGCATATTCTTGCCAGTAGGCAAAACATCCGGGTTGCGAATCGGATCGCCGCCGGGCCCAGGCACAATAAACTCGCCTTCTAAGGCGCGCAACAAAGCGCCTAATTCGTTGTCAGCGCAAACTTGTTGCAAGCAGAATTCCAGATACTCAAACAGCGGTTTAATCGGTTCTGGATCGATTTTTTTGTAACCTGCGGCGTGCAGGGATTCAATCCAAGGTGTTTTCTTGCCCATGTTGAAGAAATTCAACTTGGAAACAAGGGAAACTCGGCCTTCAGCATCGGTTTGTTCCTTCACCAAAGCGCCCACTGCATCCCGACAAGCTAAGGTGATGCTTTGCAGCAATTCGACATCGACTAAAATGCCTTTGTCGCTGTTGGTGTAAACTTCTTGGATATCGCGTCCCAGACTGTTAGCGATAATTCGCGGTAAGCTTAGCAGGTTGTCTTCTTCGCGGTCTAAATTGGCGATATTTACTAAAGTTGCGATCGCCTCTTCCGCAGTTGGTGGCTTCCCGATAATATGCAAACCACAAGGTAACAACCGCGATTCAATCTCCATCAACTTGCGGTAAACCAAGCCAACTAAATTGTCCCGTTCCTCCGAAGTCATCCCCGCAGCAACGCCTCTTTCCTGTTCGGGAGGTAGGTCAATATCTTTATCTAAATTGACCAAACGGCATTTTTCAACGATCGCATCAACAATCGGCACACCCCGGCCCGTACCCTTCAAAGTTTGATAAGAAGCAATTAACTCGCTGAGTTCCTGCAAACCTTTGTACAAACCAGCATTTTCCGCCGGAGGAGTCAAGTAAGAAATTGTTTCAGCATAACTGCGGCGCTTGGCAATTGTTGCCTCGCTGGGATTGTTGGCGGCGTAATAATAGAGATTAGGAATTTTGCCGATCAAACTGTCAGGATAACAATCGTTCGACATTCCCATCTGCTTACCAGGCATGAATTCTAGCGAACCGTGAGTGCCAAAGTGCAGCACCGCATCTGCACCCCAAATGCGCTCCAAATAAGTGTAGTAAGCAGCAAAACCGTGGTGCGGACTAGCAGAACGAGAGAATAACAACCGCATCGGATCGCCTTCATATCCAAAAGTAGGTTGTACTCCGATAAACACGTTGCCGAAATGTTTGCCGAAAATCAGCAAATTTTGTCCGTCGCTGTTCAAATGTCCGGGAGGCGGGCCCCAATTTTCTTGCAAGCGTTCCGAGTAAGGAGTGAATTCTTCGTACTCAGCTACGGACATCCGGTGAGCAATATTTAACTCAGGACTTTGGTATTGGGCTGTTGCGTCGTGGATGACTTCTTGCATCAGCTTTTCGGCAGATTCCGGCAGTTCTGGCAAGTCGTAACCGTTACCTTTTAGGGCTTTCAATACTTCGTAAATCGAGCCGAAAACGTCGAGGTAAGCGGCTGTTCCGACGTTGCCTTTGTCGGGCGGGAAACTGAAAACTGTGATCGCAACTTTCTTGTCTAATTTTGGTTTGCGCCGCAGCATTGCCCATTTCATGGCGCGCTGGGAAATTGCTTCGATTCGGTCTTGCAGGGCGATCGCCTTGCCAGTTGCGCCATCACGTCCCGACAAAATAATCGGTTCGATCGCACCATCCAACTCAGGAATCGCAACCTGCAAAGCAACTTGAATCGGGTGCAAACCCAAATCGCTATTTTCCCACTCTTCCGTCGTTTGGAAAACCAGCGGCAAAGCCACCATATAAGGGCAGTTGAGCTTTTTCAAAGTCTCGATCGCCTTCGGGTGATCTTGTTTCGCCGGCCCGCCCACCAACGCAAAACCAGTCAGAGAAACTACCGCATCCACGATCGGCAGCGGTGCCAAACCTTTGGGCCCAACTTCCAAGAAAAAGGTTTCCACCGGTTTCGAGAAGTCCAAACCGCCGGCAAAAATAGGCAAAACCCGCGCGCCCATTGCCTCAAATTCCTGCACGATTGCGACGTAGTGCGCGTCATCTCCGGTAACTAAGTGAGTGCGCTGCAACACTAAACCGATGCAGAGTGCGAGGGGGTCTTTGAGGTCTGCGGAAATATCTGTCCGGGCATTATACCAGTTCAGATATCCTTTGACATCCTCAAACATTCCTGGTGCCAAAGGATGCCAAATCCCCATATCTGGGTAGACAACTGGTTCTTTAAAACTTAGCTGTTCTTGGCCTTTGAAAACATATTTATGTGACAGCATCAGCAGGAAGTTTTCCAAGTTTTCTTGGGAACCGCCCAGCCAATACTGGAAACTCAGCATGAAGTTGCGGGCATCTTGGGCTTTGTCGATCGGCAAATATTTCAGCACTTTCGGCAAAGTTTGCAGCAGTTTCAGCATTCCGTCTTGGAAGGAACTACCGGATTTTTCCTTCCGTTTTTTCATGAATTCGCCGATCGCGCTTTTGCTTTGTCCCAACTGCGCCATTGAGAAACTGCCCATTTTATTGAGCCGCATCACCCCAGGCATCGATGGGAAAACGACGGCGACATCCAAGCTGTCGCGCAGCGGTTCTACAGCCGCTACCACTTTTTCGGCCAAATCTTCGATAAAAATTAGAGAAGCAATAAATACGTTGGCATCGGCGACATCCCGCTTGAAGGCCTCGTAATTTTCGGGGCTGCGGAGTTCTTCGATCAGGTAGCCGCTAATTTCTATTGCCAGATTCGGATTTTTGTTATTTATCGCTCGAACCGCTGCGGACAGGGCGCTTTGATACTGCGGTTCTAGTACGACATAGACCACCTTCATGAGCGATCGCCCCTGCAAGTTTTCCGGCACGATGTGGCGAATGGTGGGCTTGACGTGAGTGAACATCCGGTTAGGCTCCTTTAAGATGCTGTTTTCGGCAATCGGGAATTTTTTTATCCCCTAAGCATTTTTACCAGAAAACGCTTGCCATTGGGCGATTTGAGCTTGCATATGACACAATTCGACAAATTTATTGCGATTTTTCGTTACATTATTTGACAAATTCCTTGAGCAACCACTCCAAATTTTCTTTACAAAAATTTACTTGACAAATAAAACATAAAGTGTTTTAAATAAATTATTATAACAAAATAAACTTTTAACCAATCTTTGAGAAAAACCATCCTGACCAAGGTTCCAAAGTTTGTAGAACTAATTAAACTGGCGATAGAGCAATTAATCAACCACAAAAAGGCATAGATTCCGAATATTAAATTGTCCCTTCGGATGAGTGCGATATTAGAAGAACCGATATTTTTACCGGGAACTTAAAAATGTTTTAAAAAGTCTATAATTTAGAAGTTCCCGATCGGCGATCGAACGCCGGCGAAATTAATTGCTTTTGATTGTCAGGCTCATCAAAACCCTAGGGGGAAAACATGGCTAACTACGCAATTTTCGACGAACAATTCTACCTCGCCTCATATCCTTGGGTCAAACCAGCCATTGACGCAGGAGTCATCAAATCCGGTAGAGAACACTTTGAAAAATTCGGTCAAGCCGGCGGCTTAACTAAAGTCTCGCGTTATTTTGACGAAAATGCTTACCTTGCTGGCAACCCAGACCTTGCACCCTTCGTCCGCACAGTAAATCCAAACGCACCCTTTGCAACCGGCCTCGATCACTTTATCCAGTTCGGTTACGATGAAGGAACCCGCCGCACTCAAGTATCGCCCGAATATAACGAAAGCTTTTATTTAGCAAACAATTCCGAACTGCAACCGTTTATTCAGAACGGAACTTTCAAATCAGGCTATCAGCATTTCGTTCAATTCGGGGCAAAAGAAGGTCGGTTTGGGACTTCATTTTTTGAACCGGAATACTTAAAAGAAAACCCCAACATCGTTCCGTTTGTCAACTCTGGAAACTTGAGAACCGGCCGGGAACACTTCTTCAATTTTGGACAATTTGAGCCTGCCCGCGACGCGACTTTTGTCGGCACCCGTACCAACGATGTTTTAACTGGTGTTGGCGTGGGCGATGTCGAATTTGTGGGAGTGGAAGTAGGTATAGATCCCCAAGGCAACCGGCAGTATGAAAGCTTTGGCACCAATGAATTCGATGTCTTGATTGGTGCTCCGGGAACTAATATATTCGTACTCGGAGTTCCTGCTACAGCGGGGAATGTCACCCCGACACCGCTGTATTTGGGTAACGGTCAAGCTACGATTCGCAACTTCGACATAGAAAGCGATTTTATCCAACTGCAAGGAACTTCTTTAAACGGCTACAGCCTGACTCCCATTGGTAGCAATTTGTCAATCCAGCGTTTTGGAGACGTGCTCGGCGTGATTGAAGGAGGATCAAGTTTGAATTTGAGCTTCCAAGAATCTAACGGTAACGGTACTTTCTTAATTGGTTAGTCATTGGTCATTGGTCATCTTGCCCTGAGCGAAGCCGAAGGGTGGTCATTAGTCATTAGTCATTAGTCATTAGTCATTAGTCATTAGTCATTCGCTAATACTGATGATTGATGACTTTTGAGTTTTGGTGGGCGATCGTCTTATTCAAAAAGGGCGATCGGCCTTTTTTATGCTGTCATCAAAACTATTAGAGGTAATCTAATAATAATGAACTTGACTGTACAAGCAAAAAAAGCAAGCAAGAATTTATCCAAATTCGATTAATGGCGCGCAGTAATACGAAGTAATAAAGATTAGTCAGTCGCTCGTATAAATAGGTCTAAAGTGATACTTTGGCAAGCAATAAGGAATGAAAATTTAATAACTTAAGCGATTGCTCGTTACCAGGCTCTGCCTGGTAATGCAGATCCGGAGGCTCTGCCTCCTTTTATCTCGCAACTTACAGGATAGAGGACTGTAGGAGGTGCTTAAGTTATTAAGTTTTCGATCCTAAACAGTGTAAAATTGTATGTAGCGCTTCTCCAGTGAGTTTGGTCAAACGCGAGCAATTACAAGTGATCAATTACCCATTACTGGACATACATCACCGCCCTTGAGAAAGGTTATAGTAGCAGCGATTAGATTCCATGTTTAAACAACTAATTTTTGGCAAAAAACAATGACAAACTATGACATTTTCGACGAACAATACTACCTCGCCCAATATCCTTGGGTCAAGCCTGCCATTGATGCAGGAATTATTAAATCTGGAAAAGAACACTTTGAAAAATTCGGGCGAGAAGGCGGCTTAACTAAAATATCGCGGTATTTTGACGAAGCTACTTACCTTGCCACCAAACCAGACATCGTATCCTTGGTTCGCACAGTCAACCTAAACGCACCCTTTGCCACCGGCCTCGATGAATTTATCCAGTTCGGTTACGATGAAGGAAACCGCTTATTCCGGCGCACTCAAGTATCGCCTGAGTACAACGAAGGTTTTTATTTAGCAAATAACTCAGAGTTGCTACCGTTTATTCAGAACGGAACTTTCAAATCTGGGTACCAGCATTTCATTCAATTTGGGGCAAAAGAAGGTCGTTTTGGAACTTCGTTTTTTGAACCAGAATACTTAAAGAAAAACCCGGATATCCTACCGTTTGTCAACTCAGGCGCATTGAAAACCGGTCGGGAACACTTCTTCAATTTCGGGAAAAACGAGGCTACTAGATCCGCAACTTTTGTCGGCACCCGCAGCAACGACTTCATCACTGGTGCGGGTGCGGGGACTGCGGAATTTGTCGGAGTAGAAGTAGGTATCGATCGCAACGGCAACCGACAGTATGAAAGCTTTGGCACCAATGAATTCGATGTGCTGACTGGCGGCCCGGTAATTGATACATTCGTCCTCGGAGTTCCAGCAGCAGCCCAGAATCCCTCCCCAACACCGCTGTATTTGGGTAACGGTCAAGCTACGATTCGGAACTTCGACGCAAACGATTTTATCCAACTGCAAGGAAATTCTTTAAGCGACGGCTACAGCCTGACTCCTGTTGGCAACGATTTATCAATCCAGCGTTTTGGAGATGTGATCGGCGAGATTGAAGGACGTGCAAACAACTTGAGTTTGATTTTCCAAAGATCTAACGGTAACGGTACTTTCTTGATTGGTTAGTCATTAATCATTGGTCATTGGTCATTCGCGAATACTGATGATTGATGACTTTTGAGTTTTGGTGGGCGATCGTCTTATTCAAAAAGGGCGATCGCTCTTTTTTCTGCTGCAATCAAAACCATTGAAAGCGATGTAACAAAAATCAATTGACGGCACGCATAAGTATGATATTGTAATGGGTTGGTTGAAAATTGATGTAACAAAAATTTACTTGACGGCACACAGGAGGAATATTTTATAATAAAATCGCTTAAATTTTATGAGTTGGGCAAACAATGGCAAACTATGACATCTTTGACGAACAATACTACCTTTCACAATATCCGTGGCTGAAACCAGCCATTGATTCAGGAATCATCAAATCTGGGAAAGAACACTTTGAAAAGTTCGGTCAAGCCGGCGGCTTAACTCAAGTATCTCGCTACTTTGACGAAGAAACCTATCTAGCTCAAAATCCAGATATTGCTCCCCTTGTCCGCACCGCCAACAATCCAAACGCGCCTTTTGCTTCGGGTTTAGACCACTTTATCCAGTTTGGTTACGAAGAAGGTCGCACCCAAGTATCCCCTGACTACGACGAAGCGATTTATTTAAAACGATACCCCGTACTTGTACCGTTTTTACAGAACGGCACTTTCAAATCAGGATTAGATCATTTTGTCCAATTCGGAGCAAAACAAGACCTTTACGCCAACACATTTTTTGAACCAGAATACTTACTAAAAAAACCCGATATAGCAGCAGCAGTTAAGGAGGGAGTTTTCAAAACTGGCGGAGAACACTACCGAAAATTTGGACAATTTGAGCCAACGCGATCGGCTACATTTGTCGGTACTAAAGGCACTGACATTGTGACTGGATTTGGTGTAGGACAAGTTGAAATCATTGGCATTCAAGTATCTTTGAATGCAGCGGGCGATCGAGTTTATGAAAAACCTTCCGGTTTTCCTTCTCCCCCTGTAAATGACACCCTAATTGGCGGTCAAGGTACTGATACTTTCTTGCTCGGTGTTGGGGATTTTGACGCTGTGAATGGGGGGCTTTTTTACGGCGGGGTTAGCAACAGCAACTACGCTACGATTAAAAACTTTAACCCGCAAGCCGATAAGATCGACCTAGCGGGAACGAGAGGCAACTATCTGTTTAACAATACTCCTAATGGAGATTTTAGGATTAGCGTGGTGCCGATTAGGGCTTTTGCACCGGTAGGTATAGTCGAGGGCGGTGCGAATATGCCGTTTCTGGTAAATCAGGGGCTCGATCGCCTAATTTCTTTTGATCGAATTTCTGTTATTGTAGTGAATAACTTTTTGGAAGCTGGATATTTAGCAAACAATCCCGATGTTGCTGCGGCGGTTCAAGCAGGAAATTTTGATTCAGGTATCGACCAGTATACAAAAGTTGGGCAATTTGAAACCAATCGATCGGCAACTTTTGTCGGGAGTTCGGGGAATGATATTGTTACTGCTTTTGGTAAGGGAAAAACGACAATTATTGGAGTTGCTTTTGATGGCCGTTATTTGAGCGACGGTAGCAACGAATTTGATACCTTGATTGGTAGCGAAGGTGCTGATACTGTTATTTTGGCTTATGACAATAATTCGGGTTCTCCTGGTAGCAGCTTCCGCAACACCACTCAAGAATTGTATTTAGGCCCGGGGGAGGCTCGCATTCGCGACTTTAATGCCAGTCAGGGAGATGTACTTCAGCTATCAGGCACACTCAGTGACTATCAAATATCTCCAGTGGGTGCAGATTTAGTTATCTCAAAAGCAGGAGATAGAATTGCAATTCTTGAGGGAGGTGCTGGATTAAATTTGAAACAACAGACATTTCCTAGCACCGACTTTGGGCCTAGTCCTTTCTTGCTAGGCTAGAAAGCAATTAATACTAACGAGAAACCCCAATACGGTTCACTTAAGACAGATCCCCCCTAACCCCCCTTAAAAAGGGGGGGACAAGAATGCCCTCAAAGTCCCCCTACAACCAGGGGGATGCAAGGGGGATCTCCGGGGCATAAATATGTTAAGTGAACCGTATTGCGAGAAACCCGATCGCTCCAAGCAACCGGGTTTCTCAATTTGCTAAGTCTTTAATGGCGATCGCGCGCCAGCTTCAAAACCTCAACCACATCCTGGTGATTTTCCGAAGATGCCCAAATTAAAGCAGTCCAAGTATTATTATCCTTTGCTTTGAGATCGGAACCCTTTTCGATCAAAAATTCCACAACTTCAGTGCGCCCGCTACCCGCCGCACTCATCAAAGCCGTCAAACCAAAAGTAGTTTTAGCATTCACATCCGCCCCCGCCTCCAGCAAAAGCTGTACAATCTCGGTATGTCCGGCAGCAGCGGCACTCATTAACGGTGTCCAACCGTCATTATCCTGACTGTTAGCCTCCGCGCCTGCTGCAAGCAATTTTTTGACAATATCAGCATTGCCAGCCTCAGCCGCAGCCGTCAAAGCCGTCGCACCTTCCTCATCTTTGGCGTTGATATCTGCACGTTGTTCGATCGCACTTTCCACAGCCACAACATCACCCATCTTGACGGCCTCAATTAAATCTGTCATAAATTCTCCCTTGTATCCTTTCAAATATTAAATCCTATGACAGTCGATATTTTAATCCTCTCCAACGGCCCCGGAGAATTAGCAACTTGGGTGCGTCCCGCCGTGCAAGCATTGCGCCAGCAATTGGCAAACAGGGGCACAGAAGCGCGAATTTCGGTGGTGCTGTCCCCCTGTCCGCACGCCACGGGGAAAGAAGCAGAAATCGCATCTTCCTACCCAGAAGTGGACAGAGTGCAAGCACCGGAGCATTTTTTTTCATTCTTATTATCGGGCAAAACAGCCGAAAATTGGGACTGGCACGAAACCGGAGTTGTTTTATTTTTAGGCGGCGACCAATTTTTTACGGTTGTTATTGGCAAAAGGCTAAAATATCGCACTGTTACTTATGCGGAATGGGACGCGCGGTGGTATCGCTGGATTGATAAGTTTGGGGCGATGAAACCGGAAGTTTTTGCTAAAGTTCCGCAAAAATATGCTAATAAATTTACAGTTGTGGGAGATTTGATTGCTGAAGTAGGCGATCGCAAATCGGACGCAAAAGACGGCGCACCGCCCCCACGGGAAATAGAATTAATTGGATTGTTACCGGGTTCTAAAGTGGCTAAATTAGCTTTAGGTGTACCGTTATGTTTGGCGATCGCCCAATCCATCCACCGCATCCGACCTCAAACACGCTTTGTAATTCCGGTTGCTCCCACCTTAGACGTGCAAACTATAGCACGTTTTGCCGACCCAAAACAAAATCCCTGCTTACATTTATTTGACAGCGCCAGCGCGGAACTGCATTTAGCAGAACCGCCGTTTTTACAGACAGCAAATAACCTAAAAATTGAACTTTGGACTGAGACACCCGCCTACGATTTGCTATCAGAATGCAGTTTGTGTTTGACTACTGTGGGGGCGAATACTGCGGAATTGGGTTCGTTAGCTGTACCGATGATTGTGTTGATTCCGACGCAGCAGTTGGATGCGATGAAGGCTTGGGATGGATTGCCGGGATTGCTGGCAAATTTGCCGTTAGTCGGTTCTGTTTTTGCGACGGCGATTAATTGGCTAATCTTGCAGTTGGGGAAGGGAAAGCTTTATGCTTGGCCGAATATCTGGGCTGGGGAGGAGATTGTGCCGGAGTTAATCGGGCGGCTGGAGGCGGATGTTGTGGCCCATTTGGCGATCGACTATTTGAACCATCCTGATAAATTAGCACAAATGGGCGATCGTTTGCGTGCGGTTCGAGGAGAATCAGGGGCGGCGAAAAAAATTGCTGAATTGGTTTGTGAAGAAATCGATTTTATCGATATCGAACACCAACCAACAATTTAAATAAACCCGCCCCAGCCCACTAATTACCCAAATATCGTAGATACGTATCCGCTCAATAAGTTGCGGTGAGCCTTAATTTTTCAGAATCGTAGAATTTTAATCTAATTCTAGAAATATCTTAATTCAGACACAAAAATCGC
>Ga0163149_10003044_pt1 | contig 19525 bp, 7 predicted proteins | sample OliLakLV19MP5G1_FD_148604 | JGI IMG/M metagenome (GOLD analysis project Ga0163149, IMG submission 148604) | Freshwater microbial mat bacterial communities from Lake Vanda, McMurdo Dry Valleys, Antarctica - Oligotrophic Lake LV.19.MP5.G1 | ecosystem: Environmental > Aquatic > Freshwater > Lake >...
CATTACAACATCCGAGTGACCGCCTAAATATTTTGTTGCAGAATGTACAACTATGGATGCACCAAGGTTCAATGGATTTTGTAAATAGGGCGAAGCAAAAGTATTGTCGACAACTAAAATTAAATTTTTGCTTTTTGAAATTGTTGCACAAGCTGCAATGTCAATGATCTTCATGGTAGGATTGGTAGGAGTTTCTACCCATATCATTTTTGTTTTTTCATTGATGTATTTGTTGATGTTTTTTGCATCTGACATATTTACATAATGAAATTTTATTCCGAAGGGAGCATAAATTTTTTCGAACATCCTGTATGTGCCGCCATATAGATCATCCGCAGCAATAACCTCATCACCAGGCAATAATAATTTTATAATAGCATCTTCGGCACCCATCCCGCTCGAAAAACAAATTGCATACGCGGCATTTTCCAATGCAGCAATATTTTTTTCTAATGCAACACGTGTTGGATTTTTGCCACGTGCATAAGTATAACCTTTATGTTTTCCTGGCGATTCCTGAACATAGGTAGATGTCTGGTAAATAGGAGTCATGATGGCTCCTGTTGTTGGGTCGGGTTCCTGCCCGGCGTGTATTGCTTTAGTTCCGAATTTCATGTCAATAAGTTGTTTGTTATATGTTGTTAGTTGTTAGTTGTTAGTTTGCCATCAAGAACTGACAACTAATAACCAGCAACTAAGGAATAAAAGTACACATAAATATTTTCTGCAATAAGCAGCAATTGATCTATTGCGTATTTTTGTTGAAGAAAAATTTCTCTTGCATAGCACATCTCAAAAACCAATTATAATCTGGCTGCTCACGGGCTGTGTGCTTATTTATATCATGGTGGTTATTGGAGGTATCACTAGGCTTACTCATTCGGGCCTTTCGATGGTGGAGTGGAATATGATTGTTGGTTCTATGCCGCCAATTTCGGATGCCGATTGGCAGGTACCTTTTGAAAAATATCAGCAGAGTCCGGAGTATCAGCAGAGGAATTCTCACTTTACATTGGAAGAATTTAAATCCATTTATTGGTGGGAATATTTGCACCGTTTTTTAGGAAGGTTTATCGGGCTTGTGTTTATAGTTCCATTTTTATTTTTCCTGTGGAAGAAAAAATTATCTCCCTTAATGATCAGAAGAGGAATTATCCTTCTTTTATTGGGTGGGTTTCAAGGGGTATTGGGATGGTATATGGTGAAAAGCGGACTTTCAAAAAATCCATATGTTAGTCATTACAGGCTTGCTGCGCATCTCATTAGCGCATTTATAGTTTTTGGGTTTACTTTATGGTATGCACTCGATCTCATTTATCCGAACCAGGAAATTGAAACAGATACATCTTCATTAAGAAAAAACGGCAGAGTATTTTTTGGTTTTGTGATCATTCAAATTATTTATGGGGCTTTTGTTGCGGGCTTAAAACCTGTTGTAGGTCTTGGATACCCTACTTTTCCCAAAATGGGGGACGAATGGTTCCCGGATACAATTACGGCGTTTGATCCGTTATGGGTAAATTTTTTGGAGAAGGGAGCCGGAGTACAATTTGTACACCGCTACAATGCTTATATAGTGGTTATCCTGATATTGTATATATGGTATAACGCTAAAAAAATGACTTTATCACCTCTCCAACAGAAAAGTGCCGACCTATTATTATGGGTGGTGATGTTCCAATTTTTACTTGGCGTACTTACAATTCTTTATTCTGCTCCATTATTATTAGGGATCTTACATCAAACGGGAGCTTTCTTGCTTTTTGGCTCTTCCATGTTTTTCTTACACCAAATGCGTAAAAAACCAAATATTCTATAAAAATTGGTTTTTTTACAGTTTAAATCGTACTTTTAACAAGTTTTCAACAGTTATATTTCCATTCTTAAAAGAAGGTCGTGTAACTGGGTTAAATTCTATTCGTAAAACAAAGGACAATTTAATAATTGTGTATAGAATAATACGTTTACTCTTTTTATCAGCATTACTTAGTATCGGTGTTTCTCACGCGTTTGGGGTGAATTTGTATTGGGTAGGAGGTAGTGGAGAATGGAATGATACGAAGCATTGGTCTAACAACTCAGGCGGGAAATCTGCTAACGCTATTCCTTCTGTAGTTGATAATGTTATTTTCGATGCCCAATCGTTTACTGCCCCCAATCAAACTGTTAAAATAATTGCTGATGCTAATTGCAAAGATCTTACCTGGGGGAAAGTTCAACCCGGCACTATTTTTTCTGCTCCCAAAAATGTAAAAATCTCTATTGGCGGCTCCTTAACTTTTGCATCCAATGTGGTTAATAATCTTGATGGGACTATTGAGTTTACTTCGTCACAACCGTGCTCTATAACTTCTGCAGGCAAATCATTTAAAGGCGAAATAAAATTTAACGGTTCCGGTTCTTGGACACTCACTGATGGCATTAATGCGGCAAAAATTTCTCTGGAAAAAGGAACATTTATCACCAATGGTAAAAACTTAGTATGCGGTTCTTTTATTGGCAGCGGAAGCAATCAAAGAAGTCTTTCATTAGGTAGCTCAAAAGTAAAAGTGAGTGGCACGTGGGATTTCAGTGATACAAAAAATTTAGATTTTAACGCCGGCACTTCGCAAATAACATTCAAAAAAAATACCAGTACAGACTTAAAACTAGGCAATGATTTAGCATATAGTAAAATAACTATTGATCATGGTCAGCAGCTATTATCTCATGTTGCTACGGTAACAGTAACTCCTGTAACATGTAATGGACGCTGTGATGGAACTGCAACCGTTTCCGTTTCCGGAGGGGTTGGGCCATATTCTTATCAATGGGTAACATCTACTCAAACAACAGCCACTATAACTGGTCTGTGTGTAGATAATTATTATTGCATAGTTACAGATGATGGCAATGGTGGCGAAATTGCTGTATCAAACAGTGCAAATGTTACAGGACCAGGTTTACTTACAATTGTAGGCTTCAACAATGTAAATGTTTCTTGTTCCGGTGTGTGTGATGGAAAAAGCACACCGGTTATAGCTCCCGGCACGCCTCCATATTCATATGCCTGGTCTCCAGGAGGACAAACAACGAGCCAGGCTACAGGTTTGTGTGCAACTACATACACGCTTGTTGTAACAGATGCGAATTTGTGTACTACCAGTCGTGCGACGGCTATTACTCAGCCAAATCCACTAATCGCGAATGGCTCCTCAACAAATATTTCATGTAACGGTTTATGTGATGGGATAGCAAGTGTTGCCCCCTCTGGTGGATCTACGCCATATACTTACTCCTGGTCAACCACCGCAACCACAACTGGGATTTCAAGTCTTTGTGTGGGTGTTTATACTGCTACTGTAACTGATAAAAATAATTGTGTAACTACTTATACCACCAGCATTACACAGCCTGCAGTACTAGCGGTAACCACATCTTCTATGAATGTTACCTGCGGTGGATTGTGCAACGCTACAGCTGGTGTTACTCCCAGTGGAGGAACTTCTCCATATACGTATGCCTGGTCTCCGGGTGGACAGGCTACTTCATCGGTTACCGGATTATGTCCCAATACTTATACGGTTCTTGTGAATGACACAAGGGGGTGTACGCTAACGCAAACAATACTTATTACAGAACCTTCTGCACTCACTTCAGTTCCAACAGCCACTAACGTAACATGTTTTGGTTTATGCACAGGAAAAGCGAATGCAAATGCCGCAGGAGGAACATCGCCATATACTTATGCCTGGTCCACAGGTGCAACCACAGCAATTGCGACTGGTCTTTGCGCGACAAGCTTTACTGTTACGGTAACAGATTCTAAACTTTGTGTTGCTACCGGAACAATTACAATAACTGAGCCTCCTATACTTGCAGCGGGCTTAACAAATACAAACATAACCTGTAATGGTTCGTGTGATGGAACAGCTACTTCAACCCCAACAGGAGGAACACCTGCTTACACATATTTGTGGAGCTCACTAAGTGCGACAACCGCATCGATTACCGGTAAATGTGTTGGAGTATATAATGCTACTGTTACTGATGGTAATGGTTGTGTTGCCACGGGTTCGGTATCCATTACGCAGCCAGTTGCCTTATCTGCCGGGACTGCAAAAACGGATCTTTTTTGTAATGGAAGTTGTATTGGAACAGCAAGTGTTACACCAGCAGGCGGAACAGCACCATACACTTATGCCTGGGTGCCGGGAGGAGCAACATCACAGATGGTTACAGGGTTATGTGCCGGAACGTATACTTGTACAATAAGGGATGCAAATGCATGTGTGTTAACAAGAACAGTAACAATTACTCAGCCGGTTGCGTTAACTGTTGGTATAACCTCTACTTCACTTACCTGTAACGGAGTTTGTTCCGGTGCGGCAGCTGCCAGCCCGGCGGGTGGTACAGCGCCATATACATATTTGTGGAACAATGCGTCTACCAAAGCAACAATTACGGGACTATGCGCCGGCAGTTTTTCAGTAACGGTGAGAGATGCAAACGGTTGTACTGGAACACAAACTGTAACTATAGTTCAGCCGACTGCATTAACAGGAACTCCATCTCAAACCAATACTACTTGTAACAATGTATGTGATGGAACTGCTTCGGTTTTAGCAGGAGGCGGAACAATGCCATATACTTATAGATGGAATCCAGGCGCACAAACCACCTCATCAGTTACAGGTTTGTGTGATGGAACCTATACTTTTTCATTAACCGATGCCAATAGCTGTCTTGTTACAAATTCTGTTACGATAACAGAACCTGTTGTACTTAGTGCCAATCCTTCTGCAACAAATGTTTCCTGTTCCGGTCTTTGTGACGGAGTAGTTACATCTAATCCGAGCGGCGGCACCAGCCCTTATTCATACGTATGGTCAACTGGTGGTTCAACAACCCAATCTGTTTCCGGTTTGTGCGCTGGTGCGTATAATGTTGTGGTTACAGATGCAAATCTTTGTCAGTCAAATCAACCTGTTACAATAACGCAGCCTGCACTTCTTAATGCCGTGTTAGGGGCCATAGTTAATACATGTTCTTCCTGTGCCGGATCCGCAAATGTAAGTCCCACAGGAGGAACAGCACCATATACTTACTTGTGGTCTGATGGTCAGACAACAGCCACTGCATCTAATTTGTGTATAGGAACTTATTCTGTTCTTGTTACAGATTCAAGAGGATGTACTGCGACCAACACTGCAAACATTGCACAAACGGTAAACATTGCCATTACATTCTCATCACCTAACGTTTCCTGTTTCGGATCATGCGATGGTATCGCAGTTGCAAATCCTTCCGGCGGAAATAACCCTTACACATATAACTGGTCACCGGGTTTGGAAACAACTCAAACAATTACCGGGCTTTGTGCGGGTGCTTATAGTGTAACTGTACTTGATTCACTTGGTTGTTTTAATACAGGAACTATTACGCTTACAGAGCCAGCCGCACTTACACTTACTTTAACTGCTTCGAATGCTTCCTGTAACGGAGTATGTGATGGATCAGTAACTGCAACACCAGCGGGAGGAACAATGCCATACACTTATGCGTGGCTGCCAGGAAATCAAACAACGTCTTCTTTAACTGGATTATGTGCAGGCACATATACGGTCACTTTACGTGATGCAAATAGTTGTGTCACCACGGAGACGGTTACAATAACTGAGGCTCCTATAATAGCTGCTAATCCAAGTGTTTCCAATGCGACGTGTTTAACGAACGATGGTGGAATTACTCTTGCGCCAACCGGAGGAGTCGGAGGCTTCTCATTTGTATGGGCTCCAGGCGGCGAGATAACACAAAATATTACAAATCTTTTTGCAGGCACTTATACCGTGACGATAACGGATGCTGCTGGTTGTACAAGTGCCACAACGGCCAATGTTAGCAACCCTTCCGGCCCGACAGTTTCCAGCACACAGGTTAATGTAAATTGTTTTGGAGCCTGTAATGGTGTTGGAACAGTATCAGTAACTGCCGGTAGTTCCCCTTATGCATATTTGTGGAACCCTGCCGGAGAAACAACAACTGCTGTAAGTTCATTATGTGCGGGAACATATAATGTTAGTATAACGGATAATTTTGGTTGTGTTACTCTTGTTGCAATAAATATTACCGAACCCGCAATCATTTCAACAACTAATACTGTTGCAAATGTTTCCTGCGGAGGTGCTTGTGATGGAAGTGTTTCTGTTTCTGTTGCAGGAGGGAATGCCCCTTACACTTATGCATGGTCACCGGGCGGACAAACTACTTCTTCAAGAACAGGTTTGTGTGCTCAAACCTACACGATAGATATAACAGATGCCAATTCATGTCTCACTACTCAAACAGTAACGGTGACAGAGCCTGCTGTACTTACAATGACTATTACAGGTAATGATGTATCCTGTAACGGATTTAATAATGGAGGAGCGGTAGCGAATGTTTCGGGAGGCTCAACACCATACACCTATGCATGGCTGCCAGGAGGAGAAATAATCAGCACTGTCACGAATCTTTCCCCCGGCACTTATACATTAAATGTGCAAGATGCAAATACCTGTACAATAACGGGCACTTTGACTATCGCCGAACCTGCAATATTAACATCAACAGTAACAGGTACAAATATTTCATGTAATTCGCTTTGCGATGGAACCACAATGGTTAGTGCATCAGGAGGAACATCGCCATATTCTTACTCATGGAATCCGATTGGCCAGACAACAGCTTCTATGAGTTCACTTTGTGCAGCAACCTATTCCGCGGTTGTTACGGATATGAATGGTTGTATTGTAACCAATACAATTTCTATTACTGAACCTGTCGCATTCAGCTTTGGTTTTACCACAACAAGCGTTACTTGTAATGGTACATGCAATGGCACAATCGGAACAAATTTAACGGGAGGAACCGGGCCTTATACTTATGCATGGTCACCGGGCGGTGAAACAACAACGGGAATTTCTTCGCTTTGTGCCGCTACATATACTCTTTTAGTTACTGATGCTAATTTATGTACAGGGAACCAATCTGCTACGATAGCCGAACCAAATGTATTGCAAGCTGCCGCAAGCTCTTCTTCAACTTCCTGTATTGGTGCATGCAACGGGGTGGCTTCTGCATCTCCGATTGGCGGCAACGGACCATATACTTATTTGTGGTCTCCGGGAAATGCAACAACTTCTTCGATAAGCGGATTGTGTGCAGGAACATACACTGTTTTAGTGACCGATGCCAATGCATGTACGGATGAAAAAGCAATAACTGTATCTGATCCGACTCCAATAACAATACTTAGTGCTGTTGCAGGCGCTAATTGCGGAATATGCAATGGTTCGATAGATGTTACTCCTTCTGGCGGAACAGGATCTACCTACACATTTGCATGGAGCCCTGTATCCAGTACCTTATCTAACTTAACCGGTTTATGCGCAGGATTATATACTGTTACTGTTCAGGATTCTCTTTCATGTTCAGCACAATTTTTAATACCACTAAGCAATACCGGCGGCCCTACAGGTGAAACAATTACCAACACAGATGTAACTTGTAATGGTGCTTGTAACGGGACTTCCCTTGTTGTTCCTATTGGAGGAACGATGCCATACACCTATTCATGGACTCCGGGAGGACAAACAACAAACTCCTTAACAGGAATGTGTGCCGGTGTTTACATTTTAGAAGTGAAGGATGCTAATTCTTGTATAAGATTTGTGCAGGATACGATCAATGAGCCGCCTGCTATAATTTCTAATTCTGTTTTAACTAATGCAACATGTAATGGAATTTGTGATGGAGCGTTAAGTGTTGCACCAACAGGAGGGTCCGGGCCGTTTACTTATTCATGGATGCCGGGTGGAGAAACAACGACAAGCATTACTTCAATATGTGCCGGAGCTTATACGATCACTATAACAGATTCATTAGGATGTTCGTTAGTTGAGAATCCAACGGTTGGGCAAAATACAATTGTATCTGTAACACTTACTGCTTCAACAAATGTTTCCTGTAACGGAGGTTGTAATGGAAAAGCAGCGGTTATTGTTTCAGGAGGGCTTGGTCCTTATACCTATTTATGGAACGATCCAATGTTGCAGAGTGATTCTATTGCTACAGGGTTATGTGCGGGCACATACACAATTAGTGTAAACGATGTTAATGGTTGTGTGGGAACACAAACAGTTACCATATCAGAACCGGCTGTTATCGCACTTAATCCGGCTGTTATTGATGCTACCTGCGGTCTTTGCAATGGCCAGGTTACACTAACACCTACAGGAGGAACAACACCATTCACTTATGGTTGGAGCGATGGTCAAACAACTTCTGTTGCGACAGGACTTTGTGCCTCGATATACAATGTGCTGGTGACCGATAGTAATGGCTGTACAAGTTCATTGATCCAGGTAATAAATAACGCCGGAGGTCCAACAGGGGAAAGTATTATCACAACAAGTGTTGATTGTAACGGAAACTGTAATGGTACTGCAAGTATAACCGCGATCGGTGGTACATCTCCGTACTCGTATTTATGGTTAGCAACAGGACAGACTGCCAATTCACTTACTGGCTTATGCGGAGGTACTTACTTTGTGCAAATGTCAGATAGCAATGGTTGTATAAGAACAGCATCTGTTGTTATTGCTGAGCCGCTTCCGTTTAGCACGGGCCAGGTAGTTGTGGATGCAACTTGTGGATTGTGTGATGGATCAATAACATTGAGCCCTTCTGGTGGATCGTCTCCATATACTTTTGTTTGGTCTCCCGGTGGAGAAACAACTTCAGCTATAACCGGCCTTTGCCCGGGAATGTATACAGTAAGTGTATCTGATAATTCATCTTGTAGCCAGCAATTCCAGATTCCTATAAGTAATCCTACTGGTCCAACAGTTGGTATTGTAACAACAGATGTTATTTGTAACGGATCTTGTGATGGTACAGCAACAGCAAATGTTTCGGGAGGTTTAGGTCCTTATGTATACTCATGGAATACTGGCCAGGTAACACCTGCAATAAATGGATTATGTGCCGGTAGTTATTTTGTTAAAGTAACTGATGCAGCGCTTTGTGTTACTATCGCGACATATACAATTTCAGAACCGTCAGCAATTACGTTTAATCCACCGATAGTTGTTAGCCCGGTTTGTAATACAGGCTGCAATGGTACTGCTACAGTACTTGCACTTGGCGGATCGTTCCCATATAATTATTCTTGGAACAATGGTCAAACAACCACTCTTGCAACAGGATTATGTCCGTCTGTTTATAGTGTAATTGTAACAGATCAGGTGGGATGTACAAATTCGTTGACTCTTGCGATCAGCAATATCGGAGGACCTACAGGAGAAACAATTATTACAACAAGTGTTTCATGTTTTGGAGTTTGTGACGGAACTGCAAGTATAACTCCAATTGGAGGTTCAACACCTTATTCTTACTTATGGCTTTTTGGCGGACAAACAACAAATGCACTTAGCAGTTTATGCGGCGGTACTTATTTTATTCAGATACAAGACAGCAATTCATGTGTGAGAACAACATCGCTTACAATAGACGAGCCTGCTCAATTTATAATTAATCAGAATGTGGTTGGCGCAACCTGCGGATTGTGTGATGGTTCAATCACCTTGAATCCTACCGGCGGAACATTGCCTTATACCTTTGCATGGTCGGGCGGAGAAACAACATCGTCAGTTACCGGTTTATGTGTTGGTATGTATACTGTTACTATAAATGATGCGAGCGGTTGCGGCGGCCAGACATTCAACATACCAATAAGCAATCCTACTGGTCCGGCAATTACTTTTACAGTTACCGATGCAAAATGTAACGGATCATGCGATGGAGTTGTACTGACAACAGCGACAGGCAATTCACCATTCAGCTATTCATGGAACCTTGGTCAAACTACATCCGATGTGAGTTCGCTATGTGCAGGGAATTATTATGTAGAAGTAACTGACTTCAATCTTTGTGTAACAATAGGAACCGTAAGCATCGCAGAACCATCGCAGTTGGTTTACAATCTTCCTGTAACTACTCTGCCATTGTGTAACGGAGATTGCAATGGAGCCATTATAACAATTCCATTTGGAGGAACTTCTCCATATACATTTAGCTGGAACACAGGAGCAACTACTTCAAGCGCATCGAATCTTTGTGCAGGAACATATACTATTACCTTGAGCGATAATAATGGTTGTACAGCAATTCAAAATGCAGTACTAACTCAGCCGTCGCCATTGGCAATTTCTAATTCGGTCATTGATGCATCTTGCAGTAACAGTACAGATGGCTCAATAAATGTTACTGTTGCCGGTGGAACAGCACCATATACATATCAGTGGGTTGCGGGATCTGTAGCGACATCTGAAGACCTGGTGAATATTGGTCCCGGAACATATTCGTTATTAGTTACTGATGCTAATGGCTGTACCGGAACTGATAGCATTGTGGTTGGTTCAACACTTATTGTTGATGCTATCGCGGGAACCGATACAACATTCTGCGAAGGAGACTCAGCAATTATTAAAGGAACAGGAAGCATTGGTACTTCATTCAAATGGTACAGGTTGCCTGCTATAGTTGAGCTGGACACGCACCTCGTAGTAACAGTAAAACCATTTGTTGGAACAAATACTTACATGCTTGTTGCTTACAACGGTATGTGTACCGATACAGATTATGTTGTTGTTACTTCACTTTCTTTACCATCAGCAGATGCGGGTAATGATGCCATCATTTTCACGAATACAAGTGCAACGCTCGGAGGATCACCTACAGGCCCTGCGGGATCAACAATACATTGGACTCCACCTGCAGGCTTAACAGATACTGCCGCAGCTAACCCTGTTGCTAATCCTACCGTAACAACAACTTATACCGTAACAGTAACCAATAGTAACGGATGTTCTTCTACTGATACTGTGAGAGTAACTGTACTTCCGAAAATTGTTTTCCCGAATGGTATTTCTCCTAACGGCGATGGCAAAAATGATGTTTGGATAATCGACAATATTTATAAATTCCCGGAAGCTCTTGTTGAAGTCTATAACAGATGGGGTGAATTACTGTTCAGATCGGTTGGCTATACCACGCAATTTGACGGAACATATGATGGCAAACCATTGCCGGTTGGAACATATTATTATATTATTAATTTAAACAGTCCGGAATTCCCGGATGCATATACAGGTCCATTAACTATAATGCGATAAAAAATGAGCATTAAAAAAATAGTATTTATGTGCGCTTGCGTGTTGTTGTATTCGTTGAATACAATGGCGCAGCAATTGCCGCACTATAGCCAGTATATTCTCAATGATTTTGTAATGAATCCTGCAATTGCGGGTAAAAATAAATTTATTGAAGGCAAATCGAATACCCGTTACCAATGGGTTGGTATTACCGATGCGCCGCGTACACACATCTTCAGTGTTAACGCGCCTATATCAAAACAGAATATGGGTGTTGGAGCATATGTGTTTACAGATGTTGCGGGCCCAACGAGGAGAATAGGATTTACAGGTGCATACGCTTACCACATGAAGTTAAATGAAAAAGTAAAAGTTTCATTGGGATTATCCGCCGGGTTATTGCAGTACGCTATGGACGGATCAAAACTTAATTTGTATGATAGCGGCGATCAGGCCCTGGCAAATACTTACCAATCCGATGTGATCATGGATCTTGGTTTTGGCGCTTATGTATATAGCGATAAATACTTTTTTGGCGCGGCCGCACCGCAAATTGCACCTAACCAGATCAAGTTTTTAAATTATACAATGGATAGCCGGTTAGCTACGCACTTCTTTTTAATCGGGGGATATAAATTTGATATAACCGATAACGTTCAACTTGAACCTACGATAGCGGTAAAATTTGTAAATCCTGCCCCGGTACAGGTTGATATTGGTGCCCGTTTACATTACCAGAAAAAAGTATGGATAGGATTAGCCTATCGTACTATGGATGCGGCATGCCTGCTGTTGGGATATACGCACAAAGAAAACTTAACCATTGGCTATTCCTACGATTATACATTGTCTAATTTGGGAAATTACAACTCGGGTACGCACGAAGTATTCTTCGCGGTTAAATTCTACCAGGCTAAAAATAAAGTTGCTGTTGCAGCAACAGCTGAATAGAGATCAGTTAAGCACTTCAAATTTAAATCCGTTTTCGAGGCAATAGTCAATATATGCCGGCAATACATATGACAGGTTTTTCCAGGCCTTTATGTTGTCGTGAAAAACAATAATAGATCCTTCGCGCGAATATTTTTTACAATTAGCAAGGCATTGTTCCGGTGAAATTTTTTTGTCAAAATCTCCCGATAATACATCCCACATCACAATTTTAAATCGTGTGCTCAGTATTCTCAATTGATTCTTTTTGATCCTTCCATAGGGAGGTCTGAAAAGAGTAGACCGGACAAGTTCCGAACACTGAAGTGTATTTCTAATATAGGAAGGAGTATGTGTGTTCCAGCCGTTGAGGTGATTGTAAGTATGGTTGCCTGTTGCGTGCCCGTTCTGGAGTATCTGTGTATATAATTCCGGGTATTTATTTACGTTGTTCCCTACACAAAAAAAAGTAGCGTGTATTTTTTTTTGCTTCAGCAACTCAAGTATCCAGGTAGTAATTTCGGGAATAGGCCCGTCGTCGAAAGTTAAATAGATTATTTTTTCATTTACAGGGACTCTCCATAAAGCCTTACTGTAAAGCTTTTGCAGCGCATATGGAGGCCGTACAAAATACATTATTTCATAAATAAAGCTACTTCATCTCCTGTAAGCCCAGCGCCCTTGCCCGTCCATCAAATTCTTTTGCGAGCACATCCTGTTTAAATGATTGTGCCAGATAAGATAAGCGCTGCATCATTTCCTGCGCCTGTCTTACTTCACGTGTGAATGAAGAAGCATCGCTTCTGCGGGTATAGAAAATATATTCCTGCTCGTAAATATCAAACAAGCGTTTGGAAAGTTTGTTCCCCTTTTCAAAAGCGTCTGCCTGATAATACCCAACTGTTAATGAGAAAACAGTAGCATCATATTGCACATTTTCTTCCGGTAGCATTTCAATACACTTATCAATAACTTTAACGGCCGAATCTTTTTTGTTTTCTGCAACAAGTGCTGATGCAAGTGCACCCATTTGAATACGCAGATTCATTGCCATCCGCAATACATTTTCATCAACATATATTCCCGGTGCATTTATATTTCCCCAGGTAAATTTGTTCATGATGTTGTCATACATTATGTCTGTTGAAACACGCGCACCCGCTTGTTGTTCTTCAGGAGTGTTTTTTACAGGAACTAAACGATATGCCAAGCCTTCGAGCTGGAAATAATCCTGGAGATCCATGTAGCTATCCGGACCAGTAGTAACTGCAAAATAAATGGGCCTCTCCCAGTTGTTATTCGCTAACAGATCGAGCACCATCATATCATTCTTCATCAACATATTTTTTCCAAGTGTCCAGTTGATTGCCGGAACCAAACGGTTTTTAAGTCTGGGATCAACAGTTTTATTTGCGATCACTTTATTTGTATCAACAGGAATGCTAAGATTTTTCGTAGGAAGAAAGTTCATAAACCTTCCATTTTGCATTTCAAGTTTCATGTTTTTGTCATCGCTCGAAATAAAATCCATCACCTCTTTAGCTTTGTAAAATTGTTTTTTATTGCTCTTGTCATAGAATGGAACCCAATCACGTGTTCCCTGGCGGTATTTACTTTGTGAAAGTGAAAATGGAACAGGATCGGAATCATACGCTTTGCGTTTCATCTGATCGATATACCAATCTGTATTCAAAAGGCTGAGGTTAACAACACGTACATCGGTACGTATGCCTTCAACTTCCTGCACGTACCATAAGGGGAACGTATCGTTATCACCATTGGTAAAAAGAATGGCGTTGGGTGCACAGGACTCAAGGTAATTCCTTGCAAAATCTCTGGCTGTATACCTGTTAGAACGATCATGATCATCCCAGTTTTCGCGGGCCATAATTGATGGAACTGCGAACAGGCATAGAGCTGTAACGCCAACTGCGGCTATTTTATCAGGTAGTTTGCCTTTTAACAGATCAAAGATGGCGTATACGCCAATGCCAATCCATATGGCAAAAGCGTAGAACGAAGCAGTGAATGCATAATCACGTTCACGCGGCTGATATGGATATTGATTCAGATAAATAACGATTGCGAGTCCTGTAAAGAAAAATAAAAGAAACACGACGAAAGCATCTTTGTTTGCGCGTGTAAATTGAAAAAACAATCCGATCAATCCAAGTATCAGGGGCAAAGCATAATAACTGTTCCTTCCCTTATTTTTTGCCATGGAGTCGGGAAGATTGCTGTCATCGCCATCGATAAAAGAAATGCCGCTATACCAGTTGCCGTCTGTAGAATTTCCGTGGCCTTGTATATCGTTTTGTCTTCCAACAAAATTCCAGAAGAAATACCTGAAGTACATAAAGTTTACCTGGTAATTCACAAAGTATGTCATGTTCTCAAGGAAGGTGGGCTTGATAATTGTTTCTTTTTCTCCGCGCCCATTGGTGACTGTAATTTTTTCACCATCTATTTTACCCCAGCTTTTATAAGCAGCTTCGTGATTACTTTGCTGGCTCCACATACGAGGGAATATGGTACAAAATGCCGGATCATAAACGGGAATAGAACTTTTTCGGTCATCCGAAATAATATATTGATCGTTGCCTCCGTTATTTCCTCCTTCAGCGCGATACGTTGGGCCGCCGTCAACTCCGCTTGTTTTTATTGAAGTGTTGTCCTGGATATCGTTACGGATATAAACCGGATCGCCGTCATCAAAAGGGTTTTCTGGATTTTGTGGTGCATTGTAATAGTGGCCGTACAAGAGAGGATTATCGCCATACTGTTCCCTGTTAAGGTAGGCAAGCATATTAATTGCATTCTCAGGATTGTTTTCATCAATTGGAGGATTAGCTTGTGAGCGGATCACCAGCATGATAAATGAAGAATATCCGATGATCAGTACTGTGAAGGAAAGCAGGATGGTATTGAGGTTGGCAAAATTCCCTTTGCGTTTCACGTAGAACAGTCCCAAGAAAAATGCTCCACCTAACACAGCACGCAAGCCAGCTGCTTTAAGTGAAGATGCGGAAGCAAGAGATATCAAAAGAAATGCACCGCCTAAAAAAGTAACAATCGTAAATAGTTTGTCTGTTTGCCGATGTGTATACATGATGCCTGCTATCAAAAGGCTGATGAGCATAATAAAATAAATTATTGTTCCAGAATTAAAAGGGAGGCTCGTTTTATTTACAAAAAACAATTCGAAGTTCGCAGCAAGATTAACGATACCAGGAATAATTAAGCTTTGAATTCCGCCAAGTAATAAAATAGATAGTGCTCCTGTAATTAAAAAACCTTTGCGGGTAATTATATCATACTTTTTGTAATAATAAATAAATACAACAGCCGGTACAGCAAGTAAGTTCAGTAAGTGGACGCCTACAGATAGTCCTATGAGGTAAGCAATAAATATGATCCAGCGATCGGCCCCTTCTTCATCTGCAACCTGTTCCCATTTAAGCATGGCCCAGAATACCAATGCTGTAAAAAAGGAAGACATGGCATAAACCTCACCTTCAACTGCCGAAAACCAAAATGAATCACTAAAAGTATAGGCGAGTGCGCCAACTATACCGCTTCCCAGTATAGCAAAAGCTTTTCCTTGTGTTAAGCCGCCTTCCGAGTTGTTCGCAATTTTTTTAAGTAATGCTGTTATCGACCAGAATAAAAAAAGTATTGTTAATGCGCTGCATAAAGCAGACATCGAGTTGATCATTACTGCAACCTTTGTCACATCACCGAATGCGAACAATGTGAAAAACCTGCCGATCATTTGAAACAACGGAGCTCCTGGCGGGTGACCTACTTCTAGTTTATAAGCGGTAGAAATGTATTCACCGCAATCCCATAAGCTTACTGTAGCTTCCATGGTTGATAAATAAACATACGAAGCAATGGTAAAAATGATCCACCCGATAATATTATTGAACCGCTGAAAATTTTGCATAGTTATTTATTATATAGAAAATTAGTATTGGCTTGAAAGCAAGGTCTTTATAAGGTATTTTAATTGGTTGCGAAGTTATGAAATATTTACATGGGTTAAATACGATTTTAGCCACATTTGTAAGGCATAACGACCTCAAAACGCATGATTTAGGCGAATAGTTTTTGAGAGGTGTTAAAATTTGTTAATCGAGAGGTTGCTTTAGAGGTTAGGGTAAATAATGGGTTGATGATAGAATTTACAATGAGTAAAAATTATGTTAAATTTATTTTTTAAAACCCGGGAGCTTATGCTTAGTAGAATGATCAAGCGAAATATGTATTTCTTATTTTTTACGCTGGCGGGTTTCACATCGTTTGCGGAGGATATGAGCTTCCTTAAGTTTTCGGGAGATATAAAATTTGTAAACGCGGCCAAGAAAAAAAATGATGTATTGCCGGATACTAAAATTGTCATTACAAAAAACGAATCAACAGAAGTGGTGAAAGAATTAATGTCGGATAAAAAAGGACACCTAGAGCTGGAACTGGATTATGGGACAGATTATAAAATGACTTTTACTCATGATGGATATTTGTCTGCTTATATAATAATTTATGCTTCACAGGTCCCAAAGGAAAATTATGACCTGTTGCCTCCGGAATACAATACAGAAATAATACTAATGGGTTCCACTGAAAAAGGTACAGATAAATACAAATGCGCTTTTTCAAAGGTCATATATGACAAAAAAAGAAAAGGTTTTATAGAGGATATGGATCACCGCGGACAATTTGCAAACAGCACTATTGCCTGTGCTGAAAGGTTTGCGAAAGCCGCTGTAGCAGTTAAGCAAGCAACAGTTGCTCCGGTAGTTGTCGAGGATAAAAAAATAAACATCGGAGGAAAATTCATGGCAGGGGAAAATCCTTCCATCCCATTGGTGAATACAATTGTTTATTTGGTGAACAATGAGAACAAGGTTGTGGAGACCACCACCACCAATTTATTGGGAGCGTTTGTGTTCACGGGATTTGCATATGAAAAAGATAATTTACTGCGCGTTACCGCAAGCGATACGAAAATAAGTGCAGGGAAAAGAATTGTATTTATAGGAAGGGATGGGAAGGAAGTTCAAAATACAACAGCTAATGCCAAGGGTGGCTTTGAATTTAAAATACTAACTGCGAGCAAAGAAGTATTAAAACTTATTGAAGTTGACGATACACAATTGAAGCGCGATCTCATTGGAAAACTATTGGGTGAAGGGAGTCCCATTGCAAATTCAAAGCTGAATTTAAAAAGCAATGATGGCGCATTGTTACAAAGTGCAGTGACTGATGCCAATGGAAAATTTATTTTTTCTGATGTTGCCAATAACCAAGTCGTGGTGATCGCTATTGATCCGAGTGCGAATATAAAGGCAGGAACCAAAGTGATAATTGCAGATGAAAATGGTAAAGCCCTGAAAGAATTGATTTACAAGCCCAATGAAGTATTCGAGTACAAAATGTTGCCTGCTGAGCAAAAGGAGTTAAGTCGTTTTTATGTTGACGACCCTTGGTTAAAAGTGGTGAACTTTAATTCCGGCAGAATGAGAGAAGATGTTGTTATTTCGGAGAGTATTTATTTTAAGCCTAGCGAAGCAGTGGTGCTGCCCGGAGATTATGCTGTGCTTGATAAGGTAGTTTCGATTCTGATGCAGGTTCCGACTATAAAACTGGAGGTAAGTTCGCATACAGATTCCAAAGGAAGCAACGAATCTAATTTAACATTATCAAAAAAGCGGGCAGATGCTGTTGCGGCATATTTGACCGCAAAAAAAATTGATGCGAAACGTTTGGTGCCTGTGGGTTATGGAGAAACAAAATTGTTGAACAAATGTAAGGATGGTATTGAATGTACCGAGGAAGAACATGCGAAGAACAGAAGGGTAGAGTTTAAGGTGATGAAGTAAATTTAAAACGCTGGATATAGTTTTACGTCCCCCAATACTCTTCATACCATCACAAATTTTTATTTAGCGAGATAATTCAAAAATGTTGTGTAAACAAAGGTGTTAATACTGCCTATAAGTCACCATATCCTATTATATAATAATATTTATAACAAAGGTGTCAAAATAGAATATGAGCGAAGGACAAACCTATTTCGGCACCTGTATTTTTTTGTATATTTATTATAAGGGCAAACCTTGATATGCCAATACCTTTTTAATATGAATCATAGAAAAAATTGGTTTAAATACTTTTTTTTATGTGTATTTCTTAGCGGAGATTCTCTTTGTATTCTGGCTGTTGACTATTCCAAAGCATTGTCAGGAAATACGGCAAGTTTTGTAAGAAATAATGGGCAACAGGAAAACAATATTTTATTTAAAACCGATTACAACGGACAGTCCATTCGTTTTTTAAGTAGCAATGAAATAAGTGTTGCTGTATTACGCAACAAAGTTCCCAATGATTCTTCTCTGATTAATCCTGCTGCAGAACGAAACCTGGAATGTTTAGTGTGGAATTACCAGTTTTTAAATGCTAATAAAACAACCATTTTTTCAGAGGAAGGCAAACCCAATAATATCAGGCACTTCAAGGGTTCTGCAGAACCAATGGAAGAAAAAATAGTTGATGACATTGTATATAAGAATTTATATAACCACATTGATCTGCACTATTATTATTCTTCAGGCAATTTAAAATATGATTTTATTGTTGGCGCAAATGCTAATACTGATGAAATAAAAATATCATTAAAAGGAATAAAAAATATCCGGCTGTCGGAAACAGGAAATCTTATTATAACGCATGCCTGGGGCGAAGTAGAAGAGATAGCCCCCTATGCTTATCAAAATAAAAATGAGAATAGGGTAGAGGTAAGTTGTAGCTATAAAATTATTGATAATACTACATTCGCTTTTACAGTTGGTAAATACGACAAAACAAAAGAGTTAATCATTGACCCTCTAACTTTGCAATGGTCAACCTATTTAGGTGGCGCAGCCGGCGCAGGGCAAATCAGCGATATACATGTTGGTCAAAATGGTGATGTGTATGTAACCGGCCAATATACTACTACCTATCCTACAACACCGGGAGTGTATAACCTGAGTAACTCAGGTGCCACAGATGCCTATATAGCTAAACTTTCTGCCAATGGTTCTACTCTTTTATATGCAACATATATCGGTGGTTCCGGGGACGACTGGACAAATGGTATTGATGTAAATGCAGCAGGTGAAGTATTTATTATGGGATATACACGATCTGCCAATTACCCTACTACGACAGGAAGTTTTCAAGCAACATTTCAAGGCGGAGCAAGTGATTTATTTATTACTAAATTTTCTGCCACTGCGTCAACACTTCTTTAGGGGAGTTCTAAAAATAGAATGTTAAAAACAATCTAATAAAATCGTATCTAAGCATTTAAATTATGGAATTATTTTATTTCTATTTGCAGAATGAAATCAAGTAAAACACAAGCAGCACGAGGCTTT